>Ga0134128_10006506_pt1 | contig 14146 bp, 8 predicted proteins | sample KB31754_FD_96462 | JGI IMG/M metagenome (GOLD analysis project Ga0134128, IMG submission 96462) | Terrestrial soil microbial communities with excess Nitrogen fertilizer from Kellogg Biological Station, Michigan, USA - KB3-175-4 | ecosystem: Environmental > Terrestrial > Soil > Unclassified ... | reverse complement strand
GTCGCCCTCCACGCGCCCCAGAAAATCCTCGAAGCCGAGCACTTTCTCGACGGCCCGCTCGCCGGCTTCCGTATGCGCGGGCATAAACCATCCAAACGCGCAAATGATCACGCCGACTGCAATCCCCGCAATGATCCATGCCAGACTTGAGCTTTGCGTTGCGCCGGACAGGAACCCGCTGCCCGCGGCGATCAGAAATCCGATAATTGCACCCGCAAAGATGTAACCCTGCCGAACACTGTCCGGTGAATGCGTGTAATACCCGTCCGTGACAAGCGCATTCACGATCGAGCTGCGGATGCTCGGCAGGTTAACGTAGAAATGATTCTGCATGTCTGCCAGCGAAACTGAGTCTTGCAGGCCGCTGGACTCAATGTTCTGTCCCGTAGCATTTGCCACCATCGTGGCTATATTCCTCGCGAACGCTCTTCCTGCGAAACCAGCAAGCGCAGCAGGCCCTGAAAAAAACATTCCGGAGAGCACTGTCGTTTCATGCGGACGCAGTGAACTCCATTCAGCAGGCTGCTTCTTCAAATGAAAGATGTAGTCGTTGTGGTGTCTTAGATGCAAAATGCCGTCCTGCTGCCGCTGCTCAATCGTGATGTAGCCTTTCACGGCGAGATCGACCAGCGTTGCCGTGATATCGCGCATGTCCACAGAATTATCGACGAGCGTGCCGCATTCGCCCGGCGTCAGCTTGTCGGGCGGCTCATACTGCACCGCAATCGGATTGCGTCGTGGATCGCGCCCGCGCGTCCACCAAATCCAAATCATCAGGCCGAGAGTAATGATCGGCAGAAACAGCGGCCAATTGCTCCGCAGAAACATCCAGATTTTTGTGCCCACGCTCGGCGGAAACACAAACCCTTTATCGAATCCGACAACGGCCGTAAGGCCCTCGTGAAAACCAAGTTCCCCGTTCGTCTGAATATCGACGTGGTTCCCGTTGATGGAGACCTCCGCGTTTTGTGCTCGCGATCCATAAACGCCGGTGTAGGCAATCGCGTGCAAACCCGTGACGCCCTCAGGAAGCACGATGTGCGCGGAGGCCGATTCAATGGGGTACTCCCATTCGTCGCCGGTCACATTCCAATAGAACTCGTCGTGATCTGAAAAGTGGAAACTGATCGCATCGAGAACGCGATAATGAAGTACGAGAGTACGCGTTGCATCCACGGCGTTCGGCACCCAGATCTTAAACTCCGTGTACCGCCCCACGTCGCTTTGTTGGTATTTCAACGCATGGCCGGCGTCGTCCGTCACGCTGATGGGTTCCAGAAATAGCGTGTAGCCGAAACCGGCCGGCGTGGTGTACTTTACCGGAATTTTTCGGTAGATGCCGTTCCATGCGCCCGTAAAGTGGACTTCGATGCTTTCTGTAACGTCGATCGTGCCGTTTTTCGCCACCTCCACGTGCTCAACGAAGTTCTGGATGGTGAGCGTGCGCGCCTGCGTCGCCACAGCGAGAAAGAAACTCGCAGCGGCAAGCGCAAGCACGCGAAGCGAAGAGTATCGGCGCGAAGGCATCGATTGTGGGCGTCAGGATGAAGCTGCGCTGCCGAAGCTCACCTTTGGCGCTTCGCGTTCGGCTGCGGCGCTGATTTCGAAGAATTCGCGCGGCTTGAAATTGAACATGCCCGCGAGAATGTTCGTAGGGAATTGCGCGATTTTCGTATTGAAGTCCCGCACTACGGCGTTGTAGTAGCGCCGTGCGTTCTGTATGTTGTCTTCCAGTTGATTCAGCGTTTGCTGGAGTTGATTGAAACTCTCCACCGCGCGCAGTTGAGGATATGCCTCAGCCAACGCAAAGACCTGCCGCAGGGCGCTCGTGAGCATCGATTCCGCGCCCGCCTTAGCCGCTGGCCCCGTGGCGCTCATCGCGTTATTCCGTGCCGCGACGACTCCTTCGAGCGTGCTCTTTTCGTGTCCTGCATAGCCCTTCACCGTTTCGACCAGGTTCGGTATTAGATCGTAACGGCGCTTTAGCTGGACGTCGATGTCAGACCATGCGTTGTCGCACTGTACCTTTAGCCGTACCAGCCCGTTGTACATGGCGATCGTGACTACGATCACGATGCCGATAATAATTAACGCGATCAGCATGCATTGCCTCCGCTATCGCTATCGTCCTGAGTCGCCGGACGAGAAATTGTGGTGTCTGTGCCTAGCATACGGGCCGCACGCGAGCGTGTAAAGCAGCGGCGACGCCTGTTTTTCCTGTTCGTACTATCTAATACGTCCTGCGCCCGGCTGAAATTTCGCGTGCGCAAAACAAACGGCGGTTTCGCTGGCTTGGACCTGCATTTTAGGATACGCTCTCCGCTCTAAACGACGGACCTTGGGATGCTCTTCAAAACGTTCAGCGCAGCAGTATTTGGAATCGACGCATATCTGGTCGAAGTCGAAGTTGATATAGGTCCAGGCTCGCAGGCAATCTTCAACGTCGTCGGCCTCCCCGATAATGCCGTGCGCGAAAGCCGTGAACGTGTCCGCGCGGCGCTCCGCAATTGCGGTTTCGATTATCCGTTCATACAGACGATCACGGTAAATCTTGCCCCTGCCGACGTGCGCAAGGAAGGATCGGCCTTCGATCTGCCCATCGCCTTGGGCATACTTGGCTGCACTGGCGCCTTCTTCGGCAAGGTTCTCGATTCTTATATTTTTCTGGGTGAACTCTCACTCGACGGCAGCATCCGCCCAGTTCGAGGCGCGCTCTCGGCTGCTCTGGCCGCACGCGAACGCGGCATCCGCAATCTCGTTGTTCCCGAGGCAAATGCCCGCGAAGCCGCCGTCGTCGAAGGCACGCGCGTCTTCGCCGTGAAGAGCCTGCCGCAAGCCGTCGATTTGATGAACGCACCCGAATCGTTCCAGGCGGTCACGGTCGATACATCGCAAATGCTCGCGGACGCGAGCCAATATCCCGTGGATATGCGCGATGTCCGTGGCCAAATGTCGGCCAAGCGCGCCCTCGAAGTCGCGTGTGCGGGAAGCCACAATATTCTGCTGATCGGCCCTCCCGGAGCGGGGAAGACGATGCTTGCCAAGCGCATCCCCACCGTCTTGCCCTCGATGACAATTGAGGAAGCTATCGAAACGACGCGAATTCATAGCGTGGCTGGCGTTCTCGAAGACTCCCGTGGCCTGCTCGGAACGCGGCCGTTTCGTTCGCCGCACCATACGATCAGTGATGCCGGCCTCATCGGTGGAGGAGCAATTCCACGCCCCGGCGAAGTTTCCCTCGGCCACAATGGCGTTCTTTTTCTCGACGAGCTGCCGGAGTTTCAGCGCAATGTCCTCGAAGTAATGCGCCAGCCTTTGGAAGACGGCTGCGTCACCATTGCGCGCGCGGCACTTTCTGTAAATTTCCCGTCGCGCTTCATGCTTGCCGCTGCCATGAATCCGTGTCCTTGCGGATTCTTCGGCGACCCTACACGCAATTGCACCTGCTCGCCACCGCAGATTCAGCGCTACGTCGCCAAAATTTCCGGCCCTTTGCTAGACCGTATCGACATCCATATCGAAGTCCCGGCGGTGAAATACAAAGAGCTGCGGGGAAGCGAGGAGATCGAGAGTTCAGCGGCAGTTCGCGAACGTGTGGTGCGTGCACGCACCGTGCAGGTCGAGCGTTTTCGCGCCGAGAAGAGTGTCTACGCCAATTCCCAAATGCCTCCGAAGCTCATCCGCAAGCACTGCGCCATCTCCGACGAAGGAGAGACGCTCCTCGAAGACGCAATCGCGCGTCTCGGCCTCTCCGCCCGCGCCCACGACCGCGTCCTCAAAGTCTCCCGCACGATTGCCGACCTCGAAGGCGCCGAGTCCATCGACCCGCGCCACCTCCGGGAAGCCATCCAGTACCGCACCCTCGACCGCACCTATTGGGCTTGAATCGAATAACCAGACGGATGGCCTACGGGCACTATGCGGCCCGAATCGTGATAATGTTTCGGCCACTTGAGGTGACTTACGTGAATCGACGAGACTTTCTTGCATCTGCGGGTCCGGTAGCTCTAGGCGCGGTTGCGTTGAGCGACGGCTCTGCTGCGGCGAATCCGGCCGCTGGCAGACAGGCGGTCGCGAGACTGTCGCAGATCAAGCTTGGGACAGTCTATCGGCATCTGGACGATGCCCATTTGAAAGCATTAGCCCGATATAGCGTCACGCACGTCGGCGGGCCACCGCCCATCGCAGACACCAATCGTCTGTATGCGACCGTCGAGGAACTGGAACGCGCCCGCGATACGTGCGCGAAAAACAGTCTCACGTACGAGATCGTCACGCCGCCATTTTTGGCGTCGAGTCACATCGATCATGAGCCGCACCCAGCGATCATGCTGGCGGATAGTCCCGAGCGCGATCGCGATATCGAATCGATGCAGACGATGATCAAAAACTGCGCGGCGGCTGGAATTCCAGCGATCAAATACAACATGAGTATTCTGGGCGTGCTGCGGATAGGGCGCGTCCCCGGCCGAGGCGACGCGACCTACAGCAAATGGGATTTGGCAGAGGCGCATCCGGCAACGCCGCTCACGCGCGCAGGACACGTCAACGCGGACATGTTTTGGGAGCGCATCACATACTTCCTGGATCGCGTGATTCCGGTGGCAAACGAATACAAGGTTCGCATGGCATGCCACCCGCAGGATCCCGGCGTGCCGCCCGAAGGTTATCAAGGAGTTGATCGCGTTCTCGGTACGGTGGATGGCCTGAAGAGATTCATCACGATTCAGGAGAGTCCTTATCATGGCCTGAATTTCTGCCAAGGCACGATTTCGGAAATGCTCCAGCGGCCGGACGAGGAAATTTTCGACGTGATCCGGTACTTCGGTTCGCGAAATAAGATTTTCAACGTCCACTTCCGCAATATTCGCGGACATCGGGACAATTTCTTAGAGGTGTATCCGGATGAAGGCGACATCGATTTCGTGAAAGCGATCCAAGTCTACAAAGAGGTGGGCTATGACGGCGCGCTGATCCCGGATCACGTACCCCAGGCTCCGAATGATTCCGATGACGATCAATCGTTTGCATATTGCTTTGGATACATCCGGGCCTTGATTCAGGCCGTCAACCACATGACTTGATGCATCGCTGAGACGAGATCCGGCGGTGGGTAGTGTCCTAATTTGGATCAGGGTGTGGGGCAGCGAGCGTCGATTTGTGGCTGGAGGGCGGCGTCGAAGAGGGCGCCCGCACGCGAACGAGAGGAACAGACTTGATAAGCGGTGAGGCTGAAGGCACCGCGAAAATCGGCGCCGTCGAGGATGGTGCCCGTCATGTCCGCCTCGCTCAAGACTGCTTGCGCGAAATGCGCGCCGCTGAGGTTTGAGCCACGGAGGCTCGCACCGATCAAGATGGCACCGCCGAGATCGGCATCCTTCAAATCGGAATTTTGCACGCTGGCAGACCATAGGTACGCGCTGCGCAGGTCGGCATGTTCGAGATTGGCTGTGTCGATGTGGGAATTACGTAAATCCGCGCGCTCGAATACGGCCCGGATCAGCGTGCTATTCGAAAGGAGGCCGTCATAGAGGCTCGCGCCGTCGAAGCGCGCGTCCATCGTGAACGTGCCGGTGAGGATGACATAAGACATATTCGCGTCGCGAAAATCAGCGCGGGCGAGATGCGCATTCTGGAAATTGGAGCGATCGAGATTCGCGTGGTTCATCCGCGCGCTGTCCATGATTGCGGACTGGAAGTTGCTCTGCGTGAGATCGGCTGCGCGGAAATCGGCGTTGGAGAGATAAGCGCCGCGAAAGTCGGCGTGCCAGAGGTGCGCGTTCGCGAGAAAGGCGCCGTACGCCTGTGCATAACGGAAGCGCGGATCATTGAGGCGAATGCCGCGAACAGAATTGACGGTGTCATCACTCCAGTTCCAGTTCCCAGGCGGTGTGGAGAACTGCGATTCCGTGAGATCCGCGTATGGATCGTAACCGACGGCCCACAGCGCTGTGGGCGCCCAGCGGCGAATGTTGGCAGCGCCATATTGTGGCGCACGGCTAATATTGTGGGGAACACCCCAGATCGTCCCAAAAGATATAAACGTCGTGATCGCGAGCAGAATGGCGACCAGTACCGGGGGCTTGGAATGGTGCAGTTTTTCGCTGATACGTGTCGCTAGCGTTCTTTGGAGTGCCCACGTCTCCTGTGGTCTTCCTACCTTAAAGGTGGCATGGACGGCGATTCCGGCGGCTATGGACGCGAGAATCTCGTGGAGCATTGTGCCGTGAATTTCCTGAAGCGTGAGATAGCGCACCCAGAAAAGGAACAGCATGATGGGAACGGTCCAATAGGCGAGTAAGAGAGATATAGTCGTTTCGAGCGTGCGCGATGGCGCGGTCTCCTGATTCATCCAGCGGAAATGCGCGCGCAGCAGGCCGAGGATTATGCCGGACTCTTTCTCACCAAGCGAAGTGCCATCGGGAAAGACGGCAGGCAGTTCGAGCGCCGCGCCACAAATTTTTTGGATCTGCTGCAGGAACGCGAGATACATCAAGAACAGTGCGACGGGGGCAATGAGGAAAATTTCGGCCGTCGGCATGGCGGCAGCGGCTCTTGCGGAATGCAGAAAGGGTAGGATGGCCGAGTCCGTGACGAGTTGGACGTCTTTCGTTTTCCAGATGGCAAGTGCTGAGAGCGCGCTGAGCGTCATGATCGCGCTGAAAAACCGTAAAGCTGTGCGCGATGCGTCACGAAATACGGCGATAGCAGGGAACTGGGCGATTTGCGCGGGCAGAGAGGCTTCGCGCAAATTCGCCCCGGCAAGCTGACGCGGAACGATGCCGAGCGCCGTTTCGAGTGACGCGCCTTCCAGGTTTGCGCCTTCGAGATTCGCGCCGACGAGACAGGCTTCTTCGAGGTCGGCACGCACCATGCAAGCATCGCGCAAATCGGCGAGCAGCAAGTCAGCGCCTTTCAAGTCGGCATAGTGAAGGTCGGCGAAGCGTAGATTAACGTTGATTAATTCCAGACCGGAGAGTTCGGCGTTGGCGAGATCGGCCTTTTTTCCACGCTGACCTTTTGCGTCGATCCATTCGCGATGGGCGGCAAGAGTTTCTTCAAATTCCCAATCCTTTCGTTTTTCCGGACTGCTGGCATTAAGCGCGGCGGGGAACTCATGCGTAGGACTTACGTTAGAGTTTTCGGTAGGACGCGCGGTTTCTTCGGCTTTGATTTCCTCCGAAGCGGCTGCGAGGACTGTTGCGGCATCCTCGGGGCAGAGTTCGACGGAATCGGCTGCAGGCATCGAGGCTGCTGAACTGGGTTTTGCAACCTCCGGCGCGGCTATGGATGCTGGCGCACGCACCGGGCTTACTTCGGTGTTTGCATGGGCGCTGACTCTTGCGGAAGGTGTCGCGGATTCGGATGTTCCGGCTTGTTCGGCAATGATCGCTACCGGCTGATCCTGGTCAGCGATTTTGAGCTGAATTGCCGGCTCCGGCGCGGGGGATTCGATCTTGGTAGAGCGCTCCTGTGTTTTTGGCTGAAAGGAAGTGGGCGGAGTATCCGCGAAAAGCTCCTCTAGCGCAGCGAATGCGGACGGGAGCTCGCTCGCCGGAACCAGTCTTTTCTCGGAAGAAAACGACGCGGTGCGCGATACCGATTCGAGGTCGTGTGATTTTTCAGAACGGAGTATTGTGTCAGATGGTTTCTGCTCAAGCTGTGCTTCATTTGGAGCCAATTCCAGCGTTGTGAGGCCAGTCGAGTTCGCGCCGATAGACTTTTCCTCCACACCCGAACGCCGAAAGAAAAAACGCATGGATAAGTTCCGTTTCCTGGAACGTAATGAAAATGCGCGTATGAATGCGGAGACCGGCGGCGTTCCCCCAAGCCGACCCCACGCGATCATCGTAGCGCGGCGAGGTGCAGGCTAACCCCTGTACGATGGTGCAGCGAGCGTACAGCTGGACGAGAGATACAAAGGCAGCGGAGGCAAAGGAAGTAGAGGGGGTAAAGGAGGCAGCGGAAAGGCCGGAGTTTGGATATTTGGCGCCGTGCAAAGATTTTTTTGCTGGAGTGTCGAAGTTGATCCATAGCAGCATGGTTGCGGTATGCTTAGAACGCAAACGTTAAGTGGAAATTCGTCATAAATTCCTGTGAGGGATGACTGTGAACGTATCGGCGACGGAGAAGAAAGTGGCGACGCGGACCGAATCGGACAGCATGGGAAAAATTGAAGTCCCCTCGGATCGATATTACGGCGCGCAAACGGCGCGATCATTGATTCATTTCGATATCGGCCACGACACGATGCCGGCGGAACTGATTTGGGCGTTCGGAATTTTGAAGAAGGCTGCGGCGATGGTGAATCAAGACCTTGGCAAGCTTTCGCCGGAAAAGACAAAGCTGATCGTTCAAGCGGCGGACGAGGTAATCGCCGGGAAATTGAACGACCATTTTCCATTGCGCATCTGGCAAACGGGCAGCGGCACACAGACGAACATGAACGCGAACGAGGTGATTTCGAATCGAGCGATCGAAATTGCCGGCGGTGTGATGGGGAGCAAAAAGCCGGTTCATCCGAACGACGATGTAAATATGTCGCAGTCTTCAAACGATACATTCCCGACGGCGATGCATATCGCCGCGGCTTCGCGAGTGGCTGAGGCGCTGATTCCTTCAGTGGAGGCGCTGCGGAGGGCGATTTCAGCGAAGGCGGGGCAATTCGGCGAAGTGGTGAAGATCGGGCGCACGCATTTGATGGATGCGACGCCGCTAACTGTGGCGCAGGAAATGTCCGGTTGGGCGAGTTTGCTCGAACGGGACGTGGAGAGACTCAAAGAAGTGCTGCCCGGGCTTTACGATCTGGCGATCGGCGGCACGGCGGTCGGCACCGGGCTGAACGCACATCCGGAATTTGCGGAGCGGGCTGCGAAGAAGATCGCAGAGCTAACAAAGCTGCCATTCCGTTCACATCCGAATAAATTCGCGGCGCTTTCGGCACACGATGAGCTGGTATTTGCGAGTGGCGCGCTGAAGACGCTGGCAGCATCTCTGATGAAAATAGCGAATGACATCCGCTGGCTCGGATCGGGCCCAAGGGCCGGACTGGGAGAATTGTTGTTGCCGGAAAACGAGCCGGGGTCCTCGATTATGCCAGGGAAGGTAAACCCCACGCAGTCCGAGGCGATGACGATGGTTGCCGTGCAGGTGATGGGCAACGACGCGGCAATAGGGTTCGCTGGCTCGCAGGGAAATTTCGAGCTGAACGTCTTTAAGCCTCTCATCATTCACAATTTCTTACATTCAGTGCGTCTGTTAACGGATGCTTGCCGTTCCTTTAGAGAGCACTGTGTGGACGGGATGGAGATCGATCGCGAGCGCATCGACTGGTACGTGAAGAATTCTCTTATGTTGGTGACGGCACTGGCGCCAAAGATCGGGTATGACAAGGCTGCGGAGATCGCGAAGAAGGCGCATCATGAGAAACTCAGCCTGCGCGAATCGACGTTGAAATTGGGATATTTGAATGAGAAGGAGTTCGACGAACTGGTGCGGCCGGAGAAGATGACGAATTCCGGCTCGAGGTAGCCGATTTCACCGTAGAAATACGGAGACAAATTATGTCAGTTTCAGAGCGGTTCATTTTGGTACCGTCCGCTAGTTAACCTTTCGATACACGTATAATTCCAATGAAAATTTCCTTTGACTCTTCATTATCGGGAATTTAAATTCAGGTTCCCCTTTCGAATTTCCATTCCAAAAACGTAGTACTCCCTCTCGTTCGGAGCACAAATGCGCATTCTTGTTGCAGAGCAGGATCAAGCCCTGGGAACGTTTTTGGAGCGCAGTTTCGACGCGGAAAACTATCACGTGGACCTCGCAGCCGATAGCGAAGCCGCCAAAGCCATGGCGGACGCACAGGAGTATGATGCGGCGATCTTCGACCTGAATCTAGCGGCTCAGGAAGGAATGGAAATCCTTAGGCACGTTCGTTCGCGGCGCGAGAGCCTGCCGATTCTGGTGCTCTCGAATCGAACGAGGCCGGAGGAACGCGCGCAGGCACTCGACCTGGGCGCGGACGATCTTGTGGTGAAGCCGTTTGCGTTCTCTGAGCTTTCGGCGCGGGTGCGAGCAATGCTGCGGCGCGGAGGACACGCGCCGGAAACCGTACTGCGTGTGGACGATTTGGAATTGAATCGCGTAGAACGCACCGTGAACCGTGCGGGACGGCGCATCGAATTAACCCCGAAAGAATTTGGATTGCTCGAATACCTGATGCGCCATGCGGGCCAGAGAGTGACGCGCGCGCAAATCATTCAGCATGTGTGGAATCTGTCCTTTGACACGATGACGAACGTGGTGGACGTTTACATCAACTATCTGCGTAAGAAGGTGGACACAGGAGCCGAAGTGAAGCTGATTCATACGATTCGCGGAGTCGGTTACAAGGTTGAGGCGGCGCAGGCTGTGGGGCGAGGCGCAGCCTGACTCAAAGAGGGCGCAGCAAGCAGCGCCGCTAAGAGGATTCACCAGAGCTGCGGGCGAACAGCGAATTCGACTAGGGGGAGGGACGATGGCGGCTGGGGCGATGTTAGCGAGAGGTGCGCAGGGGAGAGTGCTGGTGGCGAGTTCGCGGGCGGAGTTTCGAGCGAACATGGTCGGCAAACTCACGGCGGAAAACGCGATGGCAGCAGAGGCGGCGGGCGGCGCTGATGCGCTGATGAAACTCGAGCGCGGAGCATATCAAACGCTGCTGCTCGATCCGCATATCGAGGATCTTGATCCAGATGAGCTCGTCGATATGATTCAGACGCGTTATCCGGAGTTGAATGTGGTGCTGATGGATGCACGGTCGGAATCTGAACAGTTGTCGCTCGATTTAGCGGAAGCGGACAGCGAAACCGCAGTCGATGATGTTGCCGAATCAAAGGAGACAGACTGGCTTGAGAAGGAGGAAAGTCCAGTTACGCTTTCGCCCCGTGTTGCCGCGACGGGAAACACAGAAAAGGCGGGAAGCGCGCGAATCCAGCCATTACCGGGAATGATCGGCACGAGCCCAAAAATGGAGCAGATTTACCGGCTGGCGCGCTTGGTTGCGCCGCGCGATACGACGGTGCTGATCGTCGGCTCCACGGGAACAGGCAAAGAGCTTGTGGCGCGCGGAATCCATGAGTTGAGTCGAAGGAGCCGCGCGCCGTTTGTGGTGGTGAACTGCGCGGCGATTCCGGAAAGCCTGCTGGAAGCGGAGCTCTTTGGATTTACGCGCGGCGCGTTCACGGGTGCGGTGCAGTCGCGACTGGGAAGAATTCACGCGGCGCACGGTGGAACGCTGTTTTTGGATGAAGTGGGCGAATTGCCGTTGAGCATGCAAGCGAAGCTGCTGCGATTTGTACAAGAGGGCGAAGTGCAACGGCTGGGCAGCGCGGATTTATTTCGTGTCGATACGCGGGTGGTCGCGGCGACAAACGCAGACTTGCTGCAACGCGTGCGCGAAAAACAATTTCGTGAGGACCTGTATTACCGGCTTGCGGTGTTTCCGCTGGATCTGCCAACGCTCGAAACTCGTGCGGACGATATTTTGCCGCTGGCGCGGCATTTTCTTGAGTCGTTTTGCAAGCAAAACGGCGCGCCGCCGAAGACAATCCATCCAGATGCATCGATTCTCCTGAAACGCCACAATTGGCCGGGAAATGTACGCGAGTTGCAGCATTCGATCGAGCGAGCATTTGTACTTGCCGATGGAAACGCACAAATCCGGCCGGAGGACTTGTCGATGCCGCGGCCAACGGCTTGAATCAGAGAATTCTAAGCTAAAGGGCAGCTCGGTGGAATCTGCCGTGCATTACTTGCCGAGCGATGGCATCAACTCCAGCAACGCACGGAACAGTTCAGGAACAACGACCACCGTCGCGGCCGGTTCTCTCTTGCGTCACCGGTCGCTCACGAAAGAATGCGGCTCCGCGCCCACCGCGGACTTCAGCGGCACGACAATCGCTCGCCCGCGCATTTGAGGCTTTCACTTCCGCTGCAGATTCCCTCGAACGCTCCTATTCCCATTTGCAGTCAGAGGTTTTGCGGCTGCGCTTCGACCTGGAGCGGACGAACCGCGATTTAGAGTCGAGTCTGGGAGAGAACGCGCGGATGCGTTCATTTCTGGCGCAGGTACTCGAGAGCATGCCTTCCGGTGTGGTCGTGACAGACCGCAACGGGCGGGTCCAAATGATGAATCCGGAAGCTCGACGACTGCTGAATGCGGGCGTCTATGAAGCAGCGGTATTGCCACCTGAGATTCTGGCACGCGCATTGGCTCCCAAATGCCCCGGTGCTCCGGCAGAGCAGGAATGGGAGATTGCGGCGGCGGAAGGCAAGCGGACCATCGGGATCGGCTGCGCGGTATTGGGTGAAGGCGACGGATACGAGTCGGTGCTCTTGCTGCGCGATGTGACGGAGGAACGGCGGCGCATCTCGGAGCGAGAGGCCGCGCGGCGGAGGGAATCGCTGGCGGAAATGGCGGCGCTGCTTGCACATGAGATTCGCAATCCGCTCGGCAGCCTGGAGCTCTTTGCGGGATTGCTTGCTGATGCCGCGGCGAGGCAACCGGACTTGAGGCGCTGGACGGATCACGTGCAGGCCGGGCTGCGTTCACTCTCGGCTACCGTGAATAACGTTCTTCAGTTTCATAGCCAGCCGGCGCCTGAGTTGGTGGCAATTAATTTGGGCCGGCTTATTCGCGATTCGGTGGAATTCCTGCGGCCGCTAGCTCGGCAATCGGAATTGCGCATAGACATTCAGAATTCGCTAGGAGAACTGGAAATTCCCGGTGACGCACACCGCTTACAGCAGGTGATCTTCAACTTGTCGCTGAACGCGTTTCGCGCGATGAGCTCAGGCGGCGTGCTGACCGTAAGGCTTCAATGGAACGATTTTACTCAACTCGATGATGTTCGGCTGGACTTCGAAGACACGGGGCGGGGCATCACCGAATCGCATCTTGCCAGGATTTTTGAACCGGGATTTACGACGACGGCCGGAAGCCCAGGATTGGGGCTGGCTGTTGTGCGAGCTGTGATCGAGCAGCATCACGGGACGGTTCGCGTGACGAGCAAGCCGGGCGAAGGCACGATGTTTTCCATCGTGCTGCCGCGCGTGGGGAGCGTGGAATGAATCAGGTGTTGGTGGTTGACGACGAAGCGCCGATGCGCGCGGCCCTCGAAGCGCAATTCAAACGTAATGGCTGGGATGTGACGACAGCGTATGGCGCGAATGACGCGTTATCGAAGTTTCGGCAGGCGCCCTGTCCCCTGGTTGTTACGGACATGCGAATGCCGGATGGTGACGGGCTGCGCGTGATGCGCGGCCTGCGCGAGGTCGATCCACAAGTCGGTGTAGTTTTCCTTACGGCGTTCGGCACGGTGCCGGAAGCCGTGCGTGCGATGCACGAGGGCGCATGCGACTACCTGGTGAAGCCGGTCTGTTTCGAGCAGTTAAGAGACGTGGCAGAGCGCGTGATGAACCGTACGTCGCAAGGCTCGGATGACGATGGTGCGGCGGAAAACATCTTTATTGGCGAATCTCCAAAACTTCAAAAGTTGCTGCAACGGGCACGGCAGGCCGCTCGTACAGACATGGACGTCCTGGTAGAAGCGGAAAGTGGGACAGGGAAGGAGTTGCTGGCGCGACTCATTCACCAGACGAGCGGCCGCCGTAACCGTCCATTTGTGGCGGTGAATTGTGCAGCGTTTCCGGAGGCGCTGCTGGAGAGCGAACTTTTTGGGCATGCGCGAGGCGCGTTCACAGGCGCAAGCGTGGCGAAGCCAGGCAAATTCGAGATCGCGCACACCGGAACCCTCCTCCTCGACGAAATCGGCGAAATGCCGCTGCAACTTCAGCCGAAATTGCTGCGGGCGTTACAAGAGCGCGAAGTGGACCGGCTGGGCGATACGAAGCCCCTTCGCGTGGATGTGCGCGTGATCGCGACGACGAATCGGTCATTGCGTGCACTTATAGAGGAGGGAAAGTTCCGGGCGGATCTGTACTACCGGCTGAACGTGGTGCCCCTGACGATTCCGCCATTGCGCGAGCGGCGCGAAGACGTCGCGCGTCTGATAAGGCATTTCTCGCAAAAACACGCCGGATCGCGTGCCAATGCGGTGCCATCGTTCTCACCGGAGTTGATCGAGCGGCTAGAGGTGCTTGACTGGGC
>Ga0134128_10006505_pt1 | contig 14148 bp, 12 predicted proteins | sample KB31754_FD_96462 | JGI IMG/M metagenome (GOLD analysis project Ga0134128, IMG submission 96462) | Terrestrial soil microbial communities with excess Nitrogen fertilizer from Kellogg Biological Station, Michigan, USA - KB3-175-4 | ecosystem: Environmental > Terrestrial > Soil > Unclassified ... | reverse complement strand
TCGCCCACCTGGAATGGTGCGCGCATGCGCCGGTACTCGCTCTCGGGCACGCATCCATTGAAGACCAGCGCTTCGGTGCCTCGGCTGACGGCGCTGTAAAGTGCCCGTACACTCGCCTCTCGCGCACCGGCGGCCGGGAGCGTCTCGTAACGCAGCTCGCCGCGACCCGGGGCGACCACCCAAAAGGCGAGCGTCTCGTCGCGAGTCATAGGAGCTTCAGGAAGTTGCTGTTGACGATTGCCATCGCCCGGCCCGAGCACCGCGAGCTGCTGCGTGGCGCGCTCGTCGGCATCTTAGCGGCTGCCGTGTCCATCGTCTCGATCGGTGCACTCGGGGCGGACCTGCTGCACTTGAGCGCAGCGTATGTGCCGAAGGTCGTGCTGCTGTTCGCGGCGGGCGCCGCGCTGGTGCTGCTCGCCCTGCCAGGGTCGCACGGTTTCGAGCGCGTGGGCGCGGCGAACCAGGTGACGATCGTGCGGGGCGCACTCGTTGCGCTGCTCGCCGGCCTTGCAGGCGAGCACGGCAGTCCTGCCACTGCGGCGGTCGCCGTCGCCGTCGCCGCGACTGCGATGGCGCTCGACGGCGTCGACGGTTGGCTCGCGCGCCGCTTGCGTGTCGCGAGCGCCTTCGGCGCCCGCTTCGATATGGAAACGGACGCCGTGTTCGTCGCGGTGCTCTCGCTCCTCGTCTGGCAATTCGGCAAGGCGGGCGGTTGGGTACTCTCCTCGGGGCTGATGCGTTACCTGTTTGCGGCGCTCGTCGCCATCGTGCCGCGCCTGCAGAGGCCGGTCCCTTCGAGCTTTCGCGGAAAAACGATCGCCGTGCTGCAAATGATCGCGCTGATCGTCGCACTCGCGCCCGTCTGCGGACCGCAGCTCTCCGTCTGGATTGCCGCGGTCGGGCTCGGGGCGCTCGTGCTGTCTTTCGCGCTCGATGTGCTGTGGCTCCTCAGAGACCCGGTGCCGGATGTCCTCTAATGCGAGCGAGCGCCGCCGGCTCGCCTGGCGGTGGGTCGGCACGCTCATCGCACTCGTCATCCTCAACGGCTCCCTGACGTTCGACAATACGTGGCCGACGCTCGCAGTCCACTGGCCCGCAGAGCTGTCCGTCGAGATCGCCGCGGTGCTGGTGCTGCTTGCCTCGTGCAACGCGTGGCTCGGGAGGAGCTCGCCGCGCCTCATCGCGACGCTCGCCACACTCGTCGTGCTGTTCGCGCTCGGGCGCTACGGTGCGGTCACCGTCCCGGCACTCTACGGACGCGAAATCAATCTTTATTGGGACGCGCCGCGTCTCGGCTCGGTCGTGCAGATGCTGGCACGCGTCGCCTCGATCTGGCAGCTCGCGGCACTGCTGGGCGGTGCGCTGCTCGCCCTGCTGCTGCTCTATCTGCTCGCGCGCTGGTCGCTGCGGCGGGTGGATGCGGTGCTTGCGCACTCGCGTGCTGCGCGCCTCGGGTTCGGCATCGGCGGCACGCTTCTCATTGCTGCCTTCCTCGTTCAGCAGCTGAGCGACCACGTGCCGCGGATACCGCGCTTCTCGATCCCCGTGAGCCGCACGTATGGGACTCAGGTCGCGCGCGTCGTCGATGCGCTCTCGAGCCGTCGCGTGGCGCGCATGCTGCCCTCCCCGCCGCTGCACTCGAGCTTCGAGGCGCTTTCGGGCCGCGACGTACTGCTCATCTTCATGGAGTCCTATGGGAGCGTCACTTTCGACCGCCCGGCATTCGAGCGGGAGCTGCGCCCTGCGCGCGAGAGGCTCGCGAAGGCCCTCGAGGAGACGGGCCGCGGCGTAGTGTCTGCATTCGTCGTGTCGCCGACTTTCGGCGGACAATCCGTCCTCGCTCATTTGAGCCTGCTGTCCGGGATCGAGGTGAGGGATTCCTCACGTTACTCGCTCCTCATGACGCAGAAGCGTCCGACGCTCGTCTCGACATTCAAAGCAGCCGGGTATCGCGCCATCGCGGTGATGCCTGGGATGCAGCAACCCTGGCCCGAGGGCGCCTTCTACGGCTTCGATGAGATCTACGATGCGGCGAAACTCGCTTATCGGGGTCCGCCCTTCGGCTGGTGGCGCATTCCGGATCAGTACACGCTCGCCGCGCTCGATGCGGACGAGCTCGATCGTCACCCGCGCAAGCCGCTCTTCGTGTTCCTTCCGACCGTGAGCACACACATACCGTTTGAACCGGTCCCACCCTTTCAACCGGACTGGGGGCGGATGCTGTCACGTGAGCCTTACGATGCCGCACCGCTTAAGCGCGCATTGGCTCAGCGCGAGGACTGGACGGCCATGGGCGAGAGCTATGTCAGCTCCGTCGAATACTTCCTCGATGTGCTCGCCAGCTACCTGCGGAAGCATGCGACCGACGATCCCGTATTGATCGTGCTCGGCGATCATCAGCCCGCGGCCAACGTGAGCGGCGAGGGCGCGCCGTGGGACGTGCCTGTGCACGTTATCAGCCGGCGCACGGATATCCTGGAATCCTTGCAGCGCCGCGGCTTTCGCAGCGGGTTGACGCCCGCGCGTCCTGCGATCGGCAAGATGAGCGAGCTCGCGCCCTGGCTGCTCGATGCGTTCGGTGGCAATGGCGCCGATCGCCATGATCGCGCGGTCTGCCCGGAGGGAGCTTCTAGGACGCAATCCTCCGTGAGGACGCTGGCCGAGCCTCGAGGTCGTACGCATCCGACCCGGTGATCTCGACCTGCGCGAACTCGCCGGGCTTCAATCCTGCGGCAGCACGGACTCTGACCACACCGTCGATCTCGGGTGCATCGGCCTCGGTGCGAGCGATGGCCGATCCGTCCGGCTCGATGGAATCGACCAGCACCGTGAGTGTGCGGCCGATGCGGCGTGCGAGCTTGCGCGCCGAGATCGCCTGCGCGCGCTCCATGAAACGTGCGTAACGCTCCTCCTGGACCTCGGCGGGTACGTGGTCCGGCAGGTCGTTCGCCTTTGCCCCAGCGACCGGCGAGTATTTGAAACAGCCGACGCGATCGAGCTCGGCCTCGCCGAGCCAGGCGAGCAGCTCCTCGAATTCGGCATCCGTCTCGCCTGGAAAGCCGACGATGAACGTGCTGCGTATCGCGAGATCGGGGCAGCGAGCGCGCCAGGTGGCGATTCGTTTCAACGTGTTCTCGGCGTGCGCCGGACGGCGCATGCGCTTGAGCACCGAGGGACTGCCGTGCTGGAACGGGACGTCGAGATACGGCAGCACGCGCCTCTCGGCCATGAGATCGATGACCTCATCGACGTGCGGATAGGGATAGACGTAGTGCAGCCGCACCCACGGCCTCGAGGCGCTGGCCGCGCGCGCGCCGGCTCCAGGCGCGCGGGTGTCGCTCGTCGTTGCAGCCCGGGGTGTCGTGTTTGCGGTGAGCGAGCCGAGAGCGCGGGCGAGCTCGATGAAGCGTGTTGCGAGCTGCTCCCCGCGCCACTCGCGCGTCGCGTAGCGCACGTCCGCCCCATAGGCGCTCGTGTCCTGCGAGATGACGAGCAGCTCCTTCACGCCCGCTGCGATCAGGCGCTCGGCCTCGCGCAGCACCTCGTCGATCGGACGGGAGACCAGCCGGCCGCGCAGGCTCGGAATGATGCAGAAACTGCAGCGGTTGTTGCAGCCCTCCGAGATCTTGAGATAGGCGTAGTGGCGCGGCGTGAGGCGGATGCCCTGGGGCGGAACGAGCGCTTCGAACGGGTCGGTGCGCGGCGGCACGTGCCGGTGCACGGCGCTCATCACATCCTCGTACGCGTGCGGACCCGTGATCCCGAGCACGCGCGGATGTCGCTCGAGAATGCGCTCGGGACGTGCGCCGAGGCACCCCGTCACGATCACACGTCCGTTCTCCGCAAGCGCCTCCCCGATCGCCTCGAGCGACTCGTCCACAGCGGCATCGATGAAGCCGCAGGTATTGACCACCACCACGTCGGCGTCGCGATACGCGGGCGCGATCTCATACCCCTCCGCACGCAGGCCGGAGAGGATGCGTTCGGAGTCGACGAGCGCTTTCGGACAGCCGAGGCTGACGAAGCCGACCTTCGGTGCTCGTCGTTGCTCGATCGAGAGGGCGCGTCGGCGGGGGCGAGTCGGTGCGGCCCGCGTCATTGAGCGGACGCGGCGCTCGCCGCGGGCGCTCGGGCGGGCGGCTGCGTCATGCCGCCGGGGTGGCGCACCGTATGGCGGACGGTGTGCAGCGTCCAGAAAAGCGCGAGCGCGGCGGCTGGCATCGCAAACCACGGCCAGATCGCAGGGCGGCGATCGGAAGGGGCGGGATGCCTTTGCTTTTCCGACATGGGCGCGGAGCCTACCCCGCAGGCGGCGGGTCGGCAATGCCTGCCGCGTGGCCAGCGCCCCGCGAGAGCGGCCGGCTCAGCGTTCGGCTGAACGGCCGGCTCAGCGGCCGTAGAGTCCCATCAGCTGTGCCTTTCCGAGCGCAGTCGCGTTCGCATAGGACGAGATGATGGTTGCGGTCGCATCCGCAGGGACGTTGAGCCTTGTGACCGGCATCGCATACAGCCGGAAGAAATAGCGGTGCGCCTTGCCTGGCGGGGGACATGGCCCGCCGTAGCCCTCGTTGCCGAAATCCGAGCGCGCCTGGACGGTGCCCGCCGGCATGAGTTTTTTGTGCACATCGCCCGCATTCGCAGGCAGCGAGGTCGCGCTCGCCGGAATGTCATAGGCGATCCAATGCCAGAAGCCTTCCGCTCCCGGAGCATCGGGGTCGTGCATCAGCAGAATGTAGCTTTGCGTGCCGTCCGGCGGATTGCGCCATTCGAGCGCCGGCGAGATGTTCCGGCCGCCGCAGCGTGTATTCGCCTCGGTGCGGCGCAGGGCGCCGCCATCCGAGAAATCCGGACTGGTCAGCATGAAATGCGCGGCGGTCTTGCCGCCCGCGACGCTCGCGGGCGGAACATCCGGTTGGGGCGCTGCGCGCGTTTGCGCAAGGGAAGAGGGCTCGCCTGCGAGCGCGGCCGCCGCGGCGAGGACGAGACCGAAGGCGATCACGCTCGAGAAACTTCGCTGGCGCATAGCACCTCTCCGGGATGGAAGGCGAATGGTGCCCGCAACCTGCACCGCCCGCAAACTCGAAGGCAATCGCGGGCGATCGGACTGCGTAGCGCTCCTTGCGCAACTCGCCATCGCGCTCCATCTGATGCATAGTCGATCACGAGGTACGAAACTTGAATTCCGAGCGGCGCAAGTTCCTGTTCGTGTCCTTCACGGGACTGGTGAGCGACATCGCCTGGCAGGTCGTCAAGGAGGGGCACGAGGTCCGCTATTACATCCGCGACGAGAAGGATCGGGACATCGCCGACGGCTTCGTGCCGAAGGTCTCGGACTGGAAACGCGAGGTCGAGTGGGCGGACGTGGTCGTATTCGACGACACGCTCGGCCAGGGCACGATCGCGGAGAAACTGCGCTCAGAGGGCAAGCGCGTCGTCGGCGGGACCGCTTACACGGACCGGCTCGAGGACGACCGCTCCTTCGGACAGGAGGAGCTCAAGCGGGCCGGCATCAACATCCTGCCGTATCGGGAGTGCGGCGACTTCGACGAGGCGATCGCCTACGTCCGGTCGAATCCCGAGCGCTATGTGATCAAGCCCTCGGGAGCTGCGGGAAACCTCAAGCGGCGGCTCTTCGTCGGGGACGAGGAGGACGGCGAGGATGTGATCCGCATGCTCGAGGCCTACAAGAAATCTTTTCCCGACGAGATCAAGAGCTTTCAGCTGCAGCGGCGCGTGACGGGCGTGGAGGTCGCGGTCGGCGCGTTCTTCAGCGGCAAGGAGTTCATCTACCCGATCAACGTCAACTTCGAGCACAAGAAGCTCTTTCCGGGGAACATCGGCCCATCGACCGGGGAGATGGGCACCTCGATGTTCTGGAGCGGGCCGAACCGACTCTTCAATCAGACGTTGAAGAAGATGGAGCCGAGGCTCGCGGAGGAGGGCTACGTCGGGTACATCGATCTCAATTGCATCGTGAACGGCAACGGCATCTTTCCGCTCGAGTTCACAGCGCGGTTCGGCTACCCGACCATCAGCATCCAGCAGGAAGGGATGAACACGCCGATCGGCCAGTTCCTGTACGACCTCGCCTCCGGAGCGAGCCCGAAGCTCAAGGTCAAGAGCGGCTTTCAAATCGGTGTGCGGATCGTCGTCTCCCCGTTCCCCTTCGACGACGATGCGACGTTTCTCTCCGTATCGAAGAACGCGGCGATCCTGTTCAAAAAGGGCATCCCGGAGGAAGTGCACATCGAGGACGTGAAGCAGGTGAACGGACAGTGGTACGTCGCCGGCACCTCGGGCGTCGTCCTCATCGTGTGCGGCCTCGGCCAGACGATGCGGCAGGCTCAGGCACAGGCCTACTCGCGCATCCGCAATATCATGATCCCCGACATGTACTACCGCGACGACATCGGCGAACGATGGTTCGAGGATCACGACAAGCTGCACACATGGGGCTACCTGCGCGAGGTCTGACATCGGCCGCCGGCCGCAGTGCGAGGGGCAGCAGCGCCACGAGCAGCGGTGGGGCGGGCAGCGGCGCGGCGGGCCGCTTCGACCGCGAGTATTACCGGCGCTTCTATCTGGACCCACGCACGGCGGTGACCTCCCCATTCGAGGCGCGCGCCCGCGCACGGCTCATTGCGGCATTCGCGGATCTGGCGGGAGTTCCGGTCGGGCGCATTCTCGATGCCGGCTGCGGAATCGGGCGGCTGAAGCGGCCGCTCCTCGAGCGCTTTCCGCGCGCCGAATACGTCGGCCTCGAGGTGAGCGAATACCTCTGCCGGCGCTACGGCTGGGAGCGTTGCGGGATCGAGGACTATCGCTCGACTGTGCGGTTCGATCTCGTCATCTGCTACGACGTGCTGCAGTATCTCGAAGAAGCGCCTGCGGCCCGCGCGCTCGCGAATCTCGCCGAAGTCACGCGCGGGGCGCTGTATTTCAGCGCGCTGACGCTCGCGGATTGGCGCGATAACTGCGACCGGCGGCGCACCGATCGTGACGTCATCATGAGAAGCGGGGAGTGGTATCGCGCACGCCTGCGCCGCTCCTTCCGCGAGGTCGGCGCGGGATTGTGGCTGCGGCGCGGAGCCCCTTTCGTACTCTGGGAGCTCGAGCGCTGCCTCTGAGAGGCTTCACGCACGGCGCGGAGCGAGTGGCCGCGCGCCGCGCGTGAAGCGCGGCGCTCAGGCCCGCGACTGTCCCCCCTCGATCTGAATGCGCCGGCGCTGCGGCTGCTCGAGCGGAACCTTCACTTCGAGCACGCCGTTGTGCATGCTCGCCTTCGCGCTTTCGACGCGCGCGCCCTCGGGCAGCGGGATCAGCCGGTAGAAGCTGCCGTAGGTGCGCTCGGTGCGGCGATAGCCCTGCTCGTCGTCTTCGCGCTGCTCCGAGCGCTCACCCGAGATCGCAATCCCATCCTCGGTCGCTTCGAGCTCGATGTCTTCCTGCTTGATGCCCGGCAGATCGACATGAATGACGAGCTCATCGTCGCGCTGGCGCACCTCGATCTGCGGTGTCCACAACGTACGCGCGTAGCGGGGCTCGGCGCCCGATGTGCCGCCTGCACGCCCCGCCGCGATCCCGCCGCCGAAGAATGCGTCCATCAACCGGTCCATCTCCCGCGAGATCTGCCACAGGCTCGCAAAGGGGCTCTGCTCGAGGTCGGTTGAGAAGGGGCTCATCCAGCGCTGGGAGCTCGTGAGCGCCTGGCCGCGTCCTTGGCCGCGGCTCTGACTCGTGCCGCTCGAGCCAGTCGTCCCGCTAGCGCCGCTCGTTCCGCTTGCGCTACTCGTGCCGCTTTTGCCTCCTGTACCTGCCGGGCCGCTTCCGCCGCTCGACCCGCTTGCGCCGCCCCGTGCCGTCTGGCCGCCGTCGCCCGATTGCTGGCCCGTGCGCTGACCGTTCGTCGAACCCGTTTCCGTTGCCATGTGCGTCTCCTTTCATTGAACATGGAGCGCCCAAGCGCCCCTCACGCGGGCGGCGCGACGCAATTTCGATGCCGCAGGCGCAAGCAACTCGCGGCGCCGGGCGCCGCGTACAATGGCGCTTCATGAGACTCAAAGGCCCGATCGAGTGCCGTCGTACTGCCGCGGCGTGTGTCACGCTCGTCGGCCAAACCGAGCTCGGCGAGCGAGCGTATCTCACCCTCGCCACGCCCGCGCCGGCCGATCTGCCGGCCCGAATCGATGACGGAGCCGTAGAGTTGCTCGAGGGCGGGCGCTGCCGCATTTCGATGCCGGGGCGCGAGTGGGACCTCGATGCGCAGCAGGCGCTGCTACACCGGGACGTTTCAGCGCAGTTCTACGCCGCGCTGCCGCCGCGGCGCGTTCCGCTCATGAAGCGGGTGTTCTTCGGACTCGTGCTTGCAATTGCGGAGAGTCCCGTCGGTCGGGGCTGGCTCGCGCGCTGACCCGAACGCGAACGCTGAGCTCGCGCTGCCGGGCATCGGCCGGTGTCCGGCCGCGCGATTGCGCAATCGCTCAGCGCGGATTGCCGAGCTCGGCCACGGCGCCGGCTCCGACGGTGGCAATGGGCTCGCGACGCCGCGCGCCCGCAAGCGCTGCGTACGCAGCGAGCTGACTCTGGAAGACGCGGTCCCAGGTGAAGCGGCGCAGCACCTGCGCGCGGGCAGCAGCACCGAGGGCGTGCCGGTCGCATCGATAAAGGAACTCGATCGCCTCGGCCATCCCGCCGGCGCTCGGTTCGGCGAGCACACCGACGCCGTCATCGATCAATTCCGGTAGCGCACCCCCGCGCGCCGCGACGACGGGACGGCCGCAAGCCATCGCCTCGAGGATCACGAGTCCGAAAGTCTCGCGAGTACCGGCGTGCACCAGCGCGTCGCTCGAGGCGATCCATTGCGCGAGCTCCGTACTGTCGGCGCGGTACGGCAGGACGGTCACGTTCGCGGCGAGCCGTGCGCGCGCATACCCGCCGATGAGCAACAAATGATACGGACGACCGAGCCGCTCGAAGGCCTCTAACAGCATCGGGATGTTCTTCTCCTCACTGAAGCGGCCGGCGTAAACGAGGACGCGTGCATCGCGTGGTACGCCGATCCGCTCGCGCAAGTCCGGGAGCGCCTTCTCGGGATTGAAGATCTCCGCATCGACGCCGAGTGGCTGATGCAGCACGCGCGGCACGCCGATGTCGAGGAGAAAGCGGCATGCGAGCCGGCTCGGTGCGAATACGGCGTCGAAGCGCTCGTACAGCCAGCGCACGTACCGCTGCGCCGCCCGCTCGATGTGCACTCCCATGCGCTGCCGCAGGATGTGCGGCAGGCTCGAATGATAGAACGCTGCAACCGGAATGCCGCGCCGCTCCGCGACGCTTGCGCCGCACCAAGCCGGATGAAACGCATCGCCCGCCTCGATCACATCGGGCTCGAGCCGTTCGAGCATTCTGCGCCAGCGTCGCGGATTGAGGGGCAGACGGTAATCGCACGTGCCCGGCATGCGTTTGCCCGGCAGCAGGCACACTCCGCCGGGCTCGAAGTGCTCGCGCTCGCCGGGCACCACGATCGAATGCCGCCAGCTCGCGTGCGCCGCGAGCCAGGCGTGCTTTGCGTGCAGGTAGCGTTTGACTCCACCGCTCGTCGGCGAATAGAAAAGTGTGGTGTCGACGAGGTGCATGGGCGATCGAGAGAACCGCGGATCGGGCGCCCGCAGCAAGCACCGCTCCCGGCCGGCCGAGCTCGCGATCAAAGTGCGCCGTCGCCCATACCCCGCGTGGTAAGATGCAACGCGAAGCCGCGTGAGAAGAGCTCCTCGATGGCCGGACACGCGAGCTCGCCAGAAGCAGTCTCGAGAAAGCGAAGGGTCGCGCAATGTCGATGGAAGGCCGCTCTGAATCCGACTCTCCATCCATTGCCCCGGCGGTCGCCGCGCAGGCGGGGGCGAAGCGCCGCAGCTCGCGGATGCTCGAGAACTATCTCGGCGACATCGAATACCTGTTGCGCGAGCAGCGCTTCGCGGAGGCGGCACCGCTCGCTCTGGCGCTCCCACACATTTGCGCGGCGCTCGCGCATGCCGATCTCGCGAGCTCGCGCGCTGCGTATCTCGAGTGGTGCGAGACCTGGGTGCGTCCCCGCGAGGACGACACTTCGCTTGCCACGCCGAGTGCCGCGGACCTCGCGCGGCTCGCGGAGCTGCACGGCATCGAGCCCGAGCTGGCGTCGCGATCGGGTGTGCCCGTGCTCTCGCTGCGCCTGCTGCGGTTGCGGCGCCTCGCCCGCGCCGCACCCCAGCGCCGGCGCGGCACGGTACCCGCGGCGAGCGATGCGCGTGAGGAAGCCGCGCGCGAGGCTTGTGTCGCGCTCACCGAGGCGTTGCGGCGCTGGTATCAGGAATGCGGTGCCCGCAACGCCCTCGTGCAGGCCAATCTCGCCCGACTCGCCGTGCTGCGCTGATCGAGGCGAGCCGCGGCGGCGCAGGGCCGTCGGCGCGCGCCCGATGCGCGGGTCCTTGTTGATCGATCAACTGCGCCCGATTCCATGCAGAGCGCCAAGCCACGTTCGTTGCGGCTCGGCGCGCGGCTGATCCGCGCCGCCCGAGTCGAGCCGCGCGAGCGCAGGGCGGTGGCGCTCGCATTTGCCTGCTACTTCGTGCTCTTCGCGAGCTACTACATTCTGCGCCCGGTGCGCGACACGATCGCGACGGACTTCGGAGTGAACGAGCTGCCGCTCCTGTTCGCAGGGACATTCGTCGGCTCACTCATCGCCTCTCCGCTCTACGCCGCTGCCGCCGCGCGCTTTCCCCTGCAGCGGCTGCTGCCCGGCGTTTTCTGGTTCTGGCTCCTCAACGTGCTTCTCTTCGATGCGCTGCTTGCGGCCTATCCCGCGAGCCGGCTCGTCGCGGCCGCGTACTTCGTGTGGTTCAGTGTCGTCAATCTGTTCATGGTTTCGGTGTTCTGGAGCCTGATGGCGGACTCGTTCTCGCCGGACCAGTCCGCACGGCTTTTCCCGCTCTTTGCCGCGGGCGGGGAGCTCGGCGCGATCGCCGGGCCCCTGGTGACCCGTCTGGCCGTGCATGCGATCGGCCTCGGCGGATTGCTGCTCGTCGCCGCGGGCGGCTTCCTCGTCGTGATCTTGCTCATACATCTGCTGATGCACGAGAAGGCATCGCTGCGGCAAAGCGGGGAAGCGCAGCGCTCGACGCTCGACCACGCGCTGCCCGGAAATCCCTTCGAGGGGTTCGGGGAGGTCCTGAAGTCCGCCTATTCGCGCAATCAGGCGGCGTTCATGTTCCTCATGACGTGGGTCGCAACCGTCGCTTACTTCTTCCAGACCGAGATCATTGCATCGAGCGTAAGCGGGGTGGCCGGTCGGGCCGTGGCGGTCGCGGACATCGCGCTCGCGGTCAACATCTGCTCGGCCGTGATCCTGATCGGCGGGCTCGGCCGATTCATTCAGCGCTTCGGTGTGACTGCAAGTCTCGTTGCCACGCCCGTCATCATGATGGCTGCGTTCGTCGTGGTAGCCCTCTCCCCGACCCTGTTCATGATCCAGGCGATACAGGTCGTGCGGAGTGTCACGCAGTTTGCGGTGGCGCGGCCCAGCCGCGAAATCTGCTTCACGGTGGTCGAGCAAAGCCGGCGCTACAAGGGCAAGAACGTCATCGATACCGTGGTGTATCGCCTCGGGGATGTCACCTCCGCCTGGTTTCAGGCGGGGCTGCGCGCGGCCGGATTGCACATTACGGGCGCGTCCATGGTCGGGATCGGCGCAAGCCTCGTCTGGGGCGCCGTCGCGCTCGCCCTCGGGCGGCGCTACGAGGCGAGACGCGCGGGAGCGTACCGGGCGCTCGAGCAGGGGGCGCCTTCTCCCCCGCCTGCGAGTTGGCTATAGTCCGGCGGCCCGGCGCAGCTCCGCGCCCCCGGTGCCGATAGCAGCACCTCGAGAGGATTCCCGGATGGCCGAACCGTCGAACCCGTCCCCGGTCGCGCGCCTTTTCAAGTCTGTCGCGGCGGTCGAGCCCGTCGAGCTGCGTCCTGCGCTGCTCTCGTTCGTGTGCTTCTTCTTCCTGTTCTTCAGCTACGCGGTAGTGAAGCCGGTGCGGGATGCGATGAGCACCGTGTGGGGCGCGAAGGCGCTGCCCGAGCTTTTCCTCGTGACGTTCCTGCTGAGCATCATCGTCTCCCCGCTTTACGCGACGCTCTCGGCGCGCGTGAGGCTGTCGGCCTTCTTGCCGTGGGTCTACGGCATCGTCGCCGTGAGCGTGCTCGGCTTCGCCGTCCTCTTTTCCGGGAGCGGCGGGCATGAGCGATTGCTCGCGGCGGGGTTCTACGTTTGGGTCAGCACGTTCAACCTGGTCATTCTGTCGGCGTTCTGGAGCTTCATGGCCGACCTGTTCTCGCGCGAGCAGTCGAAGCGGCTCTTCGGCTTCATTGCGGCCGGCGGGACTGCGGGCACCATTCTCGGTCCCGCGATCGTCGATTTCTTGGCGAAACGCGTCGGCAACGACGGCCTGATGCTGATCTCCGCGTGCGGTTTCGCGCTCACCGCGGCGCTCGTCATGCTGCTCGCGGGCGAGAAGAAGCGCCTGCTCGCCGAGTCGCCGGATGCGCAGCGCACGACGCTCGATCATCGCCTCGGGCGCAACCCGTTCGAGGGGTTCGCGCTGCTCTTTCGCTCGCGCTACCTGCTGCTGATCGCACTGTTCATCTTCGTGATGACGTCGGTCTCGACGGTCGTCTATGTCCAGCTGGTCGATATCATCGGGCACTCATTCAAGAATCACGCGGCGCGAACCCAGGCTTTCGCGACCATCGATCTCGCGACCAACAGCCTCACGGTGCTCATCCAGCTCCTCGGCACGGGGCGCCTCATCAAACGCTTCGGCGTGACGAGCGGCCTGATGCTCAATCCGTTCATCATGGCGCTCGCATTCGTCCTGGTCATTTTCTCTCCGGTCCTCCTCGTTCTCGGAGGCGTCCAGGTCATGCGCCGGGTGGCGGAATACGCCGTGGCGAAGCCGGCGCGCGAGATGCTCTTCACGGTCGTCGACCAGGAGAGCAAGTACAAGGCCAAGAACGTCATCGACACCGTGGTCTATCGCGGCGGCGATCTGCTCGCCGCATCCGCGGCCTCCGGGGTCCTCGCGTATGGCTTGAGCGGCCTGGCGGTGCTGGGGGTGGTGGTTTCGGCGATTTGGTTCCCGATCGCTTATGCGCTCGGGCGCCGTTTCGAGAGCGTGCGCGGCGCGGAGATCGTCAATCAGGCGGCCGGACGCCCCGCGGCCGCGGGCGCGAAGTAACGGGCGGGCGCGAAGTAACGGCTGCGGCGATACCGGCGGTTACGGCCGCCGCGACGGAGGGAGCGCAGCGCCGGTGCGCTAGGCGGCGACGGTGCCGCTCGGCTCGCGCAGCTCCCGCATTCCGGAGACCGCCTCGACGACCTGTGATGCGCTCGCGAAGCGCTCATCGGGCGATTTGGCCGTGAGTCCATCGAGCAGGGACTGCAGGTGCTCGAGAATCGCGGGCAGGCGCGGTGCCGGAGCGTTCACGTGCTGCTGCAGCACCTCGATCGCGGTGGTCCCGGTGTAGGGCTTCTTCCCGGTCAGCATCTCGTAGAAGATGATTCCGAGGCTGTACAGATCGGTGCGCGCATCGAGCTTCTCGCCGAGCGCCTGCTCGGGGCTCATGTAGTAGGGTGAGCCGCGCAGCACGCCTTTGCGCGTGCTCGCGAGCTCACCTTGCATGTTGCGGGCGAGACCGAAATCGATGAGGACGATCTCGTCGGTTTCCCGCAGCATCACGTTTGGCGGTTTCAAATCGCGGTGGAAGATGCCCGCGGTGTGCACGACATCGAGCGCGCGCGCGATCTGCTCGACGTAGCGGAGCACGTCGGGCTCGAGGATGCCGCGCTGCAGGCGCGCCTTGAGGTCCCCGCGCGTGAAGTACTCCATGGCGAGGTATTCGCGGCCGTGGTGGACGCCGTATTCGTGGATTCTCACGATGGCCGGATGGCGCAGCGCGGATAGCGCTGCGTACTCGCGTGCGAATATCTGGCGGTCGCTCGCGCTCTCTATCTCGCTGCGGCTCACCTTGAGCGCGACGTCCATGCCGAGCGCCGTGCTCGTCGCAAGATAGACGATCGCCTTCTCCGACTCCCCGATGGTGCGCCGGATCGTGTAGCCGGGGATCGGGGCG
>Ga0134128_10006504_pt1 | contig 14148 bp, 13 predicted proteins | sample KB31754_FD_96462 | JGI IMG/M metagenome (GOLD analysis project Ga0134128, IMG submission 96462) | Terrestrial soil microbial communities with excess Nitrogen fertilizer from Kellogg Biological Station, Michigan, USA - KB3-175-4 | ecosystem: Environmental > Terrestrial > Soil > Unclassified ... | reverse complement strand
CGCCGGCGCCCTCGGGCGGGTTGAACGCCTTGTAGACCGCCAGGCAGACGATCGGCAGGCCCAGCAGGTACCAGGGCCGGTAGCGCCCGATCGGCGTCTTGGTCTTGTCCATCAGCATGCCGAGCACGATGTCGACGCCGAGGTCGGCCAGGCGGATGATGGCGATGGTGCCGCCCAGCACGAGCAGGCTGATGCCCAGGTGGCCGGCGTAGAACTTGGGCAGGTAGACGCCCATGACACTCAGCAGCAGATAGGCCGGAATGCTTCCCATCGAGAAGGCGAAGAGGCGTGGGAAGGGTAGGCGGCCCGCGCGGGCCTCCGCGGCGGCTGTGGTCACCAGGCGTCTCCCAAGAAATGACTAGGTCGCCCTCTGACGGGGCGGTTATGCGGATAGGGAAGACCGTAGAATGGCCTTGCGCAAGGCCTTTCCGCCGCGTCAGGTCGTCTGACCCGCCGCAGCTTCCGGCGGATGGGCGGTGGTGGCCTGCAGGACCGCCGCCTCGGCGTCGCGCGCCTCCAGCTGACTGCGGATATCGGCGTGCTTCTCGGCCGAGAGCTTGTAGCCCAGGAAGGCCGCGCCGCCGAGCATCACGAAGACGATCGGGCCGATGATGTAGGTCAGCTCGAGCCCGTGGATCTGGGCGGGGGCGTTCACGGCTTTCGGGGCGACGCTGTAACCCTGGATGCTGAGTAGCCAGAAGCTGACCGAGATGGAGAGCGCGCTGGCCGCCTTGGTGGTGGCGCTGGTGACCGCGTAGAGCAGGCCCGTCAGGTCGCGGCCGCCCTCCAGCCGCAGCTCGTCGGCCACGTCGGCGGTTATGGCCCGGACCATGACCACGAAGCCGGTGGCCAGCGCGCCCAACAGGAACATCGGCAGCACGGACGGCAACCACTGGCCCTTCGGCGTCAGCGGGATGACGATCAGGATCAGCGAATAGAAGGTGGTCGAGACGATCAGCGCACGGTGCTTGCTGAGGCGGTTGCCCAGCCACGCGATGGCGGGCGCGCCAGCCAGGCCCGCGGCGATGTAAAGGGCCAGCAGCAGGTTGGACGCCGTCAGGCTGAGCTGGCGGGAGTCGCGGAAGAAGTAGAGGTAGAGGGCGGCCATCCAGCCGGGGCCCATGGTGACGCAGAAGTCGGCCGCCAGGATGCGCAGCACATTGCCGCGGGCGAGCAGGGCGCCGTAGTCCGCGAGGCGGAACGGCGCGGCGCGGTGCGGCTCGACCACCCGCTCTGGCGTGCGCGCCAGGGCGATCACCACGGACAGGGGCGCGAGCGCGAACAGGAACCAGCCGACCCAGCGCATCCCCTCGATCTCGGCGTGGTGCGTCTTTTCGGCGATCGACGGAATGAACAGGCAGCACATCGTGCCGAACACGCCCATGGCCAGCAGCGCCCCGAAGATGCGCGAGCGCGCCTGGTAGTTGGGGGCCAGGGTCGAGGCCCAGGAGTTGCCGGCCACGAGCAGGATCGACATGCCCAGGTAGATCACCAGCAGCCAGACGATCAGGTAGCCTTCGCCGACGCCGGCCGGCGCCTGGTAGAGCATGTAGATCGCCAGCATCAGGATCGGCGCGCTGGCGATCATCCAGGGACGGTAACGGCCGAGCCGGGTGCGGGTGCGGTCCATCAAGAGCCCCAGCGCGGGATCGACGGGGATATCGATCAGCCTAACGATGAAGAACGCCGCCGCGGCCACCAGGCCAAGGCCCAGCTGGGTGGCGAAGAACCTGGGCAGCTGGACCGCGACCGAAAGATTGAGGGCCGCGTAGGGCATGTAGCAGCAGGCGAAGGCCAGCACGCCGGCCGGGCCGAGCGGCAGGCCGCCTCGGGATGTCTTCGCCTGGGCCACCGTGATCCTCCTGCCGCGCCTCTTGCGATCGGGCGCGTGTCCGGACCGACGATAGCCGCGCGGGTCAGCCCGCGCGCAAGTGGATTCGGCGTAATGGGGTCTGTCGCTTCCCCTGCGGGGGAGGAACTGGGATCACGCCCCCTGCAGCTTCCTGAAGAACTTGCCGGTCTGCTCGCCGCCCGCGACGTAGGCCTGCTGGCCGGCGGGATCGACGATCTTCGCCCAGTTGTCGCGAACCTCTTCGACCGAAAGGCCGCCTTCGCCGAGGTAGACGCCCTCGGTCTCGACGATGCGGGCCAGCGCGAAGGCGCCCGCGCCGGCCGTCAGGATGCAGCCGGTGGGCGCCTCCTCCGAGCAGAGGAAGACCACGCCAGGCGTCACGTACTCGGGCTTCAGCCGGTCGAAGATTTCCGGCGGCATGCCCAGGTTCTCGGTCATCCGGGTGGCGGCGACCGGGCTGATGGCGTTGACGTGGATGTTGTTCTTCTGGCCCTCAAGCTTCAGCGTGTTCATGAAGCCGACGATGCCCAGCTTGGCGGCGCCATAGTTCGACTGGCCGAAGTTGCCGTAGAGGCCGGACGACGACGTGGTGACCACGATCCGCCCATAGTTCTGCTCGCGCATGATCTCCCAGACCGCCTTGGCGGGCTTCACGGTGCCCAGCAGGTGGACGTTCAGCACGAACTCGAAGTCGGCGATCTCCATCTTGGCGAAGGTCTTGTCGCGCAGCACGCCGGCGTTGGCGACCAGCACGTCGATGCGGCCCCACGCGTCCATCGCCTGCCCCACCATCAGCGCCACGCCCGCGTCGTCGGTGACCGAGCTGCCGTTGGCGAGCGCCTCGCCGCCCAGCGCCTTGATCTCGTCCACCACCTTGTTGGCCGCGTCCGACCCGCCGCCGGAGCCATCCACCGACCCGCCGAGATCGTTGACCACCACCTTGGCCCCGCGCCTGGCCAGCTCCAGCGCATGCTGGCGGCCCAGGCCCCCGCCCGCGCCGGTCACGATCGCCACCTTGCCGTCGAAGCGGATGTCCGCCATCTGCCGTCTCCCCGAAGCGCGGCTCAGCGCGCAAAAAGTCGGCGGGCCTTGTGGGGCCCGCCGCCAGGGTCGTCAAGCACAGTCCGCGTCTCGTTCCTGGGGAGGAAAACGAGCTATCCCCGCGGCGCGCTTGGGGCTTGCGCTTGTTGCTGCCCGCGCAAGAACTTCACCAGCACCCGCTGGCCGATCAGGAACGGCGTCTGGTCGGCGCCCACCACCACCTCGACCACCCGCTCGTCGGTCTTCTCGGTGGGATCGTCCGACTGCAGCTTGCGCGCCCCGAACACCCCCGAGCGGCGGATCACGTGGCCGGGGAACACCTTCGAGGGGTCGCTCTCCGGGGCGATCTGCACCGACTGGCCGATCGCCACGAACGGCAGGGAGGCCTCGGTGACCTCGGCGCGGACGATGTGCGGCGCCTTGGGCTCCAGGTCGAACATGTTGGAGACGTTCAGCGTCGAGGCGCCGGCGCCGGGGTTGGCGTAACGCCGCACGATGCGGCCGTCGGCGGGGGCGCGGATGAGGGTCAGCTCCTCGTTGTAGCGGGCCTGGTTGGCCTTGGCCTGGGCGGCGGCGATCACCGCGTCCTGAGCCTCGAGGCTGGCCTGCGCCTGGCGGATGGCGTCCTGCGCCTGGTCGACCTTCTGGCGGGCCACGAAATTGGTGGCGATCAGCCCTTGCAGGCGGTCGAACTCGCGCTTGGCGGTGGAGAGCTGGACCTTCAGCAGGTCCACCTGGGCCTTGGCCTGGCGGACGTCCGCTTCCGCGCTGGCGGCCTGGAGCCGAGGCTCGTCGTCCTCCAGGCGGGCCAGGATCTGGCCCTTCTTCACCTCGTCGCCTTCGTGGACATAGACGTCGCGGACCACCCCGGCGGTGCGCGCCGCGACCTGGATCACGCCGCCTTCCACGTCGGCCTTGCCGTTGGCGATGGCGACATAGGGACTCTGCGGCGCGGCCGCGGCGGCCGACTTGGCCAGAGCGGCCTGCCTGGCCTTGGCCTGACTGGACATGTAGAGGCCGCCGCCGGCCAGCACAGCGACGAGGATCACGGCGATCCAGGCGAAACGGTTCTTGAGGAAGCCGGGCATGGGGAGATGTCCTTACGCGTGCGCGTACTGGGGGAGGCGGTGAGGCTCGGGGACGGCGGTGGTTTCGTGGTCGCCGCGGCGGTCGTCCAGGATCAGCCCGTCCTCGATGTGAATGATGCGGTCGGCGTAGGCTTCGAGCCGCGGGTCGTGGGTGACGCAGATCACCGCCGCGCCATGGCTCTTGGCGGCGCGCTGCAGGAGCTTGATGACGACCTGGCCGTTCTCGCCGTCCAGCGCGCTGGTGGGCTCGTCGGCGAACAGCAGCTGCGGCTGCTTGGCGATGGCGCGCGCGATGGCCACGCGCTGCTTCTCGCCGCCGGACATCTCCGAGGGGCGCGAGCCCATCCGCGCCTCCAGGCCCACCTCGGTCAGCGCGTCGGCCGCCCGCCGCCGCGCCTGCTTCCTGGGCACGCCCTGGTACTTCAGCACGATCTCGACCTGCTGCAGCGCGGTCAGCGCCGAGAACAGGTTGAAGCCCTGAAAGATGAAGCCGCAGTGGTCGAGCCGGAAGCGGTCGATCCTGCCCTGCCGCAGCGTCCACAGGTCCTCGCCAAGCGCCGTCACCTGGCCCTCGTCGGGCTTCAGCAGGCCCGAGAGCGTGGCGATCAGGGTCGACTTGCCTGAGCCGGACGGACCCATGACCATGGTCACGTCGCCGTGCAGGGCGTCGAAGCCCACGCGCTTGAGCACCTCGATGTGGGTTCGCCCGGTCTTGAAGCGCTTGTAGAGGCCGCTCGCGACGATCGCGTGTTCGGAGACAGAGGTCATCGTAGCAGGTCCGCGGGCTGGCTCTTCTTCAGGATGCCCAGGGCCAGGAGGCCCGAGGCGGCGGAGATCACGAGCAGCAGGACGGTGACGCCCACCACCCAGGGTATGGGGAAGCCCATCGGCATGCCGTTCTTGGAGCCCAGCAGGTAGACCAGCCAGGTGAAGCCGGCCGTGGCGATCAGCCCAGCGACGCCGACCCACCAAGAGAGCTCCAGGATCACCATCCGCAGCGAGCCGATGGAGACGCCCAGCGCCCTGAGGCTGGCGAATTCCTTGATCGAGGCGAGGATCGCGCCGCGCAGGGTCTGCGAGGTGATGCCGACGCCGATCAGGAAGCCCAGCACCACCGAGAAGGTCAGGAAGATGCCGATGATCTGCTCCTTCATCAGCGAAGCTTCGTTGGCCTTGGAGAGCGCCGCCCGCGTCCAGGCGCGGTAGGCGCCGTGGGAGGTCGCGTTCAGCTGGGCGACCACGGCTTCCGACTTGGCCGGATCGCGCAGGCGCACCATCAGGGGTCCCGTCTTGTTGTTGTTCGCGCCCATGCCCAGGAGCCGCATGGTCTCGCGCGACATGTAGACGACGGGCTGGTTGACGTTCGGATAGTTCTGCAGGAGCCCGCGAACGTGCACCGTCTTGCCGTTCAGCGTGGCGTCGGCGTCGACGTGCGTGCCGAGCGTTCCCTGCGCGGTCTTGTCGATGACCACCGCATAGGGCTCCATCAGCGCGAGCCGGATGGATTCCGGGTAGTCGACCGGCAGGCCCACCGAACCTGGGCGTGTGTCGATGTCGAAGGTCTGCACGAAGGTGGTGACCGTCTTCTTGCCGGGCGCCGGGGTGTTCACCCAGCGCGCCCCGTCGCCGTCCAGGCTGCCGACCTCGACGACCTCGGGATTGAGGTAGATCTGCGGCTGGACGCGCTGCGGCAGGCCGTCGGGGCCGGAGTTGATCAGGCTCTCGTTCTTCGGCCCCAGGATGATGACGTCGGCCCGCGACCGGTCGATGGTCGCGGTGATGCCGTGCACGATGCCGGTGAACATGCCCACCTGGGCCAGGATCAGGAGGCCTGAGAAGGCGAGCGCCACGATGGCGGCGGTGTAACGGCGCCACTCGTAGAGCAAGGTGGCCAGGGCCAGCGACATGACGGCTTCCGCTCCCGAGCGCAGCGACGCCCCTCGCGGGCCGCGTTCATGAGGGAGAGGCCGCCGTCGCGCGCGGCGGATGCGGGCCGCGGGATTAAACGTTGGTAATGGCGCGAGCCCCCTCGGCGAGGCGACCCGCGGGGCGGATTAAACCTTCGTAATGCGCCCGCGAGTCTCTCGGAAACCGCGCTCAGAGGTAGGCGAAGGGCTCCGCCGACAGCCGCATTTGCGGGCGGCCCTCGCGATCCAGGCTGACGCCCAGGTGCGGGGTCGCGGGGTCGGCGCGGACAGCGGCGGTGCGGCCGCGCGCCTCGATCTCGACGGCGGCGCCCGACGGCGCCTCGACCTCGGCGGCGTCGGCCCGGGAGATGCGGATGTCGGTCTTGACGCCCGCCTTTCGCCAGACCTCGCGGCCGTCCACCCGGATAGCCACCTCATCGCCGGCGAAGCCATCCTGCAGGGCCACGTGGAGCGTGCTCATGGACTTATCCTAGCGCAGAAAGGCGCGGCCGCCGTCCGGGGAATGACGGCCGCGCCAGCCTTCCGCCTACCGCGCCTGGCGCGCAGGCCGGATGGCCTGGGCCCGGTTGAGGGTGGCGGCCGAGCCTGTGTCGTCACCGGCCTTCGCCTGGGCGCGGGCCAGCTTCTTGAGGAACGAGACCTTCGACAGGTCGTCGATGCGGCTGTCGCCGGCGGTCGCCTGCGACAGCAGCTCCTGGGCCGCGTCGATCTTCGGCTTCCTCACCTGCACGCGGCCCGGCTTGGAGTCGTCGACGATCACGAAGGTGCGGGCCAGGTGCACGCCGCGGACAGCCTGCACATAGTCGGCGAGCGGGCTCTTGGCGTGCTTGGCGAGCACCTGGTCGAAGGCCTTGTTGCCGTCGTCCAGCGCCTCGGAGTCCGAGCCGAGCAGCGAGAAGAGGACGCCCTGCTGCTCGCCGATCAGGAGCTCGGCCAGCTCCTCGTCGGCCGCGTTCACCGGATGGCGCACGCGAACCTCGGCGGCGTTGGAGACGACCTTGGAGCCGTCCGGCGCCTGGTAGATGGCGCGCACCAGGTAGGTCCCCGGCCGGTCGAAGTAGAGGCCGCCCGCGCCGTGGCCTATGTAGGCGCTCTCCTCGATGACCTCGCCGTCGGCCAGGAACTGCGGCTGGGCGTCGACCAGGTGGTCGACGAACGGCTCATAGGCGACCACCTCGCCGTTCGGCTTCTTGATGACGATCGAGGTCATCGAGGTGCGCGGGTCGAGGTGCGGGTGGGCGACCTTGCCGCGCTTGTCGGTGACGCTGAGCGCCAGCTTGACCACCACCGGCTCGCCCAGCGCGTAGCTCTTGTGCTGGGCCTCGACGGCGATCCGGAAGCCGGAGTCGTCGCGCAATGGGGCGACCACCGACTGCGGGTCGAGGATCGCCGAGTTCACCGCGAAGGGGTCCCCGCCCATGATCACGGTGTTGCGGAAGCCATGCCGCACGTGGGCCAGCTCGGGCCCGTCGAACTGGAACGGGAAGGCGCTCCAGAACGCCGCCGCCCCGCCCGGATAGTTCCAGGGGTAGTTCATCCAGGAGAGCGCGGCCGGGCGGTCGACGCCGGGCGGGTTCGCCAGCGACTTCTGCCAGGAGTGCAGCAGGTTGAAGCAGTGCCCGAGCTCGTGGGTATAGGTGTAGAGCTGCAGGCGCAGCTTGTCGGAGGTGGTCCCGCCGATGCCGGCGTGGAACACCGCGCAGCCCTGCCGCTGGAAGCCGATCTGGTCGAACATGATGCCGTAGAGGCTGGGCCCCAGGTCGTGCAGCTGGCAGACCAGCTGGTAGACGCTCCAGTCGGGCGCGTTCCGATAGAGCGAGAAGTGCCGCACCATGGAGGCGTGCAGCTCGGCGTCCGACCAGGTGTGGTTGGGACCCGCCTCGGCGAGGTTGATCACGTCGCTGCCGGAGGTGGGCGCCATCTCGATGCCGGCCTCCGCGTAGGCCCCGACCACCGAGAGCGTCCGGGCCGGTCCGCCGGAGGGCAGAAGGCCGGTGTCGTAGCTGTTGAACACCGGGGTCACCACGTCGGAGACGCGGTCGGTCTCGATGTTGACGCGCCGCAAGCCCACGCCCTGGAAGGCGCAGACGTAGGTGGCGCCCGGCGAGCCGCCGGTGGTGAAGAACTGCACCGTGGCCGGCGCCGGCGGGAAGAAGATGTTCCGGCGCGGAATGGTCACCTGCACGACGGGCGCGCCGGCCCCGAAGGTGAACCGGCCGAGCCCGCGGGCGATGATCTGGGTGGGCGTGCGCGTCACCACCGGGGCATCGACGGTGAACGAGCCGAAATAGCTGGTGGTCGCGCCCACCGTCGAGAAGAAGTCGCCGCTCAGCATGTTGAGCGGATGGGCCCCGTCGAGGTCGACGCGAAGCTCCAGCTTGAACGCCCCAAGCTGGCCGTCATAGCGGCCGGTGACGTTGCGGGTGATGAGCGGCAGAGGGATCGGGTGGATCGGCGGGATCAGCTGCGGCGCGCCGGCCTCAGTCTCGATCGCGGGCTGGGCGCCGGCGGTCCCGGTGGGATCGGCCGCGGCGGGCGGCGCGGCGAGCGCCTCCGTCACGCCGACGGCCTGGGCCTCGGGGACCGGCCGCTCGAGCTCCAGGGTGTCGCTGGCGGGTCCGGTGGGATCGTCTTGGGTCATGGAATACCTCCTCGATGAGCCGCGCTGGGGGCGGCGCGGCGCGCATGGCTTTGAGGACACAGGTGTAAGCTCGCCCTGGGCGCAGGCGCCCAGTTCGTCAGTAGACGCTAGAACCCGGACCTCCGTCGGAGGTCCGAATATTCACGCAATGGACACGAAAGCTTCTGGCGCCCGTTCAGATTTGGCGATTTGGCAGACTTGAGAGGCCGGTAATCTACCACCGTCTCCGCGCCGCACGAACCTCGATTTGAGTGAGCAGCCACGAAAACGGCCTGCACAACCCCAAATTGTCGATCACATCTTCGCGAGAACTCGCGTTGAAGGCGAGCTGCAGCCTAGCGTGGCGTTCGCAACGCCCGCGGCCAGCGCGCTTGCGAAGGCCCCGCTTCTCAGCGTCAATCGCGGACGGGGCGCGCCGGCGGAGTCGGCGCAGGAGCGGGGGCGGCGATGCCGGGGCTGGAAAACGCGCAGAGCCTGGTGGGCGTCTTCGGCGTGCTTTTGCTGTGCTGGGCGCTGTCGGAGGACCGCGGGCGGTTTCCCTGGAAGCTGACGATCGGCGCGATCCTCGTTCAGGCGTTGCTCGTGCTGGCGCTGTTCGGCGCGCCGCCGATCCGCGCCGGGCTGGCGGCCGTCGGCCAGGCCGTGGACGGGCTCTCGGCCTCAACCCAGGCCGGCGTCGCCTTCGTGTTCGGCTTCCTGGCAGGCGCCGACAGCCAGCCCTACCAGCTGGTGAATCCCTCCGGCCTCTTCGTGTTCGCCTTCCGCGTCCTGCCGGTCATCCTGGTGGTCTGCGCGCTGGCCGCCCTGCTCTGGCACTGGCGCATCCTGAAGTGGATCACCCAGGGCTTCGGCGTGGTGTTCGAGAAGACCATGGGCCTGCGCGGGCCCCCGGCCCTGGCCACCGCGGCCACCGTGTTCATGGGCCAGGTGGAAGGCCCGATCTTCATCCGCTCCTACCTGCCCAGCCTGTCGCGCTCGGAGCTCTTCATGCTGATCGCGGTCGGCATGAGCTGCGTCTCCGGATCGACCATGGTGGCCTATGCGACGATCCTGAAGAGCGTGCTGCCGAACGCGGCGGCCCACGTGCTCACCGCCTCGATCATCTCGGCCCCGGCCGGCGTGCTGCTGGCCCGCATCCTGATCCCGCGCCAGCCGGAGGCCGAGGTCGGCTCCGCGGCCGAGCCAGGCGCCGACAAGGTCTACGAGAGCTCGGTGGACGCGGTGATCAAGGGCACCTCCGACGGCCTGGCCATCGTCATGAACATCGCCGCCACCCTGATCGTGTTCGTGGCCATCGTGGCCATGGTCAACGGCGTCCTGGGGCTGTTCGGGCCGGTCGGCGGCGCCCCGCTCTCGGTGGAGCGGGGCCTTGGCTTGGTCTTCGCCCCGCTGGCCTGGGCGATGGGCATCAAGTGGGACGATGCGCCCACCGCCGGCTCGCTGCTGGGCGTGAAACTGGTGCTGACCGAATTCACGGCCTTCATCCGGCTGGGCGCGATCCCGGCCGGCGCGATCGACGAGCGCACCCGGGTGATCATGACCTATGCGCTCTGCGGCTTCGCCAACATCGCCTCGGTGGGCATCAACCTGGCCGGCTATTCCGTGCTGGTCCCCGAGCGCCGCGCCGAGGTCGGCGGCCTGGTCTGGAAGGCCATGCTGGGCGGCTTCCTGGCCACCTGCCTGACGGCCTCGGTGGTCGGCCTGATGCCGGCGGGGCTGTTCGGGAGCTGACGCAGCGTTCGACTTGACCTTGGGCGGCGGCCGGCACTTTGCTCGTTGAGGAGGTCGCCATGAAGCTCTACGACGCGCCGCTGGCGCCCAATCCGCGCCGGGTGCGCTGGGTCATGGCCGAGAAGGGGATCGACGACATCGAGGTCGTCACCTTCAACCTGATCAAGGGCGAGCACCGCAACCCGGAGTACGTGGCGAAAGTCGGCCTGCCCCTGGCGCCGGCGCTGGAGCTGGACGACGGGGCCACGATCGCCGAGTCGGTGGCCATCTGCCGGTACCTGGAGAGCCGCTATCCCGAGCCGAACCTGTTTGGCCGGACGCCGGAAGAGACCGCGGTGATCGAGATGTGGCTGCGCCGCGCCGAGCTGATGGTGGCCCATCCGATGATGCTGGGCGTGCGGCACACGCACCCGGCGCTGGCGGCGCTGGAACAGCAGGTCGCCGCGGTGGGCGAGTTCAACCGCGACGCCGCGCTGCGGGCGCTGAAATTCTTCGACCGCCGCCTGGAGGGCCGCGACTGGATCGCCGCCGACCGCATCACCATCGCCGACATCGTGGGCTTCATCGGCATCGACTTCGGCCGAATGATCAAGGTGAAGCCGCCGCAGGAGCTGGCCAACGTCTGCCGCTGGCACGCCGCCATGTCGGCGCGGCCCGCTGCGAAGGCCGGAATGCCGGCCCGGGCGCCAACCTAAGCCGGGACGCGGGCCGCCTCGGCGATCAGCTCCAGCGAACGGATGCGGGTTTCCAGCGATGGCCCGGTCGACATCACGAAGACCTCGTCCGCCTGGGCCCGGCGGGCCTTCTCCCGCAGCCCCTCCATCACCGCCGGCGCGTCCGCGGCCAGGCTTCGGCCCTCCACCAGCGCGCGGATCGCCGTGCCGGCGTGCTCGTCGAGGAAGGTCTCGGCCGCGGCCAGCTCGCGGAACCGCCGGCGCCGGCCGGAGAGCATGGAGACGGTGGCGGCGCGGCGCAGCGCATCCTCGCGCCAGGCCCGCTCGGCGGTCTCGGCGGCGTAGGCGACGAGCGCGATCCCGGCCCGCGGCTCCGCCTGGAACAGCGACGGCTCGAAAGCCTTGCGGTAGGCGGCGACCGCTGCGTCGCCGTCCGTGCGGGCGATGAACTCGGCGAACACGATGCCGACGCCGGCGCGCCCGGCGAAGATGGCGCTCTCCTGCGAAGTGCAGAGTACGAAGACCTCAGGGTGCGAGGGGCCCGCCGGCTGGGCGTGGATGTCGTGCAGCGGATGGTCGTCGGCGATCGGCTGCTTGCCAGCGGCGTCCAGCAGCCAGGCGGTGAGCAGGGCGAAGTACTGCGGGAAGGCCTCCGAGCCCACCGAGCGCAGCGCCCCGCCGGTGCGCGCATCGGCGCCCAGGGCGCGGCCGAGGCCCAGGTCGATGCGGCCCGGCGCCAGGGCCTCCAGCTCCATGAACACCTCGGCCACCTTCAGCGGGGAGTGGTTGACCAGCATCACCCCGCCGGAACCCAGCCGGATCGTCGAGGTCGCCTGCGTCAAGGCCGCGATCAGCACCTCGGGCGAGGGCGAGCCGAGGCCCGAGATGTTGTGATGCTCGGCGACCCAGAAGCGGTGGTATCCGGCCCGCTCGGCGGCGCGGGCCACCTCCAGCGTCTCGCGCACCGCCTGGGCGGGCGTGGCCTCGCCAGTCACCGGCGAGAGGTCGAGCACGGAGAGTTTCATGCGCGTTGAAGTGGGCGCCTGGGGCTCACTCGTCCAGGTACTTCCAAGTGTCGGCCCCGTCGAACGGGCGGATGCGCACCTTGTCCCACTCGACGCCGTCCATGATCCGCGCGTTGACGGCCATGCGCTCCTGGCTGCCGTCCAGGCTCTGCCAGTGCGTGGTGACCCCGCAGCTGCGGCAGCGGTGGAAGGCCAACATCCGGTCGCCCCAGACGTAGGGCTGGGTCGAGCCGGGCTTCGGCAGGGACACCTCGCGCGGCGAATAGTAGGCCCACCGCGCGCCAAGCCGGCGGCAGATGGAACAGTTGCACTCCGTCACCGTGTCCGGGCTGGCGGGCGCGGTCAGCGTCACCGCCCCGCAATGGCAGGAAGCCTCGATCATGTGCGCATGGGGGACTTCCCACGCGCGCTTGTCCAGCCCTTCAGCGCCGCGGCGTGGTCTTCTTCAAGACCGACGAGAAACTGGCCACCGGCTCGCCGCCGGCCGAGGCGTTGGTGATCAGGCCCCGGACGAAGACCATCGAGCGGCCGGCCTTTACGACCTCGCCCCGGCATTCCACGAGCTCGCCCTCGCGCGCCGTGCCCACCAGCTCGCAGTTGAAGGTCGCCGTCACCGAGCTCGTGCCCTGGATGGCGTCGCGGGCGATGACGAAGAGGGCGAAGTCCGCGAATGTCATCACGCAGCCGCCGTGCATGAAACCGCCGCCGTTCATGTGCTTCTTCTCGGCCCGGAAGGCGCAGACCGGAACGCCGTCGTCGCCCTTGCGGAAATAGAAGGGCCCGGAGAGGTCCTCGTAGGGGTCGCCGCCCGGATAGTAGCTCCATCCGGCCCATTCGCCGTCCGTCACCGCCCTGAGCTTGGCGGTGTAGTTGTTCTCCATGACCTCGCCGCCGCCATCCATGCCGGTTCACACTCTGTTCTGGTCGTGTTAGGGGTGGGTCCCTAGAGCACGGGGAGGGCCGCATGGGGAAGGCTTCGTTGTTGGCGCGGTTCGCGTTCTCGCTTGGTGTCGGTGTGGCCGGCGTGGCCCAGGCAGCCGCGTTGCTTTCGATGGAGCAGTTCCGCGGTCGCGTGGCCGAACGAATTCGCGCAGATCACCCAGGGGCGAAAGTCACCCCCGTGGGCGTTGACCAGCTGCGCGTCGACCTGCCCGGGGGCAAAGGCGGTGTGGCGACGCTCGAGCGGGCATTCGGCATCTACCAGGGGAACCCACAGGACCTTCCGGATATCCTCAAAGGGATAAGCGGCACTGTGAGTGTGAGTGATCATCGACCGCCAGCGACCGTTAAATCGATCGTGTTGGTCGTGCGCCGCGAAGACTATGCCCAGGGCGACAAGCAGCCGATGATGCGACCAATCGCTGGTCGGATGGCTGTCCTTGTCGCGCAGGAGTTGCCGGACTCCTTCGCCTTCCCTTCTAGAGACGAACTCCGTCGGGACTTGAAACTCGATGACAAGTTGATCTGGAATCGAGCCCTAGCCAATACCCGAGCGCACCTCCGAATTCGGCCGACGCAAGTGCCACAGGGACGCATCACGCACGTCAACACTGGCGGCTACTTTGCCTCCAGCTTGCTCGCCGATGAGGCATTTTGGAATTCCCCACCGGTGGCGGCCAGCGGTCCCTTGGTGGTCTTCGCCATGGCGAGAGACGACATCTACGTCGCCCGATTGAGTGACACTGAGCTTGTCGGCCGACTAAGGAAGATGGCCGTGTCGCTCCGCGACGACCCGAACGGCCTGACCAATGACTTGATCGTCCGCCGGAATGGCCATTGGGAGACGTTACCCTAGCACTCTGCGATCGGCTTGGACGCCGCCGCGGCGCCCGCGCTATAGGGTCGGCGAGCTCAAGCCAGGACAGCCATCGCCATGAAACGCGCCGCCATCGTCAGCCCTATCCGCACCGCCGTGGGCAAGTACTTAGGCGCGCTCTCGGACATCCCGGCCGGGGAGCTCGGCGCGGTGGTGATCAAGGAGCTGGTGGCCCGCACCAAGATCGATCCGATGAAGATCGATGACGTGATCTTCGCCCAGGGTTACGGCTCGGGCGAGGCGCCCTGCATCGCGCGCTGGTCGGCGCTGGCGGCGGGCCTGCCGATCGAGATCCCCGGCTACCAGCTGGACCGCCGCTGCGGCTCGGGCCTGCAGGCGGTGGTGGATGCGG
>Ga0134128_10006502_pt1 | contig 14151 bp, 14 predicted proteins | sample KB31754_FD_96462 | JGI IMG/M metagenome (GOLD analysis project Ga0134128, IMG submission 96462) | Terrestrial soil microbial communities with excess Nitrogen fertilizer from Kellogg Biological Station, Michigan, USA - KB3-175-4 | ecosystem: Environmental > Terrestrial > Soil > Unclassified ... | reverse complement strand
GCAATGACGGGCATGATCCGCCGCTGCTCCTCCTCCTCATCCACATCCAGGACGCCGGGCCGGGTGGACTCCCCGCCCACGTCAATGATGTCCGCGCCGCCGTAGAACATCCGCAGGCCGTGGGCTATGGCGGTGTCGATGGAATCGTATTCGCCGCCATCGCTGAAGGAGTCGGGGGTGCAGTTGAGGATCCCCATCACCAGGGTGCGGTCGGTGGGCAGGGCGGCAAAGCTTGCCATGGCGGTGCGTGCCCGCAGCACGGGCAGCGGGGAGGTGGCCGGACCGGTGCCCGGTGCGGCTGCGAGGGAATCCATTGTGGTGTTACCTTCCGAGAATCAGGCTCATGGCCTCGGCCCGGGTTGCGGGCTCGTGAAGCAGGCCGCGCACCGCGCTGGTGACGGTTTTGGCCCCTGGCTTGCGCACGCCCCGCATGGACATGCACATGTGTTCGCATTCAATGACAACGATGGCCCCGCGCGGCTTCAGGTGCGCCACGAGGGAATCGGCGATCTGGCTGGTGAGGCGTTCCTGGACCTGGGGCCGCTTGGCGTAAATGTCCACCAGCCGCGCCAGCTTGCTCAGCCCCGTGACGCGACCGTCGGAGGACGGGATGTAGCCCACGTGGGCGCTGCCGTGGAACGGCACCAGGTGGTGCTCACAGGTGGAGTAGAACGGGATGTCCTTCACCAGCACCATTTCCTCGTGGGAGATGTCAAAGGTGGTGCCCAAAACTTCGCCCGGATCCTGGTGGAGCCCGGCAAAAACCTCGGCATAGGCCTTGGCCACCCGCTTGGGCGTGTCCATCAGCCCGCTGCGGTCTGGGTCCTCCCCCACGGCCAGCAGGATTTCACGGACCGCCGCCTCGATGCGTGGCAGGTCCATGTGCCCGCCGTGGCCGTCCGGGGGGGCAGCCTGGGCGGCGGGCGCAGTGAAGTGGGGTTCGTCGAAATTGGTCACGGGTGTGATCCTATCCGCTATTGCGGCCGGCCCGGGAGTTGTTCGCCGTCGGGCATGCCCAGATCGCGGCCGGGCACATGCCCCGGCGCATCCACTTCGCCCTGCATGTGGGCGTTGGCCAGCTGGTCCTGCGGCGCCACGGAATCGGGGGACGGTTCACCGGCCGCCAGGGCCTCGCGGCGTTCTTTCTCTGTGACAACGGGGGGCAGCTCGGAGACCGGCCGGGACTCCTTGGACAGCCATACCTTGCGCTGGGCGGGCCTGCGCAGATCGGCGAAGATCTCCGCAATCTCGGCCTGGTTCAGGGTCTCGCGCTCCAGCAGTTCCAGGGCCAGCCGGTCCAGGACGTCGCGGTTCATGATGAGCGCCTCGTAGGCGTCGTCGTGCGCCTGGTCGATGAGCTTGCGCACCTCCTCGTCCACGATGGCAGCCACCGATTCGGAGTAGTCCCGCTCGCTGCCGCCGCCGGCGCCCAGGAAGGGCTCACCGGCGCCGGCACCGAGCTTGACGGCGCCAATGCGTTCGCTCATGCCGTACTGGGTGACCATGGCGCGGGCCGTGCCGGTGGCCTTTTCGATGTCGTTGGAGGCTCCGGTGGAGGGGTCGTGGAACACGATTTCCTCGGCAACCCGGCCGCCCATGGCGTAGGCCATGTTGTCCAGCAGCTCATTGCGGGTGATCGAGTACTTGTCATCCTCCGGCACCACCATGGTGTAGCCCAGGGCACGGCCGCGCGGCAGGATGGTGATCTTGGTGACGGGCGCCGTGTTGTGCATGGCTGCCGCCACCAGGGCGTGGCCGCCCTCATGGTAGGCGGTGATTTTGCGTTCCAGTTCCTTCATGACACGGGTGCGCTTTTGCGGCCCGGCCATGACGCGGTCAATGGATTCATCCAGGGCACGGTCATCAATGAGCTGGGCGTTGGAGCGGGCCGTGAGGAGTGCGGCCTCGTTGAGCACATTGGCCAGGTCGGCGCCGGTGTAACCTGGCGTCTTTTTTGCCACGGCGTTCAAGTCGACGCCGGGTGCCATGGGCTTGCCCTTGGAGTGGACCTTGAGGATTTGCTCGAGGCCCAGGCGGTCAGGGGCCTCCACGGGAATCTGGCGGTCAAAGCGGCCCGGCCGCAGCAGTGCCGGGTCCAGCACGTCGGGGCGGTTGGTGGCGGCGATCAGGATCACGTTGGTCTTGACGTCAAAGCCGTCCATTTCCACGAGCAGCTGGTTGAGGGTCTGCTCGCGTTCGTCGTTGCCGCCGCCGATGCCGGCACCGCGGTGGCGGCCCACGGCGTCGATCTCGTCCACAAAGATGATGGCCGGGGAGTTGGTCTTGGCCTGTTCGAAAAGGTCGCGGACGCGGGAGGCGCCGACGCCGACGAACATTTCCACAAAGTCCGAACCGGAGATTGAGTAGAACGGCACGCCCGCCTCGCCGGCAACCGCGCGGGCCAGCAGGGTCTTGCCCGTCCCGGGAGGGCCGTACAGCAGCACGCCCTTGGGGATTTTGGCGCCGACGGCGGCAAACTTGCCCGGATCCTGCAGGAATTCCTTGATTTCGTGGAGTTCCTCCACGGCCTCGTCGGCACCGGCCACGTCATTGAAGGTGACCTGGGGGTGGTCCTTGGTGATGAGCTTGGCCTTGGACTTGCCAAACTGCATGACCTTGGAGCCGCCGCCCTGCATGCGGGAGAACAGGAACCAGAAGATGAGGCCGATCAGCACGAAGGGGATCAGCAGTGACAGCATGCTGGACCAGAAGTTGTTGGATGCCGGCTGGTCGTCAAAGTTTTTCAGGTTCGCTTTGTCGATGGCAGTGACCATCGAGTCGGAGCGGTAGCCGCCGTAGTAGAACTGCACGTTTTTGCCGGCCTTGGTGCCGTCCGGGGTGGTGTAGTCGTCCTTGAGGATCATGTCCACGCGGCCCTCGGAGCCAAAGATCTTTGCCGAAACCACCTGGTCGTTGTTCAGCAGGGCCAGGCCGTCGGAGGTGTTGATCTTCGTCTGGCCGCCGCCGGCCAGCGTGGCCAGGCCTGCGCCAATGAGGATGACCACCACAATGATCCAGATGAATGGACCCTTGAAGAGTTTCTTGACTTTCATGTGTTCGGGGCCAGGCCCCGTCCCTCCCGCTCAACCAATGTGAAAAAACGACCGGCGGCACAGCCGCTTGCACGCGATACTAGCTTTACACCGTTCACAGTCCAACACGTACGGGAAGCGGCAATAGTTCCCTGAGGGCATAACGAATTGCGGCGCATTGCCAAAAATACGCCCGTTCCCGCTTTCCGCCCCCGTTGGAACGGGCGGGCAAAGCGGGAAGGGGCGCAGCCGGTGCGGATGCTATTCGTAAATGTGCGGTGCCAGCGTGCCGATGAAGTCCAGGTTGCGATACTTCTCGGCAAAGTCCAGGCCGTAGCCCACCACAAACTCGCTCGGGATCTCGTAGCCGACGTACTTGACGTCAATTTCCACCTTGGCGGCGTCCGGCTTGCGCAGCAGCGTGCAGATTTCCACCGAGGCGGGGCCGCGGGAGATGAGGTTGGCCTTGAGCCAGGACAGGGTCAGCCCGGAGTCGATGATGTCCTCAACAATGAGCACGTGCTTGCCCATGAGGTCAGTTTCCAGGTCCTTGAGGATCCGCACCACGCCGGAGGACTGCGTGCCGGAGCCGTAGGAGGACACAGCCATCCAGTCCATGGTGATGTGGCTGTGGAGTGCGCGGGAGAGGTCGGCCATGACCATCACCGCACCCTTGAGGACACCGACCAGCAGGACGTCGCGGCCGGCGTAATCTGCATCGATTTCCGCGGCCAGCTCGGCTACACGCGTTTGGATTTGTTCCTTGGTGTAGAGAACGTGCTTGAGATCGGCTTGGACGTCTTGTGAATCCACCAATTGCTCCTGTTTGTGAAGGATTTTGTGACATGTGTGTTGCTGCTGGGCAGTGTATTCCGGCGAGTCTAGGGCACGCCTGCACTGCGTCTCAGGACAAGCTTCCCATAGGCGGCGCCCTCGTGTGGAACTGCCTGGCTGCGGGAAATTCGGTACACGCTGACTTTTCCCGCCATTTGCACTGGCCCGGCGGACCCTTTCCGCTCCAGCAGGGCCGCCGCCGCCAGCAACCGTTCCTGGCTGGGCTGGACGCCTCCAAGCGCGACGGCGGCCAGCGCCAGGACCCTCATACGCAGGGCCGGGGCCAGGGCCGCCAACTCATTTTCACCGAGCCGGATTTCCTCCGGTTCAGCGCTGCCGTCAGGGGCTGAAGGCTCGGCAATGCGGGCATATTCGACGCCGGCCAGCTCATCCAGGTAGTCGGCATCCGGACCCAGGATGGCTGCCGAGCGCGCCAGTGATTCTACGATTCCCGGGCCCAGCCCGGCCGCGAGGAACGGCAGTACGTGGTGCCGCACGCGCACGCGCAGGTAGGCGTCGTCGCGGTTGGCAGGGTCATGCCACGGCTCCAGGCCCAGGGCCTCGCATATGGCCAATGTCTCATCCCGGCGCAGGGCCAGGAACGGCCGGCCGTAGAGGCCGCGACGTTCGCGCATGCCGGCCAGTGACCGCGTGCCGGAGCCGCGGGCCAGGCCCAACAGTACGGATTCCGCCTGGTCGTCCAGGGTGTGTCCCAACAGCACCATCTCGGCACCCAGCTCACGGGCGGCCGCGTCCAGCGCGGCGAAGCGGGCTGCCCGGGCGGCAGCCTCCGGGCCGTCGCCGCCGTCGTGCAAGTCAACAGTGCGCACCTGCACGGGATCCAGGCCCAGGCTGCGCAACTGGGCCGCCGTCCGTTGGGCAACCTCCGCGCTGCCGTGCTGCATTTGGTGGTCCACCACAATGGCGCCCGCACGGATTTCGCCGCGGGTGGCAAAGAACGCGGTGACGGCGGCCAGGGCCAGCGAATCCGGGCCGCCGCTGCACCCCACCAGCACCAGCGGCGGGCTGTCCACAGGACGGCGCCTGCCCGTGGTGGTCAGGCCCAGGAGCCCGGCCACCAGTTTCCGGGCCTTGCCCACCGTCGGGTCAAGGCGGCCGCGGGGGTGGATGCCGGCCTCCGGCATTTAGAGTCCCATCCGCTCAACCCAAAGGCGTGCACTGTGGATTTCCGGTTCGGTGGGCAGGTTTTCCGCCTGCACCCACACCGTGTTGAAGCCGTCCATGCCCACCAGGGCCACCACGTCGCGCACAAATTTGGCGCCGTCGCTGTATTGCCGCATTTTTGCATCCAGGCCCATGAGGTTGCGGATGAATTTTTCAATCAGGCCGCGCTCCTTCCCACGGTTGTTGAAGCGCTGCCGGATGGTCCGCACGGTGGGCACGATGGCCTGGTCTACGCCGTCCATGACCACGTTGGCGTGGCCCTCCAGCAGGCTCATGACGGCGGTGACGCGGGAGAGCGCGGCCTTCTGGGCCGGATCCTGCAGCAGGTCAAGGATGCCTCCCCGGCTTGGCATCGCGTCGCCGCCACCCGGCGCCGACTTCCGCCCGCCCATGGCCTTCACGGCCTGCAGCAGCCGTTCCCCCAGGTTTTCGGTGTCCCCCACCAGCAATTCGCCGAGCTTTTCAATTTCGCCCAGCATGTGGTGCCGCAACCACGGGGCCGCGGCAAACTGCACCCGGTGGGTTTGTTCGTGCAGGCACACCCACAGGCGGAAGTCGGCCGGGTCCACCTTGAGCTCCCGCTCCACCGTGAGAATGTTGGGCGCCACCAGCAGCAGCCGACCGCCGGGAGCCGGGGCGTTCGCGCCCTGGCCGGGGGCCGGGGCCAGCGCGGCGAAGGGATCGTACTGCCCCAGGACCTTGCTGGAGAGGAATGCCAGTGCGGCGCCCAGCTGGGCCCCGGTCACGGTGGAACTGACGGCCAGGGCACCCGCGGACGTGCCGTTCCGTGACGCGGCCTGCTTGGCTGCGAGCGCGGTCATGATGGGATCCATCATGACGGAAAAGCTCTGGGTGTTGGCCTTGGCCCAGGAGGCCCTGTCCACCACCAGCACCTCGGAATCGCGCAGGTCGCGAGCGGCCTCCAGGCGGCTGATGTCGTGGACGTAGGGCACCGACTTGTCAGCCATGAGGTGCAGGTTCTCCACGGCCTTGGCGATTTCGGCGCCGTTCATGGCGGGGCCTGCCGGGGCGAGGCTGCCCGCCGTCGTGGCAGCCAGCTCCCAGTTGATCATGGAGGCGGATGGGGCTGCTGGGCTGCTGGGCTGGCTCATGTTTCCCATCAGATCACACTTCCCTGCATGGGACTTAGCTCTTGGCGATGATGGCCGCCGCGGTGTCGATGGACGGCATGGCCGACGCCGGCCCGCCCGCCAGTTTGTTGCCCATGATGGAGAAGACCAGCAGGCGGCCCTCCGCGTTGACCACGTATCCGCTCAGCGTGGACACGGTGTGGAGGGTGCCGGTTTTGGCCCGCACCAGGCCGGCCGCGGCTGCCGTGACGGGACCGGTGAAGCGGGCTCCGAGGGTGCCCGTCAGCCCGGCGATGGGCAGCCCGCCCAGGGCCTGCCCCTCGTCGGTGCCGGCATGGGCCACCAGGAAGGAAACCACCTGCACCAGCTGGTGGGCGCTGATCAGGTCGCCCACGGCCAGCCCGCAGTTGTCCACCGTGGAGACGCCGTCCAGCGGCAGGCCCAGGCTGGCCAGCACGCCGCGGACAGCCGTGACAGCGCCGGTGTTGGACGCTTCCTGGCCCTGCTTCACCGCCACCAGGCGCGCCATGACCTCGGCCACGTAGTTGTCTGATTCGGCCAGCAGGTACTGCACCTGCTGCGCCACGGTAGCCGATTCCACCTTGGCCAGCACGGTTCCGGTGCCGGCGGTGGTCCGGGTGATGGTCCCCGTGGTGGGAACCCCTGCCTTCTCCAGCGCTGCGGCAAAGGCCTCGGCCACGGCAACGGCGGAGTCCTGGGGGCGCGGGCCGGAGGTGCTGCCGGGGCTGGTGCGCCCGCCATACAGGGCCATGGGGTAGATCGGGGCGATTTCGCCGGCGTCGACGTCACCCATGTCCCAGCCGGGGTTCAGGGCCGGGCCGGTAAACAGGGAGTCGTCAATGGCCAGCTTGACGGGGCCGGTTGTCCCGGCGGCGGCCAGGGCGGCGGCCGTCTTTTGGGCCAGCGTGGCCAGGCCCGCGTGACCCATGGCGGCCTGGGGATCGCTCTCCCCCGCGGCGAGCATGGAGTCGCCGCCGGCCTTGAGCACCAGGGTTCCCGGCACGGATCCCTGGACCACTGACGTGTCCATGCGCGTGTTGGCGCCCAGGGTCTTCAGTGCCGCCGTCGCCGTCAGCAGCTTCAGGTTCGACGCCGGCGTCCGGGCTGCGTCCCCGTCCTTGGAATAGAGGAGCTTCCCGGTGGCGGCGTCGGCCACATAGGCGCTGAATGTGCCGCCGTCGAACGCCAGGGCCGCGTCAAGCCCGGCGGTCAGCGCGGCAGGGTCCGGCAGCGGCGCAGCCGCGGACAGCGCGGTGACGCCGGAAATGCCGTGGAGGGTGGTGGGGGCCAGCTGGGCTGCGGGGACTGCGGCGGCGGTGGCCGCATCGCGGGGCAGCAGGGCCGGGTACAGGTTCAGCCCGGCAGGAACGGTGACGGCGGCCAGGGCAAGCACCAGCAATCCGCCCGTCACAACTTTAGACGTGCGTCCCATGGTGCTGGTGTGTTCCTTCGGGGCTGTGCGGCCCGGCAGTCAGAGCGCGCAGGCAGGTCGGGTCCCGGCCGGATGACGCGGGGTGGATTCAGCCGATGCTCGCAGCAGTCAGTTTCTGTGGAGCAAAATCGGCCTATATCCTCATACTAGAGGAAATTTTACGCGATCGGCCGCGCCAGGCCGCGCCGTCCACCTGATGAGGAGCACCCCATGAAGCATGACGTCACCATCGAAATCCCGCGCGGATCACGCGTCAAGTACGAGGTTGACCACGAGACGGGCCGTGTCCGCCTGGACCGCGTGCTGTTCACGTCCATGCAGTACCCCACGCACTACGGCTTCTTTGACAACACCCTTGGCGAGGACGGCGACCCCTTGGACGCCCTGGTCTGGTACCCCGACGTCGACCTGTTCCCGGGCATCGTGCTGGATGCGCGCCCCATTGCCATCTTCAACATGGAGGACGAGTCCGGCGGAGACGCCAAGCTGGTGTGCGTGCCCGCCGACAAGCGCTTTGACCACATCCAGGAGGCCGGTGACCTGGATCCCTTCCTGATCAAGGAGATTGAGCACTTCTTCACCACGTACAAGGACCTGGAGCCCGGCAAGTGGGTCAAGGCTGACGGCTGGGCAGACCGCGCCGCCGCCGAGGCTGAGCTGGAAGCCTCCATCAAGCGTTTCGGCACTGAGGGCCACTAGGCCTCAAGCACGACGGCGGCGCCCCCCTGGGTCCTCCGGCCATTGGGCCGGTGGGCGTCCCTGGACGGCGGCGCCTCTACAAGAGCCGGCGCCGAGTGCGCAGGAGGCAACACGCAGACTGCCGCGATCGACGGTTTCAAGGCCGGGCTGAAGCCAATTGTCGAGGCCCGGGCCATCAAGGGATTCATCGGCAACCCGACTAGCAGTGCAAAGCTTCTGGCCGGCAAGCGATGGAGCCAATTCGGCAAGGCGTACCAGGCATTCAAGACCTTCCAGGCCGAGGGCGGGCTGCGCGGTAGGCTCGGACCGGCCGGACAGGCGTTGGGCTGAGCCGCGTCCGGGCACAATGGCGTTTGTGTCCCCCCGGTTCTGTGCCGGTTTTAGAAGGGGCAGGGTTCGGTGTTTTGGGTGTGGATGTAGGTGCGGCCGGTGGGGGTGGTGGTTTTGGTTTGGCCGGGTGTGTGGGGTTCGATGGTCCAGCCGGTGTCGGGGTTGTTTTTGAGGTGGTGGCAGTAGCTGTCGCGGGGTCGGAGGTCGTTCTCGCCCAAGTTGCCCGGTTCCAGGTGGGCCAGGGCGTCCGCCGCGGCGACCGGGGACCAGTGGAGGTTTGGGGGGATTGCCCGGCCGCGGGGCCTCCGGCAGGTCCGGGACCGAGGCCCGGAGCATCCGCACCCGGCCCAGGTCCGCCCTCCCCGGGAGCCGGGGAACACGGGCGGTTCCCCCTCCGGCCGGGAACCGGGGGTGGAATCCAGAAAAGACGGTCCGGACGGGGTGGATTCCCCCTCGCTGCCGGGCCGATCCGTCGTGCCCATGCCCCCATTCTACCCTCGTTGTTCTAGTAAAACCAGGTGTTATAGAACATGTGTACAACTCCGCGGCGGGATCCCCCTGTGGAGGGGGCCCCACGGATTCCTAGCCGTGCAGCAGCAGCTCGGTGGCTTCAGCAATGTGCTCAATCTGCTTGACCGTGAAATTCGGCATGGACGGCTCAGACCGCGGGCCGGTGCCCAACAACCACCTCGGGCCGTTCATTGCCGCCGAACCCATAGACATTAAAGAAGGCACCAACGACGGTGTGGTGCTCGGCAACTTCTTCGACGGCCGGGGCATCACGGGCGAGAACTCTGGCGATTCCTGGAACGACGTCAAGAGCTTGACCAACATCAAGGTCACGCCCGCCCCATAAGGCGTGGCGGCCAACTACAGGAGGCTGCGCAGGACCGTGGCGGCGCCGTCGTCGTACACCGAGGCGGTGACCTCATTGGCGGCGGCCCGCACGCCGGCGTCGGCCTGTCCCATGGCCACGCCGCGGCCGGCCCACCGGAGCATTTCAATGTCGTTGGAGCCGTCGCCGACGGCGACGGTCAGGGCGGGGTGGATGCCCAGCCGGGCCCGCAGCTTTTCCAGCGCCGTGGCCTTGGTTACCCCGTCCGCGGCGATGTCCAGCCAGGCACTCCAGCCCACGGCGTAGGTGACGCCGTGCAGGCCCGCGGCCTCGATGGCGGCGGAGAAGTCCTCCATGCTGGCTTCAGCGCTGTTGACCACCACGCGGACGGCTTCGGCGTCGAGCAGGCGGGCAAAGTCGACTCCCTGGGCCTCGATGCCGAAGCTGGCATCCTGAAAACGCGACGTGGAGAGGAAGTTGCCGTTGGCGTCTTCCAGGGCAAAACGGGCACCGGGAACCTTGGCCCGGAGGGTGTTCAAGGCCGCACGGGGGCTGAAGGTAACCCGTTCGGTGATCTCGTAGCCGCGCTCCAGGGACGGATCCAGCCTGAGGGTGACCCCGCCGTTGGAGCAAACGGCAAAGCCGCGCTCCAGGCCGATCCTTTCCACAATGGGAAGCACCGCACCCAGGGAGCGGCCCGTGGCCAAAATGACCTCGTTGCCCGCATCCACCACGGCCCGGGCAGCATTGCGGACGCCGCTGCTCATGTTGCCGTCGTGGTCCACCAGGGTCCCGTCGACATCCAGGGCCACCAGGTGGCGGTTGATCGCTGCTGCAGTTGCCGGGACTGCGATTTCCTGGTCATCGATGCCAGGGACGGCTGAATTTGCTGTCATTGTCATATCTCCAGTGAACCAGACGCCGCCTGCATAAGGCCAAGGCAGGAGCCCTTAAACCCATGAACGCCGGGTGAATACTCACAGCCAAGTGCACAGTGTGAGTATTAACCCGGCGTCCATCTTGGGCTTGGGCGCTACAGGACCGGGAAAACTTCCATGCCGCCCAGGTATTTTTGCAGTGCCACGGGGACATTGACGGAGCCGTCGGCATTCTGGTGGTGTTCCAGGATGGCGACGATCCAGCGCGTGGTGGCCAGCGTGCCGTTCAGGGTGGCCACGGCGCGGGTGACGCCCTTGCCACCGTCGTCCGCCGCCACACGCTCACGAATGTTCAGGCGGCGGGCCTGGTACGTGGTGCAGTTGGAGGTGGAGGTCAGCTCGCGGTAGGCGTCCTGGGTGGGAACCCAGGCCTCGCAGTCAAACTTGCGCGCGGCGGAGTTGCCCAGGTCGCCGGCGGCCGTGTCGATGACGCGGTATGGCAGTTCCACCTTGGCCAGCATTTCCTCTTCCCAGGCAAGCAGCCGCAGGTGTTCCTCTGCGGCCTTTTCCACCGTGGTGTAGACGAACATTTCCACCTTGTTGAACTGGTGGACCCGGATGATCCCGCGGGTGTCCTTGCCTGAGGCGCCGGCCTCCCGGCGGTAGCAGGAGGACCAGCCGGCGTAGCGCACCGGTTCGTCGACGTTGATGATCTCATCGGCGTGGTACCCGGCCAGGGCCACCTCGGAGGTGCCCACCAGGTAAAGGTCGTCCTCGGCGAGGCGGTAGATTTCGGCGTCGTGCTTGACGTCGAAGCCGGTGCCGGCCATGGTTTCCGGGCGGACCAGGGTGGGGGTGATCATGGGGATGAAGCCGGCCTCGATGGCCTGGTCCATGGCCAGCTGCAGCAGCGCCATTTCCAGGCGCGCGCCAACACCCTTGAGGAAGTAGAAGCGCGAGCCGGAGACCTTGGCACCGCGTTCCATGTCAATGGCGCCAATGAGCTCGCCAATTTCCAGGTGGTCGCGCGGGGTGAAGTCGGGGAATTCGCGCGGCGTGCCGACGGTCTTGACGGTGATGAAGTCGTCCTCGCCGCCTTCGGGCACGCCGTCCGAGACCAGGTTGGGCAGGGCCCGGACCAGGGCGTCCTGCGCCGCACCGGCGTCGTCGGCGGCTGCCGAGGCTGCCTTGACGGCGGCGGCCAGCTCCTTGACCTCGGCCAGGAGGGCCTGCTTTTCCTCGCCCTTGGCTGCGGCCACCTTCTTGCCGAAGGCCTTTTGCTCGGCACGCAGGGACTCAAAGCTGCTGATCGAGGACTTCCTGGCTGCATCCGCGGCGATGATTGAATCCACCACTGACGGCTCGGCCCCACGGGCGCGTTGGCTGGCGCGATATTTTTCGGGATTTTCGCTGAGGTCTCTAACATCGATCACGCCCTAAGCCTATCCAATCAATCCAAGCCGAACCGCTAAGGTTAGAGAATCATGCCTACCGAAGCCCTCGTCGCCATCATCGTGCTCATCATCGTGCTTGCTGTGGGATTCAGCTGGCTGGGTGTGCGCAAGCTCGCCCAAAAGCACACGCGCAGCGCGGTGGCCGAATCCCCCCACAAAATCCACGCCGACGCGCAGAGGGTGGCGTTTATTTACAACCCCACCAAGACCGGTGCCGACGCAGCCAAGACCCTGCTGCTGCGCTCCACCAGCCTGGCGGGCTGGCCGGAGCCCATCTTCCTGGAGACGACGGCGGAGGACCCGGGGGTCGCCATGGCGGGCCAGGCGCTGGAGGCGAAGGCCGACGTCGTTATTGTGGGCGGCGGCGACGGCACAGTGCGCGCTGTGGGCCAGGCCCTGCGGCACACGGAAGTTCCCTTGGGCATCATCCCGCTGGGCACGGGCAACCTGCTGGCCCGCAACCTGGAACTGGACGTCAACGACATTGCCGGCAATGTGCAGGTGGCCCTGTTCGGACACCAAAGGCACATCGACGCCGGCCTCATGGAGCTTGAGAACGAAGTCACCGGGGTGGTGTCAAGGAAGTCGTTCATGGTGATTGCCGGGCTGGGCATGGACGCCGAAGTCATGAATGACACCAATTCCAAGCTGAAGGAGTCCGTGGGCTGGCTGGCCTACAGCGAGGCCGGCCTGCGCCACATGGCGGGGCGGCGCAAAAAGGTCAGCATTGCCCTGGACGACCAGCCGGCCCAGCAGCGCAAGGTCCGCTCGGTGCTTTTTGCCAACTGCGGGCTGCTGCCGGGAGGCATCGACTTTGTCCCCAATGCCCTGATCGACGACGGCGTGCTGGACGTGGTGGTCATCAGCCCGCGCAGCGCCCTGGGCTGGATGGCAATGGTCGGCAAGGTGGTCTTCCAGCACAACAACCGCCTGCCTGTCATTGACTTTTACCGCTCCCAGCAGCTGGTCATCCGGACCGTGATGCCCGTGGAGACACAGGTCGACGGCGACCCGTCGGGGACGGCCACCGTGGTCAAGGTCAGTGTTGAGCACAAGGCCGTGCTGGTGCGCGTGGCGGCCCCCAACACGCCCGCGTAGCAGTTTCCGGCTGTTGTGGTTTGAGCAGCTTCCGGCCTGGCCAGGTGCGGCCCGCCGGGGAGCTAGTCGGTTTCGGGGCGGAGCGACTGCTCCTTGATCAGGCGTTCTTCCTCGTCAAAGCGCAGCTCATTGGCGTCGTCGCCCTCGTCACCCACCGAGGTGTCCCGGCCCTCGATCGTGCCCGGGTTGACAATGGTGCCTTCCTCGCTGCTGTCCTTGGTTCCTGGAGAAACCATTGTGAGCCACCCCTTCCCTGACATGGGTGGCAACGCAGTGGTTTCCACCCGACCCGCGCAAACTCCTTGCGCAGATATGCAAAGCATAGGCTTGCCCGGCACTTCCTGAAAGGGGGCGGCCCCTACCTGCCCAGCAGCGCCTTGACCCAGGCGTCGGCCTCCGCGAACGCCTGGTCCGCATTGTAGGGGTGGACCACCGGCGGCTGCTGGTCCGCCCGCGGATACGAACCCAGAAATGACAGGCCCGGGCTCACCCGGTGCAGGCCGCGGAGGGCGTCGGCCACGCGGGCGTCCCCGATATGGTCGTCCACGTCCACGCTGAACGAGTAGTGGCCCAGGAACTGGCCCGTGGGGCGGGACTCGATGCGGCTGAGGTTCACGCCGCGGCTGGCAAACTGCTCGAGGATCTCCATCAGGGCGCCGGGGCGGTCCTCAGGCAGCGGAATGGACAGCGTGGTCTTGTCTGCTCCCGTGGGTTCCGGAAGCAGGCCGGGCCGGCCCACCAGGACAAATCGGGTCACTGCCCCGATGTTGTCCTCAATGCCTGACGCCAGCACGGCCAGCCCGGTCCGCTCCGCCACCAGGGACGCGCACACGGCTGCCTGGTAGGCCGGGCGGTCCTCCAGCAGCCCGTACGCGGCGGCCGCCGTCGAATTGCTTGGCACGTGCACGGCGTCGGGCAGGTTCGCCTGGAACCAGTCGCGCGTCTGGGCCCACGCGTGCGGATGCGTGCCCACATGCGTCACGTCCGTCAGGGACATGCCCGGCCGGGCCACCAGGACAAAGCTGACCGGCACCACTGCCTCGGCCAGGATCCGCAGTTCGTCCCCTCCTGAAATGGCATCCAGGGTGGCCGGAACGCCGCCTTCAATGGAGTTTTCAATGGGGAGCATGGCCGCCAGCGCCTCCCCCGCACGCACTTTGGCCAGGGCGGCGGCTGTGTTGGTGGACGGGATCCGCGGCGCCGCGGCCGCGCCGGGAACCTGCAGCAGGGCCGACTCCGTAAACGTCCCCTCCGGGCCCAGG
>Ga0134128_10006501_pt1 | contig 14152 bp, 13 predicted proteins | sample KB31754_FD_96462 | JGI IMG/M metagenome (GOLD analysis project Ga0134128, IMG submission 96462) | Terrestrial soil microbial communities with excess Nitrogen fertilizer from Kellogg Biological Station, Michigan, USA - KB3-175-4 | ecosystem: Environmental > Terrestrial > Soil > Unclassified ... | reverse complement strand
CGGCGGAGTCGGCGCGCGCGGGACTCACGCCTACCGGTGTCGGTGACGTCGTGCAAGGGGCGCTGCTGGGTGTGCCCGCCGGCGAGGTACGTGCCGCTGACCGCGCGATTGGCGTTCGTGTGCGTGCGCCAGACGCGGTCCGGTTCGATGCAAACAAGCTTGGAGATCTCCCACTCGTATCTACGGCTACACGTAGCGCCGTTCCGTTGTCCGCCGTTGCTACGCTCACGCCGACGGAGACGCGCGCGGAGCTGGATCGGGAAAATCAGCAGCAGATGATCGCGATCACGAGCGACGTCAGCGGTCGCGCGCTGAGTGGCGTGATGACAGATGTCAAGCGTGTTCTCGCAGCACATCCGCCGCCAGCGGGCATCCGCGTGGAGCTGGGCGGACAGTACGCAGGTCAGCAGGCGGCCTTTCACGCATTGCTGCTCGTGCTGCTGCTCGCCGCCCTCAGCGTCACAGCTGTCATGGTGGTCCAGTTCCAGTCGTTTGTCGAGCCGCTCGTAGTCCTCGTTGTGGCGCCGATCTCATTCGTCGGCGCAGTGGTACTGCTATTGATCACCGGCACACAGCTGAACGTGTCCTCATTCATGGGTCTCATTCTGCTGGTGGGCCTGATCGTCAAGAACGGAATCATCCTTCTCGATTTCACGCGCTACAGAATGGTCCACGATGACGTGCCGCTCGAAATCGGGTTGCGCGACGCCGCACGCACGCGTCTGCGCCCGATTCTCATGACGACCCTCTGTACGCTGTTCGGATTGCTCCCGCTCGCGTTAGGGCTCGGCGCGGGTAGCGAGCTGCAGCGTCCGCTCGCGCTCGCCGTAATAGGCGGGTTGGCGCTGTCCACGCCGATCACCTTGTACATGGTACCCAGCCTGCTGGTGTTGATTCGCGGCCGAGAATATCGCATCGCTCGGCCGGCAGCTGAGACAGCCCTGGCGGAACCCACGGCGACAGCGCCGTAGTCGGCCGCATGCAGTCGAGGGCCACCGGCTGCATGTTATCTTTGGACGATGGTCCATTCATGGCACGATCTCCCGCCCGGAAGCAATCCCCCCGTGCAGGTCACCGCGGTCGTAGAAATACCGACAGGAAGCCGCAACAAATACGAACTTGACAAGGAAACGGGGCTCTTCCGCCTCGATCGCGTGCTGTACTCGGCGGTTTCATATCCCGGCGAGTACGGGCTCATCCCGCGCACACTGCACGAGGACGGTGACCCGCTGGACGTTCTCGTTCAGGTCGATCAGCCGACCTTCACGGGATGTCAGATCGATGTGCGGCCCATCGGCGTTCTCAAGATGCTGGACCGCGGCGAGCCGGATGACAAGATCTTTGCCGTGCCGTGGCATGATCCGCGGTACGAGGAGTATTACGACATCGCGCGATTTCCGCAGGCATATCTCAAGGAGATCGAGCACTTCTTCCTGATCTACAAGGATCTCGAGGGGCGCCGGGTCGAGATTCAGGGATGGGAAGGGAGCGATTCGGCGAAGCAGGTGATTGTCGATTCGATCGCCCGCCACGACGCGAAGTACATGCACGTAGGACCTTAAGGCGTCTTCGTCATCCCGAAGATATCTTCCATCCGCGCCGCTTTTATCACGGCAATCGCGTCGTTGCGCACTTCCCGCGCACGCGTCGTGTCGCCCTGGTGCTGCAGCGCATCGCTCAGGTTGAGTCCCACCAGCGTGTAGTCCACCGGCGTCGGCAGCGACGGCCTGTCGATCCAGTCACCGCGACGTACTATCGCTGCCGGACCGCGATAGATGCGCCATAGTGCATCGGTGCCTGGAACGTCCAGTGTCGGGCCTCCCGAGTCCGCTACGGGAGTTGGCATCAACCTCTGGACCAGACCCTCTCCAAGTACGTAGCGCTCCAGTCCAAATTGCTTCGGATACGGCGACCCCATCGTGAAATAGACCGGACGTTCCGGGAGCGCGTCGGTGATGAGGCGCAACACGAAGACGTCCTTGCGCTCCAGATAACCTGCCGCGATTCGACCCTCGATTGCGCCGGTCTTCAGTAACTGAGGCTCGCGCAGCTCCATGAGGTCGGGAACGGAATCAGCCTGCGCTGCGGTCATGCGAAATACCGGATGCGTTGGAACCGGCCAGTTGCCCGTTCGATAGATTGCGGGGCCGGCCGCGGCGTCATACTTGTGGATCGGGGTGCGCAACAACTGCTCGACGAACCAGTCCATCCCGAGGTACTGATCGATGACCACGGTGACGTCTGTTCGTACTCCCTCGACGTACTGAGCGTACCAGAGCGGAAAGGTATCGTTGTCACCTCCGGTTACAATGACGCCGTATGGCTCGACCGAGTTCAGAATGTCGACTGCCCAATCGCGAGCAACAGTATCGCTCCGGCGCGATGCGGCGCTCCAGTTGCCAATCAGCGGAATCGCCGCGAGCGCCAACAGTGCGCCACCCGAGCTCGCGCGCTTCCAGAGCGCCGCAATCGCGACCGCTATCCACACTCCCCACGCGCTGAAGCTCCACAGATAGAAGTAGTCGCGGTCGCGCACTTCGCGCGGCACGCTGTCGCCCAGCCCCGGCGCCTGCGAGTAGCCGTACTTGAAGTTCATGTAATAGACGAGCAGAACGGTCAGCGTGAACATGAACGTCGCCCAGTAGATGCACGAGGCGCGATCCCAGCGCCAGTGCACTGTCGCGCCATAGATGCCCAGCCCGAACATCAGGAGCGCGAGCAGCATCTGCGCGAGCGGCACCGACCCGTGCGGGTCCCGCAACCACTGCCACTTGAAGTACAGCCACCACATTCCCAGCTGCGAGCCGAAAGAGATCTGCCGATCCATCACCGACGGCTTGCCGTATTGCGTGCGATTGATGTTGTCCGAAAGTCTCGTATACGTCTTCTCGCTGAACGTGCAGGACCATGCGAGCCCTGCGGAGCAGCCCGTCGGCGCACCTTCATTCATCTCCGGCGACTGCGCGGCGCGAATCGGCTCGAAGATGAACGGCGTCAGGCCCAACGCAAATGCGCCGAACACTGCAAGCACGAGCCGCGGCTCAAGAAACTTGCGCCATCGCTGGGTCGCAACCGTCAACACTACGGCGAGCCCCGGAAGCAATCCGGCGGGGTGCACCGCATACCCGGCGCCCAGCAGGAAAGCGATCGCAACCAGCTTCGCATCGTTCCTCCGCTTTCCGTCTCCATCCAGCCAGCTCAGCATCAATAGCGTTACGATCGCGAACAGTGCCAGCGAGATCGTGTACACCTTCTCGTTCACCACCGATTGATTCCAGACCGTGAATGCAGTCGCGCCGATGGCGACGCCTGCCACCGCGCAAATTCGGCGTCGAGCGATCGCAATCCCGCCGCGCGCGAGCACGAAGTCGATCAGAATGAACCAGGAACCCGCAGCGATCGCGCTGCAAAGCGCCGCGAGGATGTTGATGCGGGCGGCGTACGAGACCGGTATCGGTATCAACCCGAACGCGTGCGCGATCATGACGAACAACGGATTTCCGGGCGGATGCGGCAGCCCCAGCACCTTTGCGGCGGCTATGTACTCGCTCGTATCCCACATCGCCGTCGTCGGCGACAGCGTCATGAGGTACAGAGCGAACACGCACGCTGCCGCGAGCGCGCCCCAGGCGTACGGGGGAGTTTGTGGCGCCCCCGTTCTCACCTCTCGCGTCATCAGAATTCCGTTTTTTGTTGTGGGTCGTGCACGTCGCGGAGCCGCTGCTCCCTGGCGGACGGATGCGTATCCTCGCCGCAATGCCCCGGCGGAAGTATCGAGTCGCGCGTCGATGCGTCGAGCGTGTCATGCATTATCGCGCGCAGGGTGTCGCATGCGACGACCGTAGCAGTCCTCGGCTTCCGGTGGTCCCGTGTATGCGTCACGAAGATCAGCGCGACCGTCGCCAGCGTGATACCGGCGCCCACGAGCGCGCGGCGGAGCTGAGCAGAGCCCCGCGCGACGCGCATCTTGAGTGCCGATACCGCGACACCGGTGTCGGCGGAAATCTCTTCGTAACTCCGTCCCTCGCCGTACTTGCTGAGCACGACCGTGCGCGTGGCGTCGGGTAGCGATCCCAGCGCCTCGTTCAGTCGCTGCGCCAGCACATGGTCCCCTTCGCGCGGAAGCTCGACTGGGTGGTCTGACTCGGAATGCGCCCACATCCACTCGCCCGCGACGCTTGCGCGACGACGCGCCGCGTCGCTTGCCGACCGGCACCGGTTCGCGACGATGCAGAGCAGCCAGGAGCTGAAGCGGTCGCGCTCCTGGTAGCTGTCCAGCGACAGGTATGCGCGGATGAACGCCTCCTGCACCGCGTCCGCGGCATCGTCGGGGTCGCCGAGCAGCCGCATCGCCAGCCGGGCGCAGCGTTCATGGTACCGCTCGAAGAGGAGCGCGAACGCGTCGCTCTCCCCATCGCGAATCCGGTTGACGACCGCCGCGTCGGAAATCACCATGCTATGTTAACCCGCCAAACCGCATCATGGTCACATCTTGCCGACAGCCGGTGGAAAAGTCCACTCTGGCGTGCCGGCCCCCGTTGGTGCACTGTAGTGCGGACCTCAACCCCTGGATCATGACCGCTCCCGACGAACTGAGTACGTCCGCCCCGCCAGCGTCCGCGAAGCCTGCAAGCCTGTGGGAAGATTTCATCGATATCTTTATCTCGCCAAGCGAGGTATTCGAGCGCAGGCGCGACTCGGGCTTCCTCGTCCCGCTACTTGTCTACGTCGTCCTGTCGGTCGCCATAGTTGTCGTTGGCCATTCGGCCCTGCAACCGATATTCGACTCCGAGTTCGCGCGCGGAGTGGCGGCCGCTGCCAAAAAGAACCCGCAGGTGAGCGCGGCGCAAATGGAAGGCCCGCGTGCGTTCATGGAAAAATTGACGCCGGTCATCGCTGGCTTCGGGGCATTCGTGATGCCTCTCGCCATCGGCGTAATTCTCTGGATCGTCGGCAAGTTCTTCGACGCAAAGGAGAGCATCGGCGCAGCATGCATGATCGCCACGTACGCAATCCTTCCTCGCATCCTGGGCTCGCTGCTCAGCCTCGTGCAGGCATTCGCGATGGACCCGTCGTCGCTCAATGGCCAGTATCGGGTCAGCCTGAGCGCCGCTCGCTTCCTCGACCCCGACGTGGCGTCGCCGCTCGTGATCGGGCTGCTTGGCCGAATCGACCTCTTCACGATCTGGGTGACAGTGCTGCTGGCGATCGGGCTATCGGTAGTCGCCCGGATTCCGCGTCAGCGGGCCGCCATCGCCGCGTTCATCGTATGGGTCATCGGCGCGCTTCCGGTGTTGCTGGGGGCACTCAGGGCGTCGTAACTCGCGCACCCTCTGGAATGCGACGCTCCCCGACAAAAAAGTGGCGAATCCCGATACCGGACTCGCCACTTTCGGACATCACAAATCTACTCTCGGGATCCGGTGATCAGGTCTCGATCGCGCCGTGCTCGATCGGTTCCCGTTCACGTCGGATAAACAGTGTGTCGTACAGGACAGCCGCGATTATCGATCCGACGATCGGTGCAGTCCAGTAGACGAACTGACCTTCGTAAATCCCTGACGCCAGCGCCGGCCCGAAAGACCGCGCCGGATTCATCGATGCGCCCGTAAGTGGTCCGATCGCAAGGATGTCCACGGTCACCACCAGTCCGATTGCGAATCCGCCAACCCGCGGCGATTTGAGATCCACCGCCGTCGCGAATACCGCGAAGGTGAGGAAGAACGTCGCGATCGCCTCCAGAATCCAGGCCTGGGACGCGGTCACGTCCAGTGAGATTGCCTGCCCACCGTCGCGCGTCGCCGCCACGATAGCGTCGGGGAATGTCCCCTTCAGTATGTACGCAGCGGCAGCGGCTCCGAGCAGCTGCGCCACGATGTAGATACCTGCCATCATGGGATCGATACGTCGTGCCGCGACGAATCCGAGCGTGATCGCGGGGTTGAAGTGACCCGAGATACGCATCAGCGCCGTGACGAAGATCGACAGTACGAGACCGTGTGCCAGCGCCACCTGCAACAGTGCGTATGGGGAATTCGCCTGCGCCGCGGCCATGATCGCGGCGCTGCCGACGAAGACCAGTGCAAACGTGCCTATGAACTCCGAAACAAAATGGCGTAGCGGATCGCGCATGCGTTGCCCCGTGCGAAACAAGGTTGATCCGGGCGCTTCGCTACGCGCCCGGATGCGCGTCGCTACACTACCCGGCGGAAGACCAGCGCGGCGTTGATGCCGCCGAACCCGAACGAATTGCTGAGCACGTGCTCGACCCGATCGGAGCGCCCCGTCCCCGCGATGTAGTTAAGATCGCATGCCGGGTCGCGCTCGGTAAGGTTCACCGTTGGTGGCAGCCATTCCCGATCGATCGCGAGGGCGCAGATCGCAGCCTCTATGGCCCCCGATGCGCCGAGCGCATGGCCGTAGTACCCCTTCGTCCCGCTTGCCTGGACTGTTGCGGCCGAATCACCGAATACCTGTTTGATCGCCACCGTCTCCGTTGGATCGTTGAGCGGAGTCGAGCTGCCATGCGCATTGATGTAGCCGATCTCGGATGGTGTCACCGCGGCGTCGTTCAGCGCCATCCGCATCGCGCGCGCGGCCTGGGTTCCGTCGGGAAGGGGAGCCGTCATGTGATGGGCGTCGTTTGTCGTCCCGTAACCGCATACTTCAGCGTAGATTCGCGCGCCGCGCGACACTGCGCGGCCGTATTCCTCCAGAATCAGCACCGCCGTGCCTTCGCCCATCACGAATCCGTCACGCTCGTGATCGAAAGGCCGCGAGGAGTGTTCCGGGTCGTCGTTGCGTGTGGACATTGCGCGTATGAGAGCAAACGCGCCAAAACACAGTGGCGCGAGCGGCGCCTCCGCTCCTCCTGCGATCATGACGTCCGCGTACCCGTCGCGAATCTGGCGGAACGCTTCACCGATCGCCATCGCACCCGACGCGCAGCTCATTGCATTGGTCGAGTTCGGTCCCGACACTCCCAGCTCGATCGCGATGTTGCAGCTCGCGGCGCCGCCAAATACCGCGAGCGCAAGTGTCGCGTCAACCGCACGCAATCCTTCGCGCAGAAACACGCTGAGCTGCTCCTCCGCATAACCGACGCCGCCCAGGGCCGTGCCCATCATGGCGCCTACCCGATCGCGATCTTCTGTCGCGAGATCGATTTCCGAATCCTCCATCGCCTGCTTGGCGGCGGCCACGGAAAACTGCCCGAATCTGTCCAGTCGTCGCGCGCGTTTGCTTTCGATGAAATCATTCGGATCGAAGTCCGGAACTTCAGCGGCGTTGTGGCTCCGAAAGATCGACGGGTCGAATCGCGTGAGCGAGCGCACCGCCGACCGCTCACGCAGGACTCCATCCCACATTCCGTCCTTCGTGGATCCGATCGGCGTTATCGCACCGATTCCGGTGATTACTACTCTGCGCCTGCTGATCATTCGGCCTCCGCCACACGTGCCAATCCCGCAAGAGTGCGCGACGCGATGCCGTGCACGAATACTGGTCCAATTACCGTCGTCGCCGCAATGTGTCCGACCAGCGGCCACTGCGGGCCATCCCACACGTGCAGGACGCGAACGTGCGTCCCCGCCGGTGTGGACTCGAAGCTCCACTCGACGTCCATTCCCTTCGTTATACCTGCCACGTGACGAAACCGAACAGCCGGCGCGCTGTCGATTACCTGCATGTCGGACCGCCACCACGTAGGCCAGTCGAGTACGCCGAACGGTCTGTTGGCCGACATCTCTACCACACCACCGCCGTCTGCATCCTGGTTGTTGAAACGAACGAAGCGATAGTGCGCAAGGTGCTGCGGCCAACGGTCGACCTCGCGCGCAAGCTCGAAGATCCGCCGTAATGGCGCCCGCACTACACGCTCGTCGAGGACGTGCATGCGACGACCAGCGGGCATCGGTCCCAGATCTGTCATGTCGCGCGCTCGCGTGCGGAGGGTACCCAGCTCGTCGTTATCCGGAAGCCCATCCGGCGATGCACAGTTGGCCGCACACCGACCGCTTCGAATACGGCACTCGACAACTCGCGCGCCGTGTAGCCGCGCAACACCGACAGTACGCCGTCGTGCCGCGTAACCTTGTGAAAACGGAGCGGAAACGACGCAAGCCAGAAGCCGGCAGCTGCTACCCAGCTGCGGCGTAGATCGCTGACAACCACCGCCACACGGGCAACGCGATTCATCTCGCGTAGCAGCGTGCGCTCTTCCTCGCCGCGGAAATGATGCAGCGTCTGAGAGCACATCGCGACGTCAACGCTCCTGTCGGCAAACGGCAATGCAAGTCCGCTGCCGCACACACCGTACGATACGGACGCAAGTGCGGATCGCACGATCACAGGCTCGGCGTCCAGCCCTATGGTGGTCAGTGTTATGTCGCGAGCGACGGCAGCCTTCACCGCGGCGCGTGGAATATCTCCATGTCCGGTACCCACATCCAGCAGGGTCGCCATCTTTGGAAGGCGCGTAAAGTGCGATGCCAGCTCCCCGACCACCGAGCGTGTTCCGCTGAAGATGATGTTGGAGCGACGGAGGTCCTCGACGGTTCGAAGTACGAGTTGTTCGTCTTCGTTGTGCACATCGAGTAGCTCGGCGCCGTATCTCCGCCGTGGTGTCAGCAGTTGTGGCATCGTGCGGCCTAACGCTCCAACTGTGCGAACCCGCCACGATAGTAGAGCAGCGGCCGCGCATCGCGCATCGATGCCGCTACTGTTTCGCCGACGATGATCGTGTGGTCACCAGCTTCCGTCGACGAGACGCGTTTGCACTCGACGAACGCGAGGACGTCGTTCAGTATCGGCACGCCGTTTTCGCCGTTCCGGTAACCGATCCCTTCAAAACGCTGCGCACCTGTATCCGCGAACCGCCGTGCGATCGGCTCCTGTGACGACGCGAGAATGTTCACCGCGAAGAACGGTGCGTTCGCCAGGGTGTCGTGCAGCGATGCCACATGATCGATGCACATGACCACGAGAGGCGGCAGCAGTGACACCGAGGCGAATGCGCTGACTGTCATGCCGTAGGCGGAGCCGGCTTCGTCGGTCGCGGTAACGACCGTGACACCGCTCGCGAATCTCCCCATCACCGCCCTGAATGCGTCTGGATCGAGGCTCATACACCGAACAGTAACAGCCGGGCAAAATACCCGAGCCGCAGTACCCGGGCCGGCGGCACGAAATCTCCCACGACACCGACGAGCAGGTCCGCCATTTCGCTGCGCCTCGACAACGCACGCGCAGCATGATTGATGAGGGCCGGAACGGCGATGGTCCCCGCTATCAGCCTTTCGACCCGCCACTTCCCATGGAACTCGGCGCGCCGCTTCCGCTCATATTCGGCAAGGGCGCGGTCCGCACTTGCAGCATTCGTCGCGGCCTCGACCGCGAAGGGCGCCAGCAGCTCGCCACCGCGCAGTGCAGTGTACACACCTTCACCGGTGAATGGATCGAAAAAGTCCGCTGCGTCACCCACCAGTGCCGCACCGGGTGCCCACGCCCGCTTGCTGTACGATGCGAACGGACCCGTTGCGCGCACAGGCTCGACACGCTCGGCGACCGCGAACCGCGAAGCGAGGTGCGGATGACCGATCAGCCACTCGTCCAGCATCGCGTCCGGATCCACCGCTGCATCGCGTGCCGCGCTCGCGGGAACGACCAGCGCGACATTGGTGAGGCCGTTTCCGACGTCGGCGATCCCCACGTACCCGTCCTTCTCGACGTGCATCTCCCCGACTTCCGTGACACCAGGGACGCCCCGAAAGTGCGCGACGAAGGCGACGCGGCGCGGGATACGTGAAATGCGCGTGAGGCCGAGCCGGCGTCCCACGACCGAGCGCAACCCGTCGGCACCGATCACGAGCGGCGCTCTCATCTCGCCTGTCGCGCCGTCGGAATCGAGAATCGCCACGCCGCAGGCGCGTCCGTTCGCATCGCGAACGACGTTCGTGACGCGCGCGCCCTGGACGAGCGTCGCACCCGCGGCCTGTGCCTGACCGACGAGAATCGCATCGAGCATCGATCTGCGCATCGCGATTCCTCGATCGTTGAATGCGCGATAACCGTGTTTTGCGACGAAGCTTCCGTGTATCTCGGTTCCGTCAGGAGCACGCACCCGCATTCCGGTGAGTCGCGCCGGTCCCGACGCTTCGATCTGCTCCATCGCTCCCATCTTCGCCAGAAGGCGCGACGCCTGTGGGCTGAGGTACTCAGCGCAAACCTTGTCGCGCGGAAAGCTCGCGCGATCGAGCAGCATCACATCGATTCCGGCGCGGGCGAGATGCCACGCGGTGGATGATCCCCCAGGTCCCGCTCCGACGATTATCACCTGCGTCCGTCTCTTCGAAGTGCTGACTTTACCCAATCAAACCCCAGTGGCCGAAATTTCTTGCGATGCAATACACGATTACTCCCAATAAAAACCCTGCGATGGTGGAAAGAAGATTTACTACGTCGTTATTGAGCCGAACGATTCCTCCGACGCGGCGGGTGGTGGCTCCGCAGAGGTGAACAATTCGTTCCGTCGGCTCGCCGCACGCGTCGCACCATCGCCGCTCCTGCACCGTTGCCCCTAGCAGAGAGTCGATGATCGATCCGCCGAACCCGCCGATCAGCGCCGCGACTATAACCCCGTGTCCCCGGAATCCGGCCAGCATCGCGCAGAGCGCCACCCATGCCGCTCCCGAAAGGGAGCCGAGCATGCCGGCTGCCGTAATTCCACCGGACGTTCCGGAACGTACGATCGTTCCATTAGTTATCAGCCGCGGATTGCCGCCCATCCAGATGCCTATCTCGGTCGCCCACGTGTCTGCGGACGCGGCGGCAAGGGCGCCCAGCGCGCCCCAGACCACGTACTGAGCAGGAATCGCGGCACTGAGCGCCGCGGCCATCGAATACACCCCGCCGTTCGCAAGAACCTGCATCACATCGCGCTGGCCGCCCTTGGAAACCACGCTCACGCTGCGCGCTTCCTTCTCTTCGCGTCCCGCCCATGAGATGGCGGTGGCGGCCACGAAATACGCGATCAGTATTCCGGCCCATCGCCAGCCGGCCATGGCGCACAGCGTCCCACAGGCAGCCGCAGCGACGGCACCGCTCCCACTCAGGGAACGCGCACGTCGGGCGAGCAGCGCCGCGGCGGTCGCCAGGATGAGTCCAGCGATGGCGCGGCCCGGCAAACTCAAACTTCCGTTTTGCGTGAAAATTGTCTCCGTCACCTGTGGGAGTTAACTTGGCGCTCTAATATGTCTCCAGCCTCTCCCATGTCAGTCGATCCGCTCGTGCCGCTTTCTCTACTCGAGGCCGTGCGTGAAGCTGACCGTCCGGACGGAGACGGCGAGGCGGAATATGCTCCGGAGTTCCTCAACAAGCGATTGGGGACGACCGATACGGTCTACGCCCAGATCCGGCGTTACAACGAGGCAGCGAGGCGCGGCCAGCCAATACCGGCAGCCGAAGTTGTCGCGCTTGCACGCCTGATGGGCCGCCGGCCGGACGCGATTGAATTGTTCCGAAGCGCAGGTGTCGCAATCGCGCGTGCCGCGTATGGTCGTCTTTCTCCCATCAAGCGTGGGAGCGTCAATCTGCTTCCGCGCATCATCGCGCGACCAATCGCGCGGCGCCAGGCGCAGAAACTGCTTGCACGCTACTTCGGAGGCGTGCTCAACAGGTCCGGCCCGATTCTCCGGATGGATGTGCCAGTGGATGCGCCCGTCTCGGCGGGTGCCGATGAGCCCGGCCGCGAGTATTACGATGCTGCGCTCCGGGAGCTGTTGACGCTTCTTACTCTTATCTGACAGAAGGTCCTCAAAATGCTGCTTGCCTCAAAACTTGATGAGATCCGGAAAGCCATCGCCGACGCAGGCGTCGACGGCTGGCTGTTGTATGATTTCCGCGGAACCAACCCGATCGCCGCGAGCGTCGTCGGAATCTCCGGCATGGTCACGCGGCGGTATTTCTGCTACATACCGCGCGAGGGAAATCCGGTCGCAATAACTCACGCGATAGAGCAGGGCCCATGGGAGACATGGCCCTCCGAGTGGACGAAGTATGTCTACAGTAGCTGGCGTGACCTGGAGTCGTTTCTCACAAGAACCGTATCAGGGAAACGTGTCGCGATGGAATACTCTGCCGGCGATGCGGTCCCGTATCTGGATCGGATACCGGCAGGCGTCGTCGAGATGGTGCGCAACGCCGGTGCTGAGGTCGTCACCTCCGCCGATCTCGTCACGCGCATCTACGCCGTGTGGACGCCAGAGCAGCTTGCCTCGCACAAGCGAGCCGCGGAGCATCTCGCGCGGATCGCGCGCAACGCGATGGCGCTCGCCGGCGAGAAGGCGCGCGCTGGAAGCCCGATGCGCGAGTACGAGCTGCAGCAGCTCATCCGTCAGGAATTTGACGAGGCGGGTCTGTTCACCGATCACGGGCCAAACGTTTCGACGGGGTTGAGCGCCGCAAATCCGCATTACGAGCCGACGGCGGAGCATTCGGAGCTGATCAACGACGGCGACATTCTGTTGATCGATCTCTGGGCACGCGAGCCGGACGGTGTGTATGCCGATCAGACGTGGATGGGCTCGCTGGGACCCGCAAGTCCCGCCAACGTCACTATATGGGAGACCGTGCGCGGTGCACGCGACGCTGCCATTGCGGTTCTGCGTGATCGCATCGAGAACGGCGTTCCCGTTACTGGCGGTGAAGCCGACGACGCCGCGCGCAACTACATCACTGAGCGCGGTTTCGGCGAAAGGTTCACCCACCGCACGGGCCATTCCATAGATTCGCGCGACATACACGGCTCGGGTCCCAACATCGACAATCTCGAAAGTCGCGACGTGCGCGTCCTTCTTCCGGGTATTGCATTCTCGATCGAGCCGGGCATCTACATACCGGGGCAGGTGGGAATGCGGAGCGAGGTCAACGGATACGTTTCAGAAGGCTCGCTGCTCATCACCCCGAGCCGGATTCAGGAAGACCTCTTCATTGTGTAGTGCGGCTGTGCGTTGATGTCGTGCGCTGATGTCGTGCGCTGACGTCAGCGCACGACGTCTGTCCAGATCCGCGGATCTTCGAGCCCAAGCCTCCACAACGCGAATTTAGTGATGCCGGTACGCCGCGCGCCGCGGACCAGCGAATCCAGAAGCTTCGCATCGCTTACCCACACGCTCCAGCCGTCCGACTCGGCGTGGAGCGTGTTCGACGCTGGATCGCGCTGCAGCGCTACATGCGCGCCACGCGCCAGCGATTCGGCATCGGCGAACGATACGACCGCCGTCGCACTGTCCGAGCGCCACTGGTAACCGTAGATCGGGAACGCTGCGACCACGCGCGAGCTGCCAACGTCGCCCGCGCGCACTCCGAGTGCGCGCATTGCCCAATCCGGCGATGCAATCGGCCCAGGCGGCGACGTGAGCCAGTGCTGGTCGTACAACATCACGACCAGAAAATCCACCGCGCTCAGCAGCGGACGCCCCGGATATGCCGCGGTATCGGTTGCTGGAACGGCCATCCCGGTCGGCGATACGCCGTGTGCCCGCGCGGAATCGGCAAAGGCATTGCTCACCCTGACCAGGACATCGAGATCGTCCGGTGTGAGGCCCTCGAAGTCGAGAATCATTCCACGGTAGCCGGCACTTCCAAGCAGCGCCGCGGTCCGGCCGGCAGCCTGTCCAAGCGCGGTGGAGTCGCTTCCGAGCGCCCGAATCGTTTCGGGATGAAACCGGGAGCCGTGATATGAAGTAACCAGCGCCATGCGCCGGCGATTGCCCGGGTTGTTGCGCATCGACGGATCCGTGTACAACGCGGTTGGCCGGAACGTTGCGCTATCCAGGACTATGAAGCCGGAGATGAGCACATCGAGTTGGGCGTCGTGCGCAGTGGCGCTGCTCTCGCTGCGCGGGTCCCACGGAGCCACGAAGCCCCAGAACTCGGCGTCCGCCGCCGGCGGGCGCCCGCGCGCCGATGCGCAGGCGAGCGCGCTCGATGCGACACAGGCGGCCGCGACGAGGCGCGTGCCCCGCAGCAGCCGGTTTTTGACTCGTACCAGGAATCTGGTCGTCACGGTTGGTAAATTAGCAGACTCCTCCTTGTTCGCACTCGAAGTCGATCGCATGCCCGTTTTCAGACATCCTGTTTTCGTTCTATTCCT
>Ga0134128_10006500_pt1 | contig 14152 bp, 16 predicted proteins | sample KB31754_FD_96462 | JGI IMG/M metagenome (GOLD analysis project Ga0134128, IMG submission 96462) | Terrestrial soil microbial communities with excess Nitrogen fertilizer from Kellogg Biological Station, Michigan, USA - KB3-175-4 | ecosystem: Environmental > Terrestrial > Soil > Unclassified ... | reverse complement strand
GCTTTTTAAATAAAAAAAAGGAAATCATTGCTGATTCCCCTTTTTGGTTTATGCGTGTGTAATATTATTGTTTGATAACTTTTCCGTTGTAAATTATTTCTCCTGAATTGTTTGTAATTGTAAGAATGTACATTCCTGTTTGTAAATTACTAATCGTGCCGAAATCTTTCCTTGTATTCCCCGGAGAGAGGGACCATTTTTCAAATGCAATTTGTTTACCTGTAATATCTATTAATCTTGCAGAAACCAACAGTGAAGAAGGACTTGCAAAATTTACAGAAAGCGTATTATGAAATGGATTCGTTAAAACACTGATGGAAGTTTTTTGCAGATCCATTTTTACGGTAACAGTTTTTGAATATGCAGAAACTCCATCAAAATCAACTTGCTTCAAACGGTAATAATTTGCCCCTGCAAGTGGACTACCGTCAAAAGCATTGTAATTTTTTACGGTTTGGCTATTTCCTGCACCGTTTACTGTTGTCAAAACGGTCCAATCAGAACTTCCATCTGCACTTCTTTCTACCTGGAAATATTTGTTGTTTAATTCCTGGGAAGTTGACCAGTCAAGGCTTACACCACTTCCTTTACGACGTGCAGTAAAATCGGTTAGCTGAACAGGGGTTGGGCCACCTGCAGGGCATAGCGCAAGACTGATATCATCTACGGCAAAATCATTTCCACAGCCTCCACCAGTTGAATCAGCAATTGTAACGCGGAATTGGGTTGGAAAAAAAGCACCGGTAGATGGCAAGGTAAATGTGGAACCAAGATGAACCCAAACGGGTTCATTGGATTGTTGAACCGGAGCAGCCATAAATGGAGAACCTGCTAAGGAAGTCCATACATTTGATTCAGAAAGATATTCAACACGAAAGTTGAAAACCGGCTCTAATGGATCGGGAGAGCAGACACCAAGACTATCCACGTTCAAAGCATACAAACTGACCGTATAATTTCCTTCCGTAAAACCATGGGTGTTGCTAATGGTTTGTTGATAAAAAACGCCTGACTGTGCATTAGCAACAAGCATTTTTCCATTTAAATTGCCTGTATGATCTGAAGATTGAACCCATTCGGGCTTTTGCTGAGAATTATCAATGATCCGGTAAGTTCCTTCACTTGTTAAACTTCCTGTTTCCTGGTATTCAAAATTAAGTACAGCAGGACTGCTCGTAGCAGTGGTTCCGGTTCCAAAATCATCATGCCATATAACTGTTGCATTAGGACATCCTACCTGTGCATAAATTGAACCGGAACAAAGCAAAGCACATAAAAATGATAAGCACAAAAGTATTTTTGTGTAGAGGGTAAAGTTCTTTTTCATACTAAAGTTTTAGAGTTTAAAAAATTACATAAGCAAAAGGCTTTACAAACATTGCACAGGCAATAAAGGATGTTGGAGAAGTTCTGTTAAGGAGAAAGGAGTAGTTTTCTGAGGAAGTGGGAAACAAATCTAATTTAATTTTTTTTAAAATCAATAAAAATGCCTGATTTTTTTATTGAAAGAGTAAAAGTGCAGAGAAAAAATGGTCATTTATGGCATGTTATTTATGGTTTTTCTATTAAAAAACACATTGATCATGAAAAGGAAAACAGTGGTAATATTTACAGCATCCATTTTAAGTTCCACTTTAGCTTTTAGTCAGGATACATCTCAGAATCAAAAACTTTCTGAAAATAAAAACATTCACGTTCCTTCAACAAATATACAGGCCAACCCTTCCGAGAATCATACTTATTATAATAATAGTCCTCAATACAAAAATATTCCTCAATATGATAACTCAATTCATGTTTACAGGGATACAAGATTAGGAAGCAGTTCGCCATTATATAATACATATGAAAAGAATAATTATGGGGCCGGTGCTGTAACTACAAATCCTAACAAAGGAAGTGGAGGAGGAGTGCCTCTTCCCGGTACGGATATTACCAATACGGTACCTGTAGATACTTCTGTAACTAATAATTCTTTACAAAGTAATACTTACAGAACTGATACAACCAATAAAAGGTAGTTATTGCAATGTTACTTCAAACATTCTTGGCCAGTATTTACCGGTGATGTATAATTTTTTGGTAGTACTGTCATAAGCAATTCCATTCAAAACTGCATCCGAGTTGGTTTTAACACCGGGATCATATTGCTGAAGGAGGCCAGTTAAATCGATTTTGCCAACCACATACCCATTTGATGTATCAATTTTTACAATGTCATTGGTCAGCCATCTGTTTGCATAAACATATCCATTGATTAGTTCCAGTTCGTTGAGACTGTCCACTTCACCAATGTTGTTTCGGACAGTCAATACTTTATTGATTTTCATGTTCTTCTTACTCTCATCAGGCTGAACAAAATATAATTTGGATGAGCCATCGCTGATAATAATATTGGTGGTATCGTGAGTTGCTCCCCATCCTTCGGTATTCCAGATTAATGTATTTATTGGATGATTAATATCATCAACGTTATAGACAAAAATTTTGTGGCTTTGCCAGGTAAGCTGGTAAATCTTATTGTGGAAAATAGTGATGCCTTCACCAAAAACAGAAGAATCAGGTATCAGGTAATCTTTTTCTACCTTTCCTGTTTTTATATCAGTAATCCGTAATCGTGACTGGCCTGGTTCGCCTGTTCCTTCGTATAACTTGTCATTATAAAATTCCAAACCTTGTGTAAAAGCTTTTGGATCGTGAGGATACACTGCATCAACTTTGAACATAATCGCAGCCGGAGGTGGAATTGATTTTGCCGCAGGAAGTGAATTATCATAATCAGGAGTGGAAGAATTATGGCAGCTAAATACCAGTAACAGGCATATTCCTAAAAGAAGTTTATAAATCATTTTGCTATTTTATAAAATGTAAAAATAACAAACGCGAACTTTAAATCTCTGTTACTGTAAAAATAAAGCGCTAAAAATTTTTAAGTTCGGATAATATTGTCTTTATTTGTTCTCTGAAACTAATGTTAGGCCGCTAACTTTCACGTTCCATTTCTTTTTTAATTTCCCTTATCCCTTGTAAAAATTCAAACCCAGACCTATGTAATCCCAAATTTGTTCATACACTCAAAGAAAACACTGAGTTTACAACGGGGAATACATGAAACTTTTTTTTACAATTGTTTGTTCAACTTTTGTTTTATATTCTTCGGCTCAGCGCTGCGGGACAGCGGACTACATAAAGTCACATCCGATCAATAAATATACCATACAAAGAACTGAAACGCCAACTACTGTTGGCCGTGATACTTTAAAAGATGAAGTGATTGTAGTTCCGGTGGTTGTTCATGTTTTATATAATACCAGCGACCAAAATATCAGCGACCAGCAGGTTCTTTCGCAGATCATTTCTTTAAACAATGATTACAGAAGGCAGAATAAGGATGCGATCAATACTCCTTTACCATTTAAAAATGTAGCTGCAGATACCAGGATACAATTTTGCCTGGCAAAGGTAGATCCAAATGGAAGATATACAACCGGAATCATTCATAAATTCACAACTGAACCTCAATTTCTGGCTGATGATCAGATGAAGTTTTCTTCCCAGGGCGGTGATGATGCCTGGGATGCAAGCAAATACCTGAACTTATGGGTTTGCAATCTTTTTGGAAGAACATTGGGATATGCAGTTTTGCCGGGAAGCCCTGTAGAAAAAGATGGAGTTGTAATAAAATATACTGCTTTTGGAACCATGGGAACTGCGACCGCGCCTTATAATAAAGGAAGAACTGCAACACATGAAATTGGTCACTGGCTTGGCTTAAAACACCCCTGGGGTGATAGCTCCTGCGGCGATGATGGAATTGCTGATACGCCTCCGCAGGAAGCTGCCAACACCAATTGTCCTTCTTTTCCTCATACTTCTTCCTGTTCAATAAACTCCTATGGAGATATGTTTATGGATTATATGGATCTGACTGACGACGGCTGCATGAATATGTTTACTGAAGGTCAGAAAGCAGAAATGAGAAGTTTGTTTGCTTTGGGAAATCCAAGGAATTCCTTCCTGAATTCGGTTGTTTGTGATAGTTCAAATGCACAGGGAGGACCGCTTCCAAAAGATACAGGTGTGTCAACTTTGAAAGTAATTATTTATCCAAATCCATTCAACAGTATCATTAATATTGCTTCAAATAAAGACAGTGGTTTCGTTGGAAAAACTTTGAATCTTTATACCATTACCGGCAAGTTGGTTTTGACAAAAAATATTCAATCTCAAAATACTATTCTTCATGCAGAAGGTCTTCCCTCCGGAATTTATATTCTGAAAATCGAGGGCAAAAATGGCGGAATGGTTTATAAATTAATCAAGCAAGCGGGAGCAACCGGAAATTAATTGCTGTTAATTTTACAAAAGTTTGAGCTAATTTAATAAAACCATGAATAGCTTTGTTACGTAATTCAAAGCAAAAAACTTGTCATGAAAAAGATATTCTATTTTGTTGCCCTTTTGATTTGCACTTTCCTTGCCAACTGCACTCAATCTCAAACGCCGGATAAGAATAGATACCCCGAACCTGAAATTGCTGATTCTTATAAAAGCTTTCCTGTTCAATATACAGATGCTCAATGGAAACAAAAACTAACACCGGCGCAATATTATATTTTACGGGAACGCGGAACAGAAAGAGCCTTTACAGGAAAGTACGATGATTTTTATAAAAAAGGAACTTATTATTCTGCTGCTTCATTACAACCGGTCTTTAGTTCTGAAACAAAATTTCATTCAGGTACGGGTTGGCCAAGCTTTTATGCTCCCATTAATAAAAATGCCGTAAGACTGGTATTAGATAAAAGCGATGGAATGAACCGCTGGGAAGTAGTTGATTCTAAAACAGGTTCGCATCTTGGACATGTGTTCGATGATGGTCCGGCACCTACTTATAAAAGATATTGTCTTGATTCTGACGCATTGATCTTTGTTCCGGAAGGAGGGAAGCCACCTGTAAGTTCTAAATAAAAATTTTACAGGGGAAATGAAGCGACCAAAGAAATAATCACTTTTTCTATTTTATTCAATCGACAACATGATCTTTTTGGTGCTTTCAAAATCAATGTGCTGATGAGCTTGCATCCCTGTTTTTTTTGCAGCTTCAACCAGCATAAAACGATCATCGAAATAAATACATTCTTCAGGCTTAGCCTGGGCAATTCCTAAAGCAAGTTGAAAAATTCCAGGATCCGGTTTACGCATTCCTACTTCACATGAAGAAATAAACGCATCAAAGAAATCATGAAGTTTAAAAGTTTTGATCCGGTATTCATTTAATTCCCGTGGTTCATTATTGATCGAGATCACTTTAATGTTTTCATGTCTGTGTTTCCAATCAATCATCCAGGGAAGCATTTCAGGAAGTTGTTTCGATTGGGTAAACATAAATTCTTTAAATTCTTCTTTTGCAAAATCTCTTTTTTTATTGAAAACAACGGTGTTCAGATAATCATCCAATGTGATTTTTCCCATTTCATAAACATTAAAAATAAAATCATGGAGCATATCCATTTCTTCATAATTAATGTTGAATTTTTTTGCAGCAGCCATGCGCGATTCGTGTCCCCATCCGTTTGTAAGCAGCACTCCACCTATGTCTGAAAATAAAATCTTAATTCTTCTCTTCATATGATATTTGATTCCGTAATATTTTTTCTGTTATTGCAAAATAAATTTTATGGTAAAAATCTAAGCATTTCTTAATTCTACTTCTTTTACTTTCATCAAACGTCTTCTGTGTCTTTCTGCTCCGGTAAATGTGGCATTTAAAAAAGCCATTACAAATTCTTCGGCAGCCGCGAAACCTGTCACTCTTCCGCCAAGACAAATCAGGTTCATGTCATCATCTTCAACGCCTTGATGAGCCGAGAAATGATCATGAATCAAGGCTGCTCTTACTCCGGCAATTTTATTGGCAGCAACAGAAGCCCCAACACCACTTCCGCAGATGGCGATGCCACGATTTACTGTTTGAATGGCAACGGCTCTTGCTAAAGGAATTACAAAATCAGGATAATCATCTGATGCGTCCAATTCAAATGCGCCGAAATCTTTTACATCGTATCCTTTTTCTTTTAAAAAAAACTGCAAAATATTTTTTAGCTCAAAACCGCCATGATCACAGGCGATTCCGATTTTTATTGTATTCATTTTTAAAAAGCATTTTATCTGATGAAAAATTCATTTGCTCAAAATTATTTGATATTTGTTTAAGAACTTGTTTTTCGCATAGATTGTTTTTATCTATTTGGAAAAACTGAAGAATTATTTAGAGAAAAATGATTTTATTGTAGCCAAAAAAGCCGAAAAAGGTTTAGTAAAATATTCCCTAAAACGACAAAAATTAACCATTTTTGCAAAAGGAAAATTTTGTGAAGTATTTCGTGTGTAAACATTTCCCCAATAAAATTCCCCCTTCAAAACAAAAATCACATTATATGTCAGACTGTAATTTTAATATACCCTTTACCGGCCCGATCTCTAATACCATTTTACGGGCAAAAAATGCAATAGAAAATCAAAATGGTATTTTTAGCGGCGATGAAAATTCCGGCAATTTTGAAGTGACAGTTTTTGGTAATACAATTAAAGGGAATTATACTGTTACAGGACAGAATTTAAATCTGGTAATTACAAATAAGCCCTTTTTTGTGCCTTGCAGCACGATTGAGAATTTATTAATAAAAGAGATTTCTTAAAGGAATTTCTTTAAGCAGAAACGTGTTTCTTTGCCAAAATGTGATGGATTTTCTTTACCATTTCATTTACTTCAAATGGCTTTGAAACAAAATCATCTGCTCCAAATTCATAAATAGCGGTTTCAGCAATATTTGGATAAGAGGAGAGCATGATAACAGGAATATTTCTGGTGAAATAGGAAGATTTTAGTTTTTTGCAAACATCAAGTCCATCAATACCCTGAAGAAAAACATCAAGAAGAATTAATTGAGGTTTGTGTCTCTTTACAGCATCCAAAGCCTTGACCCAATCGCTGTAAGCTAATACCTCAAAGCCTTTCTTTCGAAGTAAGGATTTTACTACCGTTAACAGGTCTAAATCATCATCTAGGATAAGAATTTTTGACATAAATTACAAGTATCAAAAAGCGTGCAATGATTCATGTTTTTTGATCCATTTAAAAAATAGAAATCGTTCGTATTTGGTTGATTGCTTTTTAAGGATTGTGCCGAAAAAATAATTTGATTTATCATAATCTTTATAATCTTTCAAAAAGATCTTTTCCAAAAAAGTTTCTTTCTCAAAATGAAATGAAAAACTACATTTTCAATTAAGATTGTTATATTTAATTCTTCGAATAATTCTTTCCAATTAAATTTCATCTTTTCAGTTTTTACCACAACTAAAATTTATGCATCAATCATCACAACTTAACCGCACACTTGGATTGCGTCTGGCCATTGTAATGGTCATTGGGAATATTATCGGTTCAGGAATTTATAAAAAAGTGGCCCCGATGGCTTCTGAATTGCATTCTTCAGGCTGGGTTCTTGTTTGCTGGGTGCTTGGTGGAATTATTACTTTGTTTGGCGCTTTGAGCAACGCAGAAATTGCAAGTATGCTGGCAGACACAGGTGGCGAATATGTTTATTATAAAAAAATTTACAACCGTTTTTTTTCCTTCCTTTATGGCTGGTCCAATTTTGCTGCCATCAAAACAGCTGCAATTGCTTCGATCGCTTATGTTTTTGCGCAATCGTTGAATAGCATTGTCCATTTTCCGGCTGTCTTTTCTTCTTTAAAAGATGTGCAGTTCCTTGGAATTTTTCATCCGTTCGAAGGCTTTAATGTAAAACTTGTCGCTATTTTCCTGATCGTTTTTTTAACATGGATCAATAGCCGCGGACTTAGACTTGGCGCCGGCTTAAGCACTGTTTTATTGTTACTGGTTTTAGCCGGAATTGTCACAATAATTGTTTTTGGAACTACATCAGGCCATGCTGATATTTCTTCCTCATTTTCTTTGGCAACCAACAACGGCCAATCCATAACTATCAGCGCTATTTTTACCGCGATGCTGGCCGCTTTTTGGGCTTATGAAGGATGGAATTCGGTGGGTTTTTTAGGTGGAGAAATTAAAAATCCTCACAGGAATGTGCCGTTAAGCATTGTACTCGGATTGTTTATTGTGATAACATTATATGTACTTACAAATATTGCTTATCTCTCTTTAATGCCGGTTGGTTCTTTGGTTTCTGTGAATGCTGCAGGAAATGAAATTGCTGCGGTCCAGGCAGTAAAGGTTTTCTGGAATCAAGGTGGGGTTGTTTTTATTTCATTATTAATTTTATTATCAACCCTTGGTTGCACGCACGCTACTATTTTAAGTAATGCGCGAACTTCTTTTGCAATGGCAAAAGAAGGATTGTTTTTTTCAAAGATGGCAAAGGTCAATTCTGCAAAAGTTCCGGGAAATGCATTATGGTACCAGGGAATCTGGGCAGCTATCCTGGTTTTATCGGGGACATTTGACCAATTGACAGATATGCTCATTTTTGCTGCGTTTATTTTTTATGGTGCAACTGCTTTTGGAGTTTTTATTTTGAGAAAAAAAATGCCTGACGCCAAACGCCCTTATAAGGTTTGGGGTTATCCTGTTGTTCCTGCGATCTTTGTAATTTTTTGTATTTTTTTAATTGGCAATACTATTATTGCCCGTCCGCGGGAAGCCGGAATAGGACTGGTTTTGATCCTTTTAGGAATTCCGTTTTATTATTGGTTTCAGCACAAAAATAAAATGAATAAAATCGATCAGACAACAACAGATCAGTTGGTAAAAACAGAACCTGTTATTGAATAAAAATAAAAGAGAGTAAACAAATAAAGAAATCGATTTTCTTATTTATAATCGACTGAAAAATGGCTGGTTAATTTATCTGAAATTAATCTCTCAGTTCATAAATGTATCATTTCAAAAAGTGGAAATACCGGAAATAAAAAACCGCCTTTAATTTTATAAAAGGCGGTTAACTAGCAAGTAATTTTATCGGAGAGAAACGAAATTATTTTACGTACTCCTTATTTCCGTTTTTATTAATATAATATTTTCCACCTCTTGGTCCCTGGTAAATGGTTCTTCCTTTTGCATCAGTACTGATGGCTTTATCTTCGGGATGAGAAGTATTTGGCTGGTTAACAACTGAAGATTGCTTTTTAACTTTTGCAATTGAAGCAGTAGAAGCAGTAGAAGCAGGAGAGGTAGTAGAAGTAGTAGAAGGATTAGCAGGAGTTTGAACCTGTGTTGCTTTAGCTTGTTCTTTAGCCTGTTTTTTTGCTAAAGCTTTGGCTTCCTTATCTGCTTTCTTCTGAGAAGTGATAGTCGCTTTATCTGTAGATGCAGTTGCATTGGCAGATGCTGCTTTAGCTTGTTCTTTAGCCTGTTTTTTTGCTAAAGCTTTGGCTTCCTTATCTGCTTTCTTCTGAGCAGCGATAGTCGCTTTATCTGTAGATGCAGTTGCATTGGCAGATGCTGCTTTGGCTTGTTCTTTAGCTTGTTTTTTTGCTAAAGCTTTTGCTTCCTTATCAGCTTTCTTTTGAGCAGCGATAGTTGCTTTATCTGTAGATGCAGTTGCATTGGCAGATGCTGCTTTGGCTTGTTCTTTAGCTTGTTTTTTTGCTAAAGCTTTGGCTTCCTTATCAGCTTTCTTTTGAGCAGCAATGGTAGCCTTGTCGTTTTTTGAAACTGTGGAATTGGCAGGGGCAGACTTTGTTTGCGCTGTAGTTGTAGTATAAATTCCAAAAACCAGGACGAGTATTACAATGATTTTTTTCATAATGCTTTTTTAGATAAGAAAATATTTTTACTTCCTTTGAAGAAAGGAATTAGTACAAAATCATCTATTTAAGCTGAGAAAATGTAATAAAAACGTCATTTTATTTTTATTGAAAATAAACCCTGTAAGCAGCTGTAAAGGCGGTGGAATGATTTCAACTATTATTCCGCAACAAATTCCGCATTCCTGTTTTCTCAATCGACTACTTCGTAAATAGTTACCGGTTTTTCTTTATGTTTTAAAGAAACCTCACCAAGCTTTTCACAGTGAAATGAATCTTTTACTCTCTTATAAGATTCTTCACTAATTACGATTTGTCCTTGCTGTGCAATGCTTTGTAATCGTTGTGCTGTATTTACCGTATCACCAATTACCGTATAATCCAGGCGGCGCAAATTAGCGGAGCCGATATTACCAGAAATCATTTCGCCGGAATTAATACCAATGGATAATTTTGGCGAAAAAGATAATCCTTCCAAATCCGGAAGCTTTTCAATTTGCTTTCTTACTGCAAGACTGGCATCAATAGCCCTGTCGAGATGAAATTCTCCGCGGAAAATTGCCATGATCGCATCTCCCATAAATTTATCAATATATCCATCCTGAGCAATAATTTCTTTTACCATTACATCAAAATAGCGGTTTAGAAGTTTTACTACCACATCGGCAGGTTCTTTTTCTGTGATGGCCGTGAAATTACAAATGTCAATAAAGGCAACGGTTGCATCAATATTTTCACTTAGCAGCAACGATGATTCAAACTCGCGGCTGTTCATAAAACTGAGTACGTTTTTATCGACGTACATTTTTAAAATATTATTTTCCCGGATGGCTTCCACTGTTTCACGAATCTGTGTCACATAGCGGATCGTTTTTTGAATAGTAACATCAAGATCTTCAAAATTTACAGGCTTGCATAAAAAATCATATGCCCCGCGGTTCATGGCTGTGCGGATATTTTCCATATCGCCATAGGCGGAAACAATGATAGATTTTATCAATGGATTCTCTTCGCTCAATTTACCAATCAAAGTCAATCCGTCCATGCCCGGCATATTGATATCGCTTAAAACGATTTCTATATCAGGATGTTCGCCTATTTTATTCAGCGCATCATTTCCATCGCTGGCAAAAGTGAATTCATATTTTTGTTCACGTATCTGTCTTCTAAACTTTTGCCTGATCAGTATTTCCAGATCTGTTTCATCATCAACTACTAAGATTTTAGCCATTATTCTTTGGTTTTTAATTTTTCCTTTAATGAATTAAAATCAAGTGGTTTGGTAAGAAAATCGTCGGCGCCAAGGCTCATGGCCTGTTTGTAATTATATTCATCGCCATATGCTGTGATCATCATTACTTTGGGTGGTGGCGCCTGGTATTTGTTTTTGATTCGTTCCAATAATTCAAGGCCTGTCATGCCCGGCATATTGATGTCTGATAAAATCAGCACAAATTCATGCTCCTGGCGATTAAGATAATCAAGCGCTTCATTGCCGGAATTAGCGAATACAAAATCAATTTCGCCGGTTTTGATTTCTTTTCTGAAACGTTGTTCGAAAAGCGTTTTCATATCTGTTTCATCATCTACTACTAAAACTTTCATTGTTTTTTGTTTTAAGTTGCTTTTTTTTACTTATTTATGTTGCCTGAATAACCATTGGATCATCAGCGGATCACTGTAAGCGCCGAGCCATGAAAAATGTCCGACTTCCGGATATTGCGTAAAGCCAGGATGAGCACCGGCTTTTGTCAAAGCTTCCAGCATCATTAACGAATAACCGGTATTCACTGCTGCATCTTCTGCTCCCAAAAAAATCCAAATTGGCAAATGAGCAATAGATGCTGCTTTGGAGACGTCGCCACCGCCGCAAACAGGTACCGCTGCTGCAAATAAATCAGGATAGCGCTCTATCGCGTCGTAAGTTCCAAAACCTCCCATTGAAAGCCCGGTGATATAAATTCTATTGGTGTCAATTGGTAAAGTTTTCATCATCTTATGAATCAGCTCAATTACAAGTTCCATGGGTTTTGCGGGTGAAGATTGTAAGCTCATTTCCAAACTATTTTTTGAACGTGAAAAGTTGGACCAGCTTTGTTTTTCAGGACATTGAGGAGCGATTACGAACGCCGGATAAAGACGCATATTTTCATCAGTTGCAAAATTCATTACGCCCCATTTTAATTGCGCTTCATTATCGCTTCCGCGTTCGCCTGAACCATGTAAAAAAATCACCAGCGGATATTTTCTTAAAGTATCAGAATCAGGAAATAATTGACGGTAGCGTAAAGTATCGCCATGTTCATTTACAAACTGGTTGCTGCTAAAACGCGAAGTTTGTGAAAATCCTAAATGCCAATTCAGGAAAAACAGGAAAAAAAACAGAATACTTTTTGATAGAAGTTGCTTCATTTTTATTAATTGATTATTGATGATCATTTATTATTTTGTTTGATTCTTTAAACAGGTAATTGAATAATAAATTCGGTTCCTTTTCCTTCTGATGTTTCCACTTTTATCTGTCCTCCATGCGCTTTGATAATATCATAGCTAAGGCTCAAACCCAGGCCGGTTCCTTCTCCTGTAGGCTTTGTGGTAAAGAAAGGCTGATAAATTTTGTCTAAAACTTTTTGAGGAATGCCACAACCATTATCGCTTACAGAAATGAAAATAGTGTCACCACATTTTTTTGTACTTACAGAAACTGTTGGTTTATATGATTCAGGATTTACTTTTATTTGTTGCTGCCCGGATGATTCGTTCAGGCGCACATTTACTGCATAAAAAGCATTGTTGAAAAGGTTCAGCAAAACTCTTCCAATATCCTGCGGGATGATATTTATTTTTTCAATGCTTTCATCAAAGTTTGTTTCCAGCGTTGCATTAAATGTTTTGTCTTTTGCTCTTAATCCATGGTAACTGAGCCGTAAATATTCATCTGCCAAAGCATTGACGTTCGTTGGTTCTTTTTGTCCTGAACTTTTCCTTGAATGTTGCAACATTCCTTTTACGATTGCATCAGCGCGCTTGCCATGATGATTTATTTTTTGTTCATTTTCTTTGATGTCGTTAGCAAGCGCAATCGCTTCTTCCACATTTCCGTTTTGCAATTCGATTTGCATTTCACCAATCAGTTCGCTGTTTACGTCAGAGAAATTATTTACAAAATTTAAGGGGTTTTGAATTTCATGAGCAATGCCGGCAGTCAATTCACCAAGTGAAGCCATTTTCTCTGACTGTATAAGCTGGGCCTGTGCTTCACGCAATTCTGAAAGAGTTTGTTGCAATTCTTCTTTTTGCTGAACCAGCTCTTTTGTTCTTTCATTTACCAAAACTTCCAGTTCATCTTTTTGTACGGCAATAAATTTCCTGCGTTCTTCTTCTTCCCTTGTTTTTTTTCGTTCCGCATCAAGCGCTTTCTGTTGTTTTCCTGATTTGATCCAAACGGAAATAAGCCATGTAATGGCAACGCCAAAAGCAAGGTTAACATACTGATCTATACGATCATAAAATGAGGGGAAAAATTGTGTGCAGATATGATTGAAGATCGTTAATAAAACCAATGGCAATACAGCATACATAATCTGCTGCACATTTTGAAAAACCGGAAGTTTAAATGTCATCCAGACTACAGTCAAAAGAATTAAATCCCACAGCCAGGTCATATTATTAGCGCGTATCGACTCTCCAATAACAAAAAGAACGATAACTGCAATAGAAGAAAAATTTAAAATTTTATCCCATTGCGGATCCGGTGAAAATTTTCGCAGAAATCTGCGTAAATAGCGCAACAGAAAAAAAATGAGTAATGGTTCTAAAAACATAAAATGCAGTTGCAATGAGTTTTTGTGTAAGAATAAAAATTCAATTTAAATCATTAGCAAATAACATTCAATTATTTTTTTATTTCCCAAAAAATCCACAGCTAATAGTCATACCTTTCAGATGCCTTTCCTATACCTTTCCTATACCTTTCCTATACCTTTCCCATACTCTCCTCATACTCTCCTCATACTCTCCTCATACTCTCTTCATACACTCTTCATACACTCCTCATACACTCCTCATACACTCCTCATACTCTCTTCGAGAGTGTTCCGGCATTTGGGAAGACAAAAAACAATCATGCAAACTGGGGAAGGGTTATTTCAGTCGGCAACAAAAAATCAAAGAATGGTGAGCGTTGCTGCAAGCAGAATCGCTGAATAGTTATCTTTTAACTTTTCTGAATCACGGATTTAAATGGATTTATGGATTTCACTGTTTAATAATCCCACTTCCATAATTTTTCACATTATGTCTTTATTTTTTAATTCTGTCATGCTAACTATCTGTGCCATCTTTTTCTGAATCATGG
>Ga0134128_10006499_pt1 | contig 14153 bp, 11 predicted proteins | sample KB31754_FD_96462 | JGI IMG/M metagenome (GOLD analysis project Ga0134128, IMG submission 96462) | Terrestrial soil microbial communities with excess Nitrogen fertilizer from Kellogg Biological Station, Michigan, USA - KB3-175-4 | ecosystem: Environmental > Terrestrial > Soil > Unclassified ... | reverse complement strand
GTTGACCGCCTCGCGGGCATCGGCGATGCGATAGAGCTTCAGCGCCACGGTTGCATACACGGCATTCGCTTCCCGGCTCTGTGGGGCGAGATCCCGCCATCGCTGCACCGATTGCCAGGCCGCCGGCAGGTCCTCGCAGGCGAGCCCGATCTCACTCGCCCGGCGCGCCACCGGAGCGGAGGCCACCATGGCTGCCTTCGCGTAAGTCTCGGCGGCGGTCTTGCAATCGCCCTGCCGCAGCGCAATCTCCGCCACGATCGTGAGAGCGGCGGCATCGGGAGCTGGGGCTGGCGGTTTCTCGGGCACGGTAGCGCAACCCGCCATGAGCGCGACGCACAGGGCCGGGATGAGTACACGGGAAGGATGGGTCACGGCACGCACGATCGTCACTATAGAGCCTCCCCGCGCAGCGCGCATGACGCTCCTTGTCACTCCCCGCTGCAATCCGCAGAATGCCGCGCCTCCAGGTCCCCACCCGTCGCACCCATGAAGGAATCCATCCGCCAGCGGCTCGAGAAGCTCTCCGATCGGTTCGAGGAGGTCGGCCGGCTGCTTGCGACCGCCGATATCGCCGGTGGCTCGCCGCAATTCCGGGACCTCTCGGTCGAGTATGCGCGGCTCGAGCCCCTGGCCGAGCGGCTGCGGCACTACCGCGACCTCGAGCGGGACCTCGCGGCGGCGCGCGAAATGCTCGTCGACCCCGATGCCGGCATGCGCTCGCTCGGCGCCGAAGAAGTGGAGCGGCTGCAGTCGGGCCTTGCCGCCACCGAATCGGACCTGCGCTCGCTCCTCCTGCCCAAGGACCCGCGTGACGACAGGAGCCTCTACCTCGAGGTGCGCGCCGGAACGGGCGGCGACGAGGCCGCCATCTTCGCCGGCGATGTCTTTCGCATGTACACCCGCTATGCCGAGTCCAGAGGCTTTGCGGTCGAGGTGCTGAGTGAGAGCCCGGGCGAGCACGGCGGCTACAGGGAGATCATCAGCCGCATCGCCGGCCGCGGGGCATTCTCACGCCTGAAATTCGAATCCGGCGCGCACCGCGTGCAGCGCGTCCCGGAGACCGAGGCCCAGGGACGCATTCATACCTCGGCGTGCACGGTGGCGATCCTGCCCGAGCTCGATGAGATCGAGGAGGTGGCGATCAATCCGGCGGACCTGCGGGTCGACACTTATCGCTCCTCGGGTGCGGGTGGACAACACGTCAACAAGACCGATTCCGCGGTGCGCATCACCCACCTGCCTAGCGGCATCGTGGTGGAGTGTCAGGACGAGCGCTCCCAACACAAGAACCGCTCCCGCGCGATGAAGCTGCTGCGGGCCCGCCTGCTCGCTGCCGAGGAGGAGAAGCAGCAGAGCGCACAGGCACGGACGCGGCGCCTCCAGGTGGGCAGCGGCGATCGCTCGGAACGGATCCGCACCTACAACTTTCCGCAGGGCCGGGTCACCGACCACCGGATCAATCTCACGCTCTACAAGCTGCAGCAGATCATGGATGGCGATCTCGATGAGCTGCTCGATGCGCTGCAGCAGGAGCACCAGGCGGAGCTCCTCGCCGACCTCGAGTAACTAGCGAAGCAACTCAGGCACAGGGACGTGCCCGGCCGCCGCAGGTGGCCGAGTCTTGGGCAAAAACCACGCTTTTTGCCCAAGACGGCGCTGGGCCGGGCAGGAGCCCGGATCCAGCGCTTCACTGAGTCTCGATCCGCAGGCGGCGGAACCAGGCCTCCGTGCCGTGATGCTGCAGGGCGATGTGCCCCTCCTCCATGTGCGCGAACTGCGGCCACTCGCGGAACTTGCTGTGCGCGATCCGCTCCTTGAGCTCCTCGCTCTCGAGGTCGTAGCCGAGCACCTGCGTGTCATCTATCCAGTGCTCGACCTTGCTGCCCTGCACGATCAGCCGCGAGCTGTGATAGGCGTTGGCGATATCGCGCTGATCGTGCCAGGGTGCAATGAGGCCGTAGAGCGCGCCACAGGAGGTGAGCGCGTTGGCGCCATCCTGATGGTGCTCGTCATCGAGGAGCTGCATCTCAGGCCCGGACTGCCAGGAGTGCTCGAGCTGCTCCGCGACGCGATAGAGCACCCCGGAATTGCCGCCGCGCGGCAGCCGCCACTCGAAAAAGAGCGTGAAGTCGCGGAACCGCTCGCGGGTGATGAGGTCTATGCGCGGGCCTGCCGCCAGCGCTCGCAGCACGTGATCGTCCAAGCTCCAGCTTCCCTGTGGAAACTGCGCTTCGGAATAGCCCCGCCAGTCTGCGGCGGTCAGTTCGCGCTCGGCCATGGAGTTGGTTTCATTCCCAAAGACAGTGGCGGGGGACCTGCAATGCCCGTGCCCGCCAAGTATATGCGCGCGGCGGGCATGCCGAATCTACCGTTCGATGTATCTATTGCCTCGCCTCCTCGAGGTACGCCGCGCCGCCGAGATTGCGCATCTGCGCGAGGATCCATTGCTGCTTCCACAGCACGAAGCGCGACGGCCGCGTGACGTGCCGGTGCACCGGGTTCGGCAGCACGGCCGCGAGCAGTGCCGCCTGGGTGGAAGTGAGGCGCGCCGCAGGCTCGTGATAGAAGCGGTGGGCCGCCGCCTCGACGCCGTAAATACCGCGGCCGAACTCGGCGACGTTGAGATAGACCTCCAGGATGCGCTCCTTCGGCCATAACGTCTCGATCAACACGGTGAAGTATGCCTCGACCGCCTTGCGCACCATGCTTCGGCCGGGCCAGAGAAAGAGGTTCTTCGCCACCTGCTGCGAGATCGTGCTCGCCCCGCGCAGACGCCTGCCCCGCTCCGCGGCGCGGACGGCGGTGCGGATCGAATGAAAATCGAACCCGTAGTTGAACGGGAACGTCTGATCCTCCGAGGCGACCACCGCGATCGCCGCTTGCGGCGAGATGTGCTCCAGGCTCACCCAGCGATAATCGGTGCAATAGGACCTGTCGCCGGTGCGCAGCGCCTCGATGCGCGCTTGCAGCATGAATGCGCTGGTGAGCGGCGGAATCCACCGTAGCAGGACCACTGGCACGACGGTGAGGACGACCCACGCCAGGATCACAAGCAGGATCCCGCGTCGCAGGCATCCCCAGACCCCCCGCCGCATGCTAAGCCAGTTGGTAGATCCGCTTCTGCGAGTTCGAGCCGCCTAGGTTGCTCCCTGAGACCCGTCGTCGCGAGTGCGAGCGTCCCGGGAAACTCGCGCGGAGACGATCACCACATCCTCCAGCGGGGCGTCCTGATAACCCTGCCGACGTCCGGTTTTGACGCCTGCAATCTTGTCGATGACGTCCATGCCCTCCGTCACGCGGCCGAAGACGGCATAGCCGAAATCACGTGCGCTGTGATCGAGGAAGGCATTGTCGGAAAGGTTGACGAAAAACTGCGAGGTGGCGCTGTCGATCTCGCCCGTGCGCGCCATCGAAAGGGTACCGCGGGTGTTCTTCAGGCCGTTCTTCGCCTCATTGCGGATCGGCGCACGGGTGCGCTTGCTGCGAAATTGTGCGTCGAGCCCGCCGCCCTGAATGACGAACCCGGGCACGATGCGATGGAAGATGGTGCCGTCGAAATGGCGCTCATCGACGTAGCGCAGAAAATTCTCCACGGTGACCGGCGCCTCCTTCGCAAAGAGCTCCACGGTGAAGGCGCCATGTGAAGTCTCGAATCGAATCAGCGATGTGTCGGCCATTGGCCCTCCGTCATGCGCTCGCGCCCGGCGAGATCGCGGTGCGAGCGTACTTGAGCGAAGCCGCGCGCCACAAGCGCGCCCGCTACCGCGGCAGACTGGGTTGCACCGTGCTCGAGCAACAGCCAGCCGCCGGGCTCGAGGTGATCGGGCGCGGCACGGATGATACTGCGCAGGGCGGCGAGACCCCCATCGGCTGCGACGAGCGCAAGCTGCGGCTCGCGCATCAGCTCCGGCCGGCGCAGGGCCGGGTCTTCCGCCGCCACATAGGGGGGATTGCTCACGAGCAGATGGAAGGTGCCGCGGAGGCACCCCAGCCAGTCGCCCTGGAGCATCGCCACTCGGGTGAGGCCGAGGGCCGCCGCGTTGGCTCGCGCGACCGCGAGCGCTTCGGCGGAAAGATCGGTGGCAACGACCTGCCACCCTGGTTTCTCGCTCGCAAGCGCCAGTGCGATCGCGCCCGAGCCGGTCCCCAGATCCGCGACCCGGGCCTCGGCGCCCGGATGAAGCGCCAGCGCGCGCTCCACCAGCAGCTCAGTTTCGGGCCGCGGAACGAGCACCGCGGGACTCACGGCGAGCTCGACTGTCCAGAACCCCTTGCGCCCGAGGATGTAGGCGACAGGCTCACCGGCGGCCCGCCGCTCGAGAAAATCGAAAAATCGCGCGGCGGTGTCCGCGGCGGGGATCCGCTCCGGGTGGGCGCGCAGCCCGGCACGGCCGGTGTTCAGAGCATGGGCGAGGAGCAGCTCGGCATCGAGCTTGGGTGTAGCTTCCGGATCTCCTGCGGCCTGCGTCGTCGCTAGATGCTGCGCACCCGCGGTGAGCAGTGCGGCGACCGTCGCGGTTTCGTATTGGATAAGCGTGGAAGTCATCGCGAAGCTAAGATGCCGTCATGCCGAATGCCTTATACCCGCCGCTCAAGCCCCGATCGCTCGGAGAGCTGCTCGATGCCGTGCTGCAGATCTTCCGCCTTTCACTGCTGAAGTGCCTGCCCTACGCGACACTGGCCATCATCGCCGGACAGCTGTCGACCCTCTATTATCTCTCTCGCGGCCGAATGCCCGTCCTCGACAGCAACGACCCCGTCGGCGTCACACTGTACGGCCTGGGTACGCTGATCGCCGTCATCCTGTGGACGGCGATGTTGCAGCGTCAGTCCGCGATCGCGGCAGGCCGGCCCGTGGCGGGCTCCATCGACCTTCTCGATACGCTGAAGCGAGTGCCCGCCATCGCCGCTATCGCGCTGCTCGCCGGCGCCGCGGTTGCCGTGTTCATCATGCCGGCGCTGGCGCTTGCACCGCCGTACCGCGATGCCGGGATTGCGCTGAGTCTGGCGCCCGCGATCTACATCGGAGTTGCGCTGTCCTTCTCGTTGCCTGCGCTGGTGCTCGCCCGCAAAGGCGTGCTCGGCAGTCTTGCCTACAGCTTCCGGCTCGTGCGGGGCAACTGGTGGCGCGTTGCCACGATTTACCTGGTCGGGATAGCGGTCATCTGGACACTCTGCGTCCTCGTAGCCACGATCGTCGCGATGGCGCTGTCCGACAACGGCGCCGATGATGCGGCGATCACCCGTGCAGTGACGTCCGCTGCAGTGCTTGCGGTCGCAGCCATCGGACTGACGTTCTACTCGGCGCTGATCCTCGCCCTCTTCGGCGATCTGCAGATCCGCAAGTCGACCTCCGGCTGAGCTCGGCTGCGGGCGAGGCGCTCAGGCGTCATAGCCCAGATTCGGCGACAGCCATTTCTCCGCCTGCTCCAAAGGAATACCTTTGCGGCGCGCGTAATCCTCCACCTGGTCGCGAGCGATCTTGCCCACCGCGAAGTAATGTGCTTCCGGGTGCGCGAGGTACCACCCGCTCACCGCCGCGGTCGGATACATGGCGAAGGAGTCGGTCAGACGGATGCCGGTGCGGCGCTCGACATCGAGCAGCTGCCAGAGCTTCGCTTTCTCCGTGTGATCGGGACAGGCCGGATATCCCGGCGCCGGGCGGATGCCCCGATACTCCTCGTGGATGAGCTGATCGTTGGTGAGCGACTCCTGGGCTATGTAGCCCCAGAGCTCGCGCCGCACCCGCTCGTGGAAGTGCTCGGCCGCGGCCTCGGCGAATCGATCGGCCAAGGCCTTCAGCATGATGCTCGAGTAATCGTCGTGTCCGCGCTGGAAACGCTCGATGTGCTCCTCGATGCCGACCCCCGCCGTGACGGCGAACGCGCCGATATAGTCGCGCACTCCGCTTCCCTTCGGAGCGATGTAATCCGCGAGGCACTCGTGCGGCTGCCCGGGAGGCTTGCCCTTCTGCTGGCGAAGGAATGACAGGGTCACGAGCGGCTGCGCGCGCGCCTCGTCAGCGTAAATCTCGACATCATCGCCCACTGCGTTCGCCGGAAACAGGCCTACCACGGCCCGCGCCTCCAGCCAACTCCCGGCGATGAGCTGCTTCAGCATCCGGCGGGCATCGGCGTAGAGATTGCTCGCCGCCTCACCGAACTTCGGGTCGGTGAGCACGTCGGGGAATTTCCCGGTGAGCTCCCAGGCGTTGAAGAACGGCATCCAATCGATGTACCCCAGGAGCTCCTCCAACGGATACTTCTCGAAGGCACGTACGCCCGGAACCCTCGGCGCAGCGGGCGCATAGGTGGCCCAGTCGATGCGGCGGCGGTTGGCTCGCGCCTGCGAGATGCTGAGCTCCGGCGCCTTCACCTTTTTGCCGGCATGCTGCTCGCGCCTGCGCTCGTGCTCCTCGTTGACTTTGGTGACGAACGCCGCGCGCTGCGTTCGGTTGGCGAGCGTCTGGCAGATGCCGACCGATCGCGACGCGTCCTTGACGTAAATGACCGGCGAGCGGTACTGAGGCGCGATCTTCACGGACGTATGCGCTGGCGAGGTGGTGGCGCCGCCGATGAGCAGCGGCAGCTCGAAGCCCTGGCGCTGCATCTCGCGGGCGACGCTCACCATCTCATCGAGCGAGGGGGTGATGAGCCCGGAGAGGCCGATGTAGTCGGCGTTCTCCCGGCGGGCGGTCTCGAGGATCTTCTCGCAGGGAACCATCACGCCGAGATCGATGACCTCGAAGTTGTTGCATTGCAGGACGACACCCACGATGTTCTTGCCGATGTCGTGCACGTCGCCCTTGACGGTCGCGATCACGATCCGTCCGTTGGTGCGCTGGCCGCCGGAGGACCCCTTACTCTGCTCGATGTAGGGAATGAGGTGAGCCACCGCACGCTTCATGACGCGGGCGCTCTTGACCACCTGCGGCAGAAACATCTTCCCGGCACCGAAAAGATCGCCGACGATGTTCATGCCGTCCATCAGCGGCCCCTCGATCACCTGCAGCGGCTGGTCATAGGCCAGCCGTGCCTCCTCGGTGTCCTCGATGACGAAATCGTCGATGCCCTTCACCAGCGCATGCTCCAGGCGCTTGGCTACCGGAAGAGACCGCCACTCGAGGTCCTCCTTGCGCTTGATGGTTCCGTCGCCCTTGAAGCGTGCCGCGATCTCCAGCAGACGCTCGGTCGCATCCTCCCGCCGGTTGAGGATCACGTCTTCCACAGCCTCACGCAGCTCGGGGGCGATCTCCTCGTAGATCGCGAGCTGGCCGGCATTGACGATGCCCATATCCATGCCTGCGGCGATGGCGTGATAGAGGAACACCGAGTGCATCGCTTCGCGCACCGGATCGTTGCCCCGGAACGAGAACGAGACGTTGCTGACCCCGCCGCTCACCAGCGCATGCGGCAGCAGGCTCTTGATCCGACGCGTCGCCTCGATGAAGGCGAGCGCGTAGCCGTTGTGCTCCTCGATGCCGGTCGCCACGGCGAAGATATTGGGATCGAAGATGATGTCCTCGGGCGGAAAGCCCTCGCGCGTCAGCAGGCGGTAGGCACGCTCGCAGATCGCCACCCGGCGCTCGATCGTGTCGGCCTGTCCCTGCTCATCGAAGGCCATGACCACCGCGGCCGCGCCGTAGCGACGTACCTTGCGTGCATGTTCGAGAAATATCTCCTCGCCCTCCTTCATGCTGATGGAGTTGACGATGCCCTTGCCCTGCAGGCATTTGAGCCCCGCCTCGAGCACGCTCCACTTGGAAGAGTCCAGCATCACCGGCACGCGTGCGATGTCGGGCTCCGCGGCGATGAGGTGCAGGAAGCGCACCATGGCCGCCTCCGACTCCAGCATGCCCTCGTCCATGTTGATATCGATCACCTGAGCGCCGCTCGCGACCTGCTGCCGCGCGACCTCGAGCGCCGCTGCGTAATCGCCCGCCTCGATGAGCTTGCGAAAGCGCGCGGAGCCCGTCACGTTGGTGCGCTCGCCGACATTGACGAACAGCGACTCCTCGTCGATGGCGACCGGCTCGAGCCCGGCGAGCCGGGTCTTCACGGGCGGGCTCGCAACGCCGCGGGGCGCGCACCCGCGGATCCCCTGGTGCAGCAGGCGGATGTGTTCCGGAGTCGTGCCGCAGCAGCCGCCGAGAATGTTGACCAGGCCCGAGGCGGCGTAATCACGCAGGATCTCCGCGGTCTCCTCCGGCGCCTCGTCGTACTCGCCGAAGGCATTCGGGAGCCCCGCGTTGGGGTACGCGCAGACACGAGTATCCGCGACACTTGCGAGCTCCTGGATGTAGGGGCGGAGCTGTCGGCCGCCGAGCGCACAGTTGAGGCCCACCGCGAGCGGGCGTGCATGGCGGATGGAATTCCAGAAGCCTTCCGCCGTCTGGCCGGAAAGAATCCGGCCGGAGGCGTCGGTGATGGTGCCCGAGATCACGATCGGCACCTCGATGCCGGTCTCATCGAAAAGCGACAGCGCGGCGTAGATCGCCGCCTTGGCGTTGAGTGTGTCGATCACCGTCTCGATGAGCAGGAGGTCGACGCCACCCAGGACGAGCGCTCGCGCCGCATCGAGATAGGTCGCTGCCAGCTGGTCGAACGAAGTGCTGCGGTAGCCGGGATCGTTGACATCGGGCGAGAGAGAGCACATCCGGCTGGTGGGGCCCAGCGCGCCTGCCACGAAGGCCGGACGTCCGGCCGATGTCGCGTACTCGTCCGCGGCGGCGCGCGCAAGTCGCGCGGCGCGGTAGTTGAGCTCCGGCACCAGCGCCTCGGTGCCGTAGTCGGCCTGCGAGACTGCGTTGGAGTTGAATGTGTTGGTCTCGATGATGTCGGAGCCGGCATCGAGATATGCGCGGTGGATGCCGCTTATGACATCGGGGCGAGTCAGCGTCAGTATGTCGTTGTTGCCCCTGAGATCGCAGCCGTGGTGGAGCAAGCGCTCGCCGCGATAGTCGCGCTCGTCCAGCCGGTGCTGCTGCACCATGGTGCCCATCGCGCCATCGAGCAGCACGATGCGCTCATCGAGCAGGCGTTTCAGGCGCTCGATGCGCTCCTGCCGCTCGGTCTCGTCCACCGGCGTCACGGCAAAAGGCGCGGCGGCGGCCCGTGCCGGCGACTCCCTGCCACCCGGCCCCGGGCGGTCGGCTCTTGGAGCCGTGTGATGACAGGCGCTCATGCGGACGCTCCCGCGGTCACCGCCGTGGCGGCCGGCTGCCTGCCTGGACGCACTCCCAGGGCATGGCAGATCGCGTACGTCAGCTCCGCACGGTTGAGGGTATAGAAGTGAAAGTCGCGCACGCCATGTCGCTCCAGAGTCTGGACCTGCTCGATGGCGACACTTGCGGCAATCAAACGCCGGGTATCAGGATCGTCATCGAGGCCGTGAAACCGCTCCTCCAGCCAAAGCGGGATGCGCGCGCCGCAGCGGCCTGCCATGCGCAACACCTGCGGGAAGCGCGTGATCGGCAGGATGCCCGGCACGATGGGCGCGCGGATTCCGGCTGCGGTGCAAAGGTCGCGAAAGCGCAGGTACGCCTCGATGTCATAGAAGAACTGCGTGATCGCGCGCGAGGCGCCCGCATCCAACTTGCGCTTGAGGTTGTCGAGATCGAACAGCGGCGACGGCGCCTCGGGATGTACCTCGGGGTAGGCGGCGACCGAGATCTCGAAATCCGCGACGGTCTTCAGGCCCGCCACCAGATCGGCGGCATAGGCAAAGCCCTGCGGATGCGGCTCGTAGCGCGCGGCGCCCTTGGGCGGATCACCGCGCAGCGCAACGATGTGACGGATCCCCTGATCGTGATACTCGCGCGCGATGTCCAGGATCTCGCCGCGGCTCGCACCCACACAAGTCAGGTGCGGTGCGCCCGTGAGCGGCGTCTCCCGCTGAATACGTGTGACCACCTGGTGCGTGCGAGTGCGCGTCGAACCGTCGGCGCCGTACGTCACCGAGACGAAACACGGGCTGAGCGGCGCGAGGCGCTCCACGGAGCGCCACAGCGTTGCCTCCATGTCGACATCCCCGGGCGGGAAGAATTCGAAGGACACTTTCATATGCCGCTCCGCTGATCGCGATTCACAAAGCGTAGGTGTTCCGCCACTATGCCGCGCTCGCCGTGTCGAGCGGCCGCTCCTTCGACAGCACGGCGACCGCGGCCAACACGTGTTGACCGTCGGCCTCGATCGGGCTCAGGCGCTCGCAGGCGAGGCCCGCGTCACCCAGGAGCCTCCGCAGCCGCGCAATCGGATGCTCCACTACACGCTCTCGCGTGCTCTCCAGCGCGTCATAACGCTCGAAGAGCAGGAGACGCCCGTCGGCGGAGAGCGCATTGCGGCCGGCCGCAAGCAGCCGTCCCAGCGCCTCATCCGGCGTACCCAGCCGATCGAGGACCACGGCATCGAACGTTCGTCCGAGTCGCGCGAGGTCGCGCGGCCCGAGCACATCGGCGCCCGCGGCGGGAAGGACGCGGCAGCGAAGACCCGCGCGCTCGAGCCGCGCCCTGGCGGTCTGCGAGGAACGGCGGGAGAAGGCGAGGATGGTGCACTCTGCTCCGAGGCCCCCCGCAGCCTCGATCAGCTCCGGATGGTCGGCGCCGACGAGCAGGACCGAGCCCGTCGGCGCGACCGGGTCTGCCGATTCGACGAAGCCTCGCAGCTCCCTGCCCAGACGGGACGCCGCGGGCGCGCTCGCGTAAAGGCCCTCACCCTGCGGCGACTTCGCCCGCTCGCGGTCGCGGGTCAGGAGGGGGTCAGCGCGATCGAGCTGCGCAAGAAGCCCCTGTACGAATCCGGCTGCCGGACCGCCCCGACTCAGGCCGTAATGCACCCACTGGCCCTGGCGCACGCGCTCGATGAGGCCCGCTTCCCCGAGGATCTTCAGGTGCCGCGATACCCGCGGCTCGCTCTGACTCACGGCCTGGGCCAGGTCGGAGACGCTGAGGTCGCGGACCGCGCATAGAGCGAGCAGCCGCAGTCGCGTGGGCTCACCGGCTGCTCGCAGCCACGTCACCAGTAGCTCGTGTGTGGGCGAAGTCATGAATATAAAGAATTGCAGAGATCTTTAATTGTAGTGTACACAGGCTCGAGAGCCGGCGCAAAGGAGCACCGGCTGTTTCAGTTGTGAGCCAATGTCAGTGGATACTGGGCGAATTCCCGCCCGGATCAGGCTCGCCATCGAACAATGCCTCGACATCGCTTTCCTCGAAGCGATAGGGCCGATGGCAGAACTCGCACGTGACCGTGACCGACCCCTGCTCCCGGAGCACGTCCCGCACCTCATCCGGACCGAGGGCCCGCAGGAGACTCGTCACCCTGCCCTGGCTGCAGCGACACTCGAACTGCACCGGCGCCCCCCGGAAGAGACGCATGTCCTGGGCAGCAAACCCGCGGCCGAGCAGCTCCTCGACGGGACACTTCAGGAGATCGTCCGCGCTCAGCCGCTCGATGCCACGCTCCGCCTGCTCCCAGACCTCGCGCAAATGTGACTCATCGGCGGCCGTGTCCTCCGGCAGCTTCTGGACGAGGACCCCCGCGCCCCGCTCGGCGTCGGCCGCGAGCAGCACGCGGGTCGGGAGCTGCTCCGAGCGGGCAAAATAGGCCTCGAGTGAACCCGCCAGCGAATCGCCGCTCAGCGGAACGATGCCCTGGTAGCGCATGTTGCGCTCGTCTGCCTCGACAGTGACCGCGATACGGCCCTCGCTGCCCACGAGCTGGCGGAAGATGGCACCCGCGGCATTGGCTGCCGCCCCGGATGCACCATTGCCCGACAGGGCCGCAACGGCCGTCGAATCGAACCGCGCGACTGCACGCAGACGATAATCGTGAGTGCATTGCGCAACGAGGAGACTGACGGCGCCATTACCCTCCAGCTGTAGCGTCAACTGGCCGCGGAACTTCAAAGTCGCCGCAAGCAGCACCGAGGCGGCGACCGCCTGGCCGAGGAGATCCCTGACCGGCTGCGGGTAGTCGCGATGGGCGCGCAGCTCGCGCCAGGCGCCCTCGAGGCGCACCCAGTGCCCGCGGACCGGGCGGTTCTCGACCATGAAGCGACGAACCTCGTCGCGGGGAGTCATTTGCGGATTCATCCCCGGAGAATGGGGCGTCCGCACCTTTTACTCAACCGGACCGGCTATCCCGAAAGCTTCTTCTTGAGCAGCTCGTTGAGCTGGGCGGGATTCGCCTTGCCCTGGGTCGCCTTCATCACCTGCCCGACGAAGAAGCCGAAGAGCTTGTCCTTGCCGGCCCGGTATTCGGCGAGCTGCCCCGGGTTCTTCACCATCACTTCCTCGATGGCGCGCTCGATGGCGCCGGTGTCGGTGATCTGCTTGAGTCCCTTCGCCTCGATGATGGCATCGGCGCCCGCGCCGCCCGCCCACATGGCCTCGAACACCTCCTTGGCGATCTTGCCGGAGATGGTCTGATCGGCGATGCGCGTGAGGAGCCCGGCGAGCCCGGCGGCGGGCATTTTGCCCGAGCCGACCTCGAGATTCTCCCTGTTGAGCGCGGCGGCGAGCTCGCCCATCACCCAGTTCGCGGCGAGCTTGGGCTCTCGCGGCACGGCGCGCACCACTTCCTCGTAGTAATCGGCGAGCTCCCGGCTTGCCGTGAGGACGCCCGCGTCGTACGCGGAAAGGCCATACTGCGATGAGAAGCGCGCCGCCTTCTCGTCAGGAAGCTCCGGCAGTGCGGCACGCACCTGCTCGATGAAGGCCTCATCGATCGCGAGCGGCAGCAGGTCCGGATCCGGAAAGTAGCGGTAATCGTTCGCCTCCTCCTTGGTGCGCATGGAGCGCGTCTCACCCTTGTCGGCGTCGTAGAGGCGCGTTTCCTGCACGACCCTGCCGCCTGACTCGATGAGCTCGATCTGACGCCCCACTTCGTAGTGAATCGCTTTCTCGACGTAGCGGAAGGAGTTGACGTTCTTGATCTCCGCGCGGGTGCCGAGCTTGCTCGAGCCCTTCGGCCGCACCGACACGTTGGCATCGCAGCGGAACGATCCCTCCTGCATATTGCCGTCGCAGATCTCGAGATAGCGCACCAGCGTGTGCACTTTCTTCATGTAGGCGACCGCTTCCTTCGCGGAGCGCAGGTCCGGCTCCGAGACGATCTCGAGAAGCGGCGTGCCGGCGCGGTTGAGATCCACGCCCGTAAGTCCGCCCAGCCCCTCGTGCAGCGACTTGCCGGCGTCCTCCTCCAGGTGCGCACGCGTGATGCCGATGCGCTTGGTGCTGCCGTCATCCAGGATGATATCGAGCGCACCCTGCGCGACGACCGGCAGCTCGTACTGGCTGATCTGGTAGCCCTTCGGAAGGTCCGGGTAGAAGTAGTTCTTGCGCGCGAACACCGAGTGACGCGCGATGCGCGCACCGATCGCGAGCCCGAAACGCACCGCCATGCGGACCACTTCGGCATTGAGCACCGGCAGCACGCCCGGAAAGCCGAGATCGATGAGACTGGCCTGCGCGTTAGGCGCTGCGCCGTAGGCGGTGGAAGCGCCGGAGAAGATCTTCGAGCGGGTAGCGAGCTGCGCGTGAATCTCGAGCCCGATGACCGTTTCCCACTGCCCGGTCATGCAAAGCGCCCCGGCGACTTCAGGTGCCAGTCGGTCTCGAGCTGGTAGCGATGCGCGACGTTGAGGATGCGCGCCTCCGCGAAATGGGGACCGACGATCTGCAGGCCGATGGGCAGGCCACCCACGAAGCCACAGGGAACCGACAGGGCCGGGAGGCCCGCGAGATTCGCGCCGATGGTGTAGATGTCGTTGAGGTACATCGTGATGGGATCGGAAGTCTTGGCGCCGATGCGAAAGGCGGGCGTCGGACTCGTGGGACCCATGAGGACGTCGACCTCGGCGAATGCGCGCTTGAAATCCGCGGTGATGAGCTGCCGCACCCGCTGCGCCTTGAGATAGTAGGCGTCATAGTAGCCCGCCGACAGCACGTAAGTGCCTGTCATGACGCGGCGCTTCACCTCGGCACCGAAGCCCTCGCCGCGCGAGCGGCCATAGACGTCATTTAGATCGCGCGGATCCTTGCAGCGATGGCCGAAGCGAACGCCATCATATCGGGCGAGATTCGACGAGCACTCGGCAGGGGCAACTACGTAGTAAACCGGCACGGACAGGGGCAGGTTCGGCAGGCTCACCTC
>Ga0134128_10006497_pt1 | contig 14153 bp, 7 predicted proteins | sample KB31754_FD_96462 | JGI IMG/M metagenome (GOLD analysis project Ga0134128, IMG submission 96462) | Terrestrial soil microbial communities with excess Nitrogen fertilizer from Kellogg Biological Station, Michigan, USA - KB3-175-4 | ecosystem: Environmental > Terrestrial > Soil > Unclassified ... | reverse complement strand
GCCTGCGCCGCCTCGACCTGCGCCGCGGTGAGCCCGGCGTCGAACAAAGGTTGCGCCAGCGCGGCGCCATAGGACCAGACCGGATTGGCCCCGGCGATTTGCCTGATGAACGGATTGCCCGCGTAACCGAAGGCGCCGGAAAGCGAGATGTCGGGGTAATAGCCGGCGACGGCGACGCCGATGGCGGCGTTCTGCTGTTTCATCGTGCGCTCGGCCGCGGCGATATCGGGCCGCCGCTCAAGCAGCGTCGAGGGCAGCCGCACCGGCGGATGCGGCGCCGTCTCGGCGAGGTCGCGATGCGAGATAGACACTTCCGAGGGTGGCTTGCCCATCAGCACGGCGATGGCGTGCTCGTTCTGCTTGCGCGCGACCTCGACATTGATCTCCTGCGCCTGAGCGGCCAGCACGAGCGCGTGGGCGGTGATGACGTCGGACTTGGCGGCCGTGCCGGCGTCGTACTGATTCTGCGCGATCGCCAGCGCGCGCCGGTATTGCTTGACGGTGACGGCGAACAGGTCGTGCAGCGAATCGGCCTGGCGCACCTGCATATAAGCGAGCGCCAGCGCCGATTGCTCGGACAAGGCGGCGTTGGCGAGATCGGCGGCGGACGCTTGCGCGCTGGCGCCGTTCTCCTCGATCGTGCGGCGCACGCGGCCCCAGACGTCGAGCGTCCACGAGCCGGTGATCTCGGCGTCCAGGGTCGTGGGCGATTGCACGACCGCCGCTGGACCGGCTTGAGTGAGCGAGGGGTTGAAGTTGAGCGTCGGAAACAGCCCGGCGCGCGCCTGCGCGATGAGCGCCACGGCCTGACGATAGTTGGCCTCGCTGACCTTCAATGTCTGGTTGGAGACAGCGACGGTCGCCTCCAGCCGATCAAGCTCGGCGTCACGGAAGGCGCGCCACCACGCGCCCTTGGGCGCCGTGTCGCGCGGGTTGGCGAGCCTCCAACCTTTGATCTCCTTATAACGATACGGCACGATCGCCGCCGGCTTCAGATAATCCGGCCCGACGGCGAGGCAGCCGCCGAGCGTCAGGGTGAGCCCGGCGGCCAGCAGACGCGCGCTCATGCCGGGGACGCGCCCGGTTCGCCGAGATAATATCTGCGCCAAGCGCGCCCAGCCCCCTTGCCTATCCTGTCGAGGAACAGGAAGACCACCGGCGTCGTATACAGGGTTAACGCCTGGCTGACGAGCAGGCCGCCGACAATGGTGATGCCGAGAGGATGGCGCAATTCCGAGCCCTCGCCGGCGCCGAAGGCGAGCGGCAGCGCGCCGAACAAAGCCGCCATCGTCGTCATCATGATCGGGCGGAAGCGCATGAGGCAGGCCTGGCGAATCGCCTCCCGCGCGTCGAGCCCCTGGCGCTCGGCGGCGAGCGCGAAATCGATCATCATGATCGCGTTCTTCTTGACGATGCCGATCAGCAGAATGATGCCGATGAAGGCGATGATCGTCACCTCGGTATTGAAGATCCGCAGCGCTGCCAGCGCGCCGACGCTGGCCGAAGGCAGCGTCGATATGATCGTGATCGGATGGATATAGCTCTCGTAGAGAATGCCGAGCACGAGATAGACGGTGAGCAGCGCCGCGCCGATCAGCAAGAGCTGGCCGCCCTGCGCCTGCTTGGAGGCGAGCGCCGTGCCGGCGAAAGCGCCGCGAATGGTCGACGGCATGTCGATCTCGGCGGTCGCTGCGTCAATCGCCTTCTGCGCATCGCTGAGCGCTTTGCCCTCCGCGAGGTTGAACGAGATCGTCGCCGCCGCGAACTGGCTTTGATGATTGACGCCGAGCGCGGTGTGGCCGAGACGGAAGGAGGCGATCGCCGACAGCGGAACCATCGTCTCCTTCGCCGTCGACACCGCCGCGCCTGCGGAGGCCGCGGAATGGCCGCTGGCGGCCAGCGAGTTGGTGGCGAGGTTGCGCGCGGAATTGGCGGCGAGCGCGGCGAGCGTCGAAGAGGTTGAGGCGCTATTGGGCGCTAAATAGCTGGCGGGGCTGAAGTTGGTGCTGCCGACGCCCGAGGGCGTCGCCCCCGAGGTCGAGATATAAACATTTTTCAGCGATTGCGGGCTCTGCCAGTAGCGCGGCGCCGCCTCCATGACGACATGATACTGGTTGAGCGTGTTGTAGATCGTCGACACCTGACGCTGGCCGAAAGCGTCGTAAAGCGTATTGTCGATCGCGCTCAGCGTGAGGCCGAGCCGCGCCGTCGTCGGGCGGTCGATCTGGACATCGGCTTCCAGCCCCGATTGCTGCTGATCGGAGTTGACGTCCTTCAACACATCGGAATGCGACAGCGCCTCCGTCAACCGCGGCGCCCATTTATAGAGGTCCTCTGTATTATCGGCCAGCAGTGTATATTGATAACTGCCATTGCCTTGCCTGCCGCCGACGCGCAGATCCGAAACCGCGAGCAGGAACAGCCGCGCTCCTGCGACGCGGCCGAGCTTTTTGCGCAAGCGGGAAACGACGCCGTCCGCCGTGATCTTGCGCTGATCGTAGGGCTTCAGCGAAATGTAAACGAAGCCGGAATTGACCTGCCGGCCGCCGGTGACGCCGACGATGGTCGCCACCGCCGGGTCCTGCTGCACGATATCCTGCAATTGCGCCAGCTTCTTCTTCATGCTCTGGAACGAGATGCTCTGATCGCCCTGAAGAAAGCCGATCATCAACCCGGTGTCCTGCACCGGAAACAGGCTGTATTTGGCGCTGCGGAACAAGTCGACGTTGAGCCAGAGGGTACTGAAGAACACCGCCAGCGTCACCCAAGGGTGGCGCAGCGCCACGTCGAGAGTGACGCGGTAGAAAGCGAGCATGCCGTCGAAGCCGGCTTCGGTGAGGCGGTAGAGCCGGCCGTGCTGCTTGCGCGCCTGGCGCGGCAGGATCAGCGCGCACATCATCGGCGTCGTCGTCAGCGACACCACCATCGAGATCAGCACCGCCATCGACAACGTGACGGTGAACTCCTTGAACAGCCGCCCGACCAGGCCGCCCATCAGCAACAGCGGCAGGAACACCGCCACCAGCGACAGGCTGATCGACACCACTGTGAAGCTGACCTCCTTCGCGCCCTCGATCGCGGCTTCGAGGCGCGACTTGCCCTCCTCCAGATGACGGCTGACGTTCTCCAGCACGACGATGGCGTCGTCGACGACGAAGCCGGTCGAGATCGTCAGCGCCATCAGCGACAGATTGTTGAGGCTGAAGCCGAGCAGATACATCGCCGCGAACGAGCCGATGATCGACACCGGCACCGCGACGCTCGGCACGGCCGACGCCCGCACGTCGCGCAGGAACACGAAGACGACGAAGATCACCAGCGCCACCGAGGCGACGAGCGTCCACAGCGTATCGCGCAGCGAGCCTCTGATCGTGATCGAGCGGTCGACGACCACCTTGAGATCGACATCGCCGGGCAACGAGGCGATCAGCCTCGGCAACTCCGCCTTCACGTTGTCGACGGCCTGGATGATGTTGGCGCCGGGCTCGCGCGATAGCACGATGCCGATCGCCGGTTCGCCGTTGGCGAGGCCGGCGTTGCGCAGATCTTCGACCGAATCCTCGACGTCGGCGACGTCCTTGAGCTTCACCGCCGCATGGTTGCGATAGGCGATGACGAGATCGCGATATTGCGCCGCCTTGGTCGCCTGATCGTTGGCGTAGATCTGATAATTGAAATCGGCGTCCTCGATCTGCCCCTTCGGCGAATTGGCGTTGGCCGAGGCGAGCGCCGCGCGCACGTCTTCGAGCCCGATGCCGTAGTGGTAAAGCGCCGTCGGGTTAAGCTCGACGCGCACCGCCGGCAGCGCGCTGCCGGTGACGTCGACCTCGCCGATGCCGGGAAGCTGCGACAGCCGCTGTTGCAGGATGTTCGAGGCGACATCGTAAAGCTCACCGGGCGGGCGCGTCGTCGAGGTCAGCGCCAGCACCATGATCGGCGCGTCGGCGGGATTGATCTTGTGATAGCTCGGGTTCTGCCGCAGGCTCGCCGGCAGATCGGCGCGCGCGGCGTTGATCGCCGCCTGCACGTCGCGCGCGGCGCCGTTGATGTCGCGGTCGAGACCGAATTGCAGCACGACGCGCGTGTAGCCGAGCGAACTCATCGAGGTCATCTCGGTCACGTCGGCGATCTGGCCGAGATGGCGTTCGAGCGGCGCCGCGACATTGGTCGCCATGTTGTCGGGGCTGGCGCCGGCCATGTTGGCCTGCACCGAAATGGTGGCGAAATCGATCTGCGGCAGCGGCGACACCGGCAATTGCGCGAACGCCAGCAGCCCCGCCAGCGCGATGCCGATGGTCAGCAGGATGGTCGCCACCGGCCGCCGGATGAACAGCGCCGAGAAGCCGCCGCTCATGTCGCTTCCGGCGCGACCGCGCCGCTTTGCGAGGAGAAGCCGAGCGCCGCGCCGAGGCGCTCGAAATACAGGTAGATCACCGGCGTCGTATAGAGCGTCAACACCTGGCTGAACAACAGGCCGCCGACGATGGCCAGGCCGAGCGGTTGGCGCAACTCCGAGCCGACGCCGCGCCCGAGCATCAGCGGCAGCGCGCCGAATATCGCCGCCATCGTCGTCATCAGGATCGGCCGCAGACGCAGCAGGCAGGCCTGATAGATCGCCTCGCGCGCCGGCAGACCCTGCACGCGCTGCGCCTCCAGCGCGAAGTCGATCATCATGATGGCGTTCTTCTTGACGATGCCGATCAGCAGCACAATGCCGATGACGCCAATGATGTCGAGCCCGGCGCCGGCGGCATTGAGCGCCAGCAGCGCGCCGATGCCGGCCGAGGGCAAGGTCGAAAGAATGGTGATCGGATGGATGAAGCTCTCGTAGAGCACGCCGAGCACGATATACATCGTCAGCACCGCCGCCGCGAGCAGGAACAACTCGTTCGACAGCGACGCCTGAAACGCCTGCGCCGCGCCCTGGAAGGCGACCTGGAAGCTCGGCGGCAGATTGAGCCCGGCCAGCGCCGCGTTGATCCCGTCAACCGCCCCGCCCAGCGAGGCGCCCGGCGCCAGGTTGAACGAGATCGTCGTCACCGGGAACTGCTTGAGATGCGAGATCTGTAGCGGCGAGGGTTTAATCGTCAGTTTCGAGATCACCTCCAGCGGAACCTGCCCGGTCGAGGAGGCGGCGGAGGGCAGATAGATGTCGCCCAGCGCCTTCAGCGACGTGCGCATTTCTGGTTCAACGTCGAGGATGACGCGATATTGCGCCGTCTGAGTGAAGATGGTCGAGATGATGCGCTGGCCGAAGGCGTCGTAGAGGGCATTGTCGATCGAGGCCGGAGTCACCCCGAAGCGCGCCGCGGTGGCGCGGTCGATGTCGACGAAGACGGCGCGGCCGTTGGGTTGCAGGTCGCTCGCGACGTCGGTGATGGCGGGAATCTGGCCCAGCCGTTGCAACACCTTCGGCGTCCACTCCTGGAGCAGCGCCAGATCCTGATTCTGGAAGGTGAACTGATATTGCGCCGCGCTTACCGCGGTATCGACGCTCAGATCCTGCACCGGCTGCATGAATAGCGCAATGCCGGCGATGTCGGCGGTCTCCGCCTTCAGACGCCGGATGACAGCGCTGGCGTTCGACTTGCGCTTGTCGTGCGGCTTCAGGTTAATCAGGAAGCGCCCGGAATTGAGGGTGACGTTGGAGCCGTCGACGCCAATGAACGAGGACAGACTGACGACGTCGGCGTCCTTCAGGATGACATCGGCGAGCGCCTGTTGCAGCTTCGCCATCTTGGCGAAGGAGATCGCCTGGTTGGCCTGCGTCACGCCCTCGATGACGCCGGTGTCCTGCACCGGAAAGAAGCCCTTGGGGATCGTCACATACAGATAGCCGGTGAGCACGAAGGTGCCGAGCGCCACCAGCAGCGTGAAAAAGCTGTGGTTCAAGGTGAAGCGCAATGTCGAGGCGTAGAAGCGCGACACGGCGCGGAACACGGTGCCGCCGCTCGCCTGATGGCCGCGCCCGCCCGGCGGCGCCGGCTTTAGGAACAGCGCGCACAGCATGGGAACCATCGTCAACGACACCAGCGCCGAGATGACGATGGTCGCCGCCAGCGTGATGGCGAATTCGTGGAACAACCGGCCGACGACATCGCCCATGAACAACAGCGGAATCAGCACCGCGAGCAGCGAGATGGTCAGCGAGATGATGGTGAAGCCGATCTGCTGCGAGCCCTTGAGCGCCGCCTCCTTCGGCGACAGCCCCTGTTCGAGATATCGCGCGATGTTCTCGATGACGACGATGGCGTCGTCGACGACGAAGCCGGTGGCGATGGTCAGCGCCATCAGCGACAGATTGTCGAGGCTGAAGCCGAATTCGTACATGATGGCGAGCGCGCCGACCAGCGACAACGGCACCGAGAGGCTCGGAATCAGCGTCGCCGGCAGGTTGCGCAGGAACAGGAAGATCACCAGCACGACGAGCCCGATAGCCAGCGCCAGTTCGAACTCGACGTCCGCGACCGAAGCGCGGATCGTCACCGTGCGGTCGGTCAGCGGCGCAATCTGGATCGCCGCCGGCAGCGAGGCCGTCAGTTGCGGCAACAGCTTTTTGACGCCGTCGACGACCTGAATGACATTGGCGCCGGGCTGGCGCTGGATATTGACGATCAGCCCGGCGGCGCGATTGCTCCAGGCCGACAGCCGGTTGTTCTCGGCCCCGATCTCGACGCGCGCAACGTCCTTGAGGCGCACCGGCGCATTGTTGCGATAGGCGATGACGGCGTTGAGATAGTCTTTCGGGTCCTGGATCTGATCGTTGGCGTTGACGGCGTAGGATTGCGCCGGCCCGTCGAAACTGCCCTTCGGCGTATTGACGTTGAGACTGGCGATGGTCGTGCGCAGGTCGTCGAGGTTGATGGCGTAGGCCGCCAGCGCCAACGGATTGGCGTGAATGCGCACGGACGGGCGCTGCCCGCCGGAGATCGTCACCAGGCCGACGCCCGGAAGCTGCGAAAGCTTCGGCACGAGCCGGCTTTCGAGCAGGTTCTCCATTTCGGTGAGCTTCATCGTCTTGGAGGTGACGCCGAGGGTGAGGATCGGCGCGTCAGCCGGGTTCACCTTGGCGTAGGTCGGCGGCGTCGGCAGATCGGCGGGCAGATACGAATTGGCGGCGTTGATCGCCGCCTGCACTTCCTGTTCGGCGATGTCGATCGGCAGGTCGAGTCCGAAGCGCAGCGTGATTAGCGAGGCGCCGCCGGAACTCGCCGACAGCATCTGTTGCAGATTGGCCATGGCGCCGAACTGGCGCTCCAGCGGCGCCGTGACCGAGGAGGTCATCACCTGCGGGCTGCCGCCGGGATAGAAGGTCTGCACCTGGATCGTCGGGTAATCGACCTCCGGCAGCGCCGACAGCGGCAGGAACCTGTAGGCGACAAAGCCGACGAGCAGGATGGCGAACATCAACAGCGAAGTCGCCACCGGCCGCTCGATGAACAGGCGCGAGGGGTTCACGGCGACTTCGTCCCCGCCGCTCCCGATTTCTTGTGGCCATTATGGCGAGGACCGCCGGGCGCGACACCGCCGCCGGCCGCGGGGGTCTCAGGCTTGGCGGCGGCGAAGCGCACCGCCGCGCCGTCGCGCAACCGGTCGACGCCGTCGATCACCACGCTGTCGCCGGCGTCCAGGCCGCTCGCTATCACCGTGTGTTCGGCGTCGGACGGCCCCGTCTGCACTTGACGCGCCTCGACCGTCTTGCCGTTCTTCACGACATAGACGAACGGCCCCTTCTGCCCGAGTTGCACCGCCGCGTTGGGAACCAGGATGACGTTGTCGAGCGTGTCGACCAGCAACCGCGCATTGACGAACTGGCTCGGAAACAACACATTGTCGGGGTTTGCAAAACTGGCGCGCAGCTTGAACGTGCCGGTGGTGGTGTCGATCTGGTTGTCGATGCTGGTCAGTTCGCCAACGTCGAGTTGCTTGGCATTGCCGCGGTCGAAGGCGGTCACCTGAAGCTTCGCGCCGGAGTGAAACCGCTTGCTGATATCAGGCAGATTATCTTCCGGCGTCGAGAAGATGATCGAGATCGGGTCGAGTTCGGTGATCACGACGAGCCCGGTGGCGTCGGTCGGCGTTACGTAATTGCCGGGATCGACAAGCCGCAGGCCGACGCGTCCGTTGATCGGCGAGACGATGCGGGTATAGGAGATGTTGAGCTTGGCGGTCTGGATCTGGGCCTGATCGGATTGGATCGAGGCCTTGTCCTGCGCCACCAGGAATCTCTGATCGTCGACCTGCTGCTTGGAGATCGAATCCTGCTTGCTCAGCGTCTGGTAGCGCACGAGGTCCGCCTGCGCCTGTTGCAGCAGTGCGGTGTCCTTGGCCAGTTGTCCCTGGGCGAGATCGAGAGCGGCTTGGTAGGGGCGCGGATCGACCTGGGCGATGAAATCGCCGATCTTGACGAGTTGGCCCTCCTTGAAGCCGACGCTCATCAGCTTGCCCGAGATTTGGGTGCGCACCGTGATGGTGGCGAGCGGCGCCACCGTGCCGAGCGCGTCGATGGTGATCGGCATCTGCCCGCGCACCGCCTCGGCGGCGCGGATGGTCTGCGCCGGCGCGATCTTGCCCTGCTGCTTCTTGGCCTCGATCGTGCCGGGGGCGAGCTTCTCCCAGCGCTCCCAGGCGAAAATAGCGAGCACGGCGAGCGCGACAGCCGCCAGCCCGCGCACCCACCGACGACGCCGGCGGACAGGCTTGGCGACCGTGGGCTCGGGCGGATGCGCCGGCCGGACCTCGCGCATGGTGGCGGGGTCCACGCTTTCATTCATAAAATTCGCCTCGCGCGCTGGAGATAGCCCGGCGCCCCGGACGCGTCCTCCGCTTCTTTTAGCGTGCGTCGCCGTTTAAGCTATACCGCCCGAGAAGGGGAGTTGCATTTTATTACGGTCTACGCCATAAGCCCCTCCGTCGGCGTCGCTGACAGGATGCGGGTGTAGCTCAGGGGTAGAGCACAACCTTGCCAAGGTTGGGGTCGAGGGTTCGAATCCCTTCGCCCGCTCCAAATTTTAGCCAAACCGCTGCATGTGAGCCCGGGTCGGGCGCGAGACGCGGAGTTCATTTCGCTTGCGGCGAGATAATCAGCGCCTCCTCGCCGAAATAATTGGCGCGGAAGTTCATGACGTGCTCCGGCGCGGCGGCGGCGAGCGCGTTGCGGTAGAACTCGCCGCGCTCGCGCCGGCAAACCAGGAATTTGCAGGCGGCGGCGAAGGATTCGCGGTCGACGATGGCGAAAATGACGAAATCCGGGTTGGCCTTGAGCCAGTCGCCGACGGCGATCGTCAGCGCCGGATAGCGTGGATGCAGCACGTCGTCGAGGCAGATGACGCCCTGCGGATGAAGCGCCGCCTTGGCGAGGTGCAGATCATGCAGCACGCCCTCATACATATGCGAACCGTCGATGTGGAGGAACCGAATCGGGCCGCCGGCGGCCTGGCGGTAGGCCTCGCGCGTCAGATTATGGGTGGCCGCCTTCTGCACGACGACGATGTCCATATCGACGCCGGCGGAGCGGCAATTGGCCAGGAACCTGTCGGCGATGTCTTCGTCGGGCCAGGTGAAAACGTCGGTGGCGATGGCGCGCTCGCCGGGGGCAACGCAAAGCGCCAACGCGATGAAGAACCGGCCCTCGAAAACGCCGATCTCCGCGACATGGCCGCGCACGCCGTGCGCGCTTTGCACGGCCAGCAGACGGGCGGCGACGAGGGCGGAGATTTTCGACGAAGCGCCTTTGACGGCGCTGAACGGCTTGGCGAGGTAGCGCTCGGCGGCTTCCGGCGGCGTCATGATCGTTTCGATCTCCCCTTCGCTGATCGAGACCGGCGGCCGCGGCGGCCGGCCTCTCCCGGTCGCTATAGCAGGAGTCGAGGTTCGCCGCCCGCTTCCGAAACGCCGGCGAGTGCGTGCGGGCGCCACGCTGGCGATCGACATGCGCCACGGCGTTCGCCGGTTTGGCGTCAAGCGCGCCGGGCTCAATATGTTGATTGACCGGCGCCGGCTTGGCGAACCTTCGCAGCGTCGCCATGGCGCTGTTTTCGCAGACCGTCTGGGACAAGGAACTCGCTGGATTTGGAGTACGGCTCCAACGGCGCGATCCGTCCTTCGTGCTGAAATACGTATTCCGGAGTCGCCAGCGATTTTACATGATAGGCCGCTACGGCGTCGTCACTGTCGATCAGGCGCGAACCGAAGCCCGGCGCCTCTTGGGGCTAGTCGCGAGCGGCGTCGATCCTTCCGAGAAGGTCACCGCCGAAACGAATGGCGCGCAACCCCTCACCGTAGCCCACCTTTGCGAGCGGTATCTTGCCGGCGGGCCTTCCTTCAAGCCCGACAAGAAGGAGTCGAGTGGATCACCGACCGGTCGAATATCGCCCGACACATTGTTCCGCTACTGGGGCGCGTCGCCTCGGAAGCGATCAACAGCGGCGCGTCGCTATATCTCACAGGCTCGGTTCTCGGGCATCGTCAAGCCGCGACACCGGGGTAGTGGGTCAGTTTGAAATTTCCGCGCTACGCTGCTCGCGCCTTTGCCGCCTGCCTCCATCTGCGCCGCCGACGCCGCCTATGACAGCAAGGCTCTGCGACCATTCCTCACCGAACGAGGAACTTTGCCTGTCATACCCAACAATCCAACCCGCAAGAAACCTCACCCTTTCGACCGACAGCGCTATCGCCAACGCAACCTGATCGAACGAATGTTCTGCCGCCTCAAGGACTGGAGACGCGTCCATACAAGATATGACAAACTCGCAGACACCTTCACAGCCACAGTCTACATCGCCGCCGTCGTAACCTGGGTGGACCTGATTGAGTCCGAGCCCTAGCACGGATTATGACTGGGCTTGTCGGCGTGGAGTTTATTCACTCGGGTCGAGTAGATGAGCTCGACGAGGCGCGCTTCGCAATCGGCAACCTCTTCGACAAGCTGCTCTTCATTGACGATGACGTCCGCGCGGGCGCTAAGCTCCCTGACGGGACGCTTAAGAATATTAGCGAGGCAAAGCTGCTGACGGGCGAGCACAAGTTCAAGGCCGCCTTCAGTTTCGTCAACCGGGCCTTCCCGATTCTTCTCTGCAACAACCTGCCCTCGCTGGCGGATTTGAGCCCTGGGGGTTCATCGACGAGCATTGCGAGATTGACCCCAAGGGCAAGGTGTCGCTTCAGAAATTTTACGACGCCTATCGCGTGGGCGTCAGATAGCGGTTATTCCCTGGCGCAGATCAAATCGACTGTTAAAAAGAATCTCACCCACCAAGGTTACGCGGTTAAGCGACATGGCCCTGGCCAAACAATCATCGGGCTGAAGCTTTTGGACCCCGAATGACCGACCGGGGACGACACGCGCCCCCTCCCACGGGTTAGTGTCGATAATGTTGATTACATCAATTAATTGGAGATGGGGGTTGATTGTATGATGGGTGATTTGAGTAACCGACATTTTCGACACAAAAACAACTACACACACGGGCTAGCGGGTCGGCGCGCGGCCAAAAATTGGCGCAAGGTTTGCCGTCGTGCGCCCCGGCTTCGAGGACAAATGAATTGTCGCGGTCAAGCTGCCGCCGCCGTACCCGAAGCCCGCGATGGCCTAATCGCCATCGACTAGGGGATGGGCCGCAGATGCGTTCTGCGGCCCTCCTGGGCGGCCGTCGCCGCCCAATCATATATCCTGGCGAACGACATCGCCGCCCTGAGCCCGCTGGGCGGCTGCGACAGCCAGACGATCCCGCACTATGGCAAGCGGCAGGGCGAAGGAGAAAGAGGCGTGGGATGGCGATGGTCAATGTGCTATCAAAGTGGGGAACAAAGTCGGAGCCTTTCCTGTGGAGACCTTTTCCATCCGCTACCTGCGCGAGCGCACGGGCGAATTGGTCCGCGAGGCTGAAGCCGGGCATTTGTCGATCTTCGCCAAGCACGGGCGGCCGCTGTTCATCGCCGTGCCCATGGACGAGCATCTGTTGAAAGAGGGAGTCGCCGTTGCCCTCGCGGTCCGTCTGTTCGCCGAGAAGTCCATCAGTCTCGGTAAGGCCGCCAAGCTCGCTCAGCTTTCCGTGGAGGACTTCATCGGCCGCCTCGGCGTGATGGGCGTGCCCGCCGTCGACTATCCCTTGGACGAACTGGATGAGGAGGCGGCATCGTGGAAGAGGTGGTCATTCCCGAAACCGTCTACGCCGAATGCACGCGAGATCCCCGATTGCCTGGAGCCGAAGCGGTTCGCGCCGCAGTGGACGCCGGGCGTATTCGTGTCCAATTTGACGCCGCAGGCCCCGACGAAAACCCCAGCGTCGAGGGGGCGAGATTGGATGCGGGCGAACTGGCCGCCATCCGTCTCGCTTGGCGCTGCATTGCCCCGTGCTCATGGACGAGCGCCTCGGACGGCAGGCGGCGCGGCGGCATGGGCTGACGGTGATCGGCAGCGCGAGGCTTCTTATCGTCGCCAAGCAGCGCGGCCTGATGCCGGCCGTGGGTCCGATCCTCGATCAGTGGCGGCGGTCGGGCTACTTCCTGTCAGCTGCCCTCGTCGAGGCGGCGCTACAACGCGCAGGCGAAGCCTGAGCGACTGCTACACCGAATCGTCAGGGCTTCAGCGACTCGCTTATTCGACGAAGCCGTCGAATGGCCGGGGAGCCGACATCGGACGCTGCGCCTCTTCGGCCCTGGCGTCGGCTATGCGCCTCGGTGTAGGAGGAGGCTGCCCATTGCGACGTGGATCATAGCGAGGGAGCGACCCCGAAACGGCCGATGGTGTACACTCAGGTCGGCAGCCGGGAAGGCGCGAGCGGCTGATATCGGGAGGCCAAGCGCCATTTCGGGTGGTCGTGAGGAGCGCCGGCGCCGACACCCGCCATGTTGCAAACGACGATGCCTTGCGGGAAACACGCCGGAAGGTCCAGAGCCGATTATCAAAACAATTCAACACTACCTTAACGATGGCAGTGATATCGTGCCTCGAAGGGCAATGCGAACTCAACGATGCCATTGCATGAGATGGCGCGCTACGCGCAACGTTGTCCCAGCCCGCACAATACACAACCATTTCGGTTGCGCGTACTGAACGACCTCGCGGCCGAGGTCGTGTTCCTTCCTCGCCGGGGGCTGCCCGTCGCCGATCCACACGGGCGCTTCACCTGGCTCACTGCCGGCATTTTCGTCGAGGTTTGCGCAATCGCTGCGCATGGGCTTGGCTACGAGATCGAAACAGAATGGTCTCATAGTCCTCTTTACCCCGGCGGGGACACCGAAACGCCGCAGACCGTTGCGCGGGTTCGACTGCACCCACATACCGGCCCATTGCAGGACATTGACGCAAACCTGATCCTTCTGCGGCAGACCTCGCGCCTGCCTTACAGCGGCGAGCCCTGTCCTCAGACGGTAATCGACGAACTAAAGATAGAAGCTGAACGCCTTGGCCATCGCTTTGAGACTCGATCTGATGCGGACGCGATCCGCTAGGTCGTTGAACTGAACAAACAAGCCTTGTTTCACGATCTCGACGACGATGGTTCGCGCAACGAATTGATTGGTTGGCTGCGCTTTAGCGGGCGCGAGGAACAGTTGCTGCAAGAGGGGCTCTCCGCGCGCTGCCTCATCTTCAACGGTGCCTTGTTGCGCAGCTTCTTTTTGCAACACCGATTCTGGACCCTCCCCGGCGTGCGCAATCTCGTCGGCGGCGTGTACGGTGCGACGATGAGGGGAATCGGCACCATCGGTTGGTTGCGCGGACGATACGTCGATATCACGGATTGGGTGGCTGCGGGCCGAGTGATGATTCGACTGTGGTTGATGCTGACCCAACGTGGCGTTTACTGGCACCCCTACGGCTCGGTGATCACGAGTGACGCCGCGCGCCTGAATATGATTAAATATCTGGGATTACCCGACGAATTCGACGGGGAGGACATGGTATGGCTTCTGTTACGACTGGGAACCAGCCCCAAACCGCCAGTCAGCCTTCGCCTTCCCAGGGAATAAATTCTTTTGTACGCGCCGTAAAACGCGCCCTCTACTATCCTGCGGTCGGAGCGGTCGTAATTACCCACCCCTTATCCGCTGTCAATGGCTCGACAGGCCGGCGCGGACGGTCAAGCCAGGGTGGCGAGGATCACTTCGAAGGGATTTGCGGCTTTGAGGCGAGCGGTGTCGATTGTGGT
>Ga0134128_10006496_pt1 | contig 14154 bp, 8 predicted proteins | sample KB31754_FD_96462 | JGI IMG/M metagenome (GOLD analysis project Ga0134128, IMG submission 96462) | Terrestrial soil microbial communities with excess Nitrogen fertilizer from Kellogg Biological Station, Michigan, USA - KB3-175-4 | ecosystem: Environmental > Terrestrial > Soil > Unclassified ... | reverse complement strand
TGAACTTGAGGGGGATGGGCGGCAAGCATAGTTGAGCGGTAATGTGCTTTGAAAATTTTTGTGAAGGCAATTGGTGCCCAACCCCAGTGAATTCGACTACCCGCATCATGACTTCGGAATGGCCAGTGGCTTGGGCATTTAGACGTTCGGGGTTGTTCGGCAATGATGACCATCAGGAAGGGGCCATTCCTGTGCTCCTTACCTTGCAGCAGCTGATGACCGCGCTTCGTATGGAATATCCGGTATCATCTTGTGACGCTCGGGCAGATAGGCGGTACGACTGTAGGCGCTAAGACCATTGTGATAGGCCGATCGTTTTCGGTTGCGCAAATCGAAATGTTTTCGATACCCCATCGCCTACGAACGATGAGCGAAAGTTTCCGAAGTTCGCCGTCGCATGGTCTACCCAGCGATTCTTTATCGAGCCATACAAGCCTGAGTCGAAGGGCGTATAAATGCCGTCCGATGCACCAAGTTGTACAGTCGCACGCGCGAAGGGATGCTCTTCGCCAAATGTATACAAAGGAAGTCGCGCCGCAGCTATAACCGCACTGTTGAATAAGGAGCTGTTGGGAACCACCGTCTCCGCCTTAAGCTGTCCGATTTCCATGAGGAAATGGCAAAGCGCACGTGAGCAGCCAAGTAAGAATGTGATGACTTCCCAAGCCAGCGAAGTCAGTGAAAAGCAATCTTGATTGCGGTGAAGGACGCTGCTCGGTCCGATAACACCATTCTCGACAGCCTCTATAAAATACCCATGCAAGCATGTCTCTTGCAGAGCGTGTGCCATCTCGACAGAAAAAAGCCTGATTCGGGCTTGTTGATGTTTAATAGCGTTCGCACTAATTGCAACGATCCGCTTCAGACGCTTTACTTCCTTGCACAATTCCTTATATGCAGCATTTCTCTCGCAATCCTTGGGAATTCTGAAGAAACCTGTTGCGATCGAGTCTATATCATCCACATGTTCAGCTGCAGCGTAGATCGCCAACTCCACATAGTCGATCAACTCTTGCCGGATCTGTTCTGCGTTCTGCAACACCTCAATCTTGCTGGAGACTTTCATATATGTTTCAAGCCGACCACAGAACGCGATCAGCTTTTCAGATACCCGTTGGATAGAAACATTGTAGACGCCCAGCGGCAACCTAAGCCCCCTCAACGTGTGAAAGCAGACGTCCGGTGGAATTCCCAAAAGGACCGCGTCGGCCTCTAAGTTCGATGGCGCTTCGCTCGCAATATCAATTTTGTACACCGGCTTCAAGGGCATCCTTCGTGTTGGTCAGGGTATCCGCAGCTGCGTGCTCAAAGTGCTCCAGCGTTATGTCTGGCATCTACGGCTTCCCGTGTGCCCCATCTTGGATGTGATGATCGTATTCTTGATTCAGTAGCCTTATCTCGCGTTTGTGATAGCCATAAGAGCTATCTGCCCTCAGCTATTCGTAGTGAATGACTATACGGAAGTGGATGGAAGCGGACGAGCTTCTGAGAAACAAAAAAACCGCCCTTTTTTTGAAGGGGCGGTTTTCCGTATTTTTTCCGTACTTGACATTTTTGCTGTCGCTAAAAAATGTCTAAGTCGTTGAATAGGTTGGTGGCCGGTACAAGGATCGAACTTGTGACACCTGCCGAGTGAAGTAGGTGCGTGCTAAATCAATTCGATGCCCCAGTGGGTACTAACATTGGAGTAGGGACTCACACTGAAGGGTGTGGAATGACGAGGATAGGATGCAGTAACTTTGACAGTAACCAATCTTGTTCATAAATTTAATATCCGTAGATTCAATGGCATACGTCTTTGTATCGAGTCCCCCCTTGGCACCAATCGAAGGCTATCGAAGTTCTGGTGCAGGATTTCGGTAGCGGAAAGAAAAAACCCGTCTATGGCGGGTTTTTTATGGCTGAGCAATCGGTTCAATAGCGTAGGCGCTGTGGCTTCGCATGAAAATCGATAACGGTTGTTTGTCGATACCGCTTTGTGCGTCGAGCGACAACGCCACGTGCAACGATTATGTACTAAGGCCCCAAGTCTCATTGAAATCGCAGCAGCCAGTCACATATGCTTAGCTCGCCCGCTTGAAATCGAGAGCGGTTATGCAGTTGCCGTGTCAAGGGCGCCGGAGATCTGCGTTGTTCCGCCAGATTGCGTGGACGAGGTGCGTGTCGCGGTAGACGCTGCGCTTGGAGAGATCAAACTTGAGCAGCAGGATGAAAAGTTCTCTATTCATCTGTATTCCTTAGGCGTCGCTAAATTAGTAAAACCCCTGCAGTATTTAGGGTTGACCTACGATGGCGTCGACATTCGGCTTAGGTCAACAGGGTTCGGTAGGTATTACAACAAGATGCGTTCGGGAGTTCGGGCTGCAAAAGGGGCGAGAAATAAGGCGGCTATTGAAGCAGGGGTCTTGGTAACTTCTATAAGGATTCATCGAAAGAAGATAAATCAGAAATTTAGCTATCTGGGCAAACGAAATTTCGTGTCCTATGCACTATCAGCAGCGAAGAAGACACAAAGTAAGGCGATTTCTCGTCAAATTAAGAGGCACTGGGGCATTCTGAACAGAAATGTAGAGGCCAAGGAAACTACGCCTTGACGCGGGTGCTCAATCACGACAGATGCGACACCGATGTAACTGCTTGCCGATCGAACACCATGCGAACATGCACACATAAAAGCTGCAACCTAGAAGCAGCGGACCATGAGTGCATGTCGAAAGCCTGCATAAGCATCCACGATCCTCTGCTAAGGTCTCTCGTCCTGCTGAGCAGCCTGACGATTGCCGGCGTGACAGTAATCAGTGTTCCGTGGCGACTTTGCAGTTGCTGCCGTGAGGGTAGGGGCGGCTGCTAATACGCGCCCTGTCGGGTGATTCTGCCATCTTGCGTCATCAGGGCTTCATTCAAGTTCCATAACGCCTCGGCGAGCGGTTGAATCTTGTACCTATCGCCTAGCAGTTGGAACTCTCCGCTATCAACAAAGAAAGCGCGAAAGTACTGAGTGGGAACACCATGCGTGTCCCTGGATGGGACTTTCGGAATGGCTCCGTGGACTATTTGTTTGTGACCAACGGCGGGCTGTCGTTGAATGTGTCTAACAAGGGAAAGCCAGTCCAGCGCGAGGACGCAAAGTTAGTAGCGGAGGGTGATGGCTTTTCGGGCGTCACATACCCCACGGAATCTCAAAGCAACAAGTAATGCAGCCGGTGTGCGGTAGTCTGGTAGGAGGGGCATAGAACCCAGTGGGGAAGTCATTCGGTTATCTCTTACTCAATTGCTGACGTTTTACTCACCGGACATATCACCAGGAATGCAATGATTAGCGAATGGATGGACAGCGTGCTGGCGCGGGCGTCCACGAAGCGACGAGCATCCAGTATCGGTGGGGCGCTGCCTGTCCGTCACGTCGAGACGTCCGTGGGTGCCGTGCGCGTGTATGACTCCGGGTCAAACCTGCCCTGTGTGATGATTGTTCCCGATGGGCCTAACGTCATCGAACACTACGAGGCATTGATAGGCCTATTCTCAGGTAAGTTGCGCGTCGTGTGTTTCGACATGCCGGGCTTCGGCTACTCGCACCCCCGGCCCTTCTACACGCACTCGCTGGATCAGGGCGCTCGCGCTGTGCTTGGCGTGCTCGACTGCCTTGGTATCGAGAGCGCGGCCCTGGCGTTTAGTTGCGCTAACGGCTTCTATGCTCTGCGTGCTGCCTCGCTCGCACCTCAGCGAATTTTTCGTCTGGTTCTGTCGCAGACTCCCTCGCTCACGGCCATGCATGCGTGGACCGCCCGTATCATTCCACGGCCTCTGCGTATTCCCGTCATCGGACAAGTCGCTGCTTGGATGTTTCGCCGGAAGGTTGCTGGGAGCTGGTACAACATGGCGCTTCCAAGGACGACCGATCCACGGCCTTTCCAGGAGCCCGCCCTGGCGGCCCTTTCCAATGGCTCATGCTTCTGCCTTGCCGGCATCGTGCAGGGGTTGGCTCAAGAGGACACGGCTTCGCTAGCGGGTGTCACCGCGCCGTGCACCATGACCTGGGGTGGAAAGGATCGCTCGCATCGTGGCACCGATCCTCTTTCTCTGCGCGACTGCGTTCCGCAGGCTGAAATCATCCATTTCCCGGATTGCGGACACTTCCCTGATATCGAACAGCCTGGTCGCTTCGCGACGTTGCTCATTGAAGCGGTCACTCGCCACGCGTAGAGCGTGATGATCCGTTCAGACCTTACCGCACCAGTGGTGGGGCCAAGCTCGTGGATTGCTAAGTGAGCTTCGACCCGAAGCGAACATCAAAGACGGATGTAGAGAAAGAGATGCCCAACTGGATGCAAGTAGGCTTGCCCTACGACGCCAATGTCCCGCGCACCTTCATCAACCAGGCGTCCGGTGGCGGGCAAGGTTCGTTGACGGGCAACTTCAACTGGTATCGCCTGCATTTCAAGGTGGATCCGAAATACGCCGGGCAGAAGTTTCTGTTGGAGCTGGAAGGCTCGCATACCGGCGTGCAGGTCTTCATCAACGGCACGCTGCTGCAGGGTGTCAGCGCGGTGGCGGCGGATTCGCAAGCGACCCACGTGGTGGGCTTCGTGCCGGTGATTGTCGACTTGACGCCGTACATCACGGCGGACGGCAAGACGGACAACGTCATCGCCATCGACGTGTCGCGCGGTGCGCCGTGGTATGAGCAACCCAACTTCTCCGGCGCGTTCCGCTTCGGCCAGGCGATGGCGGGTTTGTTCCGTAACGTGAAGTTGTACGTCACCCATCCCATCCATATTCCGCCGAACGTTTATTCGAACCAGAAAACCTGGGGTACCTACGTCGGCACGGTTTCCGAGGTTCCCGCTGCGCAAGGCACAGCTACCGCCGCTTCGGCAGTAGTCGATGTGCAAACCAATGTGGTGAATGAAACATCGACGGCGCAGCAAGTAACGCTGACCACGCAGATCGTGGATGCCAAGGGCAATGTCGTGGTGACCGCGCCGCCGGTGACGCAGACGGTGCCTGCGATGACGGCCAGCACGTTCCCGTCCGGCGCCACGCCGATGTTCGATCAGAAGATCACCCTACCCAATCCCACCCTGTGGTATCCGAACAACGCCACCTGCGGTACGCCCGCGGTGCTGTGCGGTTCGCCGTATCTGTACAAGGTCTATCACATCGTCAGCGTCAACGGCGTGGTGGTCGATTCCACCCAGGACACGCTCGGCATTCGCACGATCACGTGGGATGCCAACTTCCCGTATTTCAATGGCCATGCCGTGTACATGTGGGGCGGCTCGGGACGCTACGACTATCCGGGGCTTGGCTCGTCGGTGCCGGACGAACAAGTGTGGCGCGACATGGCGCAACTTGCGGCGCAGGGCGGCAATGTCTATCGCCCGGGCCATTCGACCAGCAGCGAAGAGCTGGTGGCTGCCGCCGATGCCTACGGCATCATGATCGACCAGCCCAGCGGCGATGGCGAAGGTGACTGGAATGCCAGCTCCAACCCGGCGGCGGACGACCAGCAGCTGAAGCAGGAACTGCATCGCGACATGATCATTCGCGATCGCAGTCATCCGTCGATTCTCGATTGGGAACGCGACAACGGTGGCATGAATACGACGCTTGCCACCGAACTGGGCACCATCGAGACAACGTGGGACAACATCCATCCGCGCGAAAGCGCCGACCGCACCTTCGGTCCGTCATTTGGTTACATCGATGAGTGCGACGGCGCCGGTTGCGAAGCCGGCAACAAGCAGCAGAACCCGACCAACCCGGCGTTTGGCGCCGAGTATTGGGACAACATGGGCACTGGTCGCGGCCTGGCTTACGACTATGAGCTGGCCTTTGCCGCGCCGTATCTGGACGACTGGCGCAAGGGCAGGGCAGCCAATGCCTTTGGCATGGCGCAATGGTATTTCGCCGAATCGCCGGGTGAAGTGAGCTTGTGGGCGGAGTACCAGAACCAGCCCGACATGGTGAATTTCGTGCGTTCGCTCGGTTATTCCGATACCGACGCGAATCGCTTCCCGCGCTTGCTCTACTACATCTATCAAGCCAACTGGATACCGTACACGGTGCAGCCGGTGGTGCATCTGGCGCATCACTGGAATCGCGCATACGAGTACACCGCAGGCACGCCGATTCAAGAGAATGCCTTCAGCAACTGCCCGTCGGTGCGCCTGCTGATCAATGGCCAGCCGAACGATCCGGTCACCGGCGCCTTGCTGGCGGACCAGGTGCCCAATCCGTGGAACATCAACTCCAGTACGAACCTGGCGCAGAACACCACGGTGATGCCGGGACAGGTGCACTGGATGGTGAATTGGTCGCCGGGCACGGTGACGGCGCAGTGCCTGGATGCCAACGGCAATCCGGTAGCCGGCGTGAGCGATACGCGCACGACTGCCGGTGCGGAAGCGAAGATCGTGTTGAGCGTGGTGCCGGATCTGGCCAAGCCGGATGGCTCGGCGTTCCAGTGGACGGCGAACGGTTCGGATGCAGCGTTCGTCGTTGCCGAAGTGGAAGATGCCAATGGGAATCTGGTGCCCACGGCGGCGGACAACGTAACGTTTTCGGTGACGGGGCCGGCCACGTACATGGGCGGTACGCAGCAGTTGGTGGCTGATCCGTCATGGACCAACTACTACCAGGATGCCTATTCGCAAGCGCATAGCACGGTGATCCAGGTTGTGCCGTATGCCTTCTTCCATTCGCCCGGCGATCCGGAGCTGAACTTCGAAGGTGGCTTGCAGAAGATCGCACTGCGCAGCACGTTTGCGCCCGGCACGGTGACGGTGACGGCAAGCGCACCGGGCTTGCAAAGCAGCAGCGTGACGTTGACGTCGGTCGCGCCGGTTGCACCGACGCAAACGCAGGCGCCGGTGATCATCGTGCCGCCGGTGGACGAAGCGACCACTTCCGGTTTCCCGGCGACTTTCACCGTCGTGGCATCCGGTTCGGGCACGCTGAGCTACCAGTGGTCCGCCAAGAACGGCCCGATCAAGGGTGCGACCAGCGCGACGTACACCACGCCCGCGACGACCGCTGCCGACAACGGCGACACATTCACGGTGACGATTGCCAGCAGCAACGGCACGGTGACGTCGACGCCGGTGACGCTCAGCGTCGATGCGCCAGCCAACGTGGTGATTACCACGCAGCCGGCGTCGCAAGCAGTGGTGGATGGCCAGTCGGCCACGCTGACCGTCGCGGCAACGGGTTCGCCCGCTATTACTTATCAGTGGTATCAAGTGGGTTCCGGTGCGATTGCCGGTGCCAACAGCGCGTCTTACACCACGCCGATCTTTACCGTGGCGGGCAGCGAAACGTTCTACGTGGTGGTTACCAACGATCTCGGCTCGGTGCAATCGTCCAATGCGGTGGTGACCATCGATGCGGCGACGCCGGTGTCCTTTACCACGCAACCGGCCAGCACCATCGTGCCGGTAAATGAGCCGGTGCAGTTCACGGCGGTCGTGGCCGGTTCGGCGCCATACACCTATCAATGGCAGTTCACGCCGCCGGGCGGTTCGCCGACCATTCTTACCAGCGGTACGCAGCAGTCGAGCACGCTCACGTACACGATCCCCGCGGTAAGCGTTGCGAATGTGGGTGCGTACACGGTGACTGCAACCAACGCTGCGGGCACGCTTGCCATCAGCAACGCGGCGAACATCACGCTGGCGCCCCCAGGTATCAACCTCGCCCTGAATGCGCTTGCCACCAGCAGCAGTTCGCAGAACCCGTGCAACGATGCGACGACCACGCCAGCCTATTCGGGCACCAATTGCCTGGGTGCGGAGAACGCCGTCGACGGCAATCTTGCTTCGCGCTGGGGTTCGGCTACCGCCGGTGCACCGCCGACACCCGCCGTGCCGGGGGTTGATCCGTCGTGGTTGCAGGTCAACCTGGGTTCGACGCAACCGTTCAATACCGTGGTGATCAATTGGGAAAACGCATACGCCACGCAGTATCAGATTCTCTACAGCAACGGCGATCCCAACGATCCGACATCCTGGAAGACCGCGTACAGCACCGCCAGCGGCGCGGGCGGCACGGAAACGCTCAGCTTCCCGACCGTGGCGGCACGCTATGTACGCTTGAACGGCACGCAGCGCGCCACGCAGTACGGTTACTCGGTGTACGAGTTTCAGGTCTACAACGTGCCGCAATGCGGCGGCGCGTCGGAGCGCTATACCGTCAATGCATCCAACGCCAGCCTGGTGAAAGACAACCTCACCGGCCTCACCTGGACGCGCACCGTGAAGACGGATACCACGCCCGGTTCGCAGTTCACCGGCGTGAGTGCGCAGACCTATTGCGCGGGTATCAACATGCGCGTGCCGACGCAATCGGAAGCGCAGACCATCGGCGGCGTGAACAATGCCACCTGTGCGTTCTCCGGCACGTGGAGCACGTGGACGTCGACGGTCGATCCGAACGATTCCAGCAAAACCGCCGTGGTGAATTTCGACGGCACCTTGGCGTATCAGGTCACCAACAACTATCCGGGTGCAACGCTGTGCGCTTCCGGTACGGATGCCGGTGCAGCGCCCACCATCACCACGCAGCCGGCCAATCAAGCCGTGGCGCCTGGGCAGCCGGCCACCTTCAGTGTGACGGCGACTGGCCTTGGCACCTTGAGCTACCAGTGGTCCAAGAACGGTGCTGCGATCGCCGGTGCGACCTCGGCCAGCTACACCACGCCTGCGACCGTGGCTAGCGACAACGGTGCGGCGTTCAGCGTGGCGGTGAGCGACGTGTTCGGCACCATCAACAGCAACACCGCCACGCTTGCCGTGCAACAGAACAGCTGCACCGCCGCGCCAAGCGCACCGGGAGCGTTGGCCGCTACGGTAAATGGCTCCAGCCAGGTGAACCTGGCGTGGGGCGCAAGCACGGCGGGTAGTGCCTGCACGGTCAGCTACAGCGTGTATCGCAGTACCGCCGCCGGCTTTACGCCATCGGCTGCCAACCAGATCGCCAAGACATCCGCCACCACCTATGCGGATGGGAGCGTGGCTGCGGCAGCGACGTACTACTACATCGTCGAAGCCACGGATGCGGCAGGCGCTTCGGCAGCTTCCAACACCGCCACCGCAACGACGTCCGTTTCCACCTGCACCAGCAACTGCATCAGTCCGGATGCGATTGCGATCAGCGCAGGCGGTCCCGGCGCCGGTTATTTCGCTGCCGATGAAGATTTCAACGGCGGCACGGCTTCCGGTAGCAATGCGGCGGTCAACATCAACGGCGTGAGCAATCCTGCGCCGCAGTCGGTGTACCAGCATCAGCGCTTCGGCAACTTCAGCTATACGCTGCCGGGCCTGACGGCGGGTACCAGCTACGTGGTGCGCCTGCATTTCGCCGAGACCTACTGGACGCAGCCCGGGCAGCGCGTGTTCAACGTCAGCATCAACGGCACGCAGGTGTTGACCAACTTCGATGTGCTGGCGGCGGCCGGCGGGCAGGATGTTGCCGTGGTCGAGCAATTCGCGGCCACCGCGAATGCGCAAGGCCAGATCGTGATTCAGTTCACCACGGTCAAGGACAACGCCGAAGTCAGCGGTATCGAAGTCGAAAACGCAACGGCGACCAACACGCCGCCCAATGCACCGTCGAACTTGTCGGCAACGGTGGCTTCTTCCAGCCAGATCAACTTGAGCTGGACGCCTTCGCAGACCTCGGGCGTGACGTACGCGGTGTACCGCAACGGCACGGCGGTAGCGCAGAACCTGTCTGCCAGTACCTATAGCGACAGCGGTTTGACCTCGTCGACCACGTACTCCTACACGGTCGTAGCGGTGGATTCGGTCGGTACGTCGATGTCTTCCAATACGGCTACCGCCACCACGTTCAATGTGGATTGCGTGACCGGGTGCGGTTCGGATGTGCTGGCGATCAGTGCCGGTGGTACGGCCTCGGGTGATTACGTTGCCGATGAAGATTTCAACGGCGGCGCGGCATCCGGCACGGGCTCGACCATCAATCTCTCCGGTGTGACCAATCCTGCGCCGCAGTCGGTCTATCAGCACCAGCGTGTCGGCAACAACTTCAGCTACACGCTGCCTGGCTTGACCGCCGGCGCCAGCTACACCGTGCGCTTGCATTTCGCCGAGTTCTATTGGACCAAGGCTGGGCAGCGTGTGTTCAACGTGAGCATCAACGGCACGCAGGTGTTGAAGAACTTCGACATCGTCGCGACCGCGGGCGGGCAAGACATCGCAGTGGTCGAACCCTTCACGGCAACGGCGAATGCACAAGGTCAGATCGTGCTGCAGTTCACCACCGTCACGGACAATGCCGAGATCAATGGCATCGAAGTGATCGCTCCGCCGCCAGGTGCACCGGGCAGCATCACGGCGACGGCAGTATCCACCAGCCAGATCAACCTCAGCTGGACGGGCTCGTCGGCGGCGGGCGTGGTCTACGACATCTTCCGCAGCACCAAGGCCGGTTTTACGCCATCGAGCGCCAACTTGATCGCCACCGCCAACGGCACCAGCTATTCGGATACCGGGCTTGCGAACAACACCACTTACTACTACGTGGTTGAGGCATCCAACGCGACCGGCACCTCCGCGCCGGCTGCGCAAGCTAGCGCCAGTACGCAGGCGATTCCGTCGGCGCCGACGAACCTGACAGCCACGCCGGCGTCGTCCAGCGAGATCGACTTGAGCTGGACGGCATCGACGACACCCGGTGTCACCTACACAATCACCCGCGACGCTACGGTCGTCGCGAGTGGTTTGATGGCTACCACTTACCGCGACACTGGTTTGGCAGCGTCGACCACGTACAGCTATGCCGTCGACGCAGTCAATGCGGTCGGTGCGTCCTCGGCGGATTCCGCCACGGCAACCACCTTGGCAACGGTCACGGTATCCACGCCAGTCATCAGCGCATCGCCTGTCAATCAAGCCGTGACGATCGGACGCACGGCCACGTTCTCGGTGTCGGCAACCGGCGGTACGCTGGCTTACCAGTGGTACAAGAACAACACCGCCATCCCGGGCGCCACCAGCGCGAGCTACACCACGCCAGGCACCACGTATGCGGACAACACCGACAGCTTTACGGTGACGGTGAGTAACGCCACGGGTTCGGTGACATCGTCGGCAGCGACCTTGAGCGTGAATCTGGCACCCAGCTACACCGTCGTGCCGGGCTACATCGTCACCGACCTCAGCAACAACACCCATGGCGCATGGGCCGACAGCCAGATCTATGTCGAGATTCTCGGCAACGATCCAGCAACCGGTGCGCTGTCGTGGGTCAACTACGACGGCACCATCACGGCGGCCAAGGTCGCGGACAATACCGCTGTCAATGCATTGGTTGGGCCGAACGGGCAGACGTATCCCAACTACGCCTTCACGCTGGCGCAGGCCAATCATCAGCTCAAGCTGCCGCCGATCACTTCCGGCCGCATCTATATCTCCGAAGGCAGCCCGCTGTACATGCCGATCATGGCTGGCGCGAACGGTGGCAATAACGGCTACGCCGGGCCGAATCCGCAGAACAACACCGATCCGAACATCAACGTTCACTACGACAGGTATGAGTTCAACTACGCCAGCAACGGCGGCATCTTCATCAACACCACCCAGGTGAACCAGATCGGCTTGCCGCTGCTGCTGGATGTGTGGGGCGCCAATGAGACCTACCACATGCAGGTGGGTATCAACGAATCGATCGCCGACCTTGATCAGGAATACATCAGCCAGACGCCGGCCGCTTTCCACACACCGACGCCGACCAGCTTGCGCATCCTGTCGCCTGCGGAAACCACGTTCAACGCAGGTGGTGCCAACGGCAATTACTTCGACAGCTACATTGCCAGCGCGTGGTCGCAGTACGGCAGTTCTCCAGTGATTATCACCGTCAACGGCCGCCAGTTCAGCGGCAAGGCTTCCGGCTCGATCTTGACCTTTACCGAGGTCAATCCGGCTGCCGCCAACGTCGGCGAGACCTTCGTGGTGCAACAGCCGTCGACGCAGGATGTATTGCTATGCGCGGGCACGATGGCTTCCGGCGTGGCGGGCAATTCGCCGCAGCAGCAGGATGAAAACGCCATCCAGTTGCAGCTGGAAAACCAGATCTGCGCGGCGACCCATCGTGGCGTGCTGTTGAACACGGCGAACTGGGCGAATGCCTCGGCGTACTACCCATTTTCGTCACCGGCGAACTTCTATGCGTGGTTCTGGCATCAGCACTCGGTGAGCGGGTTGGCCTATGGTTTCTCGTATGACGACAACAACAACCAGAGCACCACGATAACCACGCAGCAGCCGGAACACATGGCATTCGGTATCGGCTGGTAAGAAGCTACGCAACGCCGAATCGTGGGCTGGGATTTCATCCCAGCCCACGGGCTTGCTCCGCAACATCGGATCATTTCTAATACGGCTCGCCGTGCCGCCGTCGCGGCGCAGCATCAAGCAAGGGACACCCATGTTCAGGAGGAGCAGCATGTTCAAGTGGTTTAGCGTGGTCGCAATGACCACCCTGTTGATGCCGCTGTGCGCTTCGGCGCAGTCGGCGCCATCGTATTTCAAGTTGTCGAGCAATCCGGATTTCGCCAAATACCGGCCCGCGCTGGTGAATTACCTGCGCAGCCAGCATTACCGCAAGGCCACCCGTTTCTGCCTGTTCGGTACCAAGGACGATAACGGCGCCACCGCCACGGTGATCTGGCCGGATGGCCAGCAGATCATCGACTGGGGCGGCAATGATTCGGCGCTGGCCGACTCCACGTCCATCGTGCATCTGAAGACCGACGTGGTGCCTACCGAAAACGATCTGCACGGCAGCACCTATCTGGTTACCCGCAAGTGGGTGAATGACCAGCGATCCATCTGCAAGCAAAACGGCGAGACAGTGCAAGTCAGCGCAGCGGATCTAAAGCAATAAACCAGGAACAACCTTCTTCAAAGGAATGGAATCGTGATGACGTTACCCGATCAGATGAGTGTCGCGGGCATCAAGGCGCGGCTGTTTTTGTGCGAATGCCCCGCGCCCAGCGACCATAGCTACACCCCCGAGGCAGCGGCCGAAGCGATCAACCTGATGGATGTGGTGATCCGCAATCGCGTGTTGAATCCGCGCCCGTTCATGGCTAGCGGTCCTTCCGTATTGGCGGTCGTGCAGGCGCGCGGGCAGTTTGCCGGTTTTGACGGTTATCCCAACATCAGTCCTGGCCTGGTCACGCATATCCAGGACATTATCAATATCGCCAATAACGCACGTGACCGGCGCTCGGCCAGCTACCAGGACTTCGTCAACAAAGTGCTGACGGTGGCCAACGCCAGCAGTAATACCGATCCGTCGCCGGGCAAGCTGGTGGCCTGGCGCACGCATAACCATTCGTCGCCGGGTGCGGGATTTGTGCTGTTCAAGACCGTGCTGAAGAACGACTTTTATTACAAGGTCAGCTGATATTTCGTGCACCGGCTGACCAGTGTCTTTGGATGCACTCCTGTGACCAACGGGCGTGCGACACTGCGCAACACAGTCAACGGGGCACGTCATGTCGAACCAACCTTACGAGCTTTTGACGGCTGCGGATATCGCAGCGATGACCACCACGGTTTCCATCCACGACCTTAATCCCAATGCCATTCGCCACAAGAAATCCGTTGGCGATGCCGTCGGGCTGACTCAAATCGGCGCGCTGATCATCACGATCATGCCGGGTCACCAATCATCGGAATACCACCGGCACCTGTATGAAGAGGAGTGTCTATACATCCTCTCCGGGCATGGCGAAGCCACCATCGGGGATCAGGTATGCAGCGTGGCTGCGGGTGATTTTCTTGGCTTCGCACGAGGCGGGCCTGCGCACGTGCTTGCCAATACGGGTAACGAGCCGCTGGTGTTCTTCGTGGTTGGGCAGAGGTTGGAACACGATGTCTGCGACTATCCGCGCAAAGGCGTGAGGCTCTATATAGCCGGCAAGTCGGAAGCCTACGTGGATCTTTGATTTTCTTTGAAAAGCTCACCCGCAAGGCGAGGCACAAGCGAAGCGAATGACGCATATTGCTGTTATCCAGCAGTAAGCGACTGGGCATATGCCTATGGTCATGTGTTCCGACCAGTCAGAAGGTACTATCGTGTGGCCCGATAGGACAACAAGACCGAAAAGCGTATAGGCGTCTAAATGGA
>Ga0134128_10006494_pt1 | contig 14157 bp, 12 predicted proteins | sample KB31754_FD_96462 | JGI IMG/M metagenome (GOLD analysis project Ga0134128, IMG submission 96462) | Terrestrial soil microbial communities with excess Nitrogen fertilizer from Kellogg Biological Station, Michigan, USA - KB3-175-4 | ecosystem: Environmental > Terrestrial > Soil > Unclassified ... | reverse complement strand
TTTCGACTGCGACTGGGATTGGTCCTGCGCTTCCTGGGCCATCGCGATTAACTGTGGGGTTGGGAGCGTGAACAGGAATGTGAGCAGTAAAGCTACTACTCGCAAAAATGGGTGTTTCATTGCGTGAGTCCTCCAGGTTGGGTTTAGGAAGGTTGATGCTATCAGTTTCGGGTGAAGCTCTTGTGGAGAGCTATGATGAGAAGCGGTTCAAACTCGGTGTTCGAACGCGTGTAGAAGTTTTGACTCTTCTGGTTGAATTTGATGTGGAAGGCGCGCTTCGAAAGACGATTGACTTTGAACTCTTCAACTTCGCCGTAGCTTATTTTGAATCCGTGCGTCCCTTCAGACGGGACAAACTCGATTCCATCTTTGCGCAGATGCAGCCAGCCGCGGCAGTAATCAGCAACGTAGTCAGTGTTGAATTTTTCGTGTGAGTGGGTGACGAAGAAGGTTGCGCCGCCGCCCGCATTGAAGGCGGACTTGAAGTCTTCGAGTGCGGTGGTGAAATTCTGGTGGAGATAGAGATTGGCGGTCGCCATGTAGGTCAACGCCTCTGCGTTCTTTGGATCCTTTTCGAGAACCTCTTCGAGTCTGGTGATGGCGTCGTCGTATTTTTGGCGGTAAATGAGATCGAGAATAGACGTAGTCGACTGGGCTGCGGCCACTGCGACAGCAAGCAGAACTGCAATCAATGCGCGTAAACTGTTCGAAATAGAAAACATTTGTTGGACGGCTTAGATACGAGGTACGGGACTTGGGCCAGGTCACTACCACCACGCGAGTGCGGGTGGGGTCTAACTATATGTATTTCGCCGCCGATCCATTACACCCTTTTTGCACAGGATCCACTGTTGGACAAAGTCCAAGAGGAGGTTTTTTATCTGATATAGGAGAGCAGCAGGTTGAAGAGCAGTCCGTCGCTGCTTCGTGGAACGAGGAAGTAGATCGTCTGTGGGGCTGGGTCGTTGCGGGTTAATTGCCTGGTTCCAGTCGGGGATGCGGCTTCCTGCTCTTCCACAGTCCGAGTCTGACCCACTCCACCATTCATCTCAAACCGTTCAGTCATTCCGCTCCACTTTCTCTCCCACGCCACTAATTGCGTGTTCGAAACCGGCAAAGGATCATACGTGAGGGGAAACGAGAGAGGCGCTGATGTCACGATGATCGTGAGCATCTCACCTGCTTGATTAGCTTTCGGGGTTGCCTTGAACGGTTCGTCGTGCTGGGCCGGTATATCGATCAATCTTCCAGCCTCGAGTCGATTGTCTTCCCCGCGTTGCGGAAAGATCAAATTCGTTTCGCCGCCCGAACTGCCGTCAGTAAACCAGTCACGATTGATCACGTAAAGATAACCAGGCCGCGGCGACTCGATACTCAAACGAAGCAAATCGCCCTCGTGAAACTGCGTGCCGGCTTCGACGCGTTTAGCGACTTCCTTTCCCGATGGTCCAGCTACTCGTTCCACCTTCCAAAGTGTGACACCTGCTTTCAAGGTGCTTGGACTATCTACGTCCAACGCTTTGGCGAGTGGCGGTGAAGCAAGCGTATATCTACGAATTCTTCCAGCACGTCGCCTGGAGCTTGGCCGGCTCTTGTTGAAATCATCTGAAGTGATCGACCTGTCTTTCGGTTGCTGGGGGTGGGTCACTAACGGTAGCGAGAGGGCGAGGATGAGTAGGAAGATTCTAATCACGATGCTCCTGTGTTATCGATGTTGTAACTCAACCAGTCTAACGACCACGCCACCTACACCGCGGACGGTGGTCTGTTGCGTAGGCTTGTCTCTGCTGATTTTGGCATCGGACTCCTGTCTCTTTGCCGTAAGGAATGCCTTGACTGCGTCGAGACTCTGCCCAGTCAACCTTCCACGATTGTTGAAGGCTTCCGCTTTGCCAGACTCGAGTTCCGGGACCGATGCCGTGGACCAGACGATCCACAAATTTTCCGTCCCTGGCTCGCCTCCAAACGTGTTCCAGTTACTTCGCGCCAACTGGTTCGCGCCGACTGATGCCGAGCCTTTATTAGTGCTGGGAACCGGATAGATTATGGTGAAGCTGCTGGCGTTGGCTTCGGGTGTTCCTTCATTGAATACATAGACGTAACCGGGATTGGTGCTTTTGACCTGGAGTTGAAATCTATCGCCGCTGTCGAAAACGTCCTGACCATCCGACGGGAAAGGAGCTTGAAACGCCATTTTGTTACGCATCCTTTGCACCTTCAGCGAAAAAACAAAGGAGTGCGTCGAAGGCTGAGCTGTTTCAGCCGGTTCCGGACTGCTCATCGGGTCCGGATTCCTCGCGAGCTGGCCGCCCTGTTTCATAATCCACAAGACCGCGAATACACCGATCAGAACAACTAAGAACACGAGCATAACCATTAGCCGAAGCTTGCCTAGTCTGAATCGCCGCTCACGCGCGGTGCTCGAGTCCTCAGGGGTAGACGATTCTTCAATCTCCGAGGTAAGGGTATTCGCACCATCTAATAAATTACTTCTGGGCGCCGTTTCTCCTTCATTCAAAAGTGCGCGGGCCAAAGTGTTGCCAAACTCAGCAGCACTTTGATAACGAGCAGTGCGCTCGAACGCCAGCGCACGCAAAATAATCGCCTGCGCCTCAGTTGAAACACTGGCGCGAAGATCGATCGGCTTCACGCGTATACCTTCGCGATGCATCTCGAGCAATTGCGGCGCTGAAACCGGATTGAACGGTCGCCGGCCCGTCAATATCTCGTAAGCGATCACACCCATCGAGTAGATATCGCTCGCAGCCGTAATTCGTTCACCACCGCGAAGCTGCTCAGGCGACATGTAAAGCACCGTACCAACCGGAACTTTATCCACCGTGCTCGGCGCCACCACCGAGTCTTTGACTTTCGCAATCCCGAAATCAACGACTTTCACATGCTCTTCGCCTTTGAGCGACTGCAGCATGATGTTGTCGGGTTTCAGATCACGATGAAAAATCTTTTGCTCGTGTACGTGTTCGAGCGCAGCGCCGATCTGCTTCAAAATCACTGCGGCCCGCTCGAGATCCATGCCTTCAACCGGAATCTGTGAGCGCAGAGTCACACCGTTGACGTACTGCATCACGATGTACGGCTTACCATCCGGCAGCTCGCCCGCGCCCAACACATTTACAACTCCCGGATGATCGATACGCGAAAGTGCTTCTACTTCCTGTCTGAATTTCCGGACAACATAATCATCTGTCACCGAGGCCTCGAGTAGCACCTTGATGACGACTGCCCGGTTGTGAAGTGTCAGATCGCGTGCGAGGTAGACCTTGCCCATACCGCCATGGCCCAGCACACGCTCGACCAGATACTTATTATCGATCGTCATGCCGATAAGGTTTTCCGTTGTACTCGCGGATTTCTTCGCACTATCGCTGGAGATGATCTTGAGACCCAACTCGAAGACGGAAGACTCGAGGAACCCCTCCGATGAGTCGTCGGCTTTCAGAAGCGACGTAACCTCACGCACCAGAAAGGGATCCCCGTCACACGCAGTCGCGATGAACGCGCTGCGCTCAGACTTAGGCATCGGCAAGGTCGAATAGTAAATTTCCTGAATGCGGTCCCAGACCGGGCGCTCCATTCAAGTGTCTCCTAAAGGTGGGCTCGAAAGGCGAAGCCGCGCGCAGAGTTTCTTTAACGCGATGAGTCGTCAGTTGCGGGCAGCATTCTATAGATGCGACCGATGCCTGACAATCGTCTCTTAACGTAATGGTTTCAGACCACGATTCATTACGTATCAGCAACTGTAGGGGTGGGCCCTCCGCGGCCACCCGTTCTTCGACAAGAAACCTTTTAACAGTTTTCGCCATCTAGATCGGCGGTTTGCTGTAAGATACAAAGGCCCAGACCGACGGGGAGCTCCCATGACCCGGACGCACGAAATTACTGACCTACTGCAAGCGTGGAGTCGAGGCGACCCCGAGGCGCTCGCGAAGCTCCTCCCGCTTGTCGATCGTGAGCTCAAGCGCATCGCGCATGCTTACATGCTCAAGGAACGAGCCGGACACACGCTCCAAACAACCGCTTTAGTAAATGAAGCAATCGCAAGTCTCATAGCCGACGAGCCGATCGACTGGAAAAGCAGAAAGCATTTTTACGCAATCGTCAGTTGGCGAATGCGTAACACTCTCATTGAATACGCGCGCGGCCGATTGACCGTGAAACGCGGCCAGGGCGCGCAACACGTCGACTTTGACGAGACCGTATTCATGACAGATGAGAAGTCTGAAGAGATGGTTATGCTTGATGAAGCTTTGAAAAAGCTCGCCAAATTCGATGAGCGGAAAGCCACGATTGTCGATCATCGTTACTTCGGAGGGAAGACCACTGAAGAAATCGCAGACCTTCTGGACGTCTCACCATCAACGGTTGACCGCGAGTGGCGGATTACGCGCGCATGGCTGTACCGGGAAATATTCGGAGAAGAAGAGTAAGACTTTCTGACCATTGCCACCATGCCCTCACGGCGTTATTCTCTTCGGCATTATGAAATCCCTCTTGACACTTGTCTTCGCAACGTTTTTCCTTTCCTGCAACGCACTGGCCCAGGATGCAAGCACAACTGCTTCACCTTCCAGCGTCAAAACTGTGGCGGTCACTCCCTCAACGAAGGAAGCCGAAGTCGGTCAACAAGTAAAGATCACTGTCGTGGCGAAGGACGCCGCCGGTAACGTCATCAACGAAAAGCCTTCGACCTTCTTCGCCGGACCGTTCGACATCGCGGCGGCCGATGATGACGGCAATGTGAAGCTCTTCGGCGTTGGTGAAGTGACTGTCGGCGCGATCGTTGGCGGCACGCCAGGCTTTTCAACTTTTATGGTGAAAGCGCCGACCGTGAAGACGATCGAGATCGCACCCGTCAAGACGCCTCTCGTAACCGGCGGCAACGTAGAACTCGACACCGTCACACGCATCTTCAACGGCGATCCTCGCACAGGCGTTCCTGTCAGTTGGACTTCCGATAACGCGCAAGTCGCAACTGTCGATGCGGCCGGCGTGGTGACCGGTGTTGGACCAGGAAAAGCTAACATCACCGCCACAACAGGTCCTGCAACTGCGACGACAACAATCACTGTAGTTAAAAACAATCTCCGAAGCCTCGTTGTGACCGCAGGCGCCAAAACCGCGCGCACCGGCGACGTGATCCGTTTCACTGCCAAGGGTGATCCGAGCGGCGACTTCAGCACACGGTGGTCCGTGAGCGGAAGCGCAGCAACCGTCGATTCGAACGGCGCATTCGTCGCCGACTTACCGGGAACTTATATCGTGACGGCGATGAGTGGGAACGTTTCGTCGAGCGCGTCGATCGTTGTCGCGCCGCGCGATATCGAACGTGAAATCGAAATCGTCGGACGCGTGCCGATGAAAGAATATCAGGGCGCGGAACAGTGGATCATCGGCAACTACGCTTACTACTCGACGATCAACGATCGCTTTCTGGTCTACGACATTTCCGATCCCGCAAATCCGAAACTGACCGACACGGTCAAAGTCGATGCGCGTCTCGTTAACGACATCTCAACGACCGCCGACGGCAAGATTCTCGTGATCTCGCGCGAAGGTGCGTCTAATCGAAAGAACGGGATCGCGTTTTACGACACGTCTGATCCGGCTCATCCAAAACTGATTTCGGAATACACAGCGACAGTCACGGGCGGTGTGCACAGTGCGTTTGTGGACGGTCACTACGTTTACCTGACCGACGATGCGACTGGCTCGATGCGCGTGATCGATTTCGCGGATGTCAAGAATCCGAAAGAAGTCGCGCGCTGGCAGACCGAGGGTCCCACCGTGACCACGATGACCACGAAGGAGGGCGACCATATCGTCGGACGCTACGTCCACGATCTACAAGTCAAGGACGGTCTGGCGTATCTCGCTTACTGGCACGACGGCCTCGTGATACTCGACGTCGGCGCGGGAATTAAAGGCGGGAGCCCGGAAAATCCGAAGTTTGTCAGCCAGTTTCGTTTCAATCACAATGAGCTTTACGGCAACGGCTGGCTCGCGGGCACACACTCTGTCTATCGTTATCGCAACTATGTGTTCATCGGCGACGAAGTGTTTCCGGCCATATTCGACATCAGATCGCCGAAGCGTATTCCGGTGCGCGGCGTGGTCCACGTGATGGATGTTTCAGACATCAACAATCCGCGTAAAGTCGCGGAGTATCCGGTGCCGGAAGGCGGCGCGCACAACATGTGGGTCGAGAACGATCTGATGTACGTGGGTTATTACAGCGGCGGCGGGCGTGTGGTTGATGTATCGGGCGAGCTGCGTGGTGATCTTTATCGACAGGGGCGCGAGATAGCGCGCATCTGGACCGGCGATGCTGAGGGTTTCCGTGCGAATCTTGCGCTTACGTGGGGCGCGCAACCGCACAACGGTCTGATCTACTTCAACGATATCAACTCGGGATTATGGATCGTGAAGCTTGGCGAGAAAATCGACAAAGGTTCCACAACCGCACCCGGCAAGTGAATCTTATCCACAGATTACGCAGATGTCTGTGTAATCTGTGGATAACTACTTATAAAAGTCGATCCCCGCGGCCCCTTGGGCGACATCCAAAGTCGCTACCGTTTTCATCACTGCGAGATCGATCACCTCAACCGTTCCCGGTTCGGATCCAACACCCTCCACCGTCACGAACGCATACCGATCGTCGGGCGTCACGACCACACCGTGCAGCACTTTCCGTTTCGTCGGCAGCCGCATTAACTCTTTTCCCGTTTTCAAATCGTAGATTGATACTGACTGGTCGCGCTTGTTCGTCGCAATCAAACGCGAGCCATCGTGAGTGATATCAAGGTTGTAAACACCCGGTCGCGCTGGAATGCGGCGAACAAGGGACCACGTATTCGCGTTTACCTCAACGATCTCACTCGAACCGTTGCATGCCACATAGATCGATGAACCGTCGGTCGAAGGCTCGGCCCACGTCGGTGAACACGAATTGTCGCCCGGCTTCGGCGGCTCAGTTCCGTGTCCGGCGTTGCCATGCAGCGTGTGTTTCTCCGGACTCATGCGCGGTCCCGGTGGTCCGGGCAGCCCATTTTCCTGGTTCTTCGTGACGATAAAATGCCGCGCCACTTTCAATGTTCGCGTGTCGATCTCGACCAATGTGTCGTCCATCATGCAGGCCGAATATTGCTTTGTTCCCTGCGGATTCAAACGTGAGCCATGCGGCATCGTGCAGGTTGGTATCCGCGCGATCTCGGTCATCGTCTGTGTCGACACTACTGAAACACTCGATGGCGCCATGTCGCCGTGCAGGTTGAAGTTGACGACGAAGAGAAAATCTCCGCGAGGACTGACGTCGAGCGTTGCCGGGAAAAGACCGAGCGACGCTTTGCCGATGAGGGCATCGTTTTTAGTCGAGTATTTCCAGACGGATCCGAACGGGCGGCCATGTGCAATCGTGACGTAATAAAACTGTCGATCGGGAGAAAGAACGATGCCGTGTGGACCATCAATATCGATCGGCATGTCGCCCGTGTCGATCTGGTGATCGATTTTAATCCCCGCTGGTCCGAAACGTACCAACGCGATCTTGTCCGCGCCTTCTGACAGGACGTAAACGAGATAGTCTTTGTCGGGCTTCGTTTGTGATCGCGCGAAGAAAGGAGAGAACACGATCAAAAGCAGAATGGATGTGTAGCGCGCCACCTTCATTGTGGGAAGTCTACTACTCTTTGTGACCATACCAACAGACTACAAGTGACAAATCCAAATGCATTCAGCAGCCCGTGCGTCATTGCCATTCCTGGGATCGTGATGATTAACGTTTGGGTTGCGAGACTGTAAGCGTAAAGACACGCGAGCACCATCGCGGCACAACTCGAGATCGCTCCGATCAATAGCAGCATGCGCGCCACTGGCGAGTTGATCGACGGCCTTACCCAACCAACCGTGAGCACAGCCAACAACAGCAGGCCAAGTGTCAGTAACAGCGCGCCTGCGAATCCGATCCACGGTGAAAACGTAATTCCCGCCGCAACGAGTGGCATCGCCGCGACCAGAGCAAACACCGAGAGTCCAAAAACACTTCGCGGGTAGTCCCGGCGCGAAAGAACTCTCCCGTTCATACCCGCGATGATTGGCGTTGCGAACCCAGCAAAGTGGAAGTGCACGACGGTCAGCAGGACGATCATCTCGCCAAAAGCGAAAGGCTGAATGCCGAGGCGATAGACCACGAGCCACACGCCGGCCACCGGCAAATACAACAAACCGGCATCGAGGCTCAACTCTTCGATACGATGAAAGCCCCTGCCGGTAAGTCTTATCAATCCAAGTAACGCGATCAGTATGTTGAGGATGAGCCACGCTGACGCGAGTGCGGCGGAAAGCACGCCCTTTTGGACGAAGAAAGCTGAGATCGTGATCAACGCGCCGATCGGCTGTGCAAAGACCACCAGCTTGTATAACGACGACCCGCGCTCATCCACCACAATCGAAAGTCCCAAAGGCACGACGACGAGCACCGCCCAAAACACAACCTTGTGGACTAATTCAGCCTGCTCGGAATCGGAGGTGGTAAGTAGAAGAGTGATCAGCCAAACAATCACACCACCCGCAGCGCTTCGTTTGGCAAACGTTGGACAGGAGTTCACGATTTACAGAATTTACACGATTTAATCCTGAGCATCCTGAAAATCTTGTCATCCTGTCCAACAAACTTCACCATCAAGACCGGCAACATCACAACGAGCGGCATCACCAACACAAAACCAAAATGCTCCCAAAATCCGGCCCGGTGAAACGCTCCATTGACAAGGGGAACGCCCAATGTCATCACATAGTAAATAATAACCGGAAACATCAATAACTTTCTTTCCATCACTACGAACAACAACATCAAAAACCCAAAATAAACCACGATCCCTTCGAGCCGGTGCAGTTGATTCTCGGTCAACCAACTTACCTCCAGCGAGCGCCTTTGAATCTCCAGCGCGATAACAATGCGCATCGCATTCGCAATCACCGTCGTCGCATAAGCTGTCGCAATGCTGATCGGAAGAAAGCGCCAGCTCACACTCTCAAAACGCCCGTTCCACAATCGTCTCAGCGCCAGCATGACGAACGCCATAATCAGAAAATTCACGCCCGCACATGGCACAGCGATCACGAACGTATGATCGCTGCTCATGTAACCTGTGTACGACTCGAACACAAACGATCGCCCGCTCAACAACTCGACGATGAGTGTCGTCGGAGCAAGTATCCACCGCAACTCGTTCGCAGTTGCGGTGGAGTAATACTGCTTGAGCGCCAGAGCGCACAGCAAAACTATCGCGAGCTGTGCGCCCCAGATCATCCTGCGCCTATTCATACGAACCACCTTCGTCTGCGCAGGATCATGATCGTCGCCAACAGGAGCGTGCCGACCATTAACCAAATCAACTCAGGTTCACTTCCGACTTCGGCGCCACCACCAACCGCAAGGTCACTGACTCTCAGCGGCATCGGCAACGGCTGCTTCACATCCTGCGCATTACCGTTCGGATTGGTCACAACTTCACGAACCGCAATGAACGACGTGTACCGCGTCAGCAAGTTGTACTTCAGACCAAGCCTCGTGACTTCTTTAATGCTCTCTTCCGAAAGGTCCGAGGAGCCGTAATCAGACAACTCGGCTATTCGTGACCGCGCCCACAGGTAACGCAACGCACTGTTCCCTTCATCCGGCTGAGCACCAGCTACATCGAGACGACTGACGTACTCGCCCTGACCTGTCTTGCCGGTCAACTCAATCGTTCCGGCAACTGGACCGCGCCATTTACCAAACAAAATGATCGGACGTTGCGCCAGCAGATCAGGAAAGCGCATCGGATTGACGTCGTAAGTGTCGAAGCCGACTGAGCGCACCTGGATGTCAGTCAACACCGGGGTCTGGATGTACTCGCGGAACTTGTCGGCCACGCCTTCAGCTTCCGCTTCTTCAGTGACGATGAACGGCTCGCCCATGCCAGCCCTGGCGATGCCTTCAATCAGGTAACGATTGACCGAGCCGCCGATGCCGAACGCGAAGACGTTGCAACGGTTCAGGTTTGCGCGAATGTGATCGAACACACCTTGTTCACCCGAGACGTAACCATCAGTCACGAGCACGACGCTGCGAGAGATTCCATCCTGTCGCGGCAAGCTCATCGCGTTTTGAATCGCTGCAAGTAGCTCAGTTCCACCACTGCCGCGCTGTTGTTCGAGCAGGTGAATAGCGAGGGCGATGTTCTGCGGATTAGCTTGCAGTGATTGCGGCGAAAGCACTGTCGAGTCGCCGGCAAACAGCACAACGTTGAATAAATCCGTCGGGCGCAGTTTTCCGATCAAGTCTCTGAGCAGTCGCTTCGACGTGTTCAGAGGAAAACCTTCCATCGAGCCTGAAACGTCGACAACAAAGATGTACTCGCGCGGCGGAATCGCTTCTGTCTCGACACGCTTCGGCGGCTGGGCCATGTAAAGAAAAAAGTTCTCATCCTGACCCTGGAACAGCAGCAGGCCCGAAGCGATCTGATCGCCCGCGAGACGATAGCGCACGACGAAGTCACGATTGCCCTGGAACGGATCCGAGTCGTCGAGGGTCAACTGCGCCACACCCTGACTCTGCCACTGCGGCATGATCTGGTGTGAAGGACACGTTAGATCGTAAACCGGCACACCTGCGGCAATCCGAGCCGAGATGTGGAGCGCACTCGCCGGCTTCTCGCCCTGATGTTGATAAGGAGATTCGACGAAAGCATCTTGCTTTTTCTTTCCATCCTGTGGCGAGGCGTAGCGTGGTCCAACAACTGTCGGAAACACGACTTCGTAAACGTTGTCAGTTGGAACAAGAAGCTCTGTGTAACGCAGCTCGATCTCGACCTGTTCCTGCGGCATGATGTTCGCCAAACTCATCGAGAAGACGTTCGGCCGCTCCTGTTCGAGTAACGACGCGCTCTTCCCTTCTTCCTTCGCCTGTTCGAAATCTTTCTTCGCCTGTTCGCGTTCTTTGATCTTGGCGACGATGATCTCGTCACCGATTTGCATGCGCATCGAGTAGACGGCGGCGCGTGTCGACGCGGGAAAGACGTAAGAAGCGTTAATCGGACGTGATCCCTCGTTGCGATAAATTTGCCGGACTTTGACGTCGGCAATAACACCTGAAACTGAGATATCGACTCGTGTGTCTTTGAGCGGCAGGTGATCGACGCTCGGATCTCCCTGGACCACGAAATAGGGAGCGAGCGTTTTGTCTTGCGGGGTTTGCGCCCGCGCGCAGGTGAAAGTGATCGCAACCGCGATCAAAGCAACACAGAAACTTCTAAAGTGGACTCGCATGATTTCCTCTCCGCCCTTGTGGGCGACCAAACATTGGACCGCCTTGCTGGCCCTGTTTAAAACGCGAAAATCCTAAGGCGCAGAGGGCTTTGAACTAACGCTAGAGACCACAGCACGGCACCGTACCGTCCACAGTCGAGATGAAAACTAACCACAAAAGCGGCCACAAAAAGGCACAAAAGGCACAAGAGTAGAACCACTCTTTTATGTGCCTTTTGTGCCTTTTGTGGCTAGTTTTCGAGGGCGCGGAGGGCCAGGCCTTTGGCGACGGTCGTCAACTCTTCGCCGCTGCGGAGTTTGTTTGCGCCGAAGGTCCGTGAGAAGAAACGGCGCACGACAGGAACGAATGACGAGCCGCCAGTGAGAAAGATACTGTCGATGTCGGTTGGTTTCACGCCGCACTGGTCTAACAGCGAGCGAACACACGCGGCGATGTTTTGAATGTCGTCCTGAATCCACGACTCAAACTGCCAACGCTCGAGCGAGTCTTCCAGTCGCACGATCGATTGTGAGAACACGAAGCTGGCGAGCTCTTTCTCCGTGAGTTGAACTTTGGTCTGTTCCACAGCGCGATATAGTGCGTAGCCGAGATTCTCAGCTATGATCTGGACCAGTGCCGCGACCTTCTGAGGTTCTGTCGCCTGGTTCTTCACTTCGCGCAGAACCGCCATCGTCTTCGGTTCTTTCAACAGAAACATGTGATGCCAGCTCGACAACTGTGAGTACACCCACACGGGCACCGGCAGTTCCTTACCTAAAGAAATGTAATGCGAGCCAAGGCCGAGTTTTGGCGCCACGAGTCTCATCATGATGCGACTGTCGAACGTGTCGCCGGCGATCGCGACGCCGGAAGTGCCGAGCACGGGATTGCGACCAGCCTTCTTTCTGCCTGGTCCAAGACGAGCAAGCGTGAAGTCGCTCGTGCCGCCGCCGAAGTCTCCGATTAGAACCAACTCGTCGTGATCGAGTTGTGTCTCATACTGGTAAGCGGCAGCGACTGGCTCCAACTCAAATGAGATCTCCTTGAACCCGGCGAGCTCAGCCGCCGCCGTCAACCGGTCTAATGCGAGTTTCTCATCTGCGACGGTCTCAGCCCCGGAAAAGCGAACGGGCCGGCCCAACACGACCTGAGTTGCAGACGTGCCGAATTGCTCCATCGCAGCGGTTCGCAAGCGACGAAGAATGATCGCGATGAGATCTTCCAAGGTATAGTTGCGGCCGTTGATGTTCGTAGAGGTGAACAAACGGCTCGCGAGGTACGACTTGATCGAGACGACCAATCGGCCTTTCGTGTCGGCGTCGAGATATGAGTTGATAGCTTCCGGTCCGGCCTGCGTTTCCACTTTCTGTGTGGACGAGCGGTCCCTTGCGGGAAAGTAAAGGATGGACCGGAAGCTGGTAGTTGTCGCGGGACCATCCGCAAAAGATGCGAGCGCGGCCTGTCGATCGTTGTCAGCGACCGCGATCGCGCTGTTGGTGGTGCCGAAATCGAGGCCGATGACTGGTTCCATCACGTGTTATCCTGCAAACCCTGAAATCAGATCTCACTCGAACGTTGAAGAATATGCAAGAGTCGCCGGTCAAGATCGATGCTTTGCTCGAACCTCTTTTAACTGCGACCACGGACGAGCATGCAGACGAGCTTCTCTCACAACTGATCGCGGGCCACGCTGAGCCCGTGATCAAAGGCGTCATTCGTTTCAAACTCCGCTTCAACTCGCACCAGGAAACGCAACGCGCCGAAGCCGACGACATTCATCAGGACGTGGTCCTGCAACTCGTCACGCAGTTGCAGCGCTTTCGGAAACTTCCTACGACGCATCCGATCACAGATGTGCGTGGGATGGCGGCGATCATCGCTCACCGCACTTGTGCGCGTTGGATGCGGCGGCAGTTTCCCGAACGACACGCGCTCAAGAATCGTCTGCATTACTTACTGACACGCCAGCGCGGCTTCGCGCTCTGGGAAGACGATAACGGAAAATCGCTAGCCGGTTTCGCCCTGTGGCAACAACAAAAGAAGACGGCTGTGCGCAAGCTTTCCGATGTTGAAAAGTTGCCTGCCCACATTCGCAAAGCAGGGGAGCTGGCAGAAACTGTCGCGAGCCTCTTTGATTACGCTGGTGGCCCGATTGAGTTCGATGAATTAGTGACTGCAGTGTCGGCGATTCAGGGGATCAGCGATCAGCCGGTTGAGTCACTCGCGGAAGATGAAGACGGTGGATTCGATCCTGCGGCGCCTGATCCCGATCCGGCGTGGCGAATCGAAAAGAAGATGTTCCTGCAGCGTCTGTGGGAAGAGTTAACGCAGCTTCCCGTGAATCAGCGCGCCGCGTTGTTGCTGAACTTGAAAGACGCCAGCGGCTTTGGCTGCATCACGCTGTTTCCCGCGATCGGTATAGCAACGATTCGTCAGCTTGCGGCAGCCCTTGAACTGTCAGTGGAAAGTCTGGCGGAGATTTGGAACGACTTACCGATCGAAGACGCGCGCATCGCTGAGCTGCTCGGTTTGACACGCCAACAAGTGATAAATGCCCGGAAATCGGGCCGCGAACGCCTCGCGCGGCGGCTGAAAGGATTTATTTGAGACGATGGTAATACGCAGCAACTTTCGCCAACTTCTGAATGTGAAGCCCGCCGGGACCCCGGCTGCGGTTCAAATGGAAAACCTGTGGAACACCTGAGTCAAAAACAGATTGAGGAGTATTCTCAGAATCGCTTGCGCGGCGCGGAACTGCTGGCGGCGAGCGATCATCTTGGTGAGTGCGAAGCCTGCCAGGCGAGTGTCGAGGCTGCGTTGGATGTTGATGCCGCGTTTTTTGCGGT
>Ga0134128_10006492_pt1 | contig 14159 bp, 14 predicted proteins | sample KB31754_FD_96462 | JGI IMG/M metagenome (GOLD analysis project Ga0134128, IMG submission 96462) | Terrestrial soil microbial communities with excess Nitrogen fertilizer from Kellogg Biological Station, Michigan, USA - KB3-175-4 | ecosystem: Environmental > Terrestrial > Soil > Unclassified ... | reverse complement strand
GGTGTTCCGGTTGTCACGCCAGTGGCACTGCCGGGTAGCTATGTGCGGACGGGATAACCGCTGAAAGCATCTAAGCGGGAAGCCCCCCCCAAGATTAGATCTCCCTGGGAGCTCGACTCCCCTAAAGGGCCCACGAAGACTACGTGGTTGATAGGCTGGGTGTGTACGGCCAGTAATGGCTTCAGCTAACCAGTACTAATTGCCCGTGAGGCTTGACCATATAACCTCAAGGTGTTTGCCCTCAAGGCAAGTGCCGAAGAGGATCGATGCGATGGAGCTGGTTCGCGGCGGCCGTGAGGCCTGCCGCGTCATCAACGAGCATCGCGAACGCGACAGCGTCGAAACAGAGAACGAACCGGATTGGAGATGGGTGCGCCGGGGCGAAAGCCCCGGCTCATCGATCTCGAACAGTTTGCCTGGCGGCAATAGCGAGCGGGAACCACCCGATCCCATTCCGAACTCGGAAGTGAAAACGCTCTGCGCCGATGGTAGTGTGGCCGCAAGCCATGCCAGAGTAGGTCACTGCCAGGCTCTAAACCCGAAGCGCCCCTCGTGCCGCAAGGCCCGGGGGGCGTTTCTCATTCCGGGTCCATATGAACGCTCAGCCGCGCTTCACTTCAGAGTGCCCGAAATGTGGCCACGAGAGGCCTCAGGTCGGCCACTCCCTCGATGAGCTCGAGCAGCTGCTCGAGACGGGCTCCGAGATCGAGGCATATTGTTCGAGCTGTGATGTCTACTGGCCGCTCTCCACCGAGGACCGCGCGGACCTCGAGCGCGCGCTCACGCGGCGGAAATGACCGGGGTCGGTCCTGCCGCGGTGCTGCGGCGCCGCAGTGCCGCGGCGCAATCGCGCAATCGCAGAATTCATGGCCCCGCTCACCGCTCGTACTCATCGCGCCGGCGCCACCAGGGTCCGTTCTCGTTGCGGCCGCGCGGTGCGCGGTCGAGCCACTGATACATGCCCCAGAGGCCATCCAACCCGCGCGCGTACGCGGAATACGTGTGGTAGACGATGCCATCCTCGAGCGCGAATGCGCTCATTCCAGGGGCCTCGCGCACATAGGTCGGCAGATCGACCCCGCTCATGGCCGCATGCGTGTCAGCGCGCGTAGGCGTGCCCGCCGGCGGCTCGCGCCGCGGCGGCCGCGTTCGATAGTTGTATTCGGTTCCTCCCTCGCGCTGCTGCGTCTCCGTGATCGACGCATTGAAATCGAAGTTGAAATCACCGTCGTGTGCGGATGCCCACGGGAACGTCCATCCCAATCTGCGCTTGTAGGCTTGAAGCTTCTCGATGGGCGCCCGCGATACCGCCCACAGCATCACGTCGTGATGCGCGAGGTGCACGGCGAATCCGTTGAAGCCATCGGCGATCGCGGAGCAGGACGGGCAGCCCGCCTTGTAGTCGGGGCCGAACATGAAATGATAGACGAGAAGCTGTGAGCGGCCTCGGAAGAGCTCGGCGAGTGTGGCGCTTCCCTCGTCCGTGTCGAACCGATACACCTTCTCGATCCGAACCCACGGGAGCGCCTGCCGGCGGCGTGCGAGCTCGTCGCCTCGTCTCGTCAGCTCCTTCTCCGCCTCGAGCAGCTCGAGCCGCGCTGCGCGCCACTCCTCGCGCGTTCCCGTCTTGTGCATCGCCATGATCTGTCTCCTCATCGCTATCGTGCCGTGAGATAGTTTCGGCGCAGGGAGGCGCGAAGTGGGAGTTACAAGTGTGACGGGATTCCAGTGGACCCGTTGATTGCGGCCGCGGCGCGCGCGCTTGCGATCGGCGATCCTCTCGGCGCATTGAAGCGAGTCGCCTTGCGTCGCGATGCGGCGGCTCTCGCGCTTCGCGGCATTGCGATGGCGCAGCTGGGCGAGCTCTCTCGAGCGAAGCAGCTGCTGCGGCGCGCGGCGCGGGCTTTCGGGACGAGAGCACCGGCGGCTCGGGCGCGATGCGTCGTCGCCGAGGCGGAGATCGCGTTTGTCTCGCGCGATTTGCGTGGGTCCGAGAACGCACCCGTTGCTGCGCGGCAGACGCTCGAAGCGCACGGCGATCGGCTCAACGCCGCCCATGCGCGGCATCTCGAGATTCGGCGACTCGTTCTCATTGGACGGCTCGACGAGGCCGAACGCGAGCTCGCCTCTGCCGATCCTGCGCCGCTTCCTCCGGCATGGAGGGCGGCACACGAGCTGGTGCTTGCAGGGATGGCGGTTCGCCGTTTGCGCGCCCGCGAAGCGCGCGCCGCACTCGGCCGCGCACTGCGGTCCGCGCATCGCGCCGGCATCCCGGGACTCATCGCGGAAATCGAGAGCGCCCGGCGATCTCTCAACGCCCCGGCGGCGCGTCTGATCGCGCGCGCAGCCGAGCGGATGCTGCGGCTCGATGAGGTCGAAGCGCTGCTCGCCACGAACGCGCTCGTCATCGATGCATGCCGGCGCATCGTGCGTGGTGAGGGCACGCGGGTCTCGCTCGTCAAACGTCCGGTGCTGTTCACGCTCGCCCTGGCACTCGGGGAGGCATGGCCGGGCGAAGTGGCGCGCGAGGTGCTCATCGCGCGCGCGTTTCGCATCAGGCTCGACGATGAGTCGCAGCGTGCGCGTTTGCGGGTCGAGATTGCGCGCCTGCGCAGAGCGCTGCGCGGAGCAGTCGATATCGCAGCCACGTCGCGCGGTTTCACCCTCGTGCCGCGCCGCGGGCGCGAAGTCATCGTACTCGCCCCGCCACTCGATGCGCGGATTCCTGCATCGCGGTCCCTCGGGGACAAACACGCCTCTCTCCTAGCCCTGCTCGCCGACGGGGAGTGCTGGTCGAGCTCTGCCCTGGCTCTTGCGCTCGGAGCGAGCCCGCGCACCGTGCAGCGCGCACTCGAGGCGCTCTTCGCCGCCGGCAGGGTTCACTCACTCGGTCGCGGACGCACCCGCCGCTGGATCGCGCCTCCCCTGCCGGAGCTCACGACGGCGTTGCTGCTCCCCTTCCCCGTTCCCGATTGACTAAACTGCGGCCATGAGCCGCTCCAAGGCCGAGATCCTTCGGGAATACGAGTCGTTCCCCGGCGTCGATCACGTCCATGGCCTCACGTACGACGGTGCGCACGTCTGGTTTGCGGCCGGCGCGAGGCTCAACGCGCTCGACCCGGAGAGTGGCAGAATCGCGCGCTCGATAGATGTTGCCGCGGAGGCCGGTACCGCCTTCGACGGCCGGCACCTCTTTCAGATCGCCGACGGGCGCATTCGGAAAATCGATCCGTCAACCGGACGCGTGCTCGCGACGATCCCGGCCCCCGGCGGGCGGGGGAACGATTCCGGCCTCACGTGGGCCGAAGGGACGCTCTGGGTGGGGCAATACCGGGACCGCAAGATTCATCAGATCGATCCTGAGACCGGGAAGATCCTCCGCACGATCGAGTCCAACCGCTTCGTGACCGGTGTCACCTGGGTCGATGGCGAGCTCTGGCATGCCACTTGGGAGGCCGAAGAGGCCGAGCTCAGGCGAGTCGATCCGCAAACGGGCAGGGTGCTCGAAACGCTCGAGATGCCGGCCGGGGTCGCAGTTTCGGGACTCGAGACGGACGGTGGCGAGCGGTTCTTCTGCGGCGGAAGTCGAAGCGGCAAGGTGAGAGTCGTCCGCCGGCCGAGACGGCGCTCCGCGCTGCAGACGGCATCGAGCCGCAACGGGCCCGCGCGCCGCGGCGCCAAGTCAGCGTGATTCAACAGTCGGGAGATCTCCGGTGAGCCAGAAAATCGATCTCGCAAACGCGCCGGTCACGATCGGCAGCCGCTATCCGGCGCCTTACGATGAGCCGTGCCGCGCTCGCTTTCGCACGCGGCTCGGGGATGCTGCGGGGCTCACGCAGTTCGGCGTGAATCTGCTCAAGCTCCCCCCGGGCGCCTGGTCGAGCCAGCGGCACTGGCACTCGGTAGAGGATGAGTTCGTGTACCTGATCGAGGGTGAGCTCGTCCTCGTGACCAATGCGGGCGAGCAGACGCTGCGTGCGGGCGACTGCGTCGGCTTCAAAGCGGGCATCGCCGACGGCCATCAGCTGCAGAACCGCTCGAGCAGCGAGGCCGTCCTGCTCGAGATCGGCACGCGACTGCCGCAGCAGGACGAGGTCGACTATCCCGACATCGACATGCGGGCGCCGCGCGGACGCAACGGATTTACGCGCAAGGACGGCACGCCTTACTGAGGGCGGGTATCGCAACCATGCCGACCGTTCAGGCGCTCAACATCTATCCCATCAAATCCGCGCGCGCCCTTCCGCTCGCTTCGGTGAGCCTTGCCGCGACCGGCTTCGAATGGGACCGCCAATGGATGATGGTGGATGCGGCCGACAGCTTCATCACGCAGCGCACTCACCCGCGCCTTGCGCGCGTCGTCCCGTCGATCGGACCCGACGCGCTCACATTGAGCGCGGAAGGACTCGAGTCGCTCGATGTACCGCTCGCGGCAGCCGGCGCGTCCGTCACGGTGCAGGTCTGGAACGACAGCTGCATCGCGCAGGACCAGGGCGATGAGGCGGCCGAGTGGCTGAGCGAAGCGATCGGCGATGCGGTGCGGCTCGTGCGAGTCGGTCCGCACATGGTTCGCGATGCGAATCCGCGCTATGCAGAGCCGGATGCAGCTCCCATCACGTTCGTCGACGGCTACCCCATTCTCGTCTGCAATACGGCATCGCTTGCGAATTTGAACGCGCGCATGCCCTCGCCCGTGCCGATGGAGCGCTTCAGGCCGAATCTCGTCATCGATGGGCTATCCCCGTTCGAGGAGGATCGAATCGCGGCCCTCACGATCGAGTCGTTCCAAGGAGAGCCTGTCCGGCTGCGGCTTGTTAAGCCCTCGGTGCGCTGTGTGATCCCGTCGACCGATCAGCGCACCGGCGAGCGCTCGACGAATCCGCTCCCCTTCCTCCGGCAGTTTCGCTTCGACCGGGCATTGAAGGGCATCACGTTCGGCGAGAACGCGGTGATCGCCTCGGGGATCGGCCACACCCTCAGCGTCGGCGCTCGGTGCACGGCCCACTTCGATGCGCCGGCGGGGGCCTGAAGCCGAGAGGCCCTCGGCCGATTTACCGTAATCTGCCGCCGCGCAGCGCCTGGCAGGGGTGCGCGCGGTTTCGGCGCCCGATTTGTGCGCCGCGCCCGTGACGCGCTGCGGCACTCCGGCCAGACTGCCGTGAGATTTCAAACGGCAGCGGCGCGCATGGCGCCGCTCGAGAGGGTGCGGGGTCGTCTGTGATGCGGGTGGTCGCTGCCATCCTGGTAACGCTCGCCACGGCGGCGGTCGCCTGGACCGTTCTGGTGCTCCTCAAATGGCGCGCCCGTCGCCTGCGCGATACACGTTATCGGCGGATGCTCGAGCAATCTCCGAACGGTGTGCTGCTCGCCGATGCTGCGAGCCTGCGCATCGTCGACGCCAACCCCGCTTTCCTCGCAGCGATCGGCTACTCGCTCGCGGAGCTGCGCGCGCTCACTGTTCCGCAGGTCTTCGTCGACGATGGCACCGATGCCGAGGCGCTCGCCGAAAGACTTCGGTTCCCGGATTGTCGCGTGCCGATGCTCTTGCACCAGCGGTCCCAAAGCGGAGCGCTCCTCGAGATCGAGGCGACCGGCTATCGGCTGACTCTGGATGACGGCGAGCTCATCGCATTCGCGGCGCACGACGTGTCGCTCCGGCGCAAGGTCGAGGCGCAGCTGCTCGAGAAGCAGCAGCACCTCGATCATCTCGCGCATCACGATCAGCTAACGGGTCTGCCCAACCGGCTGTATCTCGCCCATCGCCTGCCCGGGGCGATCGAGGAGGCGAAAAAGAGCGGCACGATGCTCGCGGTGCTGTTCCTCGACCTCGATCGCTTCAAGCACATCAACGATTCCCGCGGCCACGAGACGGGCGACAGACTCCTCAAGACCGTGGCCGAACGCGTGCGCGCCACGGTGCGCGAGGGCGACATCGTCGTGCGCATGGGCGGCGATGAGTTCATCGTCGTGCTGCAGGCTTTGACGCGCATCGAGCTCATCAATGAGACGGCGGCGCGGATCAACGAGGCGCTCTCCGCGCCGGTGATCGTCGACGGCCGTCCGCTCGTCACCACGGTGAGCATCGGCGTGAGCCTCTTCCCGCGGGACGGCGCCGACATGGGCGAGCTGCTGCGCCATTCGGATACGGCGATGTATCAGGCGAAGGATCGCGGCCGCAACAACTTTCAGCTCTTCAGCCCCGTAATGGCGCGCAAGATTCGCGAGCGCGTGGCGATCGAGGCGAGTTTGCGTGCGGCGATCGAGCGCGACGAGCTCGACGTGCACTATCAGCCGATCGTGGAGATCTCGACCAATCGCGTGACTGCGCTCGAGGCGCTGCTGCGCTGGAAGCACCCGACGCAGGGCTACATCCTGCCCGGGCGCTTCATCGACATCGCCGAGGAGACGGGCCTCATCGTTCCGGTCGGCGAGTTCGTGCTCGATCGGGTGCTCGAGGACATGAGCTGCTGGCGCCGCGAGGGCGCCGCTCCGGTGCCCGTCGCGGTGAACATCTCCGCCGTGCAGCTGCAGCGCACGAATTTGCCCGAGAAGATCCGCGCGCTCACGCGCACTCACGACGTGAGCCCGACGATGCTGCAACTCGAGCTCACGGAGAGCGCGATGTTCGAGCGCCGGGAGTCGCGCGGCGGCGGGACACGCCGGGATGCGGTTTCCGCGCTCCGCGATCTCGGGGTGCGCATCGCAATCGATGATTTCGGCACGGGCTACTCGAGCCTCGGGTATCTCAAGCAGTGGCATGTCGATTTCCTCAAAATCGACCGCAGCTTCGTCCGCGACCTCGTGACCGACATGAGCGATCTGGCGATCGTCGGTGCGATCATCGCGATCGCTCGCCACCTCAACATCCGGGTGATCGCGGAGGGGATCGAGGGCTGGCAGCAGCTCGAGAAACTGCGCCAGCTCGGCTGCGGGCTCGCGCAGGGCTATCTGTTCGCGAAGCCCGCCCCGGCGCCGCAGTGTCGGCGCCTGCTGAACGGCGTTCCGCTCAGTCTCACGGACGATACGGCACAGACGGGCGAGTTCGAGCTGCCGGACCCGATGGGCGCAACCGGCACCTGACCGGAGCCGACGGCCTTCAGGGCGGCCGCCTTCGGCCTTGCAGCCCCGCGAAGCCCTTCGACCCTGCGCGGTCCCGCTCGTGCGAGAATGCACGGGATGCAGCAGCCGCAGTGCGCGGATGCCGTGCTGATGGTTCGGCCGGCCGCGTTCGATTACAACGTAGAGACCGCCGCGAGCAACCGGATGCAGCGCCGGGCGAGCCTTGCAAGCGGCGAAGCCGCCAAGCGGGCCCGGGCGGAATTCGATCGCGTCGCCAATGCGCTGCGGAGCGAAGGCATTCGGGTCTGTGTGGCGGAAGACACGCCCGAGCCGGCGAAGCCGGATGCGGTATTTCCCAACAACTGGGTGAGTTTCCACGCGGACGGCACGGTCGTGCTGTACCCGGTTCAGGCCGAGAACCGGCGGCGGGAGCGCCGCCCCGAGCTCATCGCGCATGTCGCCGATCAGCTCGGCTTTCGTGCGCGCCGCACGCTTGACCTCACCGCCCACGAAGCTGCGGGACGCCATCTCGAGGGCACGGGCAGCCTCGTCCTCGATCATGTCGCCCGCGTGGCTTACGCCTGCCGCTCGCCGCGGACGAGCGATGCCGTACTCGCTGAATGGTGCCGGGAGATGGGCTACGAGCCCGTCTCGTTCAACGCGTTCGATCGCGGCGGCACGCCGCTCTATCACACGAATGTCCTGATGTGCATCGGCAGCCGTGTCGCGGTGGTCGGCACCGAAGCAATCGCGCCCGAGGATCGCCGCACGGTGCTCGGCCGGCTTGGGGCATCGAGTCGCGAGATCATCGAGATCGGTCACGAGGGCATCGAGCGCTTTGCGGGGAATGCCCTCGAGCTCGCGAGCTGGGACGAAGCGCTCGGGGATTGCTCGGTGTGGGTCATGTCTGCGACCGCGCGGGCCGCATTCGATGCGGGCGCGTTTGCGCGCCTCGCGGGCGGCAGCGACACGGTGCTCACGGTCGAGATTCCGACGATCGAGCAGCTCGGCGGCGGAGGCGTCAGATGCATGCTCGCCGAGGTATTCTGCCCGCCGTGATCGAGCTCGTGCTCAAGATGTTCGTGAGCTATCTGCTCGGATCGCTCCTCGGCAGTTTGCTTCTCGCCCGTCTCACGGGCCGCGCCGACATTCGCGTGCTCGGCAGCCGCAACCCCGGGAGCACGAACGCGCTGCGCTCGCACGGGAAGCCTTTCGCGCTCGGCGTGGCGATCATCGACGTGGGCAAAGGATGGGTTGCCACGCGGCTTCTGCCCACGTGGGGGTTGCCGCTCTCGCAGGTTGCGAGTGCCGCGCACAGCTGGGTGCCCGCGGCCTGCGGCATGGCCGTGATGCTGGGCCATGTGTATCCGCTGTGGTTCGGATTCCGCGGTGGCAAGGGCGTCGCGACCTTCTTCGGCGCAGCGATCGGGCTTGCGCCGCTGCTCGCCCTCGCTCCGCTTGCCGCCTGGGCCGCCGTCCTCCTCGCAACGGGATACGTTGGACTCGCCTCGATTGTCGCAGGCGTCTCGCTCCCGATCTGCGTCGAGGCAGACAGGCTCGCTTGGTATCGGCCCTTGCTGGCCTTCGCCCTGTTCGCGGCGGTGCTCATCGCGTTCACCCATCGCGCGAACATCGCCCGCATGCTGTCAGGCAGCGAGCCGCGCGCGCGCCGTCCGTGGCAACTCGGCCGGGATGAGGCTTCCTGATCATGCTCGAGCGCATACGAGCCGCAAAGAGCGCGAGCAACGCGCGGCGTACCGAGCGTGCGGCCCGTGCTGCGTCGGCGGCCCCACGTGCGCGTTCGGCGCGTGGCGCGTTTGAAAGCCGCCCGCTCGTACCGCAACTCTTCGCGCAGCTCGCCGCGGGAAAATTCCGGTCGGGCGCGGTGCTCGCACAGCAGCTCGGGGTGAGTCGCAACGCGATCTGGAAAGCGGTACGGGCCCTGCGCGAGCTCGGCGTCGCAATTCATGCGGTCCCACATCGGGGATATCGGTTCGCAGTTCCCTGTGAGCCTCTCGAGCCTGTGGCCATTCAGGCGGCGCTCAGTCCGCAAGTGCGCCGTCGTATACGCCGTCTCGAAGCGGTCTGGTCGGCCGAGTCCACCAACGCGGCACTCCTCGCGCGCAAAGAGATACCACCGGAGCTCGCCGATGTTTTGGTCGCCGAGTATCAAACGGCGGGTCGCGGCCGCCTGGGGCGGAGGTGGCTCGCCCCGCCTGGGGGATCGATTTGCCTGTCGATCGGCTGGAGCTTCCCCGAAGTGCCGCCCGATCTCGCCGCGCTCGGTCTCGCGGTCGGCGTCTGTGCGCTGCGGGCCGTCCGCGCACACCTCACTCACGAGGGACTTGCCGAAACGGCTCCGTCGCGCGAGTCGACGCAGCCAGGTCTCGCGCTCAAATGGCCCAACGACCTCATCCTCGACGATCGCAAGCTCGGTGGAATCTTGATCGAGCTGCGCTCCGAGTCCGCCGGTCCGACGTACGTCGTCGTCGGAATCGGCATCAACCTGGCGCTCGGCGCGAAATTTCTGCAGAAGGTTGCTGACACGGGTACCCACGCGACCGACCTTGCTTCGATGGGCGCCGAACCCCAGAGGCGCAATGCGCTCACCGCCAGCCTCACCGGCGAGATCATCGAGGGCCTCGCGCGCTTCCGGCACGAGGGACTGCGTCCGTTCCTCGAGGAGTGGCGAGCCGCCGATGCACTCTGCGGCCGCGCGGTAACGGTACGCACCGCGGAGACCGCGTGGCGAGGGATCGCCCGTGGCATAGACTCGAGTGGGGCGCTGCTCGTCGAGACCGCACAAGGCACGCACAAAGTCCTCTCGGGCGATGTCAGCGTGCGAGCCGCAGGCGGATGAGCGGATCGCACCGGGCGGCGGGCGTTCTGCTCGTCGACATCGGCAACACGCGGATCAAGTGGGCTCTTTGGTACGCGGGCCGACTCGGCCGCATCGGTGCGGCGGCCTACCGCGACTGGTCGAGCGAGGACTTCGCGCGTCATTTGTTTCGTCAACCCAGAGCCAAACGCGCCTCACGGCTCGAGCGCATCATCGTTGCGAGCGTCGCGGACGAAGGCGTCCTGCGTCGGCTCGCCGCCGGCGCGCGCCGGGCCCATTCCGCGGGCGGCACATCATCGTCATCGATGCGCCGCACGAGCATTCCGACACTGGAGATCATCGAGACCTCGCGACGCGCGGCGGGCGTCGTCACTCGCTATGAGGAGCCCTGGCGCCTGGGCATCGATCGTTTTCTCGCCGTCATCGCCGCGCACCATCTGGCCGGATCGCGCGGAGCCTGCGTGATCAATGCCGGCACGGCCGTGACGCTCGATCTCGTGGATGGCCAGGGAGTGCACCGGGGCGGCGCCATCCTCCCCGGTCCGCAGCTGATGATGGAGAGCCTGCTCCGGCAGACGGCCGGGATTGCGCGGCGGGCGCGCGGATCGAGCCGCGGGGGCGTTCCGAGCCGGGCCGGCGTTCCGAGCCGCTGTGGGGCCATTTTCGCGCGCGATACGGCCGCGGCGATCGAGCAAGGTGCCGTGCATGCCGTCGCCGGCGCAGTCGAGCGCGCGATCGCCGCCTCCCGCCAGGAGCTCGGCGGCGCACCTCCGCTCGTCATCTTGACCGGAGGAGGTGCCGCGGAGCTCCGCCGTCTCCTTAGAGTTCGCTGCATCGAAGTGCCCGATCTGGTCCTCAGAGGGATCGCCCTGCATGCCGGTCTCGCGCTACGCTAGCGCGCCGGGGTCGCCTCCAGCTAAGTCCAAGCCGCTTCGAGTCGAGTCTGCTGCACTTGAGCCTGCGCACCACATTTTTGTTGTTGCTCTTTGCGAACCTGGCGTTCCTCGGCTGGGCCGCTCTGATCGACGTGCCGGCCGAGCCGGCCGAGAGCGGCAGCATCAGCAACCTGCCGCAGTTGAAGCTGCTGAGCGAGGTGCGCGGGACCGTTTCGTCCTCGGCCTCTGCATCAGGGGCGGCCTTGGGCACGCCAGCGCGCAGCGCACCCACCGCCACCGGCGGTGATGCGCCGGCAACCAGCAAATCGACGGTGAAGGGCTCGGCTGGCGCAGCGGCGTCGGCAGGGTCTGCGACCGCATCGCAAGGCACCGCCTCGCAAGGCACTGCCTCGTCAGTGGGAACGACCGCACCGGCACCCCGGGTCGCTGCAGCTTCCGCGGAGCTTCCCACTGGGGCGAGCGGGCGCTGCGTCACGATCGGACCGTTTGGCGATCCGGAGCGCGCACGGGAAGCGGCGGATGTGCTGCGCGAGCGCGGTTTCAAACCGCGCGGCCGAATGGCCGCAGTCCGCCAGCCTCAGGGCTATTGGGTCTTCGTCGGTGGATTGAAATCATCCGCCGATGAGACGAGCGTGCTCGATCGTCTCGAACGCAACGGCATCTCCGATGCCAAAGCAATGCCGAGCTCGGATTCGGGCTCGGATTCCGGCCACCGCGTCTCGGTCGGCCTGTTCAACGCGCTCGACGGGGCAGAGCGTCGCGCACGCGCCGTGCGACGGCTCGGGCTCGATGCGCAGGTCGAGCCTCGTTCCGCACAGCAGGCGCACTGGCTCGATGTGGACCTGGCCTCGAGCAGCCAATCGCTTCCCGCGGAAGGCTTGCTGTCACTCGAGGAGCCGGGGTCGCGGCTCGAGATCAAAGAATGTCCGGCGCCGGAGCCGCTCACCGCGGCAGGGCACCCGCGCCTGGAGTGAGGCGATAGCGCCCGGCGCCATGCGCTAGAATCCGTCCATCCCACCAGGCCGGCTTAGCTCAGCGGTAGAGCAGCGGTTTTGTAAACCGTTGGTCGGGGGTTCAAGTCCCTCAGCCGGCATCAATTTTCAATTCAATCACTTACATGCGGCTGCTGATCGGATAATCAGTGCCCGACCCGCGGATTGACCGCCGTGGCATTTCCTATACGATGTGACATCGTATAGGATGTCACATGATGAAGCCATCGCGCGTCGTCCTGGACAGCTCCGTGATCGTGGCCGGACTTCGCAGCCGCCTCGGGGCAAGCAATCGTCTGTTGGAGCTCGTTGCCGAACAGAGGCTGATTCCACTCGTGACGACCGCGCTCTTCCTCGAGTATGAGGAGGTCCTGAAGCGCCCCGAGCAGCGACTGGCCACGGGCATGAGCGAAGCGGATATCGCAGGATTCTTGGGAGGTTTTGCAAGTGCCGCAGAACCGGTCGAAGTCCATTTTCTTTGGCGCCCGCTACTCTCCGATCCGGACGATGAGCTGGTCCTCGAATGCGCCGTCAATGGAAGCGCTGAAGCCATTGTCACGCACAACACGAGGCATTTCCTGCCGGCGTTTCGTGAGCTGAAAATGGCAATCGTTACGCCTCGGACCCTGTTGAAGAGGATTGAAGCATGAGCAAGAGCACCTACCCCTTGAAGCTGCCGAGCTCCATCAAGAAGGCGGCGGCCGAGCTGGCGGCAAGTGACGGTGTTTCTTTGAATCAGTTCATTGCGGCGGCAGTAGCAGAGAAAGTCGGGAGCCTGCGCACCGCCCGCGAGTTCCTGCGCGAGCGCGCAGGGTCGTCGAAGCCGGGAGATATGCTGAAGTTTCTGCGTCGGGCGCCGAAGGTGCCTCCGGCCGCCGATGATCTGAGGTAAAGCGCTGCGCCGGTGCCTTCGGCCTTGTAATGAGCCTTGCGGCAGCCGCTGGCCAAGCGGTCCGTCTATCCAACACGGTCTCCCGTGAGAACGCCGAAGACCGTGCTCGGAGCTGGCGTTCGGTAGGTCCCCGAATATGAGCGGCGCTGGGACCGGCGGGCCATGGCCCAGCGGCGCTCGCGATGAGTTCTTGCTCGCCGCCATCGCACAGGATCTCCGCCGAATGGCAATGCGGGTCTGTCCGCTACCACCAGACGTTGAGATCGCGACCACGTAAAACAGGACGGCGCCACCACCGACTGTCTGAACGATGAGTCCACTGGTCTCAAGCGAAGACTCGCCGCCAGCGAGCATGATCCCGGCCGGATCCCAAGAGAATCCCGCGCCACAAACGGAGTTTTTCAACGGATAGGCCAAAACGAGTCGTCCCTTCCTCAAGCCGCAATCAGGACACCGGATGGTATGCTCGAACGTGCTTCATCCGCGCCGGAGCTATGAGTGGCAATTCTTTCGACTCGACTCACTCGCTTTCTGAACATTCGGCATCCGATCGTCTCAGCGCCGATGGCCTTCGCGGGTGGAGGCGCATTGGCCGCTGCGGTCAGTCGAGCAGGCGGTTTAGGTCTAATCGGCGGTGGCTATGGCGATCCGACTTGGCTTACGAAGCAATTCGATGCCGCCAATGGCGAACGGGTCGGTGTGGGCTTCATCACATGGTCGCTGCAGCGCTCGCCGTCCCTGCTGATCGACACGCTGAAGCGCAATCCGGCGGCCGTTATGCTCTCGTTTGGTGATCCGCGCCCTTTCCTCGACGATATACGGGGTGCTGGCGCCATCCTGATTTGTCAGTGTCAGAACATGGGCCATATCGAGGAAGCGCTCCGAGCCCATGCCGACGTTGTCGTGGCGCAAGGTGCCGAAGCCGGAGGACATGGCGCGTCACGCGGGACGTTGACGTTGGTTCCCGAAGCGGCAGACCTCATCGCCGAACGTTCCCCTGAAACGCTATTGCTCGCTGCAGGTGGCATCGCCGACGGGCGTGGCCTCGCGGCGGCACTGATGCTCGGAGCGGATGGCATACTTGTCGGTACCCGACTGTGGGCATCGAATGAGGCGCTTGTGAAGGAACGCCACCGTGCGTCTATTCTTGAGTGCACTGGCGACGACACCCTGCGTACGCGCGTACCGGACATTGTCAGGCAGCTTCCCTGGCCCGCCGAATTCACGGCCAGGATTCGCCGGAACACGTTCACGGACCGCTGGCATGGTCGAGAAGAGGAACTCGAGCGCAACATCGCTGTTGAGGGTCCACGCTATCAGCTGGCCTTCGAAGTAGGCGACCCCGAGAATACAGGGGTTTGGTTTGGCGAATCCGCAGGTCTTATCCACGCCATTGAGCCGGCAGCAACCATTATTGCGCGAATGGTTGCGGAAGCTACACTTCGGCTTCGCCGTTATGCCGGTGCGATTGTCGACTAAGC
>Ga0134128_10006491_pt1 | contig 14162 bp, 12 predicted proteins | sample KB31754_FD_96462 | JGI IMG/M metagenome (GOLD analysis project Ga0134128, IMG submission 96462) | Terrestrial soil microbial communities with excess Nitrogen fertilizer from Kellogg Biological Station, Michigan, USA - KB3-175-4 | ecosystem: Environmental > Terrestrial > Soil > Unclassified ... | reverse complement strand
GCTGGTGCTGCCGCAGGCCACGGCTGCTTACCTGTTCGCATTCGTGTGGGTGGGATTCATCTTCCTGCTCGATCCCATCAATCACCATCTGGGCCTGCCCTCGATTGTGGGCGATTTTGCCGCCGGCCGGCGCAGCCGGTTCTACTCCCTGTTGATTTCCGGATTCATGTGCGGCTGGCTGTGGGAGTTCTGGAATTACTGGGCGGCAGCCAAGTGGCATTACATATTTCCCATGTTTCAGCAGTGGAAGATCTTCGAAATGCCGGCGCCTGGGTATCTGGGATTTCTGCCGTTCGCCGTGGAATGCTTTGTCATGTATGTGACCGCGTCCTGGCTGGTGACCAGGCCGGCAGCTGCGGCGCTGAACTCGCGTCTGCCCGGAGCCAGCCAAGACCGCTAAGCCTCGCGTTGCCTCGCCCGGCGGGCTCTGCTATCGTCGCCCTTTGCGCTCACACTCTGAACGGAGCCCCTTGTGAAAGTTCTTTTCGCGGTTCTAATCCTCTCACTCGCGCTGGCCGGGCAGAATCCTGCCACGAAGCCGGCTGCTCCCTCCTCCCGGGACGGAAAATCCATTGATTCCATTATTCACGCCATGTATGACGTGATCTCCGGTCCCGCCGGGACGCGCGACTGGGCCCGCTTTCATTCTCTGTTTCTTCCGGAGGCCACCCTCGCTACCGTGCTGCACAAAGACGGCCAAACCCTGCACAAAGTGATGACTCCCGATGATTACGTTCGCAGCGCCGGGGCTTATTTTCAGCAGCACGCGTTTTATGAGTCGGAGCTTGCCCGCCGCACCGAACAGTTCGGCAACATCGCCCACGTCTTCACCACCTATGCCTCGCGTCACCAACCCAAGGAGCAGCCCTTTGAGCGCGGCATCAACAGTGTGGAACTGCTTAACGATGGGGCGCGCTGGTGGATTCTCACGATTTCGTGGGACAGCGAACGCGCCGATAATCCCATCCCGCCGGAGTATCTGAAGACCGTGCCCCAGTAGTGTCGAGATTTGATCTGCGCGTTCATCCGCGTGAATTCGCGGCGGACGAACTGCTCGTGGTGAATAAAAACAAATATGGCCCGGGCCAGCCACCCGGGCCATACTGTTTGGGTGAAACGTCCTGCGGCACGCCAGCGGGGCCGTCACCGCACCGTTGTGCTGTCCGCGTTCTGCCAGGTTTCTCCTGCGCGCTCGCGCGCCCAGGTGTACGCTGCCGGGCCGGCATTCGCAGCGGATGCCGGCTGCCTCGTACTTGTCCGCGGGTTACCAGCCCGCGGGCCGCTCTGCCAACCGTTCAGTCCCGTTACCAGGACTTCAGGAGCCGCAACGCCCGGGTCCATCTAAGAACCCACCGGCAATTCAACCCTCGTGGAACCGCCGGGAACCGCTGGCTTTCTGCGACGCTCTGGCACAACGTTCAGGACATCTCACGTCTGCATTGCCTGCACTTTGCCAAAGCTCCAATGCGCCCGCAACCGTAAAACCCGCCCGCTTTGTGCAGAACCTGTGCGTATGTCTGGATTCTTGTGGATGCTTGCGGAAAACTTCCGCAGGCGAAAACACGGCGCGCGGGGGGCGATTTTGATTCGAAGAAAGACCCCAAGCGAATACAATCGCTGCAACTCACCTGTATGTCTGTGCCCCAACCAGTACTGGCTCGCTCCCGGCCACAGTTGCGAAAACGCCTGTTCAGGACCCTGCTCCTGCTGGTTGCTTTGCTGCTCGGGTGGGGGGCGTTGCGTGGCTCCGACCTCAGGCAGTTCAGCCTGTCTGACTTCGGCGAATATTGGGCCGCGGGCCGGTTGCTGCTGGCAGGCGGCAATCCCTATTCTGCCGCCGCCCTGCGTGCCTTGCAGAGTTCGGTGGGCTTTCCTCAGCAAGACGCCATCATGATGTGGAACCCGCCCTGGGCGCTCAGCCTGGTGCTGCCCTTTGCCCTACTGCCCTATCAGATGGCTTCATTGCTGTGGCTGGCGGTAAATGGTTTTCTGATTCTGTTTTCCGCCAGCATTCTCTGGAAGGTTTTTTCCGCCTCCGGCCAGGGGTACGTGCCTCTGATTCTGGCCGGCACATTCGTTCCCGGACTCATCAACCTGCGTGCGGGCCACCTTACGCCGTTTATGCTGCTGGGAATTGCCGGCTTTCTCGGCTTGCAGCGGGCGCAACGGCCTTTCCTTGCCGGCGCTTCCGCTGCCCTGTGGCTGCTCAAGCCTCACCTGCTGTGGTTGGTTTTACTGCTGCTAGGCTGGGACATCGTCCGCCACCGCCGCTTTCGGCTTCTCCTCGGTTTGCTGAGCGGGACCGCTGTCCTGCTTGCCGTCCCTCTGCTCCTCCAGCCAGCGGTGCTGCAGGAGTATGTCAGTGCCATTCGCGCTTTTCCCATGCTCGCCAGCTATGCCCCGAATTTTGGGGGATTACTGCGCATGGCCTTCGGAGACCAGCATCACTGGCTGCAGTTTGCTCCCTGTCTCCCCGGTTTCGCATTTCTGATCTACGCGGTGGCGCGCCACCAGGAAAGCCATTGGGAACACTCGTTCGCGCTGCTGGCCCTGGTGTCCTTTATTACCAGCCCGTACGGCTGGAGCTATGACGAGGTTGTGCTGCTGCCCGCGTTTTTGCAGATCGCCGGCCGCATGCGGGAGCAGCCGCTCTGGCTGCGCTGGACTGGATTGGGAATTTACCTGACCGCCAACGCTGCCGTGCTCTTGGTCAGCCTGTGGCGGCCGCATGATGCCTACCTGCTGTGGACCTCCCCGATGTGGTTGTTGCTGTACTGCGTTGGTCTCTCGGTTACCAGGCCGGATCCCGTTCCCTCGACTGCCGCCAGTTTCGCCTGACGCGCTGCGGTATGCGCTGCTGCCGCATTTCCGCACGCACGTGCTCACCCTTGACTTCGCTTTTTATTCGCCGCATAATTTCGCCTCGGGAGCCTGGCGTGAAAGCGCAGATTTCATCCCCGATTTCCGCATTCCGCGGCCGCAATTCACAAGCGCGCACAACGGCTTTCCGCGCTACATTCGTAAAACCGACTCCACATCATGGCGACCGCTGATTACACCCTGGAAAGCACGCTGCCCGCCAGCGTGGATGCCGAGCGCTCCATCCTCGGCGCCATCCTGCTCGACAACTTCGCTTATAACCAGGCAGCCGAACATCTGCGCCCGGACGATTTCGCTCTCGACGCCCACCGCCGCATTTACTCCCGCATGGTGGATTTGGCGGAAACCTCGCGGCCCATTGACACGGTGACGCTCACCGAAGAACTGGCGCGCCGCCGCGAAGTGGAAGCGGTGGGCGGTGTCGCCTACCTGACGTCGCTCACTGACGGCCTGCCCCGCCGTCCCAACATCGAGCACTACGTCAAGATCGTGCGGGACAAGGCGCTGCTGCGCGGCCTGATCCACGCCGCCAACACCGCCATTGCCCGGGCCGCCGAGCAATCCGATCCGGCGGAAGAAATTCTCGATGCCGCCGAAGCCGCCATCTTCCAATTGTCCGAGAACCGCATCGGCCGCGGCTTCCTCGATATCCGCGAAATCGTAAAGGAATCTTTCGGCTCTCTCGACGCACTTTACGAGCGCGGTCAGCGCATCACCGGCCTGGAAACCCACTTCGTGGATTTCGACAACATGACCAGCGGCCTGCAGCCTTCGGACCTGGTCATCATCGCCGCCCGTCCTTCCATGGGCAAGACCGCCTTCGCCATGAACATCGCCGAGAACGCCGCCGTGCGCGACAAGAAGGTGGTGGGCATGTTCTCGCTGGAAATGTCGCGCGAGTCGCTGCTGCTGCGGCTCCTTTGCTCCCACGCCCGGGTCGACTCGCACAAAATGCGCACCGGCTTTTTGGGCCGCGAAGATTATGCCAAGCTGGTGACGGCTTTGGGCGAACTCAGCGAATCGCCCATCTACATTGACGACACGCCCGGCGTCTCGCTTTCGGAAATGCGGGCCAAGGCGCGCCGCCTGCAGCAGTCGCAGGGCAAGCTCGACCTGATCATCGTGGATTACCTGCAGCTCATGTCGGGCGGCGGGTTGGGCGGGCGCCGCTTTGAGAACCGCACCCAGGAAGTCTCGGCCATCTCCCGCGGGCTGAAGGGCCTGGCCAAGGAATTGCGCGTGCCCCTGATCGCCTTATCTCAGCTCAGCCGCGCTCCCGAAAGCCGCGGCGGCGACCACCGGCCGCAACTCGCCGACCTCCGCGAGTCTGGCTCGATCGAGCAGGACGCCGACGTGGTGGCCTTCATCTTCCGTGAGGAAGTCTATAAACACGATGACCCTGACCTGGACGGGTTGGCTGAACTTATTATCGCCAAGCAACGCAACGGTCCCACCGGCAAAGTGGATTTGGCATTTATCAAGCGCAGCACCCGCTTCGAGTCCCGAGCCAGCGAGTGATGACCGCGGAGCACGCTAAGGACGCCGAGGCATCAATTTCAGATCAGGCGGGGAGCGCGGTGCTTATCGTTTTCATGAGTTTCTCAGCATGTCTTGCGTCCTCGTCGGTTTTGCTTCCTCCAAATCTGTGCAAAAGTGCTTGGTTGCCCGAAATTTTCTAGCTCTCAGCCGTCCTGAGTGCCAATTCCAGCTACAATCCTAAGGTGTTGCATCTACAACGTTTATGCCATGCTCCAGCGGTGTTGCACTCTTTGTAAGTTGATGAATTCAGGTACCCTGCAGGACAGCGGGTCGGCGAATCCACAAGCTTTTCCACAGCTCGTTGGAAAAAACAAGCACCCGTTAACTCTGCTTGTAAACCATTTTTCCGCGGACGATCGTCGCGATGACGCGTCCTGTCAGGTGACAGCCATCAAACGGGCTATTGCGCGCCAGGGAACGCGACTTGCGCACGTCGTAGGTCCAGCGTGCCTTGGGATCGAAGATGGTGACGTCCGCGTGATAGCCGCGCTGCAGGCTGCCCCGCGACTTAAGCCCGATCACGCGGGCCGGCCCGGTGGAAAACAGCTCCACAATTCGGCTTAGCGGAACTGCGCGCTCGCGGTGCAGCCTGGTGATGGTCAAACCAACTGCGGTTTCCAGCCCAATAATGCCGAAGGCGGCTCGCTCGAACTCCACCTGCTTTTCGTGCAGCGCGTGAGGGGCGTGGTCGGTAGCGATGGCGTCCACCGTGCCATCAGCCAGTGCCACCTGCAAGGCTTCCCGATCGGCGGCCGAGCGCAGCGGCGGATTCATTTTGAAATTGGTGTTGTACTCGCCGACATCTTCGTCGGTGAGAGCGAAGTGGTGCGGTGTGGTCTCGCAGGTTATCTGCACGTGGGCGCGCTTGCCCCGACGCACTGCCTTCAGGGACTCCGCCGTGGAGAGATGGGCCACGTGGTAACGCCCTCCCGTGGCTTGCGCCGCCTGCACGTCGCGCTCGATCACGCTGGCCTCGGCTTCCGTGGTCATGCCGCGCAGTCCCAGGCGAAAAGCAGTGGGGCCTTCGTGCATGGAACAGCCGCCGGTCTGCCGCGTATCTTCGGCGTGCTGGATCACCGGAACGTGCAACTCGGAGGAACGTCGCAGGGCCTCCTGCATCAGTCCGGGGCTAAGGATCGGCTTGCCATCATCCGTGAAGCCGACCGCTCCCGCCCGCTGCAACGCGCGGAAATCCGTCAGGTGCTCGCCCAGGCCGCCCTGCGTAGCCGCGGCGATGGGAAACACATTGACCACCGCCCCACGCTCTGGCTGCAACATCCAGGAGGTAATTTCGGGTGAATCGTTCACGGGCACGGTATTGGGCATGGCGCAAACCGAGGTGAAGCCGCCCGCCGCCGCGGCGGCTGTGCCGGTCGCAATGGTTTCCTTGTAAGCCTGCCCCGGCTCGCGCAGGTGGACGTGCAGGTCAATGAATCCAGGGGCAACAATGAGTCCCCGCGCGTCGAAAGTCTCATCGGCTGAGCCACGGATTTTCTTCGGTGGCGCCACCTCGGCCACGCGCCCGTCGCGCAGCAACAGATCAAGTTCGGCATCCACCCGCGCCAGCGGATCAATCACTCGCCCACCCCGGATGAGGAGCGAGCCCGGCTTGTCATTTCCTTTTGACACGTTGTTCTCTTACTTCATTTCCTCGGATAAACGGATTTTCGCGGATTCTCTTTCTATTCTCATTGGGGACCTCCAGTGGTCCAGCCACAGTTTACTTCTCTGCCACGGATGAACACCGACTATGACGTATTCTGTATCTACAATTCTCGGAGACGTAGTGTCGAACTGGACTTCCGAACGAAGCCGATGAGCTTTCCCCTCTTTCTCATCTTTGAAATCCGCGTTCATCCGCGCAATGGAAGTTGAGGATCTCAGTTCCTCCGCGCCAGGGCCCGCGCCAGAATGGCCATGCGCACCAAGACCCCATTTCGCACCTCTTCGCGGATCACCGCCTGCGGCGAATCGGCCACCTCGCTGCTCAGCTCCATGCCGCGGATAATCGGCCCCGGGTGCATCACCAGAGCTCCCGGTTTGGCCAGCCGTAACCGAGCCGAAGTGAGCTGGTACTTGGCGATGTATTCGCCGACGTCGAACTGCATCTCGGCCAGGCGCTCCTTCTGCACACGCAGCAGCATGATGACGTCAGCGCCCCGGATCGCCTCGTCCAAATAGCGGGTAATGCGCAGGCCTTTGGCTAGCGTGGCCGCGGTTTCGGGCACAAATGCCGGCGGACCGCAGAGGGTGAGTTGCACTCCGAACTTGCTCAGCAGGTGAATGTTGGATCGCGCCACCCGGCTGTGGTAAATGTCGCCCACAATGGCCATGCGCTTGCCGCGCAAATCTTTCATGTGCTGCAGGATCGTATAGGCATCCAGCAGCGCCTGCGAGGGGTGCTCGTGCATGCCGTCGCCGGCGTTGATGACGGGTACGTCGAGGTGGGCGGCAATCAGATGCGGCGCCCCGGCATTGGGATGGCGAAAGACCAAGGCGTCACAACCCACGGCGCGCAAGGTGTAGCCGGTATCGAGCAGCGACTCGCCCTTCTCAATACTCGAACCGCTGGCGTGCACCAGCAGGGTAAGGGCGCCCAGCTTCTTGGCCGCCATTTCGAAGGAGGTGCGGGTGCGGGTGGAAGCCTCGTAGAAGACCAGACCGACGGTTTTGCCCCGCAACAGGGGCCGGGGCTGGCCCCGCTGCATGCGCCGCGCCAGCTGCAGCAGGCCCGTAATCTCTTCCGTCTGAAGATGTTCAATTCCCAGAAGCGAGCCGCGCGCAAACGCACTCATGCCCAGCGACCCTGCCCTCCGCCGCGCGCCCGGCAAACCGGCATCAGTCCTCCCGCTCCACCAGCAACACCTTCTCGGCGTCGTCCACTTCCTTGAGCTTGACTTCGATGATCTCGTTATCGGTGGTCTGCACCATGCGGCCCACATAGGTGGCCTCGATGGGCAGCTCGCGGTGGCCGCGGTCAATCAGCACACATAGCTGCACCCGCCGGGGGCGCCCGTGCACGAACAGCGCGTCCATGGCCGCACGCGTGGTCCGGCCGGTGTACAGGACGTCGTCCACCAGGACGACATGCTTGCCGGTGGCGGAAAACTCCAACTTTTTCTGCTGCACCACCGGCTTGTGGTCAATGGTGGAGAGGTCGTCGCGGTAGAGCGTGATATCCAAACTGCCCACCGGCACTGGCTTGTCTTCAATGCGGGCAATCAGCTTGCCCAATCGCTCAGCCAGGGGCACCCCACGCCGGCGAATGCCCACTAGGGCCAGGTCTTCCACGCCATTGTTCTTTTCGACAATCTCATGGGCCAGGCGCACCAGGGTGCGCTCAATTTCCGAGGCGGACATCAATTGCGCCTTCTGGCGCAGCTTGGGCGGGCGAGGTACTGGTTGAGCAGTCATCGAAGCGGCATGATACGCGGTGGCGTGGCCGCAGCACAAGGACGGGAAAACCCGCAACGGCCGCTCCGGCTACAGCGACCGCGTCTCTTTTTTGCTGGAAAGCATGCCGGCGATCGCGCCGCCCAGGGTTGAGAGCGCCAAAAACAAAACCAACATCAGCAGGATACCGAGCACCAAAAGGGTGCGCATGCCTTGCGGAGTCAGGAACTGCTGCACCATCTGCTGCGCCTCAGGATTGCCGCTGCGCGCAGCCGAGGCCTTCAAGGCCTGCTCCAGAGTTGCCTGCAGCTGTCCCGTGCCGCGCATGGCCAGCATCTGCACCAGGGAAAGCAGGCCGAAGATCACGAAGCCCATCAGCCCCGCCATCGCGCCCAAGCGCGCTCCCAGAGCCGCAGTCATAGGTCCTAGGTGTTGCCGGCGGCGGTAGATCAGAACCGCCAGCATGCCGCCACCCAGCATCCAAAGCATGAAACCCAGCTGCGGCAGCCCGGTTACAACGGCAATGATCAGGCATGCCAAGGCTCCCAGTCCAGCCGCCAGGTTGGCTGCCCGCCACGCGCCGTACAATCCTAGTGGTCGCAGGGTCGGCAGCGTTGCCGACAACTCGGGCCGGCCCTCCAACATCATGCCCGACGCTGAGCGCCCAGGCGGAGGCGAGGCCGCCATAACACGGATTTGTGGCGCGCCGCACTGCGGGCAGAAAGGGACTCCGTCCTCCACCGGCTTTCCACACCTATGGCAGGCATGCTCCATTATTCCAAGCTAGCAGGCGCGCCGCGCGGCATGCAAGAAAGCGCGATGAGGGTAGGTGGCTTGGCCTGCAGCGATCACAGCATCTCCGCATCTTGCACCTTCCATTGCTGCCCTGAGATCGCACGCACATAGGGCAGCAGATTGCGGTGTGACGCTTCAATGACGTTCCGCCGGAAGCGCTTGATTCAGCGGCATAGCTCACCTGCTGGTGTGACAATGGAGGATTTTCACTGAGGCCAGTGAATGCCAACCTGCAACATCAGGTGGTCACATTGGCTGCGATTCGCCCCGGGTGGCCACATACACAATGGCGAAGTCGCTACCGTTGTCCTTGGGCTCGACTGCCACCAGGTGGAAGTTGTCGCTCATGCCGGCTTTGAGTTCCACGCCCCTTCCATCGCCCTTGTCGTCGCCGCAGGTGAGAGGCTTGGGCTTCCGGTCCGAATCATGGCCGAGTTCCATATCGGTATTGTGGCCGTGCCCTTTGCATTCCAACACATTGCCGTACTTGCGCAGATCTTTCTTATAGTAGGCAATGACTTTATCCGGCGAATCCTCGGTGTGATAGCCAATCACCAGCACCTTCACTCCGAACATGGAGCTGGAGATGTTCACGTTGGCGGCATTGTGGTCGTCGCCTTCCACCTTGGGTTTGGCCCCGGGATAAACGCCAAGGCCGATCTGTGCTGGGGTGGGGTTGGTGCGCACCTGCAGCGCGCCCAGAGGGGTGCGGATATCCACATTCTTGTTCTCGCCCTTGTCGTCCACCTTCAGGCTGCAGGCGGCCAGTCCAACGACTGACGACGCAACGGCCACCCACGCTGCTTTACGGATGAGTTGGGACAACATGACTGCCTCCTGTAACCGTGACCGCTTCCGCTTTCTCCAGGCCCGCCCCGCGCTGCGCCACTTGGGGAATGGTGACCGGCAAATGTCCGTGCACCGGGATTTCGCCAAACAGCGCCTTCACCGCGCTGTCCTCACTGACGCTGGCATTGGAGAAGGTGCACAAATAATTTTCTATCTGCGGAAAATCAGCGGCCACGTAGGGATTGCCAACCGCCACCACCATCGTCTTGGGACCTGCGACCTGCAAAATCTTTCCCAGCAGGTCGCCGCGCGCGTCGCTCAGTCCTACCGTGTTCTGCATCTGACCGGCCACCTGCACCGCTTTGCCCGCGGTAGGAATCTCATACACTGCTGCCACTACTTTTTCCGCATCCTGCACCGCTGACAGCACCTGATTGGTCATAGCCGCCGCGGTGCGCGTATCCACGTAGAGGATGTTGGCGTCCGGCCGCCGCTCCCGAATCTGGCGCACCAACTCGTGTCCCGGGTCCATGCGCAGGTCGTCGCAGAAGACCACCACAACAAGGCGGTTGGTCACCTCCACTGTGGGTTGATACGGAAGCCCGGGGACAATGGTTCCCTGGATAGGCAAGGGTTGCACGGGTAATACCCTGCCGTTGTCCCGGACCAGGGTAACGGCTTGATCGGCAACTTGCTGCCCGAAAGCGAGGTTTTCCGGTTTGCCTATGACCTTACCCAGCTCGTCAATATCCACCACGCGAGCCTTGTTCAAACCTACAGATGCCTTGGCCTTCAGGATCTTCAGCACTGACTCGTCCACGCGCGACTCGGGAATTTCCCCGCTCGTCACCGCCTTCAGCATGGCCTGGTAGGAAGCGTCCAGGTCCGCGGGGATGAGCAGCATGTCATTGCCGGCTTTGAAAGACTCGACCGCGGCCCGTCCGATGTCGTTCTGGTAGAGCCGGGTCAGCCCGCCCATATCCAATGCGTCGGTCACCACCAGGCCCTGGAAGCCCAGTTGCTGCTTCAGCAGCCCAGTCACGATCGCCGGCGAAGTCGTGGCCACGCGGTTGGGGTCAGGCTCCAGCGCGGGCACGGTGACGTGGGCCACCATGATGGAATCCACCCCGGCCCTGATCGCAGCCTCAAACGGCGGCAGTTCCACCGAGTTCAGGCGCTGCCGGTCACCGGTCACCTTGACCAGACCGAGGTGCGAATCGGTGGCCGTGTCGCCGTGGCCAGGAAAGTGCTTGGCCGTGGTCAGCATGCCATTGGCCTTGGCTCCCTCAACGTAGGCGGTCACCATCTTGCCGACTTCCTGCGGATCCTCGCCGAAGGAGCGGGTGTTGATGATGGGATTGGCGGGGTTGGAGTTCACGTCGGCGTCGGGGAAGAAGTTCCACTCCACGCCCACGGCGCGGGCCTCCTGCGCCGTGATTTCGCCGAATTTTTGGGCGTAAGCGGGGTTGCCGACAGCGCCAAAAGCCATGGCGTGCGGGAACACGGTGCTGCCGTAAAGCCGCATGGAGACGCCGCGCTCGAAGTCGGCGGCAAAAATCAGCGGCAGTTTGGATTCGCGCTGCAACTGGTTTACCAGCATGGCCGCTTCGTAGGGCTGGTTGTAGTAAACGAATGCGCCCTCGGCCGGAACCGTCAGGGCGAAGCCGCCCACATGGTACTTCTGCAGGATCTGGTGATACTGCGTGTATTCGGGACCGTTCAGATTCAGGAACTTGGCCCGTGCCCACACCATGAACAGCTGGCCAACCTTCTCCTCCATGGACATTTTCTTGAGCGTCTTCTCCGCCCATTTTTCGCCATCATGGTCGAGTTTCACTGGCCCGGGTTTCAGGTACTTTTCTTTTGCTACGACAGGAGAAATGAGGAGGACAACGGATAGGCAGATAAGGCCAATTTTGTGGCACATGATGCGAAAACGATAGCACAAGGCGGCGGTCGCACATTCCTCGCGACCCAACCAGTTACGAATCGAGTACTTCGCGCACTTTGCAGGCCAGCGCGTCCAGGCTGAACGGCTTCTGCAGGAAGGCGGTGCCCGGATCGAGCACTCCGTGGTGGACGATAGCATCCTCGGTGTAGCCGGAGAGAAATAGCACCCGCAACCCCGGGCGGCTCTGGACCATGCGCGTGGCCAGTTCGCGGCCGCTCATGCCCGGCATAACTACATCGGTAATCATCAGCTCGATGCGGCAATTCGCCGGTGCGGCGAGGGCGAGCGCCTCCTGCCCGTTGCCCGCCATGAGCACGTTGTAGCCTTGTGCTTTCAGCGCCTCCGCGATGAGCTCCCGTACTGATTCCTCATCTTCCACCAAAAGGACGCTTTCCGAGCCCCGGAAGCCGATACGGGCGCGCCGGGCGGCGGGTACGCTATCCGCCGAGGCTGCCTCCTCCACTCGCGGAAAATAGATCTTGAAGCTTGTGCCTCGGCCTGGCTCGCTGTAGGCGAAAATGTAGCCACCGCTTTGCTTAACGATCCCGTACACGGTGGACAGGCCGAGACCGGTGCCTTTACCCTTTTCTTTGGTAGTAAAAAATGGTTCGAAAATACGCGATTGTGTATCCGCGTCCATGCCATAGCCGGTGTCACTGACCGCCAGCATCACGTAGCGTCCCGGTTTCACGGTGGCATGGGCGCGCTGATAATGGCCGTCCAGGTCAACGTTGCGGGTTTCGATGATGAGCTTGCCGCCCCCAGGCATGGCGTCGCGGGCGTTGACCGCCAGGTTCATGATCACTTGCTCCACCTGTCCGGGATCAGCCTTGGTCCGGCCCAGCTTGGGATCGCAGGCGATTGCCACCTCCACGTCTTCCCCAATCAGAGGCCGCAGCAGCTTGCTGATGTCGGCCACTACCCCGTTCAGGTCAATGACCTTCAGCTCCAACACCTGTTTGCGCCCAAAGGCCAGCAGTTGGCGAGTCAAGGCCGCGGCGCGTTCTGTTGCCTCCTGAATGGCCTCTGCTTTCTTGCGCCGGGGATCACCGGCGCCTAACTGATTCAGCAGCACATAGGTGTAGCCGCTAATCACCATCAATAGATTGTTGAAGTCATGGGCCACGCCGCCGGCCAACCTGCCCACCGCTTCCATTTTTTGCGCCTGCCGCAGCTGGTCTTCGAGGATCCGGCGCTCGGTGACGTCTTCAGCGATGATCTCCAGGACTTCTTCTTCGCTCTCCTGGTTCACCGCCCGCCCGCTCAGCCGCACTGTAATGGCCTTGCCGTCCTTGCGCCGCCACTTTACCTCGAGGTTATCCAGCTGACCATGCTGCTCGTATTCCTGGCGCAAGTGCAACCGGTCTTCGCCGCGGACATACAGGTCCTTTTCCGGTTGGAGCGCCAGCAACTCTGTCGGGCCGTCGTAGCCCAGCATCGAGATCAGCGCCGGATTCACGTCCAGGAAGCGGCCCTCCAGGGTAGAGCGGTAGATGCCATACACCGCGCTTTGCACCAGCGAGCGGTAGCGCGCTTCCGACCCGCGCAGCGCCTGCTCGTGCCGCTTGTGCTCGATGGCGGTGGCCAGGTGCTGGGAGACGAAGGTCAGGATTTCCTTCTCTTTCGCACCGAAGCGCACATTTTCGCTGTAACTCTGCACCACGAGCACGCCTATTGCCGTGTTGCCGGTTTTCAGCGGCACTCCCAGCCAGTCCAGGGAGGGCGCGCCGATGCATTCCGCCTTGCCTTGCCGCACAAGCTTGTCAAATACTTCCGGCGTGGCCAGCAGGGGCTCGCCCGCACGCAGCACATACTCGGTGAGCCCCTTGCCCAGGGGCTTAGCGGCCGGCGTGGGGTCCACTTCGTCCACAAAGTAGGGGAAGCTGAGCAGTTTGCTATCGGTGTCGTAAAGGGCGATGTAGAAGTTGCGGGCATACATCAGCTCGCCGACAATGCCGTGGATGGCGGCATAAAAATCCTGTAAGTCTCCGGCGGAACTGGTGATCTTGGCAATCCGGTACAGCGCCGACTGCAAGGCCTCCGCCTGCTTGCGCTCGCTGATGTCGCGAAAAATGGCATAAACAGCAACGTGCCCGCCGCGAGCCTTTACCGGCATGCCCACGATGGAGACGTCCACCACGGCGCCGTCCTTGCGCAGGCGCTTGCTTTCCAGGCTGATCTTCTGTCCCTTGGTTATGGCGCCATGGATGAAATCAATTTCGGCATCGAGCCCCGCCGGCACAATCATTTCCCCCAGCATTCGGCCGCGCGCTTCTTCCTGGGTGTACCCAAACATGCGGGTAAATTCGGCATTGACGTGAGTGACGTGGTAGTGCGGGTCGAGAATGGCGATGCCTTCTGGCGCGCTCTGAAAAAGCTGGTCCAGATAGGCTTTTTGAACCTGCAGATCGGCTTCCGGCTCCAGCGTGCGCAAGCTCGCGACAAGGTCGCGATTTTTGGGCGGCAAGGTGCCCACCGACCCGTGCACGGGGGATTTGGAACGATTTCCTCCTGCTTGTGCTGGTCGGGTGATCTTTTCACCCATGCGGGTTCGTCCTCCAGGTCGCCGAAGCCACCCAGATGGTACGTTCAACCAGTGTTATCAGAAAGTTACGGACGTAACCGAAGTTCTGCCCACCGCCCTAAAGTGCAGGTGGTTGGCTCATAGGCCGGCAGCGTGGGGCAGCGCTATTGCAGGGGCGAATCGCTCATGCGGAAGCGAGTGCGGAAATGTTCCGACAGCAGTTCGATGGCTGACCGGTTGCCCTGCGGGTCTGACTGCGCCAGGTACTTCAATGCCTGCACCAGCAGGCGC
>Ga0134128_10006488_pt1 | contig 14164 bp, 18 predicted proteins | sample KB31754_FD_96462 | JGI IMG/M metagenome (GOLD analysis project Ga0134128, IMG submission 96462) | Terrestrial soil microbial communities with excess Nitrogen fertilizer from Kellogg Biological Station, Michigan, USA - KB3-175-4 | ecosystem: Environmental > Terrestrial > Soil > Unclassified ... | reverse complement strand
GCTTGAGCGAGCCCAGTTTGCGCACCGAGGGTGGATCCGATCACGTGCCGTTCGACGAAGAAGGCGTTCCTGGCTTCTGGTGCGTGCAAGACACGGGAAACTACGACAAGACGCACCACTCACAGGCGGACACGCTCGATCGCATCCAGTGGGACGATCTGACCGAAGGCGCGCAAGTGCTCGCGGTCTTTGCTTACAACGTAGCGCAACTTCCGGAGCTGTTGCCGCGCAAGCCGCCCAAGAAAAAGGCCGCGTCGGAGTAGGCCGTCCTGGATTGAAATATGCGAGTCGTCGTGCAGCGCGTCAGCCGCGCCAAGGTTAGCGTCGAAGGCCGGGTCGCCGGAGAAATCACCGCCGGTTTGATGATTCTTCTCGGTGTCGGCAAACAAGACGCTTCCGCCGTTGCTGTCTCGATGGCCGAAAAAGTCGCCAATCTGCGGATCTTCGAAGACGACGCCGGAAAAATGAATCGCTCGCTGGTCGACGTAAGAGGCGAGGCGCTGGTGGTCTCACAGTTCACGCTCTACGGCGACGCGCGTGGCCAGCGCCGCCCAAGTTTCATTGCCGCGGCCCCGCCGGAGCAGGCCTCGGCGCTTTACGAAGAATTCAACGCGAAACTCCGAGCCCTGGGCATAAGCGTCGCCACAGGAATTTTTCAGACGATGATGTCCGTCGAGTTGGTCAACGAAGGTCCGGTCACCATCCTCCTGGATTCCGATAAAACCTTTTGAGACTTCCGATCCACTTACAGGCTTCATCATCGACGTCAGATTCGCGATCCGATGTAGTGGCCGCCTTCTGAGGCGGGCACTTTTCGCTTAAGATTGGCAGACACCGATGCGAAAAACGCTGGATTGTGCGCCCCTGAAGATCCGCCCGCCGGAACCCGGCGATGCAGGACCGCTCGCCGTGCTTGCTGGAGAACTCGGCTACCCGACATCCGCTGCGGAAATGAGGGCCCGCTTGCGCGCCATAAAGCCCTCGGCCGACAACGCCATCTTTGTCGCGCAAGCTCCCACCGGTGAAGTCATCGGCTGGATCCACGTCAGCGTTACGCGGCTGCTCGAAGTTCCGTTGCGAGCGGAAGTAAACGGCTTGGTGGTCGGCGAAGCCTACCGAAGTTCGGGTGCCGGCGCGCGGCTGCTAGGCGAAGCGGAAGCCTGGGCGCACAAAAAAAAGTGCGTGAACATGTCGGTGCGTTCAAACGTCATCCGCGATCGCGCCCACAAATTCTACGAACGCCAGGGGTACGAACATTACAAAACACAAAAAGCCTTTCGCAAACGGCTTTGATTCCTCCACAGTGACTACGGCTTTTCGTGGACCTTGATCTCAATCAACTCCGGCCAGTTTTTCCCGGTAACCACCAGCCGCTCGGCGCTGGCGTCGTAGGCGATCCCGTTCAACACGTCTTCGCCTTCGCGCTGTTCCTTGTTGACCAGCGGCGCGAGCTCGATCCACGACAAAACCTGACCGCTCTGTGGATCAATCCGCGCGATTCGCGAACTGTGCCAGACGTTGGCCCAGATCTGGCCGTGCAAATATTCCAATTCGTTCAGGTTGGTAACCGCTTCGTTTCCTGCGTATACCTCCAGCGTTCGCGTTAGCGTGAAATTCGCCGGATCGATGAATTTAAGCTGATTTGATCCGTCGCTAAGGATCAAGGACGTGTCGTCGTGCGTAAGCCCCCAGCCCTCGGAGCTGAAAGGAAATTCCCCAATCTTCTTGAAGGTGCGCTGATCGTAGATGAATCCCTTCTTCGATAGCCAGGTCAGTTGATAAATCTTCCCGTGAAAGATCGTCAGCCCTTCGCCGAATTCATTTTCCGGCAGATTCACTTTACGCAGCACCTTCCCGGACTCCAGCACGCATTCGCGCAGAGTCGACTGCCCCGTCCGACCGGTGCTTTCGTACAGGCGCCCGTCGAAAAATTCCAATCCTTGCGTGAAGGCTTTGGGATCGTGGGGAAAAGCCTTGACGACCGTCGCGGTCAAGACCGGGATTGATTTTGCGGGTGTCTGAGCTGCCGCAGGCGCGGAGGTTTGAGTCTGCGAGGAATTGGTTTGCGAGGATGGGCAGCTGGCGGCACAGGCCGTCAAGAGCAGGCACAAGAACACGCGATGGCCGCGCGATTCGAGGAATGTGGCGTTGATCGTGGGCATGGCAGGCGCTTGCGATTATCACTTGGAACGGGGTGAAAGCGAAGTGGCAGGAGTATATCGTAATACGATATACTTAGAAAGTGTCCCCCAGAATCACAACGGAAGACTATCGGTCCCTGTCGGAACTTCGCTATCGTATCCGCCATTTTCTGCGCGACGGTGATGCGGTCGCGCGCGCCGCGGGTCTCGAACCGCAGCAATACGTGATGCTCTTGACGATTCGAGGGCTACCGGGGGGGCATACAGCCAGCATCCGGACGCTGGCGGAACGTCTCGCGCTGAAACACCACAGCGCCGTGGAGTTGGTGGACCGACTGGAATCGCACGGCTACGTTCACAGGAATCCGGCCCCCGACGACCGGCGGGCTGTTCTAGTGACATTGCTTCCACGAGGCGAGCGGGTGCTCGAAAACGTGGCGCGCCAGCGAATCAAAGAACTCCACTCGCATGGGCACGAGCTGGTGCGAGCGATCAAAACGTTGTTGGAAAAAAGTGACGGAACGGGCAGTGGCAAACGAAAGAGCAAAGCGCTCGGAAGGAAAAGCAAATCTTGAGTAACAATTCCGGGAATACGTCCAGGAATACGGCGGTGGATGACCAGCGACCGCCAACCGGACATCACAAAAAGTCGTGGGATGTGCGGGGTGATTTCACCACCACGATGCGGCTCCTGCCGATTTCAGCCGTGGCGCTCGCCATTGGGGCGCTGGCGTCCTTCGTAGCGCTGGCGCTGTTGCGGTTGATCGGCCTGTTCACCAATCTTTTCTATTTTGGCCGCTGGAGTGCGGCGCTGGTTTCTCCTGCAGGCAATCATCTGGGAGCGCTCAGCGTGCTGGTGCCGATCGGGGGAGCGCTGATCATCGGCGTCATGGCGCGTTATGGATCGGAACGCATTCGCGGCCACGGCATTCCCGAGGCGATCGAAGCGATTCTAATCAACGGCAGCCGCGTAGAGCCCAAAGTCGCTTTGCTCAAGCCAATTTCGTCAGCGATTTCGATCGGATCTGGCGGCCCGTTCGGCGCGGAAGGCCCAATCATCATGACCGGCGGCGCGTTCGGCTCGATGATCGCGCAATTGTTTCATCTGACGAGCGCGGAGCGAAAAACGCTGCTGGTTGCCGGCGCTGCCGCCGGGATGTCCGCGACGTTTGCGGCTCCAGTCGCTTCGGTGCTGCTGGCCGTGGAATTGCTGCTGTTTGAATGGAAGCCACGGAGCTTGATCCCCGTCGCCCTGGCCAGCGCGACTGCGGCAGTTCTGCGGCGTTACATTCTGGGATTTGGTCCGCTGTTTCCAGTACCGGAGCATCCGCTGTTCATCGGGCCGACCGGATTGCTGGGATGCGTGGTGGTGGGTCTGCTCGCGGGCGGTTTATCCGCATTGCTCACCCTGTCGGTGTATACAGCCGAGGATGCGTTTCAACATCTGAAGATTCACTGGATGTGGTGGCCGGCGATCGGCGGATTAGCGATCGGTCTCGGCGGCCTGATTTTTCCGCAGGCGCTGGGCGTTGGCTACGACACCATCGGCGGATTGCTGGCGGGCAACGTCACGACCAAAGTGATTCTAGGCGTGTTGTTGGTGAAATGGTTTATCTGGGCGGTGTCGCTTGGCTCTGGGACGTCGGGCGGCGTGCTGGCGCCATTGCTAATGATGGGCGGAGCGCTGGGCGGGTTGGAATCGATGTTTCTTCCCCCCGAAGGCGCGGGCTTCTGGCCGCTCATCAGCATGGGCGCGGTGCTTGGCGGGACGATGCGATCGCCATTTACCAGCATCGTGTTTGCGTTTGAGTTGACGCACGATGCCAATGTATTTCTGCCGCTGCTGGTCGGAGGCGTGGTGGCCCACGGGTTCACGGTGCTGACGCTGAAGCGATCGATCCTGACGGAAAAAGTCGCGCGGCGCGGATTTCACCTCAGCCGCGAATACGCCGTCGATCCGCTAGAGATTTTGTTTGTGCGCGAAGTGATGCGCAGCAAGGTCGTAGCGTTGCCGTGCAAGAGCACTCTGGATGAGATGCAGCGCTCGCTGCGTGCCGACCATCGCCAGCAGCAGAGACTGCTACCGGTAGTTAGCGGCGACGGCCGGCTCGTGGGCGTGTTCACCCGGCGCGACATTCGCGAGCGCCTGGAGCGCGAAGGCAACGTAGCGCTGCAGCGCACGCTCGGAGAACTGGTGCGCGCCGAGACGGAAGAGACGTATCCCGACGAGCCGTTGCGCGTTGTGGTTTATCGTATGGCAGAGAACGGTTTCACGCGCATGCCGGTTGTTGAGCGCGGCACGCGTAAATTCCTGGGCTTGGTTTCGTTGGATGACTTGCTTAAGGCGCGCGCAAGACACCTGGAAGAAGAGCGCCGGCGTGAGCGCCCGCTACAGTTACGTTTCCTGCTGCCCGGAGGTCGGGTAACCGAAACGACGCGCACACCTGCCCCGTAGAGGATTAGCCAGAGGAGCAAAACTTCTCAAGGGGCTGTTGTGTCGAAATTTTCTAAACGAGGGGCGATGCCGGAGAATTTTGACTCAATTCGGCCGACCGAGGCGCTGACGTGGTGGCAAATTCCATCGCGCCATTGGTCTGCCTTTCTGAAGCGGCGCGAGGACCAGATTTTTCTAGTGCTGACACTGTTGATCGGGGCGCTGGTCGGACTTGTCGTCGTGGCCTTTATCGCGCTGACCGAGCACGCCGGTTTGCAGATCTATCCTGTAGGCGGAGCTCCGTGGCGACGATTCCTGGTGCCGGTGGCCGGATCGCTGACGATGGGCTATCTGCTGTTCAAGTATTTTCCGGATGCGCGAGGCAGCGGCGTGCCGCAGACGAAAGCGGCCCTATATGCACGCGGCGGGTACATTTCGCTGGGCACGGTTCTCGGAAAGTTTTTCTGCACTTCGGCGACGCTCGCCAGCGGAATTCCACTGGGACGCGAAGGTCCCTCGGTGCAAGTCGGCGCGGGCTTGGCATCGTTGCTGGGGCGGAAGCTGGGGCTCAGCCCCGAGAAAGTGAAAGCGCTCATCCCGGTCGGCGCAGCCGCGGCAGTTGCCGCCGCATTTAACACTCCGCTGGCCGCGGTGCTGTTTGCGCTGGAGGAAGTGGTTGGCGATCTGCATGCACCGGTGCTGGGATCGGTAGTGCTAGCGTCGGCGACTTCGTGGGCCATGCTGCGATTGTTGCTGGGCAACGATCCGCTGTTCAAGGTGCCGCAATATCAGCTGGTCAGCCCCTGGGAATTCTGCGCGTATGCGGTGCTTGGCGTGTTGGGTGGACTGGTTTCGGCGGCATTCACCAAGCTGCTACTGCATATGCGCGAGCGGTTCTTGCGATTTCCGTTGAAGACGAAGTGGATTCAGCCGGCCGCCGGCGGATTGCTGATCGGCATCATGGGCTGGTTTGTGCCGCAGTCGCTGGGCGTCGGATACAAGTACGTGGGCGACGCACTGAATGGCGGCATGGCCGTGAAGCTAATGGTGCTGCTCCTGCTGCTGAAACTTTTTGCGGTGACGCTGAGCTACGCTTCAGGGAATGCAGGCGGGATTTTCGGGCCCAGCTTGTTCCTTGGCGCCATGCTAGGCGGAATCGTGGGGACCGCGGCGCAGTATTTCTCACCCGCGCACGTGGCATCGCCTGGAGCATATGCGCTGGTGGGCATGGGGACGGCGTTCGCAGGGATCGTGCGCGCGCCGATGACGTCGGTGGTGATGATCTTCGAGACTACGCGTGACTACGCGGTCATCGTGCCGCTCATGATTTCCAACCTGGTCAGTTTTTTTATCTCTTCGCGGATGCAACGCAAGCCGATCTACGAAGTGCTGGCCCAGCAGGACGGCATTCACCTGCCGGGTTTGGAATCGCGTTCGCAGGACGCGCACCAGAGGGTAGCGCAGGCGATGAAGCCGGCTCCCGAGACCCTAGAGGCGGGATGTACCGCGCAGCAGGCGCTGAAGACGGTGGGCAGCAGCCAGTTCCAGGCTTGGCCGGTGCTGAATGCGCGGCGGCTGGAGGGTGTGATCAGGCGGACAGCGCTGCAGAAGGCGGTGGCGGATGGCAGCGCTGACGACAAGCTAGGCGATCTGGTGGACCCGATTTCATTCCCACACCTGCATGTGGACCATCCACTAGGCGTCGCGCTGGAGCGCATGGGGGCAACGCAGTTGGATGTGCTGCCAGTGGTCAGCCGGGCGGACATTCACAAGATGGAAGGCGTGGTGACGCTAAAGGATGTCCTGGATTTCTACGGACTCGGACCGAGCTGTCGAGATTAGGATCATGGCTCGTAGTGGGGGTACTTACTGCGAATTTGCTCGAACAGTTGGGAAGTGCTGCCGCGTTTGAGGTGGTAGTGGAGAATGCGGCGCTCGTTGGCAGTGGGGCGGGGATTGGCGGCGACCAAGGATTCGACTTCGTCGCGGTTTTCGATTCTTTCGAGATTGAGGGAGATGCGTTTGCCGGTAGGGATGACGCGGATGACCACGTGATGCCCGCTGAGGTATGCACTGCGATAGTCGCCCGTAAAGGTCTTGTGTTCGCCCGCGAAATTCTGATAGCGAACTTCGATGGCGCCGAGGCCAACCCTGTAGTTTCCGGACAGCGGAGCCTTGGGCGGCTTGTATTTCGGCTGTTTCTTGTTTCCCCAATCAAAGATACCCACGGCAACTCCTCATCATCGGTCTTCAGCGCTTGTTAAATTGGATGGTCGCGGAAAGCGTTTGCGTGAAGCGTCCGGCACTCCTTCAACGCCTCGCGACGCGATGCGGTTGAAGTTTTCCAAGGAGACAGCTCGAGTAACGTAGTCAAATCTTGAGATTTGACAGCTTCAATGAGGCCCTTCGACAGGTGGCTTCTCTCTCTCACGAGATCCTCTTGCGAGGCGGCAGCCACTGCTTGGGGGCATGGAGAGAAAGCTGCGAGTTCCGCGAATCGCGGTTGCAGCCTGGCAGCTGTCTCCCTGGAACTTTTTTGCGTCTGGTAGCTCTTCCAGACGAAGAACGGCGCGGGGATTTGGCCGTGGCGGATCTGGCGACGGCGATGAACGAGCGAGGGAAGGCCCATGGCACGCAAAGCGCGGAAGGGAATGTCGTGGAAATGGCTCTTTTTATGTCCGGCGCGCAAGGACAGGGCGAGGATTTCTTCGGCGAGCCAGCGATCGAGCAGGCCAAGCTGGGACTCGTCGGTGACATGTTTGAGGTAGTAGTCGATAAGCGCGACATTGCGGACGCTTTGCGCCAGGGCGTGTTGCGCGGTGCGAACCAGAAATTCGGCGCGCTTGCGAGGGCCGCGAATACGGGCGAGCTTGGCGCGCTTGCGGCGGAACGCGACGCGGAAGATGTTGCGGATTTTGCGGAATTTGTCGCGGGAGAACCGAATGCCGCCGCCGGCCTGGAATTCGAGGCCGAGATGGTGGAGACGGCCGGTAGGCTGGAAGCCGGAAGAGGGAATCGACGCGGCAAGAGCCTCAGGCACCGCAAGAGTAGCAGGGTTGCAGGACAGAAGCACATTGTGTTCGTGCGCGGCCTTGCTGCGAAGATGGAGACGCTCGAGAGCAGAATCGAACGAGCCGATGGCCTGCTCGATGGCCTCCCGATTGTCAGAGAGGAAAAGCAAATCGTCGGCGTAGCGGAAGTAGTGGACGTGGGGGACGGATTCGATTTGGCGGTCGAGCGGGGTCAGGTGGAGATTGGCGAAAAAGCAAGCGATTGGAGTACCGAAGGCGATGCCTTGCGTGGCGCAGGAGGGCGTGGCGGGGCTTTCGTGTTCTTCCTGATAGGAGAACCGTACGCGCTGTTCCAGGAGGCGGAACAAATAGTCGCCGGGATCGATCCTGGCGGCAAGCTGCGACAGGAGCAGCTCGTGGCGGATGGAAGGGAAGTAGTTGGCAACATCGCGTTTAGCGGCGAAGAGCGGCGCAGGAGTGGCTGCAAGGATGCGCGCGATCTTGCGCTGGCAGCGATCCAGGCCATAGCCTCGGAGCCGGTAGGCATACGAGTGAGTTGAGAAATGAGCGTCGAAGCGGGCGGTAAGAAGGCGGTAGAGAAGAAGATCGACGAGGCGCTCTTCCCAAGGGTAGACATACAGAGTGCGTTGCTTGCCACGAAAATTGCGATGCAGCGCGACGCCAGGGCGGAAGTCGAAAGATTGGTGGCGGAGCGCGTTGTGGATGGCGGCAAGGTTGCGCAGGCCGTGGCGGGCGAAGTCGTACAAATCGTGATTGTCGGTGGAAGTGAAGAGCGCTTTGCGCCAGGAGAAGAGGGGTTTGGTGTAGAGGGCGACCGCGGACTTGTAGAGCTCGGATTCGTCGTAAAGGTCGCACCAGCGAAGACGAACGCAGGCTGGCGATTGCACCGAAAATCCTAGAGAAAACTGCCGACGGCGGAGTTTTCGTCGGAATAGACATCGAATACGGTGAATAGCTTGGTGAGCTGGAGCAGGTCGTGAACTTTCTTGGTGAGGTGAAGGAGCTTGAGATTCCCGCCGCGATTCTTGACGGTGGTAAAGGCGGTGACCAGCTCGCCGATTCCGGAGCTGTCGATGTAATTCACGTCGGCAAGGTTTATGACGATCTTGGTGCGGCCGTCGTCGAGCAATTCACGAATGGTCTTGCGCAGCAACGCGCTGCCCTCGCCGAGGGTGATTCGTCCCCCGATATCGACGACTGTGACCACGCCGGCATCCCGATATGTGGCTCGCAAATCCATCTTCTCGCCTAAGCTCTCTGCGGGGGTGCCGCGTCCTGGCCGTCTTGGTTGTTGGTGGAGGAACTGTTACCGGTGGGAAGGCGTTTGGACATGATGATTTCGGCGCCGCCGGTACGCCCGGGCACGACATCGAATTCATCCATGAAGGCGCGCATCAGGAAGATGCCGCGGCCGGAAGTGCTCAAGAGATTTTCCTGGGCAAGGGGATCGGGCACCTGGGAAAGGTCGAAACCCTTCCCCTCGTCCAAAACCCTAATGATCATTTTTTCCGGAGTGAGATCCACGGCCAGATGAATCTTTTTGTCGGGGCGTTCCTGATTGCCGTAGTGGAAGGCGTTGATGACACCCTCGCGCACGGACATGCCGATGCGGTAACAGTCGTCTTCGCCGTAGCCCGCGGATTCCGCGACTCGCAGGCACATCTCTTCGGCAACGTTGACGCTCTCTACTTGCGTCTCCAGCGTGACTTCCAAGTGCTTGGTCTCCGCAGCCATGCGACTAAGATCACCAACGTTCCAATTGGGAGTCTTTTGTGCGCACTATGGGTAACACATAGGGAGAAAGCGAGTCAATGGAGCAGGGCGACCAGCCCCCGGCTGAAAGCAAAGCTAGGCCCAGTACGACCGGTCCAAAGTTCGATACTGGATGGCCTCACTGAGATGCCGGGGGTTCGATGCTGTCGGCTGCATCCAGGTCTGCGATCGTGCGCGCTACCTTCAAAAATGCGGTCGTGGGCACGCGCCGAAAGCCCCAGTCGGGTGATGGCGTTTTCCAGCAATTTCTCGCCGTCCAGTGTCAATGGCGCAATACTTGCGAATCATGCTCGACGACATCTGCGCGTTCGAGTAGGTGGCTTTGTCCCCCTGGTAGCGCAGCGTCTGGCGACTTCGCGCCTCAATTACGCGACCACGCACCGCCGACGAATCCTCTGACGACGAAGGGGCACGCAGCTCCTTGTATTTGACTGCCCGCACTTCGATGTGGATATCGATGCGACCAGTACGGGTCCCGAGATCTTGCACACGTAGCGCTGGTTCATCGCTGGAGTGCAGTGGCACTCCCGCTGGGGGTCCCCGAAATATCCGCAGGGCTGCGGGTCACTTCATTGCGATGGCCTCTAAGGCCCTCATTTTAATCCCTTTACCAGAACACTGAAAGGGTTCCATCGTCGGGTTTCCTGGTGTCTCAATCTCATGCCCATTCGGGACCTCGCCAATCGGCTGGTCTTCGCCCCGCTGTTACCATATAATTACTAACATAGTAATTGGATGGTTAACGGCAGGAGGCATGATGGGCGAAACGCGCGTCGCAATTTACACGAGGGTTTCTACACCGGATCAGTCCCTTGAAGGCCAAGAACACGAATGGCTCGAATATGCAGAACGCCGAGGCTGGGTCGTCAGCAAGGTTTATCGGGACAAAATCTCAGGAATCAAAGATTCACTGCCAGAATTGAATCGACTGCTTTCTAATGCGGCGAGAGGTGAATTTTCGCGAGCAGTTGTCTGGCGAATCGACCGGTTGGGGCGTTCAGTCAGACATCTTCTGGAAGTGTTGGATACACTGAACAAATTGGATATCAAATTTGTTTCCGTCAATGAGGCGATTGATACCTCAACTCCAACAGGCATGATGATCTTCACAGTTTTGGGCGCAGTTGCATCGTTTGAGAGATCAATCCTCGTAGAACGAATCAAATTGGGAATTGGCAATGCAAAGAGACGAGGGGTCAGCTTGGGACGTCCGGCGCTCAAGAAACTACGTGCAGAGGAAATTGCGGAGATCAGAGCCAAAAGACTCGCCGGCGCAACGTTCCGCAAATTAGCCTCTGACTACAGCACGACGGTCTGGACGGTGCACAAACTGTGTTCCCGGGGGAATCCCAGGGGCTAGGTAGGCCAAAAGCAAAGGGAATGCCCAGTCATGTTCGACGAGGCTCTAAGAAACGGCCTGCCGGCGTTTTACCGGATCTTGGAACATTTCCTGTGTAACCCCTGTATTTCGGATTTTCAGCGCGCCACACACGGCCCTAATAGCCTTAATCGGTAGACCACGGAGTGGAATGGGAAGATCCGAACAGGATCCCAGAGGGATTCAACTTGAAACAAGCTTCAAAGTCTAGCAAGGCAAGAACGTCTCAATCTCGTATTCCCGCACCGCAACGAGCGCGGATCGTGCACAGGTTCGTTTCTGGTCAGGGAATCAGACAAATTTCACGGGAGGAGAACCGATCCCGTATGACGGTGAGACGGATTGTGCGGGCATCAGAGGTGCAAGCATATGTGCAGGATCTTCGAGCAGCCTACTACGGCCTTGGACAGGAGGCTGTCGAAGCATTGAGACGATCTCTCCGTAGTACCAAGGATGGGAATGCCTATCAGCTGTTGGCAGACATCGGTGTCGTTCCGGACCAGGATGAGCGGCAGCGGAGCCGGACTGTGCGAACACAAGAAGACGAGGATCGCGAAACACGCGTTTGGATCGTCAAGCTAGTATATTGTGCGCTACAGCGTCACCTCGCATATGGGATGTCAATTGATGAGTTCGAGAAAGACGTCAAGCAACTAGGCCTCCGAATTGATTACTCCGCTGGTGCAATTGTGGAGATGGATAGACGCTGCCCAGATTTGAACACGAGACCAACTCTCGGCGAGAACCAACCAAATTAGCGCGAGAAATCAAAGTAGCGGACAGGTACGGCGGGAAGCGGTGGGACCAAAGTGGCCCAAAAGGGAGCACTGAGGCCGTTCGCCAAAATGGATAATTACCGCGGAATTGGCGTAACCCCCGAAATGACAACCCTAACTTCAGTTTTGCCAATAAACATCAACAGAGTGAAATGAGAGAGGCGAGAGGAAAGGAAGAACTAAGGGGATTCAGGGGATTTCGTCGCCTGGGCCATCGAATCGGAGCCCCCTGCGGTGCTTTCTGACAAGCTCCTGGCGCAACAGAAGGAGATGATTGAGGCCACTTTGAAGGAATGCGAGGGACGGGTGTATGGACCAAAGGGTGCCGCGGTGAGGTTAGGCATACCGCGATCGACGCGGGAATCGAAGATTCGCTCTCTGAAGATCAACAAGAATCGCTTTAAGACTCGGCCGGGAACTTGATAGCTCTTGCGGAAGCCCCAAGGGAAACCTTGTGGACGAATGTCGTCACGCATCCATCTAAGGCAACCAAAGGCTTCACTCGGACGAAAAACGCGCTATCTGTAGATATGTTCCTTTGACCTCAGCCGATCTTGTCCACTCTTAAAGGCAATTTGCAGTCGCTCGCGTTTGCGCCAGTGTGACCAACACTGGACATAGTCTTTACGTTCGATCAATTACTTCCGATCCGACGATCGCATCACATCGTCTAGAAGGAGGTGAAAATGGTCGCCAGCCACGCTAACATATGCGCCCACTGCGGAGCAGAAATCGAGACAGGACAGAGATGGGTTCGGGAAAAGGTCTATGAACCCGCACTCGCTGGGCGTGAACCGCAATACCGCCGCTACCATGCTGAACTCTTCGACGGACAGCAACTGAGTTGTTGGGAAAGGCATCTGCCACAAGCAGACAGTGGCAGGCTTGCCGCGTAGCCTCCGAAGACGGAACGTGGCCCGTTCACTTCTACGGAAAGCCAACTTTTCGACCAAGCGGTCTTGATATCGCTGTCGCGGTAGGGACGACCATCGCTGATCGTCCCCGCGGTCGGGTAGGACAGTGGCGCGTATCGGGCTTCGAATGTCCTCTATAGTCAGGACATACGTCAGCGCGATCTGCGTTCCTACACCCTTCACCTGCTGGAGCAAGGACACTTGCGGGTAGCTAGGCCCTCTCGGATAACCAGAAAAAGCTATGGGCTACGAGTCCCGGATAGTCAGAATGGAATGACCGGCTCCGATTCGCAGGCGTGGGTTGTGCTGCGAATCGGAAGATCTGCAGTACAGATCCACAAGCGAAAGGAGCCGGTCAATGAAGAGAGTAAAGTTTGTCGGTTTGGATGTCCATGCAGAGACGATTGCGATAGCGATAGCGGAGCAGGACGGAGAGGTAAGGTCGCTGGGTGTAATACCGAACCGTGAGGATTCGGTTCGGAAACTGGTAAGAAAACTGGGAACGATGGAGGAGCTGCGGTTTTGTTATGAAGCGGGTCCGACGGGCTACGTGCTGTACTGGCAACTGACCAGGATGGGAGCGAAGTGCGAAGTGGTGGCACCGACACTGGTGCCAGTGAAGGCCGGTGATCGCGTGAAGACGGACCGGCGGGATGCGTTAAAACTGGCGAGAAATTATCGGGCCGGAGAGTTGACGGCGGTATGGGTGCCGGATGCGGCCCACGAGGCGTTGCGCGATGTGGTTCGAGCCCGAGAAGCGGCCAAGAAGGATCAACTTCGAGCCCGACATCGGTTGAGTAAGTTTCTGTTGCGTCATGGCCGGCGGCCACCGATGGGAGTAAAGGTCTGGACGATAAAGTACCTGGAATGGGTGAAACGGGAAGTGCATTTCGAACAGCTGGCGCAGGAAGCCACGTTGCTGGATTACTGCACGAGGTGGAGCGCGCGGCCGCACGCATTGCGCGGCTGGATGGTGCGATTGAAGAAGCCGTGAAGGTTGCACCGCCCAAAATGCGTGCGGTGATCGAGGCCTTGCAGGCGCTACGCGGAGTCGCGCACGTTTCGGCGGTGACCGTGGTAGCCGAACTCGGAGAACTGTCCCGGTTTGCCAGAGCAAAGCAGCTGATGGGTTACGGAGGAATCGTAGCCAGCGAAGACTCGAGTGGAGAGCGCACGCGACGCGGGAATATCACCAAGACCGGTAATGCGCATTTACGGCGGGTGGTGGTGGAAGCTGCATGGGCCTACCGACACCGACCAGACGTGGGAGTTACCTTGCGCAAGCGGCAAGAGCATGTCAGCGAAGAGGTCAAAGAAATCGCTTGGAAAGCACAACAGCGGTTACATCAGCGATATCGGAAGTTGCTGGCCAAGGGCAAGAACAAGGGAGTTGTGGTCACGGCGATCGGACGCGAGTTGTTGGGTTTTATTTGGGCCATCGGGATAAAAGTAGAAACAGCGCAGAAGGAGCCCCTACAGCGGGCGGCTTGAAGTGAATTGATTCTAAAGTCAGAAGCGCAAAGGAGGCAGCGTGGGTAGTGGTCGAGGGGTACACGGAAAGGAGAATCCTCGAAAAGTTCTATGCGGTAGGTCTTCGGACCGAACCCGCGCTTATAGTCCGAGGCAGCTCCCGACGGATCACGATTATGCGGTTTCGACCCGCGAATATCAGAGTGATCAACCGTCGCGAAAACTACCTCGACCACGACTTGCGCT
>Ga0134128_10006487_pt1 | contig 14166 bp, 11 predicted proteins | sample KB31754_FD_96462 | JGI IMG/M metagenome (GOLD analysis project Ga0134128, IMG submission 96462) | Terrestrial soil microbial communities with excess Nitrogen fertilizer from Kellogg Biological Station, Michigan, USA - KB3-175-4 | ecosystem: Environmental > Terrestrial > Soil > Unclassified ... | reverse complement strand
GATCGGCGAGGGCGAGTTCTTTTCGTTGCTAGGCCCGTCGGGCTGTGGCAAGACCACGACGATGCGGATGATCGCCGGGTTTGAGGAGCCGACCCAGGGCGTGATCCGGCTGCAAGGCGTGGATGTTACCGGGGTGCCGCCGAACCGGCGGGACGTCAACATGGTTTTCCAGTCCTATGCCCTGTTCCCGCATATGACCGTGTTCGAGAATGTCGCGTTCGGTCTCAGGCGCAAGAAGGTCGCGAAGCTTGAGATTGCTCGCCAGGTGAGCGAGATGCTCGAAATCGTGGACCTGACCGGTCGCGGCGAACGCCGGCCACGTGAGTTGTCGGGTGGTCAGCAGCAGCGGGTCGCGCTTGCCCGTGCGTTGGTGAATAGACCCCGGGCGCTGCTGCTCGATGAGCCCCTGGGCGCGCTGGACCTCAAGCTCCGCCAGGCGATGCAGGTGGAGTTGAAGCGTATTCAGCGGGAGGTAGGCATCACCTTCGTATATGTCACCCATGACCAGGGCGAAGCGCTCACAATGTCGGACCGGATCGCGGTCATGAGTGAAGGCATAGTCGAGCAGATGGGCCCGCCGCGGGAGATTTACGAGCATCCCAGGACGCGATTCGTAGCAGGCTTCATCGGCACGTCAAACCTGATCACTGGCCAGGTAACCGGGACGCACTCGGGGTGCGCCGTCATTGAGCTCAGCCCGGAGGAGCAGATCATGGTTCCGATGGCGGGCCGCTCTTCGCCGGCCGGGTCGTCGCTGGATGTGACGGTCAGGCCGGAGAAGATCGAGCTTTCATCCGCTCGTCCTCCGCCAGGTGCCTGCGTGCTGCGCGGGACAGTCACCGAGGTTGTGTATCTAGGCACTTCGACCAACTACTCGGTCGCCACCACGTCCGGCGCCGACATTGTCGTGTTCCGGCAGAACTCGGCCGCGGCGGCCGATCTGGCGGCTAGGGGAGACAGCGTCTGGTTGTCGTGGCAGCCAGAGCATTCGTATCCGATTGGTTAGGTAAGTGCTGGCGTACGACCACGCCAGCGGCGACCCGGGACACTGCCTGGGAGGTGGCAAATGACAGATCACAACGAAACTCAGGCGCCGGAAGACTCGATCATCGACCCCGCGATCTGGCGAGGCATGACGCACCAGCGGATGTCACGCCGCCAGGTTCTGCAGTCTGCGGGAGCAAGCGCGGGCGCACTCAGCCTAAGTGCGTTTCTGGCTGCCTGCGGGGTGAAGGGAGCGACGTCATCCGGCGGGAAGGTCAAGCCAGGAGGCGTCGGCTCGGCGTCCTGGTGGGCCAAGCAGAAACTCCACCGCAAGGTTAACTTCGCTAACTGGCCGTATTACCTCGACGTGCTGAACGGCAAGCATCCGACGCTGGAGCAGTTCACGGCGCAGACCGGCATCACGGTCAATTACACCGAGCCGATCAGCGATAACGACCCGTTCTTCGCGAAGATCCGGCCGTCGCTGCAGTCGCACCAGGACACTGGTTACGACATCATCGTGATGACCAACAACGCCCCGCCGCTGGGCTATCTCATCGACAATGGCTGGCTCACCCCGCTCGACCAGAGCATGATGACCAACTTCTACAAATACGCCAGCCCGCTGGCGAAGAACCCGTCCTGGGACCGCGGCAACAAGTACACCATGGCCTGGCAGTCCGGGTGGACCGCGGTCGGCTACAACTCCTCGGTCATCAAGAACCCGGGCACCAGCGTCGACGTCTTGTTCGACAAGAAGTACGCGGGCAAGGTCGGAATGATGGCCGACCCGCAGGAACTCGGCAGCGTGGGGCTGCTGGCGATAGGGGTTGAACCAGCCACCTCTACCGAATCGGACTGGGCGAAGGCCGCCAAAAAACTCCAGCAGCAAAAGAGCGACGGGATCGTACGCGCCTATTACGACCAGGACTACATCAACCATCTGAAGAGCGGTGACACGGTGGTCACCCAGGCCTGGTCTGGCGATATTTTCCAGGCCGACCTCAACAGCAAATACCGCGATCTGAGCCTGCTAATCCCCGACGGGGGCGCCATGTTCTGGACCGACAACATGTGCATCCCCATGGACGCCCAGAACCCCAAAGACGCGATGACGCTGATGGACTTCTACTACCAGCCGCAGGTCGAGGCCGTGGTCGAGTACTACAACGACTACGTCTGCCCGGTGCCCGCGGCCAAGCAGGTGCTGCTGAACCCCACCGGATGGGCGGCCGCCGCGCTGAAGAAGATGAAGCCGTCGATCGGCCTGCCGCCTTCTTATACCGCCGACTCGCCACTGGTCTTTCCCACGGCGCCATACATGCACCGGTCGATGCCCTACTACCAGTACAAGAGCCAGGAAGAGTTGACCGCGTGGAACAACTTGTTCGTCCCGATCACCCAGGGAGCGTAACGCCTCGCGGCCCGAGGGCCAGGCTGAGCAAGGCGGCCGCGCCGTACCTGCTCAGCCTGCCCGCCGGGTTTTGGCTGGTAGCGCTGTTCCTGGTGCCGCTGATCGTGATGCTGTCCCTGTCGCTGCAACGCTGTAACTTCGGAACTGGCGCGTGCGTCATGACCTGGCACTGGGGAGAGTTCTGGCAGCAGCTCAGCCTTTATCACACCCAGTTCGCCACGAGCATCTACTTCGCGGGAGCGGCAACAGTCATCGACCTGGTGGTGTCGTTCCCGATCGCCTACTGGATCGCGTTCTATGGCGGCTCCAAGAAGAACTTCTTCCTGCTCATGCTGCTGGTGCCGTTCTTCGTGTCGTTCGTTATCCGTACCGTGATCTGGGAGTTCATCCTCTCGGACCAGGGCATCGTGCTCGGCAACTTGAAACACGCCCACCTGCTCCCGCAGTCCTTTCATGTGCTGGCAACCGGCTATGCGGTCGTGGCTGGCCTTTCCTACAACTACCTGCCGTTTACCGCGCTGCCGTTGTACGTGGCGATCGAGCGAATCGATAAGAGCGTCCTGGACGCCGCCTACGACCTGTACGCGAGCAAGCGCGAAGCTTTCTTGCGGGTAATCCTGCCGCTCACCATCCCAGGTTTGTTCGCCGCTTTCCTGCTCACCTTCATCCCGGCGCTCGGGGACTACGTCAACCAGCAGATCCTCGGTGGCACGAACGACACCATGATCGGCACCGTCATCCAGAACAAGTTCCTGACGTACTTCGACTACGCCGGCGGCTCCGCCTTGTCGGCCGTACTCATGGCGATCGCCCTGATCGGGATCTTCGCGTACGCGCGCGTGCTCGGTTCGCGGACCATCGAGGAGTACCTGTGACGCGCCGGTGGACCCGGTTCCTGCTGCCCGCCTACTCCTGGCTGATCATCGCCTACCTGGTTTTCCCCATCGCGGTGATGATCCTCTACAGCTTCAACAAGGTCACCACCGGGCTGCCCCAGGTCAGTTTCGCCTGGAACGGCTTCACCACCCAGTGGTACCGCGAATGGAACTCAGTCCCGCAGCTCACCTCGTCTTTCTGGCTGTCTATCCGGCTCGCCGTGACGAGCACCCTGCTCGCCACCGTCATCGGCACGCTGCTCGCGCTCGCGCTCGTGCGCTACCGCCCGCCCCGATTCAGGGGCAAGACCGCCATCGAGCAGATAATGTTCCTCAACATTGCCGCGCCGGAGATCGTGCTCGGCGCATCCCTGCTCGGCCTGTTCGTCACCATCAACCTGACTCGCGGATTCCAGACGCTGCTGCTGGCACACGTCGCCTTCAGCATCGCCTACGTCGCGATCACCGTCCGGGCCCGGCTGGTCGGATTCGACCGGTCACTCGAAGAAGCGGCCGCCGATCTGTACGCCACCTCGTGGACCACTTTCCGCAAAGTCACCCTGCCGCTCATCATGCCTGGCATCGTGGCCGGAGCACTGATGGCGTTCGCGCTGTCCATCGATGATTTCGTGACCTCCAACTTCGTCAGCGGATCAGCGACCCCCTTCCCGGTCTGGGTATACGGGGCCACCAGGATCGGCATACCACCCCAAGTACTCGTGTTCGGCAGCGCGGTCTTCGGCGTCGGCATACTGTGCGCCATCTCCAGCGTCCTCGTCGGGCGGAGGAGATAAGGCGACGACCAGGTCGGCGACCGGACGGCATGCGTCGTTACGAATACTGCTCGGCCAGCATCTGCTCGGCGTTCGTGGAGTCGTTGTATTCGCCGACTGCCATGCAGGCACTCGCGGTGCTGGCCCGGGGGGACGACCCCCCGGAACCCCCCGCGGAGTTGCAGGACACGGCGCCGAGGAAGACGCTCAGTGAGCCGGGCGGGACGGCGACCGCGCGGGTGACCCAGTGCTTTCCGGTCCAGACGTACGCGACCGAGCCGTTGACCGACTTGCGGGTCGCCGAGCCGACGGCGCTGCAGGCGCTGGCCGAAGAGCACGAAATGTCATTCAGGCCGCTGAAGGCCGCGCCGGCCGGGGCCTTGATCGGCACCAGTGACCACTTCTTGCCATTCCAGCGTTCGGCCAGCGGCACCGACTTGGGGGTGCTGCTGGTGCCGACCGCCAGGCAGTCGGTGGCGGTCGGGCAGGACACGCCGAGCAGCGCGGAGTGCAGAGCGCCCTTCGCGTTCGGCACGGGGGCGGTCATCCCCCATGACTTGCCGTTCCAGACCTCGGCGAACGTGCCGCCCGCGTAGGTGCCGGTGGCCAGGCAGGACTTCGTCGAGGCGCACGACACCGAGTTCAGCTCGATGAGCTGCTTTCCGGCCGGGTTCGGGGTGGGCGTGATCTTCCAGATCTTGCCATTCCAGACCTCGGCCAGGGTGCGCTCCTTACCGGACTTCGTGACATCGCCGGCCGCGACGCACGACGTCTTCGAGGCGCACGAGACGGCGAGCAGGAAGCCGCTGCTGATTTCGGCCGGCGCCGGGGTGTTCTGGATCGCCCAGCCAAGCCCGTTCCAGTGCTCGGCCATCGGCACCTGGCTGACGCCGTTCGACTGGTTGCCGACGGCCTCGCAGGAGGCCGCGGCCGAGCATGAGATCCCGTTGATGTTCGTGCTCTTCGGCTTGGGCATGATCTGGGAGGTCCAGCTAGTGCCGTCCCAGTGCTGAGAGAACAACTGGAAGGAGGTGTTGGCCTCGAAGACCCCGACCGCGACGCAGTCCGACGGTGAGGCGCACGAGACGGTGTTCAGGCCGGCGGCGACGACGCCGTTGAAGGGAGTCGGGGAGACGTTGTTCCAGCGCAGCGAGAAGTCCTCGGCCAGCGCCTTGTTGCCGGTCGTCGGGTCGTGGTAGCCGCCCACCGCGGTGCAGTTCGCCGCGGTCGTGCAGGACACGCCCGCCAGTTCGCTCGCGTCGAAGGACGTCGTGATCGGGACCGACTGGACCGACCACCGAGAGCCGTTCCACAGCTCGGCGACCGAGAACGGTACCCCCCGGATGAAGTTCTGGCCGACGGCGTAGCAGGGGCCGGCCTTGGTGCACGACACGCTGGTCAGGTCGGCGGGCGTACCCTGCGGCCTGCCGATCTTCAGCAGCGACCAGCTCTTGCCGTTCCAGCGCTCGGCTAGGCCGACGCCGGTGGCCATGCACGTGGTGGCCGACGGGCAGGACACGGCGTCGAGTTCGCTGTTGTTGCTGGCGGCCGGGTTAGGCGTCTTCTGGATGACCCACTTCTTGCCGTTCCACAGTTCGGCGAGCGTCTTGCTGACGAGCTTGGAGTCCCTGGAGTTGCCGACCGCGAAGCAACTGGTCGCCGAGGCGCAGGACAGGCTGGTCAGCCTGCTGATCGGCCTGCCGGACGGCTTCGGCGTGGCCAGGACCTTCCACTTCTTGCCGTTCCACAGTTCGCTCAGCGGCGACTCGGTGGCGCCCTTCTCGGTGTCACCCACGGCGAGGCAGCTCTTCGCCGACGTGCAGACGACGGAGTCGAGCGAGCTGATCTTCACGCCGCCCGGAGCTGGCGCGGTCTGGATCGTCCACGCCGTGCCGTTCCAGCGTTCGGCCAGCGGGACCGCGCCCGAGCCCTTCGGCGACTCGCCGACCGCGGTGCAGGCCGACGCCTTCGTGCACCAGACGCCGAACAGCTGGCTGTTGTCCTGCGGCTGAGCGATGATCTGGCTCGACCAGCCCGCCTGAGTCCGCCTCTCGACCAGCAGCCCGCCGGTCGAGGCGGACACGACGCCGACGGCCATGCAGGTGCTCGGCGCGGTGCAGGAGACCGCGTTCAGGCCCCACGCGTCCACGCCGCCGATTGCCGGGGTGTCCTGCATCGCCCAGCTGGCCAGCGCGGCCGGAGCGGTGATCAGGAGCCCGGAGGCTACGAGGGTCCCGGCGAGGGCGAGCTTAGTGAGCCGCCGTTGCTTGGCTGGCACCAGGATCAACTCCAGAAGTGATCAATTTGGGCGGAAACGTGGGCAGGCGCAAATGGTTGTATCACGAGTGAACGTTGCTACGCCTGAGGTGGTTCACCGAAGCATGATCGACCTCAGGCGTCTACGTACGCGATTCCAAGGTTCATGCCACGATCGGCTTAAAGCGCTCGGACCTCAGGCCGGGCGGACGCAAGCCACCGCCAAGCTTTCTGCCTAATCAATGGTTGTAATGGCGTTCCACGGCAGCAGCGCGTGCACGCCCCAGGCCTCGTTGGCCACCTGGGTGACCCGAAGATCCAGCACCGAGCTGGCCAGTGCCAGGGTGCCGGCCTTGCTCAGCCCGAACTCAGGTCCCAGCCACCCCAGCATCGCGTCGAGCGCGTCCCCGGCCGCGACGTTCAGGTCCGGACTGAAGCCGAACGTGATCCGCCCGGCCGGCGCTTCCGCGTGCACGCCCTTGACCGGCCTTTCCGCGGTGAGCTCCAGCTGGAGCTCGGTCGTCATCGCGCACTCGATCGCGGTGCCCGCCACCTCGCCGTCGCCCTGGGCCGCGTGCCCGTCGCCGACGCTCAGCAGCGCTCCCGGCAGCGTCACCGGCAGGTAGAGCACCGATCCGGCGACCAGCTCCTTGCAGTCGATGTTGCCGCCCGCGACGGCCCGAGGCGGGATCGTCGAATGCTCGCCGGGCTCATCCCACGCCAGCCCGGTCACGCCGTGGAACGGCGCGATGCGCACCTGGTGACCGTACTGGTTGACGGCGACACCGGCGTCGGCGTCGATTTGCCAGAGCAATTGTTCCGGCGGCCCTTCGTGAAGACCAAGGTGCCTGGTCAGCGGCGTGTCCCGGGCCGCGGCGACGGTCCAGCCCCAGTCGTCGGGCCGCAGCGATACGAACCGGACGGCCAGGTGATCGCCCGGCATCGCGCCGCGCACCGCGATCGGCCCGGTCAGGCAGTGGCCGCGGTGCTGGCTGAACATTCTCGGCACGTTTTCGCCCGACGTCGTCATCCGCTCAAGAGAGCCCGACGCGTCGAGCGAGCGCAGCAGCACAGTGTCGCCGGAGTCGACGGTCAGAACAGCATCAATCTCTCGGGAGAAAACATCGGCGGTGGTCTGTTGCGTCGCGTCCAGAAGATAGCTGCCCATGAAGTGATCTTCCCGGCCGGCGGGCTGGCCGTCGAGTGCATATGCCGGTGACGTCCGGGGTAGCTGGAAGCGCCGCTTCGCGGTCGCTCTGGCGCCGCCTCCGGCTGGGGTCATCCCAGGTCAGGAGGGGCCATTTTGGGTTGCCCTCGTTTCATGACATTTTTGTCATCTTGCTACTCGGTTGATGACGGTTTTGTAACTTGACCCGGGCATGCCGGTTATTAGGCTCATGGGGTAATTCGAGCACTTAGCTGGGACAACTTACGACTAATTCAGCTGCGTTCGACCAGAGCAGGAGTGGCCACATGACGGAATCCTCATTAAACCGACCCGGCCGTTGTCCAGTGCGGGCGACACCACCTTCCGATGCCGCCGCCAGCGCGGCACCCGCTCCGGAGCTTGTGCAACTAGCGAGTAGGCCACTGAACCGGCGCACCGTTCTCCGGGTCGGCGGCGTAGGTGCCATGGCCGCGACAATCGGCACTGTCGGTGCCGCCGCCTGGACTCCGTTGCGAGCCAAGGCCGCGGGCACGAGGCCAATGGGCTCCATGGCCCAGGCGGCGTCGGGTCCGCTGCCCGACATCCAGTTCGACATCGGCGCCTTCGTCCACCCGGCCCAGACCATCGCCGGGGTGCTCGTCGACTTCGGTGTCCTTTACACCTTCCTGGCGCCCGCATCGCTGACCAGGAACCCGACCAAGCACGACCAGGCCGTTCTGGCCGCCGCGCTGAACACCATCGAGCAGGCCTACGCGTTCTCTCCGAGCGGGATCTTCACGTTCGTGGCCTACGGCGTGCCGTACTTCAACCGCCTGCCGAAGAGCCTGGTCTCGAGCGCGATGCCGCGGCTGACCGCCAACACGAGCCGGTTCGCGCTGGAAGAGGCCGTCCCCGGTCCGACCGACGTGTCTCCGCTCAACCCAGGCGTGACCAAGCGGTTGTACAACGTCCCGGTGCAGATCGAGGCCAACGACGTGCTGTTCACCCTGCGCAGCGACTCGCTGGTGAACATCACCGAGGTCGCGGCCTGGTTCAACGGCAGCAGCATCCTCAACAACCAGTTCGTGCAGTCACCAGCGTTCAACGGCCTGTTCAACTTCAAGACCCCGAGGCTCAACTTCGTGCAGCCGGGACTGCCGCGCAAGGTGGCCGGCGCCAACAACTTCTCGTTCACCAACCAGATCAACCCGGCCTCGTCGATGTGGATGGGCTTCGTCGACCAGCAGGTCAACGGCAGCGCGCCCAACGGAGCGACGGTCACTTTCGCCGGGTCCTCGTCTGCCAGACTTACCACGGCCAAGCCCGGCGACTACTTCGACAACGGCTCGATCCAGCACCTGTCGCACGTCATCGACGACCTGGAGCAGTACTACAGCGTCGATGGCACCAACTCCGTCGAACCGGAGACGTTCGGCGAGCGGGTCCAGTACATGTTCCGCTCCAAGACCCCGAGCGGCGCCCCTGGCCTGCCTTTCCCGCAGGACCCCAACGACGCGTTCACCAACGGCGGCGGGCTCGGCGCGCCTAAAGGCAACCTGACCGCGCAGCAGAACTCGGCCTTCCTGCCGAACCAGTTCAACGGCCCGAACGACCAGGCCACCAACTTCGATCCGGAGGCGACGACCAAGACCTACCGGGTCGGGCACCTGGCCGGCCTGCAGCGCTCCTCTCGGGCTGTCGACGGCACCCCGCTGCACATCCGCAACGACGGGCCGGGCCTGTCCTCCCAGGACGTGCCGGACGGCTCGGTGCAGCCCACCCTGGAATTCACCGTGTTCGTGCCGACGGCCGAGTTCTTCCGCGTAATGCGGATCAATTCGGCGTCGCTCGACTACGTCAAGGCGGGTCAGCAAGGAGGCACCGCAGCCAGCGTGCCGCCCGGCGTGGAGGCTGCTGACCCGGGTGACGACGGCCTGGAGCGCTTTACCCAGGCCACCAGACGCCAGAACTTCCTCATGCCGCCGAGGCGCCACCGCGCGTTCCCGCTGCTCGAGGAGACGTGATTCTGGCGGATCCTCCCGGAGGAGCCGGTCTTCCCCGGGAGCCTGACCGGCGCCGGTACTCAGGCAACTGGCGCTAGTCAGGCTCCACGCCCGCCCGTCGACTCTCCGCGACGGGCGGGCGTTTTATTGGCTGGTTCGTCTAGCTCGGGGCGGCGGCCGGATATGAGTGCTGGCGGGCTTCGTCCAGGATCTCCTGGGTCAGCACAAGGTCCATCTGCTGTTCCGTGCGCCCGGGCTTGCCGTAGTTGTCGAGTCGCTGCTCCACGCCGTTGAACTCGAAGCGCAGGCTCTTGTACACGCTGACTGCCCCGTTGTTGCCGTCAAGCACCCACAGGTGGACCAGTGAGGTGCCCGACCGATACAGGCGCTCCATCGCGCCGATGACCAGTTCGAACCCGATCCCCTGACGGCGGTACCCAGGAGCAACCCACATGTACTCCAGGCAGTGGTTGTTCGGCGGAATCCCTGCTTCGGTGACGCCGAGCAGGCAGACGTCCCTGCCGTCGATGGAACCGACGGTCCACTCGCCCCGGCCGAACTCCGACTGCCACTTCTTGTCGTCGTATGCCCGCTCTTTTTCGTAGGTCGACAAGAAGAAATCGGGAGATTCCCGGAGCGCTTTAAGCCGGATAATCTTGAGCCGCAGCCACTCTGTGTCGGCGAGTTGCTGGAAATCCACCATGGCGACGAATCCTCGCAGGGTACTTGGGGTATTTCAAGCATCGCTCGCGATCGCGCCGACCCGTTTTGATAACGATCTGCGGGACCGGCCGACGGAGCGAATCGCACCGTCGGCCTGGCCACGCTGAAGGCTAGTGGTGCGCGAGCAATGCCACTATTACTACCACCGATATCAGCATCGTGCAGAAGATCGTCGTCATTGCGTTCCAGGCTTCTCGCAGGAACGGTATGAACTGGGAGAACAGCGTGCTGACCGATTGGGCGGCCCGCAGCAGGATCACGAGCGCGGCTATCGCCGCCGCCACGATGACGAGCATGGTGGTGCTGGCGGTCGGGGCACCTGTGACTGGCGCGGCCGAGGTGGCCGCGACTGAGAGGTGGATGATGCTGGCGTGTCCCGGCAGGACGGCCAGACTCGGCAGATGTGGAGTTGAAGCAACCATGGTTCCTCCTCGCTGAGTCCCCGTCATGGTGCTCATCCGCCTTCGCTTCCGTAATTCTCAGCTCGAGCGAACAATTCCAGGATGCGATACGCCGACCATAATTGTCGATATAATAAAAATATTAAAATGTATAAGGCGACTTCAGGTGATAGTCAAATAGCTGCAGGCATGTCCTCGGACGTTTCATTTTAGTAGCTTTAATGTTGAAACGGTTTTTGAAGTTGGGCTGGCCGGTCGGTTGGTGCCGGCCGAAATTTCAAGAAGTCGCCTGAAGTTCAGGGTTGACAGGCCGGCGTCGATCGGCTGCCTCTGGACCTGTTCTAGCGGAGAGGCCAAAGCGGTCCCCTACCTGGGGATTCGTGGCGACCGTACAATGGTGCGAAGACTGGTACAAGGCTTCGCAAACTTCCTGAACTTCAGATGAACAGAGGCGCTGAGTGAACGACGTCGATCCTCGGCTGTTGCTGGCTCGGCGTCTGCGGGCGCTGCGGGACGAACGGCGGATCACCCAGCAGCAACTTGCCCAGGCGCTGGTCAGGGGACGGACGCTCAGCGTGCCGCTGATCTCTTCCTGGGAATCCAAGGTCGCGCCGGGCATCCCGCCTGTGCCGCGGCTTGAGGCGTATGCCGCGTTGTTCGGAGTCGACCGGTCGTTCGCCGGAGCGACGCCTCGACTGCTCAGTCCCGATGAGCTGACGGCCAGAGAGCGGGAGTCCGTGGCCGACCTCAGGCAAGAGTTGCTGCGGCTGCGCAGCCTTGCGCAAGGCCGCAGTCCAGTCCCAAGCGCCGGCCAGCTAGCCGAGCCGAGCGAAATGACCAGGCTCGACCTGCTGGCCGAGTCGCTGGCCACGGGCCCCTGGCGGTTCCGCCCCGGCGAAACGATCACGCTGGTCGTGGCGCGGCTGCCTGCGATGATGCTGGAGAGGATTCCGTATACCGATATCAGTGACCCTGACTACATAGAGCTTCTGACCTACTCAGACCTGGACTCGCTGCTGACCCTGCACGGCCATCTGCGTGCCGCCAACCCGGTCAGCGAGGTGAACGTCCGCCTAGCCGACCGGTTGCAGGAAGACGACTACGCCACCCACATGGTGTCGTTCGGCGGGGTCGACTGGAATCTGGCGACGACCTCGCTGCTGCAAGAACTGGAATTGCCGGTGCGGCAGGTCGCCGACTGGGACAGCCCCGATGGTCAGTACTTCGAGGTCGCCGACGACGCCGGTATCACCAGGCACCGGCCGGTGCTCGACAGCGTCCTCGGCGGCAAGACCGTTCTTCGCCAGGATGTCGCGCTGTTCGCCCGCGCGGTGAACCCGTTCAACAAGAAATCGACGGTCACGATTCTCAACGGCATGTACGGCCGCGGGACCCTCGGCGCGGTTCGCGCCTTGACTGACTCGAGATTCCGCGGCCGCAACGCGGAATACCTGGCCGCCACGTTCCCTGACAGCCGCTCCTATTGCATCCTCAGTCGCGTGCAGGTCATCGCCGGCCGGACGATGACTCCGGACTGGACCGACCCGCGCATGCGCCTCTTCGAATGGTCGGGCGAGTCGGAGTAGCGGCACTCCGCCTGCCGTCACTCGGCTGTCAGCACCTCGCCGATCGAGTGATGCACGGTCAGGCCGGGGAATTCGGCTTCCTCCAGCGCGGTCCGGATTGCTGAGCGCGCTACGCCGGTTGGCTGGATGGTCCTGAACTGGGCCCAACGCCGCAGGTCGCTGCGCCAGGCGTCCAGATAGCGGGCGCAGATGTCTGGAGTGATCTCGTTCAGGCGACCGAGGGAACCGTCGAGCGCGGCGATCCGGCGCCACTTCTCATAGGCCGTGAGGTTGTCGGTCTTCACCAGGGTGATCACGTCGTCGATGAACTCGCGGCGAGTGGTCAGGAACCTCTCCCAGTGGTCGTGATCGGCATCGGTTATCGACAGGTCCTGGTCCAGCAGCCAGAAGACGCCCTCGGCGAGTACATCGCCGAATTCCTCGTACCTGGCTCGGGCCGGGGTGATGAAGGGGTCGTACGGAAACTGATACACCCGGCCGGTCACGGCGGTTGGCTGCAGCCGCTTATCGCCATCGAGCAGGAAGAACCAGTCGTCGTTATAGATGTCGGGGAAGAACGAGTTGCAGCGGTTCAGGTCCACGGCGAGCGCGCCACCGCCGACGAATGACCGCTGGCGGCCGCCCGACTGCCGGTAGGCGTGACACACGACCGAGTTGTCGCGGTAGCCGTCGACCTCCAGGCCGACGGCGTTGTTGCTGGCAAGAAGCCCGCTCGCGTCCCGGACGTCGTCTGGATTCAGGCCAGTGAGGTCATCGTCGAGGAACAAGACGCGTGACCAGCCCAGCAAATGACTGAGCATAAGGCCGAGATTGCGCTTTGTGCTTATGTCCATCGGCCGCTCGAACCCATAGCTGGTTACCAGCGCCCAGGTTTCCCATCGCGGCATACGCAGGCTTGCGGGCAGATCGATGGCGATGAGATCGAGATCTTCCGGGAAGTTCCTGGCCGCGACTCTGGCTGCGGCCATGCTCGCAGCCGTTCGGGCGCCGCTATGCAGCGTGACCAGCGGGCAGTCGAGAGTCTTGGCGAGGAACGCGGCTTCGGTGAGGTTAGCCGGATGACGGGCGGTCGGGACAATGATCGCGTCCATGCCCGGACGGGTGAGCACCGGGCCGGCTGGCGACAGCAGACTCTCGTGGGACCCGTGGTGATGAACTTGCGGCTGTGCGTCCTGCACCGTCGCTACCTGGACCATAGGCACAGACGCAGAGCGAGAAACTGTCCCGGCTCGCCAATGTCCACGTCTTGCTCTTCATCCGGTACTCGGCTCTGTTGTGCACCTGAATGCCACATTCTAGTTGGGCATGAACAGCAAGTAAAAGACAGCACAAGCAGAACGCACCAGGTCAGCTGATCAGGCGCCGTTCCGTCGCTGCGGCCATGCGCTAGTCAGGCCCCACGCCCGCCCGTCGACTCTCCGCGACGGGCGGGCGTTCATAGACTGGAGCGGCGCGGGCCTCTCAGACCCGGGGCGCGTAGCAGGCCGACGTCGTCCTGGTCCTCTAGCCAGGCGCTGAGGCTCAAGTGTCCCCGGACCAGGTTCCAGCGGCCTTTAAGGTCGGGAAACTCGTACTCGTCCATCGCCTGTGCGATCTCCGCCACGCGACTAGAGATCCGATCGAGGTAAGAGCGTTGCCGGCTCTCATCCCAGATGCGATAGCAAAGTTCGATAAACTCGACCAAGTTGGCAAACCAGAACCATCCGTCCGACAATTGCCTCGCGACCTTTATTCCTTCGTCCAGATATCCTAGCCCTACTTCGGGGTCTTCCTGGGCAAAGATCCGTCCGGCGCGGTTGAGCGCGGATGGGTACCCGCGCACATTGAGGTCACGGCATAGGTCCAGTGATCGCGTGATGAGCCGTTTTGCCAGGTCAATGGCGGTGCCTGTGTGACGACCGGTATTGCTGGTCGTTCATTGACCGTTATCAGGTTCGCTTTCGCCTAGCTGGTGCGGAATTGTCAACCAGAATATACGTGCGAAAGTGTGATGCTGCAACCCGG
>Ga0134128_10006485_pt1 | contig 14168 bp, 14 predicted proteins | sample KB31754_FD_96462 | JGI IMG/M metagenome (GOLD analysis project Ga0134128, IMG submission 96462) | Terrestrial soil microbial communities with excess Nitrogen fertilizer from Kellogg Biological Station, Michigan, USA - KB3-175-4 | ecosystem: Environmental > Terrestrial > Soil > Unclassified ... | reverse complement strand
ATGAAAATGGAGCATGGACAAATATGATCCGTGGCTACATCGGAAGTCTGACCTTGGTGGCAAAAGCCAGTTGCAATTGGACGCCTACCACTTCTTGGGGAGTCATGTCCGCAAACACCAACTGCAATACTGCCACCGCAGATGGATCAGCCACTTCACCGGGAAAATATCCCGCGATTTCTTTTGCGAATTTAGCACCGGGAAAATACAAAGTGACTTTCAATATCCCCGTCGAGAACGGCACCAACGTTTGCGTTCTTCGTCTGACAGACGGCACAAACTATGCGGGATTTGCGCATACGTCTTCCACTCAGATCGATAACATTATCGGAATTTTTAATTATACGACGGCGCAAACCAATGTGACTTTTTCTTTGCAAGCAAAAGCAGGACTTGCCGGCGACTGCACGATCTACGGTGACGGCGCCAACACAGGCCTCACTCCAATCACCGATTATGTTTACTCTTATTACGTTGAGAAGATTCAGTAAGGGGCTGGAATAATGGAAGTCAAAGAACACGACACTGAATTTCAAAACCAGGTGAGAAAGAAAATTGAAGATCTTTTAAACGCGATTCTCTCCCAACTTTTGCAAGATTCAAATTCAACGAAGGTCAAAGTCATCGTCCACGAGCACACGACTATTTTTTTTATCGATACAGATCAAAAAAACATCGGACAAATTATTGGAACTCGAGGCAAAAACATCACAAGCCTCAGAACTATCGTGAACTCCATTGCCGGGCGCAATAACATCCGCGCCATCGTAGAAATTCCGTTTTTCACCAAAGCTTCTGGAAAAAACGGGAAAGACTAAAAATTTGTTGTTGGTTAGTGGCGGAATCGTCGCGCCCTAAGGGAATTCAACAACTTAAAACCCCAATTCACCGCGATTCACCAAGGACTAACAATACTCTATCTTAAGACTTCGAGTAGTTGCTCAGTCGCACCACTTTTCCCATGATTTCATTCTCAGGCAAGATCTTCATTCCATCTGTCGCGCCTCGGACATCAATCCCTGACAGTCGAACATATCGCTCCATCGTTTCGAGATCTTCCCAACCACAGATCTTCATCACCTGAATGGCTGGAACATTTTGTCTTAAGAGATGTGTCGCAAAACAGGCTCTCAGATCATGAAATCGAATCAACGGAAGACCGATGCTCATGCAAAATTTTTTAAGTATTACTGCTTGATTCGACCGTGCCCATCCACCAACTCTCGGAAGCACAAACTCCGCATCAATTGTCTGAGGCTTTAAATCCGAGAGAAGATGATACAAATCCTCATTGATCGGCACTGTTCGCCAGTCACCCGACTTGGTTGATTTTATTAAGTGCGTTTTGCGGTCATAAGACTTCGTCACTGATAAGGTTCTTTTTTCGAAATCAATATCACTCCATTTAACCGCAAACAGCTCTCCGTTTCTCATTCCTGTCAGCAGAGCCATCGCCCATACAGGGTACCAAGGATAATTCATCTCCTTGGCAGATCTTAAAAGAGTTTTCATTTCCTCCTCATTTAAAAATCCCTGTTTTTTAGCCTTCTCTCTTTTTAGAGAAATTCCATACGCAGGACTTTGATTGATCCCAACAATTTGCCCAGTATCAATACCCCACCGATAAACGCGATTCACTGCTGCCTTAAAATTATTGGTTCTTGCAAAGGACCTTCCGGCTTGTCGTATCTTATGCATGGCTTGAAGAACCTCATACGATGTTACTTCTTTTGCTGGACGATCCCAAAAATCTTTGGCCCAATCTCTTAAGACAGCAATCCGCCCTTCAAGAGTTGCTGAGATAATATTCTCAAGTAACTCTCCCCGGCGAAATGCAAGCTCATGAGCATCAACAATAGCACCAAAGCTTGCTCCTTTGGATTCCCGCTCGATGAGTTCGCTCAAACAATCTTGGTAAAGTCTTGGCCACGCTTTATCGGCTTCTGATTCTGTCTTAAATCCAGAAACTTGTTTCTGGATTCTCAAACCTGGCATTTTATCCGATCTTAAGCTGACTCGAATCTGAAAACTTTCTTCGCTGGTCTTTTCATCGACGATTTTTTTAATTATTTTTTCCGGTAACGATTTAAACATTAAGGACCTCTCTTTTCTGAGATTTCCAAAAAAATATCCAAATCTGTCTTTTTTATGAGAAGCTTTTTCCCCGGCTTATAAGCCCTGAGCTTTCCTCTCCACACCAAATTGCGTATGGCTCCTGGCGTGGTTCGTAAATACTCAGACGCTTCTTTCACAGTCAAAACTGGGCTCATCGCTGACTCCAGTTCTGTCCGCCTTCGGGAAGATCCTCAACCGAACTTTCACTGACCTCTTCTGTTTTCAAGGAGCAGCTTGATGGATTAACCCAGCCTGAGCTGTGAAGCAATTTTTCAGGAAGGATTAACCTTATTTCAGGCTTCATCCCTTTGATTCGTCTTTCGGGAAATTTAATAAGGCCTTTCTTCTCAAGGACAGACAGGTGGTCGTGAACAGTTGCTCTCGGCTTATCAATCTGTTTTGCTAACTTCGAAATACAAACTTCAAAGTTCGAACTTCCTTGCCGACAAGCCTCATCATATAGTGCTGTCGTGAGCTTCCTATATTTTGGGAATTTTTGATGTGCTTGATTGAACCAATTCTGTCTATCCATCTGGGACTCCTATTTTGAGAAGCCCACAGTAAAATTTATTAACAGTTTTCGAATCAAAGGTGACACACAAGGACGAGTACAAGGCCATCGAAAATCAAAGCTATTTTGCTCTGATTTTTCCGAGATTTATCAGGAATTTTTTTGGTATTAAGAGGTGCCGCATTTTTAATGCGTTATAAAGCGTTCTATTCCGTTTTATTTCGTTTTAATGCGATTAGGATCAATACCTTTGATTTGAATGCCTTCTTTTAAGCGAAAATAGACGGAGTTTGGCTCTTCTGTTCTCTCTATTACGTGCATGAGCCACGGAGACTCAAGATGCGTTTCAAACAACGCATTGAAGCCATGTGCCTCTGGGCGTATCAGAGGTGCTGGGCAACCGTCTAACAAGTTCTGAATTTGTGGGTATTTAAGTTTTTCGTTCAGGTGTTCGTTAAGAATATATAAAAACGAAAGTTGAGCTGGGCCTAAATCAATAATCTCAGATCCTTGAATATGTAAAATTTTTTTAGAGAAATCCAATACTATTTCCAAAGGCTTGGTAACACTAACCGGAGGATTCAGCTCTTCATTCTGTGCTCGTGGAGCGATTTCTTTTGGAAAAAGAAAACTTCTTTTTGGAAAGAAGTTTAAAATAGATTCACGAGACGATCCAAGATTATGTGCTATTTCTAAAAATTCTGTTCCAGAGGTGAAATGCTCTGGATGCTTAAAGCCTTTGCAATGGTCAATAAGCAAATCATCCCAGCTCGGGAATGGCTTTTTCTGAAGAGTTTCTTGTGGCTCCTTTTTCTCTATGGTCTTACTGAGCTCAATCAGGCCAACGTAGTAATCGTTGAGAAATTTATCTACAAAAGAAATCGTTGAGCCATCTCCTCGATCAATTCTATCAGGGGCATCAACCAAAATATCTTCTTTGACCGAAAGGAGTGCGGTCTGAATCTGCAACCTCAATATTCCGCACTCATTCAAATAATGAAACTGATCTTCTTGTGAAAAAGTCTCTGCCAGACTCCAGTTTATTTTTGACCTGAATACATTGATGGCCTCTATGCATAGACGAATTTCCTCGAGAGCTTTACCTTTTAAAGTTTCCCAGTAGCTCGGCTCATCAATTTTTTTTAACTCTTCGTCAGTATATTTAGTCATTTCAAATTAATCCGGCACCTCGATGCACGGTCCTTCGAACTTTGAGATAAGGAAGATACCAGTTTTTTGCAATTAATTTTTTACCCCATTTGGGGAGAAGGAGTCATTATGACTGCAATTGTTAAAAGTACCTCGAAAAGCATTTCAACCAGTTCCACTAAGGAAGAAATTTTAGAGTGGCTCGTTGACGAATGTAAACGCGTGGAGATCATCGCAATCTCTGTCTGGCTTATGAATCATCATAATTATGCCATACCTACCAGCGGGACGATGGACCAATTGGTTTACGGTCTGCGAAAAGTCAAAACTAAATTTCTGTTCGATGCCATCGACGAAATATTAGACACGACCGACGAGGAGGAAGAAGACGACCGTGACTCTGAGGATGACGACGAAAGCATCGATGAGCCCGAGGAAGATGAAGACGATGACGACGAGAATGAAGAAGACGAGGATTAGTCGTTGAGAAATCTCCGTGTTTTATTTTTGGAGGACTTTGCGTTTGAAAACAACCAAAGTCTTTCATCTTTTCAAAATCTTGTATGGCTCAAACGATACTTGAAAATTGAAATCCAACCGATTTGGGTTTTTCAAAAAAATATGCTTTATGAAAATATCCTAGGCAACAGGGGCTGGCTTCATGACGGCGATATAATTTTTTTAAGCGCGCATGGTTCCTCGGGCCGATTGTATTTTGGAAATACGTCTGTAGACATAGATGATCTCGCCGAGAGCCTGTCAGGTATCGGCAAAGGTCTTCGGCTATTTATCTCAAGCTGTGGTTTTTTTGATGTCGATGTAAACAGATTTGATTTTCTTCAGCAGGAAACAAAATTTCAGGAGGTTGCTGGATACGTCGATTCAGTCACAATGAATCGAGATTTCGGATTCGAGCGCGAGTTTTTGTTAGATTGGCTCAGTGAATAACGTACGAATCGTCTCGGAGTAGAGATTTGCGTCTCGACTATCGCATTCTAGTTTATTAATAGTAGGTTTTCGACAGAATGAGCTTATGTCATTTGCAGAGAACCTTATCAATACGATGAAAAGTAAGCGTTTGAGTTTTGCGGAGCTTGCAAAAAAGTCTGGCGTTTCCAAATCAACGATTCATGGCTGGACCACGGGACGACGTGTTCAAGAGCTAAAGGAACTCAAGCGAGTCGCGACGATTCTCGAAGTTTCAATTCATGAATTAGTTTTCGGCGAGCCGGACCCATTCGAGGCGAAATCCCAGGAATTTTTAAAGGAACTATTTACCGGAGATGTCCGCCTGACTGTTCACAAGATCGAAAGGATGCGATCAAAATGAAATGGATCTTTGTTCCCATAATTTTTCTACTGCCATTCAATCTTCATGCACAAGACGATATGAGTTCAAGTCATCCCACAAAAGCGGTAAGCAACTGTATGTATAAGGGCTGGGATATATCTCTTGCATATTTTTTTGGTGGCCCCATGAATTTTTCATCGAGTGGAGCTGACATCAGCATCACAAATCTCACCTTCAATAAATATTACGCGCCAGATTTCGGTATTCGTTATGATTATATCCGCAACGATGGCTTCGGCTTTACCTTCGGTGGAAAGTATATGTTTGATAGAAGCCTTACCCACGCGAAAGCGACCTCAGGAGGAATGTCCGTAACGGCCTCCGGCGGCAATGCCAGCATTAGCATCGCCCTCCTCGAAGCCAATGTGACTTATTATCTTGGGAGTGCCTATTGGTATTTTGGTCCCAATTACTCGGCCCCTCTGTTAGCTAATGGCGACGGCACCACAGCCAGCGGGAGCGTCGGCGGACAAATTGGGCTCGGATGGGACTGGGGCAATAATATATCAAATATCGACTTTGGCAGCGGACGCGTGAATTTTGAAATTTACGCTCAGGATGTCGTCTTTCAGTTTAACAATTTTATTTCTGGCTCCGGCGCTGACACAGTCAACTGGATCGGCGGCGGCTTTAAAATTGGCGTGAATTATTAGCAACTGAATAAGCATGGCTTATGCCCAACGTGCATACAATTCTTTAGATCATTTTTTCAAAAACTCATCTAGTCCTTTCTGATAGATATGTACGTCGCGATGAGCGGAGCGAATAATCTCCGCATCGAACTCATCTTTTGTAATATAGGTATATTTCAAAATCGGTATAGAAATTAACTCATGGGTGAAACTGTCATCTGCTGTCTCCTCAATTGGTTTCACTCCAATGACCATGATTTCTTCCGCACTTTTTGTAATTGCTAATGCGTCTTGACGTACCAGCTCGAGGGTTCTCAAGTTTGCATCTGATTTCTTTCCGCTAGTATAATTTGCCATCACTGGGAATATGACATTCGATGAACTAACTCTTGTAAGCACATTTGCCGCCCCAGGCATGCCCGCAAATACAATCGGATAAGCGGGCGTTACATTTTTATTCTCGTCAAAGTCGTACTCAGTTGGCAAACTTCGATCATCTTCGGGCTTGGGCTCGCGATGAAAAGTACGGATGTCGGGCCTAGCGAAGAAATTAATTGATCCGTGCGGCTTATAGATGCGAACTCCCGGTTCTTTTGACTGATCCTGACCCCAGGCGAATGGAAAATGTGGATACTGAAGTGCAATCCCTTTCCGGCTTAATGCTTGTTCAAACAAAAGATCGTAATTTAGTGAAATAACCGCCCAACTGCCACAACTCATATCTAATGTATCAACTAGGTCATCATATCCATCTGGCATGGAGCGAAATCCCAATCAATTTCTGTCTTTCTTTTTTCAGCAAGATCCGAGAAGCAAATTTGCAGAAGTCGCTGCAATGAAATTCGGTCGTCGCGATCAAGCATTGAAACTAGAGCTTCAAACTTATTTTCATCTGAATGCTGCTCAAGAATTTTTCTACCTTCTTCAATCGTATAGTGAAGGTCAATTAAATAGACTTCTTTTAAAAGAGCTGGAATTTGCTCCCGCAGCCAATCACAGAGCTGAAGGCCCAAAGGCGGACGCTTTAAATGCGCTACTCTTGCGCCCAACGAGGCTCCTGCGCCAATAAATAATATCTTTTTTGCCATAGCTACAACCCAAGAATCCTTTAAGACAATCTACGTAATGTGAACTCTGCTTCACTTAGATCGCAAGCAAGCTCATTCGTCGCACTCATAATTTTTTCCGGCAATGGATTTACAGCAAGAGGATTGTGCACCAGAGATAGATGTAGTTGCTCATTAAACATACCTCTCTGATGGGTTCCAAGTACGGCACTAATATGCTTATAGTTTTCATCGAAGAAGTTGTTCGTCGGCACTGGCGCATCGTTTTTGTTAAGAAGAACGGATCGCCATAGATTTTGCTCAGGGGCAACTTGCTGACCCTGGCGATTTAAGGGGATTGCCCTTGGCCCAATGGGAAAAGTTGCTTCCACTACATAAGGAAGCCCACTAATTCCAGAATCATCAAAGGCAAAGTCTTGCAGGCAACAAGAGTTAACCGCTATGATAGTGCAATCATTTTTTGAGATGACTCCGTCACGAATATATTTAGCAAATTTCTCTTTCTTTTCTTTAATTGCCGAAGTCCAACGAAGTAGCTTTTTTTCATGTGGTTCAGTTTTACATTCAAGTTTTGTTGGGTTGTATGAAGGTGTTCTTAAATACTCTTCAGAAATTCCTATTGGCTCGGGCACTATTGCTTCGACCCAAATTTTTTTGCCTGACGAAATGACGCTAAAATCAGGACCGTTTTGTCCGCTTTTACGTGCCTTATTCATATCGAAGGCAAAGCCCAGAGATTTGAGGTGGCGATATAAACATGCTTCCCATATTATCGACCAGAATTTTTTGTGTTCTTGAGTCATCAATTCATTATCCAAGTTTGGCGAGGCGAGGCCAGAGTTTCGATATTCTTCTAAAAGAGTGCCGAAATGTTGAACTGCATTTGGATTATTTGGAAATCGAATCATTAATATTTTCTGCATTTCTATCATTATAACTCCAGTAACCCAGACTGTTTAAAATAAAGATAAGCCGATTTAGGTCTAAAGACGAGCAGACAATTTCGAATTCATTCAATAGAAAAGCCATATTGAATAAACTGAAGTCATATAGTTTGGGTGGTCCTCTATGCTGCCTTTCTGGTTGCGCCATGGGCTAAGAAATAGAATATCATTTATCAGCTACCAGGACTTTTTACCGTTAAATTATATTGTCCGGGTTCCGAAAGGACGCAGTGATGACCTGTGAGGCAAGATTTCAAAAATTCGAGGGCTAACAAGCATGTCCAATATTCCCGAAGGTATTGTCGTACTACTAAATGAGATTGCCGAACGTCTCTGGTCGGGTCATGCATCTGTAATGGTAGGCGCGGGATTCAGTAAAAATGCGACTCGGAACTCTGCCAATAGTAAGCCCTTTCTGGCTTGGAACCAACTCGCAGATATTTTTTTTGAAAAGCTACATGGGAGACTCCCAACGGAAAAAGAAAATTACTTGAATCCACTAAAACTCGCAGAGGAGGTCTGCGCTGCATTTGGGCGGCCAGCCTTGGAAAAGCTCATGCAAACGGTTCTGCCAGATTTAGACTATAGCCCTTCTGATACACATAAAGATTTACTAGAGTTACCGTGGAATGATGTCTTTACTACAAATTATGACACTCTCTTGGAGCGCACAAAGATTTCGCAACGGTATGACATTGTACTGAGTAAAAGCGACCTTGTATTTTCTCAACGTCCTCGCATCATCAAGCTTCATGGAAGCTTTTCTTCACATCGACCATTTATTATTACTGAAGAGGATTACCGAAAGTTTCCACGAGAATATGCCCCGCTCGTTAATACAGTTCAGCAGTCACTGATTGAAAATACACTTTGTCTCATTGGGTTTTCTGGTGACGATCCAAATTTTCTAAGTTGGATTGGATGGATCCGAGACAATTTGGGATCCTCCAGTTCGCCGAGAATATTTCTTATTGGCGTTCTCGATTTAAAGCCGTCACAAATCAAGGTATTGGAGCAAAGAAACATCGGAGTAATTGATCTATCTTTGTGTGTGGCGAACGAGTTGGAAAAGCATAAGAAGGCGCTACAGATATTTATAGAATTTTTGAAAAGTAAAAAGGCCGACGAAAATCGCCTAGACTGGCCGAATGAAAAAGGCGCAAGATTTTCGCCATCGCAGGACACCTCCGATAAAGAATATATTTCTGAAATAAAGCTATTAACGGACAATTGGAAAAAAACGCGTGAGGAGTATCCTGGTTGGGTTATCTGTCCCCGAGATTCTAGAAAAATTCTCTGGTCGCATACGCATAATTGGCTCTATGGGCGTCATTTGAAAATCACGGCGCCTTTTGGTATTGACATATCTTTTTGGCGAGAGTTTGTTTGGCGACTAGACAGATCCCTTAGCCCTCTCTATGACGACATTGCGCCTGTTGTTGAAAGCGTCATTGCCAGATACAATCCGTTTCCTAAGATATTGGCTTTGCAAGCTGAGTTTCGTCACATGAAAGACTCGGACCAGTTTGTTTGGTCAACGATCAAGGAAGCATGGATCTATCTGAATTTTGCTCTTCTCCGATTTTATCGAGAAGAAGGCTTACCAGATAAGTGGGCGGCAATTTCAAATATGCTTGAAGCCTGCCTTGATGAAATATCTTCGGCACAAAAAGACAATTTGCGCTATGAACAATGTCTGTTTCATTTATTTCGGCAGGAAATAGTTAAGTTTCGAGCAGTGTTGCAATCTTGGAAGCCCGACGATTCGTCACCATTTTACCAATCAAAAAAGGCGGGCCTTCTTGCAGAGTATGGGGACATAAATGAGTCTCAAACTTTACTTGAAAATGCATTGCAGTTAGTCCGATCGCAACTAAATCTTAGACCGATAACTACTGACTATACTCACCTCTCACAGGAAGCGTACATTCTTCAGCTTTTAAAATTTGTGAAAGACGCGAAGTCTTCTTTTTTGATCGGCGAGAACGATAGTCAAAAATATATTGAAGAGTTCACTCTTAGATGGACAAAACTAAAACAATATAAATGTGATCCCTGGGGAGAGTTGCAGCTTTTTGAAGCCAAACTTAGCGGTTCGATTAAGGAACAGAAACGCCAAAAAACAGAATACGGGTTTGATATAGGACACCGCTCAACGAATCATTACATTGGAACCGATGAGGATGCTTTAGAAGCATACGCATTTCTCCGCCACATGGATGACATCGGAATTCCGTATCACATCCGAAATATGAGTCTTGGGCGAGACTCTGCCAAAGGAGCCATTGAGCGTGTAGCAAAGCTGTCTCTTAATTGGGCCACGGCGACATTACTTCGCACAGGTGATAGCAAGTCGGTCGATATTTTATTCAGTCGTCCATTTCTTGCAAAAGAGTCACTCGAAAAAATTGAAGCACTCGTCGATGTTCTACTGAAATTGCTAGAAGATCTAGCTGAGGATATTGAGCGAGTAGACCATTGGAAAAATAGTAATATGGGGACTCACTACGCGAGTATTGTGCCAGAAGTTGTCTCTCGTTTGTGCACTCGATGCTCATTTGATAAATTAAATAAAATTTTAGATTTCCTTTTAATAATCTATAAATCGCCACATAAGCAAAAATATTCAAACATTGACCATCTTACAAAAAGGCTTGTTGCTTCATGGCCTATTGAACATTTGCCTGAACTTATTTCGCGTATAATTTCGGAATTTCCTATTGTGACGGGAGTGCACCGACAGCTTCAGAGTGATTTTCCTGACCCACTAGATTTCGTAGATCGTGAGGTTCCTATAGATAATAAAGAAAAAATTCTAGTGCCAGTGGAGGTTCTCAATAAATTGCTAACGGATTTCGAGAATGCATCAGACGGCAACAAAGAAGCGATTCTTGATCGGCTGATAAAGGTAATACGATATGGATTGCTCTCCACGGAGCAGAATGATCAATTTGGAGATGCCCTGTGGAGAAAAGTGGATGACTCAGGATTTCCCGCTGATTTTAAAAAGATCTTTCGTTGGTTCTTCCTGGAGTTGCCACATCCATCTAGCGCTGATGTCGAGAAGTTGCTTCATATCTATCTACAAAATCTGAAGTTCTCAGTCATAGGTCAATCTAAGTCCATTTCAATCACCGGAGGACAATGCAGTTCTTGTTCTGAGGTCCTGGCCGCTTCCAAAGTCCTAAATAGGATTGGCTGGACGCCAGATGACGCTATAAATCTCCTTAAAAAAATTATGGATTGGTGGTCGATAGATAAACATTTTCTTAGTGAAACGAACAGGACTAGTCTCAGTGAGCGCTCCAAGGAATTTAAGGGGCGGTTTCAAAATGCAATACACACTCTTGAGGTTGCAGTTATTCCATTTCTTTCGGATCAAACGCTGCGAGGTAATGCCGAAGGATTGGAGAAATTTATTAATGAAATTGCCTCGTTAGGAATGTCAGCCATAGAATTGAAAATGGCCGTTTTCTTACGAGGCCCGAATGATTTTGGGAAAATTTTCGCAAACATTTCATCGGATATACTTTCAGATGATTTCTTTCGTACAATCAGAGCAATTATTGTTGTAACAAGGCTCTTAGATCCAAAGCTTGTTGTACTGAAGGAAGTTGATCGAGAAAGTATTTTGGCGCTTGTTGTGGGCGTTGTAAAATGGCGTAAGGCTACAGCGCTCATTCCTGCATTAGCAAATCTCAACGTAATCCTTCAATACCCGGCCATTCAATTGAAGCATTATCGTGATGATGTCTTTATTGGCCTTCAGCATATTGCAGCCGAATCGGAACTTTCTTATGAAAATAGCCCGATACCATTACATGACCGTTTGTTTGTTCGAAAGGAAGCTGCGGCATTAGCGCATACATTGTATAGTGCTGCCTTTGTGAAGGGCGAAGCCGTCCACCCATCGTTGGAAATATGGAAGGCAATTTGTCACGATCCAAGAGAGTTTGCCGAAATCCGAAATCAATGGACTGACTACTAAAAATCAATCGACAGAAAATTGCGAGCACGCCATTCGTAATCCTCATGGAAAAAGAGTGCTAAATAAATTTTACTGCTCATATATTATTAACGGAAAAATCGCAGGTCAGATCAAATAAGTTGGCAGCAGTCATCAACTTAAATTAAAAAAATCTACTTTTGATATAGATAAGCAAAACCTGTTAAGGCTTTCTTAACCTTCATATCTCAGTTTGAGTTACTAGCATTTTGTCCCTCAACCTTTCGTCCATCTTCCCGATAAGTTTCGCGTGTTGATTTATTCATGCTGAGCCTCTTCTGGTGCGATCACACAAATTTTGTTGGACGTAATTGAAGGGACGTATGCATGAGAGGAATCTTTTCATTAGTGCTTCATGTTGCCATGTCGTTCTCAGTGATTTTGCTCAGTTCCATGGGACTTGCTTCCTCTCCAACACTTCCAAATCTTCCAGCAAATTTTTGCACTGGCACTTCTGTTTCGTCTGTCAAAAATGGCAAAACTACGAATTATTCAACGATTCAATCAGCGATTAATAATTCAAAACCACAAAGCGCCATTGCCGTTCCACAAGGCACATGGAATGAGCTCGTCACAATCAATAACCAAAGTGCATTGACGGTTTTTTCTCCCTGCTCAGCACAAGTTTATGGATTTAAAATATCAAGCAGCCAAAATATTGTTATCGAAGGTTTCAAAATTGTAGGCCTGCCTTCAGGATCAAACGGCATTGAAATTTCTGGCGCACCTAATGCGGACAACCGCATTAATATTGTTAACAATGAAATCACTGGTATTCAATCAAGCTACAAAGGCATCTCAGTTTCTCCATTCGATGCTCACATTCAGATTGTTAGTAACAATATCCACAACAATCTTGGCGATGGAATTTATTATGCACCTGGAACCTATAATGGCTCGCACCTCATTCAAAATAATACGATAGTAAATAACGGACAAAACGGAATTGTCATCCCAGGAAACCTTTCGATTCAAATTAGCCAAAACAGCATCAATTATAATGGGCAGTTGGCTAAAAATACCGCCAATGGCTATGGTATTAAAGTTCAGTCAACGACAGCGAAGCCTTCAAAGAAATTGGCTCTGACAAATAATAAAATCATTTTCAATAATGGCCTTGCTGTCACAAATAGCACTCGTGACATTAGCGGAACACAGGGACTCTCTCCTCAAACTGTATCAGGAAACACAACAACGACAGGGACAGAAGGTGCTGGTGTGGCAGCACTTGTTGATGTCACTCCACCGATGGTTATTGTTTTGACTCAAGGAAATCTTTTAACAAACCAGCCGCAATTTAATATTCAAGCGACAATCACAGATGAGTCCCCAGTCACCGTGACGATTTCGCAAAATGGAATTCAAGTTTTTTCATCGAATCAATATAATTTGTCGTACCAAGCCACTCTCCAAGAAGGAATGAACAACTTTCAGATCCAGGCCGTCGATTATTTCGGCAACACATCGGCTCCTGTTTTAATTTCAAATGTGAAATTGGACACAACTCCGCCTGTTCTTGCTCAATCAACACCAGTATCAGGACAAACAATTTATACAAACACACTTCCATACACTCTTAATATTTCAGCCATGGCCAACGAAGCAATCAGTGGTGCCACCGTAGATGGCCAGCCCATGAATTTGGGATTTGATCAAATGACACTCAGCTCATCACAAATCGCTCTTAGTTCAGCAGGAACATTTTCTCTTTCATATTCAGCGACTGATCTGGCAGGAAATATCGGAACGTTGACTACAACTGGAAATCTTATTTTTGACAATACTCCGCCTCAAATTTTGCTTGGGATTGCTGATGGAACGGCGACGATTCAATCTTCAATTGCCTTGCCAATCACGATCACAGATCAATCTCCAACTTCGACGGAGCTTGATCTTGATGGAGTGCAACTTTTGACCACTCCAGCGACTCAGTTTACTGAGCCGATACAACTTCCTTCGGATGGAGTTCATACTATTTCGGTGACTTCAACAGATGCCGCCGGAAATGTAAGCACTCAAGCAATATCAATCACGCTAAATTCAAACCCACTGGTATTCACACTTTTAAATCCAGCAGATGGTTCATCGATTGTTCAGGGAGCCAATATAATTTCCTTCACGACTTCAACCCCGTTGGTTTCAGCAACTGTGACAAGTACGCAGAACAATTATACCGTTTTAATCTTCGGCCCTAATCAAAATTCTGGACAGGTTAATTTTGAATTCAATACTCCTGGAAGTGTTGCGATTACCATTGCGGTCACTGATATTTATGGACGAAATCTAAATCAGACAATCCATGTGAATGTGCAAGTTCCAACGACCGGAATTTGGGCTTATCAAGAATGCCCGGCTCAATAAAGGAGCAACTATGAATACTTTAAAACAATATT
>Ga0134128_10006482_pt1 | contig 14169 bp, 12 predicted proteins | sample KB31754_FD_96462 | JGI IMG/M metagenome (GOLD analysis project Ga0134128, IMG submission 96462) | Terrestrial soil microbial communities with excess Nitrogen fertilizer from Kellogg Biological Station, Michigan, USA - KB3-175-4 | ecosystem: Environmental > Terrestrial > Soil > Unclassified ... | reverse complement strand
TGGGTCCGACCTGAACTCGTCGCCCAGAGCCGGTATGTCGAGTGGTGGACTACTGCTGAAGGCCGACTGGGTCGCGCAGTTTTCTCGAGGACTCGAGCCGATAAGTCGGCCGCGGATGTCACACCGCGAAAGCTGACGCCGACTCGTCCCGGCACTAGCCGATTCGGTGGTCGTGCCAGCTCAGGTCCAGCCGCATCTCGGCACGTCCATCGGCAGCCAGTGCGCTACTGCTACCATACTGCTACCTGACGGCCAAGGTGAAGGAAGACGATTGAGCTATCTCGATATAACATATTGATTTTATGGCTCCCCGGGTTGGACTCGAACCAACGACCAACGGATTAACAGTCCGACGCTCTACCGCTGAGCTACCGGGGAACTCTGGGAGGCATGCAGGCGGCCGCGAATTGTGCGGAGGGCGACAGCTCCCGTCAACAACCTCGCCGGCAGCTCGGGCCGCGTGTGAGCGGTGGAATCATTTCCTCGGACGTACTTTTCGCGGCCGCCGCGCGAGCAGGCCGCCATACGCCACGACGTTTATGAGAAGGAGCACCATCGCGAGCACCCACTGCGTGCGCTGCGTGAGGCCGGGCGGGTAGAGCACGGGAATCACGTAGTGTTCGATGAATCCTCCGGAGTAGCCCGCCTCACCGGCGAGCGTCCGCAGATGGTTCTCGAGCGGGGTGAGCGGACAAATGGCCCCGCTCAGCTCGATCCACACGCCCCAGGCTAGGGCGGGCAGGTGGGCGAGCGCGACGAAGCGCCAGCGCCAGGTGAGAAAGCCGCCCGCGACGACGAACGCGACGAAGGCGAGATGCCCCAGAACAAGGGCATCGGCCAAAGCCCTCCAGGCACCGTTCAGGCCGTCTTCGCGACGGGCGCGCCCTCGCTCAGCACTCGTCGCATGCGGTCGAGCGCTTTCTCGAGCGTCTGCATGCTGCAGGCGAAGGAGAGGCGAACGTGCCCCGGGGCGCCGAACGGCCCGCCGGGGACGACCGCGAGACCGCCACGCTCGAGCAGCAGCTCGGCAAACTCCCCGTCATCCCGGCAGCCGAATGCGGTCATCGCTTTGCTCACGTCCGCGAATGCGTAGAAGGTGCCCGCACCCGGTACGCACGAGACGCCCGGGAGGGAATTCAGCCCCTCGACGATGAAATCATGGCGGGCCTTGAACGCCTGATTCATTTCGGCGACACAGGACTGATCGCCGTTCAACGCGATGGTCGCCGCCTTCTGCGCGATGCTCGAGGCATTCGAGGTGCTCTGGCCCTGGATCGTTGCCATCGCGGCAATGATCTCCTTCGGACCGCCGCAATATCCGAGGCGCCAGCCGGTCATGGCATACGCCTTGGAGACGCCGTTGATCGTCACCGTGCGCGGATACAGCTCCGGGACGGCCGTGAGCAGGCTGCAGAACGGCTCTGAGCCCCAATAGATCTTCTCGTACATGTCATCGGTGCCGATGACGATCCGCGGGTGCTGCAGCAGCACCTCACCGAGCGCACGCAGCTCGGCGCGCGTGTACGCGGCGCCGGTCGGATTGCAGGGACTGTTGAGCAGGACGAGCCTCGTCTTCGGCGTAATCGATGCGGCGAGCTGGCGTGCGGTGATCTTGTAGCCCTGCGCGGGCCCTGCAAAGGGCGTGACCGGCAGTCCGTCCGCGAGTAGCACCATGTCGGGGTAGGAGACCCAGTAAGGCGCCGGAATGATCGCCTCATCGCCCGCGTCGAGCACCGACATGCAGAGGTTGTAAATCGTCTGCTTCGCTCCCGAGGAGACGAGGATCTGGCTGCGCTCGTAGCGAATGCCGTTGTCGCGCGCGAATTTGCCGACGATCGCATCGCGCAGCTCGTTGATGCCCTCGACCGCCGTGTAGCGCGTGAAGCCGTTTTGGATCGCATCGATCCCGGCCTGCGCGATGTGCCGCGGCGTATCGAAATCGGGCTCGCCGGCGCCGAGTCCAATGACATCGTGGCCCTCCGCCTTCAGGCGGGCGGCGCGGGCGGTGACGGCGAGCGTGGGGGAGGGCTTGACGCGCTGGACGCGTCTCGAGACGGGTAGGCTCACGGGGTTCCTTGGAGAGGCTCGATGGCGGACCGGAATGGGTTCGTCGGATTCGGCAAGTGCGATTCGGCGATTGCGCCTTCGGCTATATTACGAGATCGCGGCCGGCTCACCAACTCGGGTGCAACGGGCGCAAGGAGTATCCGCTTGGAGAATTTTCCATTCGCTCTCGCGGCGGATTACGAGCCCTCGGGCGACCAGCCGCAGGCGATCGCGAAACTGGTCGAGGGCCTCGAGAGCGGACTCGCGCACCAGACGCTGCTCGGGGTGACCGGCTCGGGCAAGACGTTCTCCCTCGCTTGTGTCATTCAGCGCATCCAGCGTCCGACGCTCGTCCTCGCGCACAACAAGACGCTCGCAGCGCAGCTGTATGGCGAGTTCCGCGGCCTCTTTCCGCGCAATGCGGTCGAGTACTTCGTCTCCTATTACGACTATTACCAGCCCGAGGCGTACGTCCCCTCGACCGACACCTACATCGAGAAAGACGCCTCGATCAACGAGCACATCGAGCAGATGCGCCTGTCTGCGACCAAGGCGCTGCTCGAGCGATCGGACTCGATCATCGTCGCGACCGTCTCCTCGATCTACGGCCTGGGTGACCCCCAGGCATATCTCTCTATGGTGCTGCACGTTGTGCGCGGCGACCGCATGGATCAGCGCAAGCTCCTGCGCCGGCTCGCCGACATGCAGTACACGCGCAACGAGCTTGACCTGTCGCAGGGCACCTACCGCGTCCGCGGCGACGTGATCGACATCTTTCCGGCCGAATCCGAGCGTGAAGCCGTACGCGTCGAGCTGTTCGACGACGTGATCGACTCGATCACGCTGTTCGACCCACTGACGGGTGCGATCTCGAGGAAAGTGCCGCGTTATACGGTCTATCCCGGCACGCACTACGTGACGCCGCGCGAGCGGCTGATCGGCGCGGTCGATCACATTCGCGAGGAGCTGCGCACGCGTCTTGCGGACCTGCGGACGGGCGGACGGCTCCTCGAGGCGCAGCGGCTCGAGCAGCGCACGCTCTTCGACATGGAAATGATGAAGGAAGTCGGCTACTGCGCCGGCATCGAGAACTACTCGCGCTATCTCTCCGGGCGCGCACCGGGCGAGCCGCCGCCCTGCCTCTTCGATTATCTGCCGCGCAATGCCCTGCTCGTGATCGATGAAAGCCATCAGACGATTCCGCAGCTCGGCGCGATGTATCGCGGCGACCGCTCACGCAAGGAGACGCTCGTCGAGTACGGCTTCCGCCTGCCTTCGGCGCTCGACAATCGCCCGCTCAAATTCGAGGAGTGGGAGCAGCTCGCCCCCCAGATGATTTTCGTCTCCGCGACGCCGGGACATTATGAGCTCAGCCGCTCCGCGCAAGTCGTGGAGCAGGTCGTCCGCCCCACGGGCCTCGTCGACCCTCAGGTCGAGGTGCGCCCCGTGCGCACCCAGGTGGATGACCTGATATCGGAGATCAATCGCTGCGTCGAGCGCAACGAGCGCGTGCTCGTCACGACGCTCACGAAGCGCATGGCGGAGGATCTCACTGAATACCTGCACGAGCATGGCGTGCGGGTGCGATATCTACACTCGGACATCGACACCGTCGAGCGCACGGAGATCATCCGCGATCTGCGGCTCGGTCGCTTCGACGTGCTCGTCGGAATCAATTTGCTGCGCGAAGGGCTCGACATGCCCGAGGTGTCGCTCGTCGCGATCCTCGATGCGGACAAGGAAGGGTTCCTGCGCTCGGACAACTCGCTCATTCAGACGATCGGCCGCGCCGCGCGCAATATCAACGGGCGGGCGATCCTCTATGCCGATATCGTCACCGGCTCGATGCAGCGCGCGATCGATGAGACGAACCGCCGGCGACAGAAGCAGCTCGAGTACAACCACCTCCACGGCATCACACCGCGGGGCATCCGCAAAGCCGTTTTGGACATCATGGAAGGTGCACGCAGCGAGGGTGCGGCGGGGTCCGAGGGGCGCCGCGGCGGCAAGAGCGCCAGGAGCGCGCGCGGTGCGCGCGGGGGTGAGCCCGAGGCGGGCGTGACGGCACTGCGCCCCGAGACCCTCGTGCGCCAGATCAAGAAACTCGAGGCGGAGATGTACCGCAAGGCGCGCAATCTCGAGTTTGAGGAAGCGGCGCGCCTGCGCGATGAAATCGAGCGCCTGAAGCAGGTGGAGCTCGGTCTGGCGGGTCGCCCAGCGGCCGGTTGAGCGTGCCCCCGGACGCTCGGGTCCGTTTCTTGTTCTCGCTCTCCTCATGAACGGCGCAGGCCACGCATCGCGCACTTTTTTCGTCGTCCTGACGTTCTTCGTCGTGATCGCCGCCTTGCGCCTCGCGCAGGACGTCTTCATCCCGCTCGCGCTCGCCGTGCTCATGACGTTCCTGCTCGCGCCGCTCGTCGAGCGCTTGCAGCGCTGGGGGATCAACCGGGCGGTCGCCGTCATCGTGACGGTGCTCGTCGCGTTCCTGGTTCTCGGCGGAGTCCTGTACATCGTCTTCTCCCAGCTGCGGGACCTCGCGAAGGAGCTGCCGCAGTACCGCGAGCAGCTCTTTCACAACGTCACTCAACTCTCCGGGGCGCTCAAAGGGAGTATGGGACGAATAGCCAAGCTCACGGCGGAGCTCGGCGCCGATCTGCGCAGGGTGACACCTGGCGAGCCGGGGCGTCCCATTCCGAAAGTCGAAGTCGTCGAGCCTTTGAGCGGGCTGCAGGCGATCAGGCAGCTGATCTCCCCGCTTGCGGGTCCGCTTGCGACCGCGGCCGTCGTGATCGTGTTCGTCATCTTCATGCTCCTGCGCTTCTCGGACCTGCGCGAGCGAATGATCCGGATGCTCGGGGCGAGCAATCTGCGCCTCGCGACGGAGGCGATCGACGATGCCGCGCGCCGGGTGAGCCGGTACCTGTTGATGCAGACGCTGATCAACAGCTGGGAAGGCGTCTGCGTCGCAGTCGGGCTCACTTTGATCGGACTGCCGAACGCAATCCTGTGGGGCGCCCTCACGACCGTTCTGCGCTTCATTCCCTACGTGGGCATCTTGATCGCTGCGACGATGCCGCTCGCTCTGTCGTTTGCAGTATTCGATCACTGGCTTCCGCCGCTTCTCATCGTGGCGGTGTATGCGGGTGTCGAGACGTTGAGCTACGTCGTGCTCGAGCCCTGGCTCTACTCGCGCCGTACGGGCGTCTCTCCGGTCGCGCTGCTCGTTGCAGCCGTGTTCTGGGCGTGGCTCTGGGGGGCGGCCGGATTGTTTCTGGCGATCCCGCTCACCGTCTGCCTGGTCGTCATGGGCAAATACATCCCGCAGCTCGCCTTCCTCAATATCCTGCTCGGGGACGAGCCGGCGCTCGCACCGCATGAGCGGCTGTATCAGCGGCTGCTCGCGAACAGCCAGGAGGATGCCGATGACCTCGTCGAGGAGGAGCTGCGCCGGATGCCGCTCGCCGAGGTTTGCGACAAGGTTCTTCTGCCTGCTATGTACGTGATCGAGCGCGACCACGATCAAGGCTCGCTCCGCGATGCAAAGCGCAAGTACATGCTGGATCACCTCGAGCGCTGGACCGAGGAGTTGACGGAGTCCATGCCCGAGGCGGTGCAGGCGGCGGTTGCCAACCCTATCGGAGGGCCGGGCGCGGGCAGCGCCGCATCCGGCCTCGCCGTGGGCGAACGCACGGGCATTCTCTGCCTCGCCGCAGCGGACCGGGCGGATGAGATTGCGGCGCGGCTCACCGGGCTCGTATTTAGCGAGCGGGGCTACTCCGTGCGGACGGCGAGCCGCCCGGGCATGCCGGACACTCCACTCGATGCACCGCCCGCGGTCGTCATAATCTCCGCGATGCCGGGCGATGCCCCCGCCCATGCGCGCCACCTCTGCCGCCGCGTGCGCGTGCGCTTTGCCGAGGTACCGATCATCGTCGGTCTGTGGCAGTCGGTGAGCGATATCGAGCGCTCCTGGCAGCGCCTCGCGAGCGCCGGTGCGACGCGGGTCGAGACCTCGCTCTCTGCCGCGCTTGAAGAGATGGAGCGGCTCGCGACGGAAGGCGCGGCGCGGCTGCCTCCGCCGCCCCCGGCCGTGCATCCGTCGCGCACGCCTACCACGGTGCCCCGAATGCATGCCTGACGGCGGCTTGCCACCGCCTGCCGGCGTTCGGTATCGTGCCGCTCCCGGGTGGCCAGACCCCCTCTAACGGACCTTGGACAGGCGCGTAGCTCAGTGGTAGAGCACTACCTTGACATGGTAGTGGTCGGTGGTTCGATCCCACTCGCGCCTACCATCCGGACACCTCCATGCCTTTGGTGACTTTGCCCGACGGCAGCGAACGCCGTTTCGATCATCCGGTTACCGTCGATGAGCTCGCCGCGAGCATCGGCCCGGGCCTGCGCAAAGCCGCGCTCGCCGGCCGCGTCGACGGCAAGCTCGTCGATACTTCCTATGTCATCGATCGGGACGCGAAGGTTGCGATCGTCACCGACAAGGACCCGCAAGGGCTCGAGGTCATCCGCCACTCGACGGCGCATTTGCTCGCGCAGGCGGTCAAGGAGCTCTTCCCGACCGCGCAGGTGACGATCGGGCCGGTGATCGAGGACGGGTTCTATTACGACTTTGCCTTCGAGCGCCCCTTCACGACCGAGGACCTCGCGGCCATCGAGACCAAGATGCGCGACCTCGTGCGCGCCGATCAGCGCGTGAGCCGTCGCGTGATGTCTCGAGACGATGCCGTGCGTTACTTCAAAGGTTTGGGCGAGGACTACAAGGCCGAGATCATCGCCTCCATTCCGGCGGGCGAGGAGATCAGCCTGTACGGCCAGGGCGAGTGGGTGGATCTCTGCCGGGGGCCGCACGTTCCAAGCACTGGAAAGCTCGGTGCGTTCAAGCTCACCAAAGTCGCTGGCGCTTACTGGCGAGGGGACTCTCGTAACGAGATGCTCCAGCGAATCTACGGCACCGCCTGGCCCGACAAAAAGCAGCTCGACGCCTATCTCCACCGGCTCGAGGAGGCCGAGCGGCGCGATCATCGCCGCATCGGGCGCGAGCTCGACCTCTTTCATATGCAGGAGGAGGCCCCCGGGGCGGTGTTCTGGCACCCGAAAGGCTGGATCGTCTTCCAGACGCTCATCGCGCACATGCGCGAGCGGCAGAGTGAGGCCGGCTACGAGGAGGTCAACGCGCCCGAGCTCATGGACGTAAACCTCTGGCGCGCCTCGGGGCACCTGGAGAAATTCGGCGAGAACATGTTTCTCACCGAGACTCCGGATGAGCGGGTGTACGCGATCAAGCCGATGAACTGCCCCGGGCACATTCAGATCTTCAAGCATGGCTTGAGGAGCTATCGGGAGCTTCCCATCCGGCTTGCGGAATTCGGCAAGGTCCACCGCTACGAGCCCTCCGGTGCGCTGCACGGGCTCATGCGGGTGCGGGCATTCACGCAGGACGATGCGCACATTTTCGTCACGGAGGATCAGATCACCGACGAGGCGGTCGCCATCACGCGCCTGCTGCTCGATATCTACCGGGATTTCGGGTTCGATGAGGTGCGAATCAAATTCGCGGACAGACCCCCGAAGCGCGTCGGCGACGATGCGATCTGGGATCGCGCCGAGGAGGCTCTCAAGGCCGCAACGCGGGCTGCCGGCATCGACTACACGCTCAATCCGGGCGAGGGCGCGTTCTACGGGCCGAAGCTCGAGTTCCACCTGCGCGACGCGATCGGCCGGGAGTGGCAATGCGGCACGGTGCAGCTCGACTTCAACATGCCCGGCCGCCTGGGTGCGTACTACATCGACGAGTCGAGCGCCAAGCGCACGCCCGTCATGCTGCATCGGGCGATCTTCGGCTCGCTCGAGCGCTTTTTCGCGATCCTGCTCGAGCACCATGCCGGGCGGCTCCCCGCCTGGCTCGCCCCCGTCCAGGCGGTCGTCATGAACATCACCTCGGCCCAGGCCGGACACGTCGCAGCCGTCGCGGAAACGCTTAAAAAACAGGGTTTTCGAGTGGATTGCGACTTGCGGAATGAGAAGGTCGGTTTTAAGATTCGCGAGCACACGCTGCAGCGTGTTCCATACATGTTGGTCGTGGGTGATAAGGAAGTCGCCGCGAATTCAATCGCAGTGCGTTCCCGCGGCGGCAGGGACCTCGGCACGATGTCCGTTCAGGCGTTCTCCGAACGCTTGCGGGTCGAGCTCGAGAGCCGCGGACGCCGAACTTTGGAGGATTGACGCATCGCCATAGCAACAAAGCGTGTCCGGCGCAATGAGGAGATCACCTCGCCCCAGCTGCGGGTGATTGGGCCGGACGGGGGGCAAGCCGGGGTCATGTCCCGCTTCGACGCGCTTCAGATGGCAACTGCCGCGGAAATGGACCTGGTCGAGGTCTCTCCGACAGCCGAGCCGCCCGTCGTGCGGATCATGGACTACGGCAAGTTCCTCTTCGAGCAGAACAAGAAAGCGCACTCTGCGAAACGGAAGCAGAAGCAGATACAGGTCAAGGAAGTAAAGTTTCGTCCCGGAACGGGAGAGGCGGATTACCAGATCAAGCTGCGTAATCTCGTCCGCTTCCTCTCCGAAGGAGACAAGGCCAAGGTAACCTTGAGGTTCCGCGGCCGTGAGATGGTGCACCAGGACATCGGGCGCAGGCTCCTCGCACGGGTCTCCACCGACCTCGCTCCCTACAGCGTCGTCGAGCAGAACCCGCTCATGGAGGGGAAGCAGATGATCATGGTTTTTGCACCGAAAAAGAAGTAACGGTTCCAAGTCACTGAAAAGACTGGGATCGTTCGCCCGTAGCGGACGCGAAAGCGTCCGGCGACCGGGGCTATTACACTGAAGGAGTCGATCCAATGCCCAAGTTGAAGACCAACCGGGGCGCGGCCAAGCGTTTTCGCAAGACGGCGAAGGGCTTCAAAGGCTACTCGTCGGGCCGCCGCCACAATCTCGGCCACAAGGACCGGAAGCGCAAGCGCCACCTGCGCTCAGGGGGTAGCAGCCTCGTTCATGAGAGCGATACGGGTCGCCTCGTGCAGCTGCTTCCGCATCACAAGTAATCCGAGCGGGCGCGTTCCCGAAACCGATCGAATTGCTTACACCGGGCGCGTTCGTCGCACCCGTTCATTTCGGCGGCGTACGGTTCGTTTGAGCCGGGGCGCCGCTCACGGAGAGCTCCATGGCACGAGTCAAGCGTGGCGTGACGGCCGGTCGTCGTCACAAGAAGGTTCTGTCGAAAGCGAAGGGCTATTACAACGCCCGGCGCAAGGTCTATCGCGCAGCGAAGCAGGCTGTCATCAAGGCGGGCCAGTACGCCTACCGCGATCGGCGCGCGAAGAAGCGCGAATTCCGCGCGCTCTGGATTGCGCGCATCAACGCGGCAGCGCGCACGCACGGCCTGTCCTACAGCCGCCTCATTTGCGGCGTGGAGAAGGCAGGCCTCACGATCGATCGCAAGATGCTGGCGGACCTCGCGATGAACGATGCCGCCGCATTCGGCGCCATCGCGCAGCAGGCGAAAGCGGCGCTCGGGATCGCCTGAAGGCGGCCGCAGCGTGAGGCGCGTGAGGCATCCCGCGCGAGGCCTGCCGCGATGAGCGATCTCGGGGCGAGCGATCTCGATCGCGTTCTCGCAGAGGCGCTGCGGGAGATCGCATCGAGCGCCGATCTCGCGGGGCTCGAGGAAGCGCGCGTGCGCGCGCTCGGACGGAAAGGCGTCATCACCGAGCAGCTCAAATCCCTCGGTGCTCTCGCGGCCGAGGAGCGGCGCGCCGCCGGCCAGCGCATCAATGCAGCGAAGGACCGGGTGCTCGAGGCACTCGAGGCTCGGCGCGTGGCGCTCGAGCGCGCGCAGGATGAGCACGAGCTTGCCGCAGGCCGCATCGATGTGACGCTGCCTGGGCGCGGCGAGGCGCGCGGCGGGCTGCATCCGGTGACGAGGACGCGGTTGCGCATCGAGGCGCTGTTTCGTCGCGCCGGATTCGATGTCGCCGAAGGCCCCGAGGTCGAGGACGATTTCCACAACTTCGAGGCACTCAACATCCCGCCCAATCATCCGGCGCGGGCGATGCACGACACGTTCTATTTCGCGGACGGACGGCTGCTGCGCACTCACACCTCGCCCGTTCAGATCCGGGCGATGCGCGCGCGCGGCGCCCCACTGTCGATCATTGCAGCCGGCCGCGTATACCGCTGCGATTCGGACCTCACGCACTCCCCGATGTTTCACAACCTCGAAGGACTCGTGGTCGGTGAGGCCGTGAGCTTTGCGAATTTGAAAGCGATTCTGCACGGTTTCGTCGAGGCATTCTTCGAGCGCGACTTGCGCATGCGGTTGAGGCCCTCCTACTTTCCGTTCACCGAGCCCTCCGCCGAAGTCGACATGTCGTGCGTGTTCTGCCTCGGCAAAGGCTGCCGCGTGTGCAAGCACACCGGCTGGCTCGAGGTCGCCGGCTGCGGCATGGTCCACCCGCGCGTGCTCGAGGCGGGCGGCATCGATGCCGATCGGCATACGGGCTACGCGTTCGGAATGGGCATCGACCGGCTCGCCATGCTGCGTTACGGGGTGAACGACTTGCGGCTGTTCTTCGAGAACGACCTGCGCTTCCTCGAGCAGTTCGCGGCGTTTTGAGCATGAAAGTTTCGTATCGATGGCTCACCGAATGGGTTTCCGTGCCTTGGAAGGCGCGCGAGCTCGCCGATCGGCTGTCGATGGCGGGTTTCGAGGTGGAATCGCTCGAGCCCGCCGCACCGCCGTTCTCCGGAGTCGTCGTGGCGGAGATTCTCGATGCCGCTCCGCACCCGCAGGCGGATAAGCTGCGCGTCTGCCGGGTGGCGACGGGGCCGGGCGGCCCCGGCGGTCCCGGCAGTTCTGCCGGGCAGGGCGGTCCCGGCGGGGGGCCGCTTCAAATCGTCTGCGGCGCGAGCAATGCCCGTGCCGGGTTGAAGAGCGCGCTCGCGCGCGTCGGCGCGCAGTTGCCCGGTCCCACCACGATCCAGGCGACCCGGATACGCGGCGTCGAATCGCAGGGCATGCTGTGCTCGGCGAAAGAGCTCGGCCTTGCCGAATCGAGCGCAGGGATCGTCGAGCTGCCCGCGGATGCGCCGCTCGGCAAGCCGCTGCGCGAGTATCTCGAGCTCGATGATGTCGTGCTCGATCTCAACGTGACGCCGAACCGCGGCGATGCTCTCTCGGTGCTCGGTATCGCGCGTGAGCTGTCGGCGTTGAGCGGCCTCCCACTCGCCGGACCTCGAATCGAGCCGGTCGCGGCGCGCAACACCGATTTGATCCGGGTCCATCTCGATGCACCGACAGCCTGTCCGAAATTCGCCGGTCGCGTCATTCGCGGCATCAACAACCGGGCTGCAACCCCGCTCTGGATGCGCGAGCGGCTGAGGCGTGCCGGCCTTCGATCGATCAGCCCCGTGGTCGATGTGACGAACTACGTAATGCTCGAGCTCGGGCAGCCCCTGCACGCGTATGACATCGCAAGGCTGCGCGGGGATATCCGCGTGCGTCTCGCAGCGGCGAGCGAGCCCGTGCAGCTGCTCGATGGTCGTCGCATCGAGCTCGATCCCGATGTGCTCGTGATCGCGGACGCCGAAGGCGCGGTAGGTGTCGCAGGCATCATGGGAGGCGAGCGGACGGCAGTCAGCGCGGGCAGTGTCGATGTTTTCCTGGAGGTCGCGTATTTCGCGCCGGAGGCGATCGCGGGCCGAGCCCGCCGTCTCGGGCTGCAGACCGACGCCAGCCAGCGTTTCGAGCGGGGTGTCGACCCCTCGGCTCAGGAGCGGGCGATGGAGCGCGCGACAGAGCTGATTTACGAAATCGCCGGCGGCTCCCCGGGCGCCATATCGGTCGTTCGCGCGGACGAATATCTGCCGCGGCGCCTGCCCGTTCGGCTGCGACGCTCGCAAGTCGCGCGGGTGCTCGGCGCTCCCGTGCCTCCAGAGCGCATCGAGGCGATCTTCGGCGCGCTGCAGATGTCGGTCGCGCGCACGCTCGAAGGTTGGGCGGTGACGCCTCCGGCGCACCGCTTCGACATCGCGATCGAGGCCGACCTCATCGAGGAGATTGCTCGGATCGAGGGGTACGGCGCGTTCTCGGAAGTCGACGCCACGTTCGCGCAGCGTTTCGCGCCTCTCCTCGAGGAAACCCCGCGCGAGCACACTGTGCTCGAGAGCTTCGCGGCGCGCGGATGGTTCGAGGCCGTCAACTACGCCTTCGTCGATCCGACATTGCAGACGCGCCTCTTTCCCGACCGCGAGGCCCTCGCTATCGCGAACCCGATTGCAAGCGACCTGTCCGTCATGCGCGTGTCGCTGTGGCCGGGCCTCGTGCGCGCCGCGCTCGAGAATCAGCGGCGGCAACAGGATCGGATTCGGCTGTTAGAGCACGGAGCGCGCTTCAACATCGAGGGAGGGCAGCTTACCGAGATCGACTCGCTGGCCGGGATCGCCCTCGGCCCGAGGCTACCGGAGCAGTGGGGAAGCGGCAAGGAAGAGCGCGCACCAGTTGATTTCTTCGACGTGAAGGCGGACGTCGAGGCGCTTCTTGCGGGGACGGGCGACGCCAAGGCGTTTGCGTTCGAGGCGGGGGAGATGGCGTGTTTGCATCCGGGACGCACCGCTCGCATCGTGCGCAGCGTCGGCGAGGACGGCACACTCGCGACGCCGAATGCGCAAAGCGCGCAAGCCCCGCCGACGGCGCGAGCCGCCGTCGGCTGGCTCGGCGAACTGCATCCGCGGCTGGTGCGCGAATTGGGATTCGCGAGCGCGCCGATTCTTTTCGAAATCGATTTTGCGAGCTTGCGCGTGGAACTGCCGCGGTCGAGCGACGTTTCTCGCTTCCCACAGGTTCGGCGCGATATCGCGGTGGTCGTCGATGAGGCCGTGACTTCAACTGCCTTGCGCGAGCGTGTAACCTTAACGGGGTCGAAATTGCTGCGCGAAGTGCGCATCTTCGACGTGTATCGGGGGGGCGGCGTAGAAGAAGGTCGAAAGAGCGTCGCTTTGGGCTTGATTTTTCAGGAAAATTCTCGCACTCTTACCGACGAGGACGTGGACCGTGCGGTCACTTCCATCGTGGCGGACCTCACCGCCCGGTTGGGCGCGAGAATTCGAGAATAAGGTATGGCGGCTCTGACGAAGGCTGAGATGGCCGAAGCGCTCTTCAACCAGCTCGGACTCAACAAGCGCGAAGCGCGCGAGCTCGTCGACTTGTTCTTCGAGGAGGTGCGCGCCGCGCTCTCTAACGGTGAGCAGGTGAAGCTCTCCGGGTTCGGCAACTTCGATCTGCGGGACAAGAACCAGCGTCCCGGCCGCAATCCGAAGACCGGCGAAGAGATTCCAATCAGCGCCCGGCGCGTCGTGACGTTCCGCCCTGGTCAAAAACTCAAGGCGCGGGTCGAAGCCTATGTTGGAGCCAAAGAATAACGACACCCTCCCGCCGATTCCGGGCAAGCGCTACTTCACGATCGGCGAGGTGAGCGAGCTCTGCGGCGTCAAGCCGCACGTGCTGCGCTATTGGGAGCAGGAATTCCCGCAACTGAAGCCCGTCAAGCGACGCGGCAACCGGCGCTACTATCAGCGCCAGGACGTGATCGTCATCCGCCAGATCCGCAGCCTTCTGTACGACCAGGGTTTCACGATCACCGGCGCGCGCAACAAGCTCACGGGTGAGGAGGCTCGCTCCGACGTGAGCCAGGCTCAGCAGATCGTGCGGCAGGTGAGGGTGGAGCTCGAGGAAGTTCTCAAGCTGATGCGGCGCTGAGCGGCGCGTTGAGCGGCGCTGATCCGCACTCCGCGCGCTGAGCCGCGCATTCATCGACACCGCCGCGGCGCTCTAGCCATACGGGTATCGTGCGCACGATTCGAGCATGGCTTCGCGGCCGCTTCGACATGGGACTGGCGACGGGAGCATGGCTTCGCGGCCGATGCGAGCCCGGGGGCCGTGCGGATCAGCCGGCGCGTCGAGGGTCAACGCGGAAGAAATGCGGTATGATGCGCCGTGGCGCCTGCAGCGGCGCCGATAAGAAGAACAATCGGTCGGAGCGTGGCGCAGCCTGGTAGCGCACTTGCATGGGGTGCAAGGGGTCCCGAGTTCAAATCTCGGCGCTCCGATCA
>Ga0134128_10006478_pt1 | contig 14174 bp, 11 predicted proteins | sample KB31754_FD_96462 | JGI IMG/M metagenome (GOLD analysis project Ga0134128, IMG submission 96462) | Terrestrial soil microbial communities with excess Nitrogen fertilizer from Kellogg Biological Station, Michigan, USA - KB3-175-4 | ecosystem: Environmental > Terrestrial > Soil > Unclassified ... | reverse complement strand
CGGGTTCCCATGCCCGCAACGGGAAAAACGGCTTTGCGGACGGGCTTTGTGACAGACATGTTGACGCTTTCCGAAAGGGACTGTTTCATGACATGGGGCCGCTATTAATGTCCAGTTTTCCAGGACTTGCGCGATAAGGCCCCCGCACGGGTGAGGGTGATGAAACGGCCTCGTTCTTTCCCGGCTGTCAGGGCCGGGGGCATCCTGTGTTTGGTGGTCCTGTTTGCGTTCGCCGCGGCTTCCAGCCTGCGAGCGCAGTCCGCCGACGCGCCACCGACAGCCGACACGCCTTCTGGCAAGACGCGCCCCGCTGCTGCGAGTCTGTCGCCATTGGAATGGAACCGGTCCCTGATGGCGCGGGGCCGCGTCAGCGAGCGGCTGGGGCAAAATGAAGACGCTCTGGCCGATTATACCTTGGCGATCGAGAGCCATGCGCTTCCCACCGACGAGCAGGCACGCGCGCTGTTCGACCGCGGCTTGTTGCAAGACGGCATGAGCCGGCTAGACGAAGCCTTGGCCGACTATAGCGCCTCCCTACTGCTCTCGCCGCAATTCGCGGCTGCTTTGAACAATCGCGGCAATGTTTATCGCAGGCTAGGCCGCACGTCGGATGCGCGCCGCGATTATCTGGCGGCGCTGGAAGCGGGCAATCCGCAAAGCCAATATTCCTATTTCGGTCTGGGTGAGGTCGCGGAAGCGGAAGGCGACAAGACCGAGGCGAAGCAATTCTATGCGCGTGCCGTGGCTGTCGACCCGAAATACGATCTGGCGCGTGATCGTCTGGCGGCAATTTCCAGCGGCGAGCAGATGGTCCGGCTGGAGCCGCCGGTGCCCCATCAAGGAGATGTTCACGCTCCCCAGCCATCAACGCCCGATGATCGCGATGAGTCGACGGCGCCGATAACCCTGCATCCGCCCCTGCGCACCGAGAAGCCAACGCCGGTGGCCGCTTCCTCTTTTGCCGATCCTACTCATCTTGCGCTCAAACCGTCGCTGGAAGGCGAACGCAGGACCCTAGGCGCGCAAGTTCAACTCGGCGCATGGCGTAGCGAAGCGGAAGCCAATCAGGGCTGGGACCGCGCACTCCAGAGGGCTGGCGATACGCTGAAGGGCTTTTCGCCGCGAATCGTAACGGTCGAGCTTCCCAAGGTAGGGCGCTATTACCGACTCAGGGTCGCTGCCGGCCAGGACGGCGCCCGGGGGCTTTGCGAGGCTCTGACGGCCAAGGGGTTGGACTGCATGCCAGTGCGGGACTGATCGCGATCCGGACGGCCCCGCTCGGGGTTTGCGCAATCGCCCAAAACACTTATGGTGCCGGCGATTTTGGGACGGGATTGATGACAAGCCGGAATTTGGCAAGGCAGGTCAGCCTTGCATTGGCAATGACCCTCTGCCTGGTCTTGCCCTCTTTCGCGTCTCCCTGGGCCGAAGTTGGCGACAATCAGCTGCGTGGCGATATCGAAATCCTGGCGGCGGCCGGGGTCATTGACGACGTGACCACGCATTGGCCGCTCCCCTGGCAAAGCATCGTCCAAGATCTCACCGGCAATGGCCTGGCGGGTCAGCCCGCTTCGGTGCGGGCGGCAGCGGCAAGAGTGCTGGCGCGGGCGCGGGCCGAGAACAGGCCCGGCCTGTCTGCGTCCTTGGATATCGACGCGGCGACCATGCCAAGTGTGGTCTACGGTTTTGACAGCATGGGGCGAGGTGATGGTCAGGGCCAATTCATTCTGGATTACAACTCCCAGTCTTTCGCCGGCCGCCTCGCGCTCGGAGGCTTTACCCAGAATTTTCGCGGCAGCAGCACCAAATTGATGCCCGACCAATCCTATCTCGCCGAGAAGGTGGGGCCGGTTTTGATGTATGGCGGTTATCTTTCCCATTGGTGGGGGCCGGGATGGATTTCGGCCCTATCGCTGTCGAACAATGCGCGCCCCATGCCGGCGATCGGGCTGGAGCGGCTTGATACCTCGGCCTCGAAATGGCCCGTGTTGCGCTGGCTGGGGCCGTGGCAATTGGAATTCTTTGTCGGCCTGCTGGATGGTCCTCGCATCCAGACCAACACCTTCTACAATGCGCTGCGCTTTACCTTTAACCCGGCGCCAGGACTGGAAATCGGACTGTCCCGAACGGAGCAGTTTTGCGGCGAGGGGCATCCTTGCTCGCCGTTTCGCGATTATTTCGACTTCAACAATGATCCCGCCCATGTGAACAAGACAAACGACGAAGGGCTGATAGATATAAAATATAGCCGCACACTCGGCGGCGTGCCGATGCAGATTTACATGCAGCTGATGAACGAGGATTCATCGCCGATCACCCATTCGGGCACCAGTCATCTGTTTGGCGCCAGTGTATTCCTGCCCACCCGCAACAACCCGATCCGCCTCACCGCCGAGTATAGCGACAGCATATCGACCCTGAATATTTTCAGCTTCGGTGACGATCTTTATGGATTTTCCTACACGAACGGTACGTTCTTCGATGGTATGCGCTATCGCGGCCGCACAATCGGGTTCAGCCTGGACGACGATTCCCGCCTTTTGTCGCTCCAAGGATCGTGGAGTGATAGCGGCGGACGTTTCTACGAACTGAGTTTCCATCACGCCAATATCGGAAACATCAATTCTCTTGGCGCAAATATTCTCACGCCCGTGCCGAAAACCATCAACATGGGCGAGGCGCGGGTCAGCATCCCGTTCCGCTGGATGAAGCTGGACCTTGCGGGCCGGCTCCAGGACAATCAGCTGCCGCCCCACAATGGTTTTGCCGCCTCCATCGAAGCAGGGCTCAAGATTGGCTTCTGATCCATCATTGTGCCAACCTGCCGCCTTAATCCCGCCAAGGCGCTCCGTTTATCTCTTGCAAGCCGGGTCATGATTTCGCGCCATGCGAGCGATTGAGCATTTCGAATCCACCGTAAGCTGGGCACGGGCGCATGAACGGCATCTGTCGGCGATCTCGCTGGCAGGTGGTTTTGCCTTCGATAGCTATGCCTTCGGCCGCATCGACCGGCCGATGACCCAGGCTGTCTTCATCATTTATCTCCTGGTGGCCGGCATCGCGATTGCGGTGCTGCACGCGCTGGAATCGCGGCCGGACGATCAGAAGCCCACGCCTCGAACGCGCACCATCCTGGTCACGGTGGCGCAGTTCGCGCTGGGCTGCCTGCTCTCCGGCTTCTGCGTGTTCTACATCCGCAGTGCCTCGGTCGGCGCCTCCTGGCCCTTTCTGCTGTTCATGGCCGCCATTTTCATCGGCAATGAATATCTGCGCCGCTACCATGCGCGGCTGGTTTTTTCCGCGCTGCTTTTCTTCCTGTCGCTTTATTCGTACGCGATACTCCTGGTGCCGGTGGTGGCCGCGCAGATCGGCACGGTGCCGTTTCTGATCTCCGGCGCCATCGCCGTGGTGGTGTTCTTCTTCTATCTTCAAGCTCTGGCGGTCCTGGGGCACGACCGCTACCGCGTAGCGCGCATGCAGATCGTAGCCGGCATGGTCGCAATCACCGCTATGATAAACGCCTTCTATTTTGTGAAGATCTTTCCGCCGCTGCCGCTGGTTCTCTCGGACGCCGGAATTTATCATTCGCTCCAGCGAGACGGCCGCGATTTCCGGGTGACGACGGAGGATGAGCCGCCGCGCTGGCGCGCCTTGTTCGGCACTTTCCCGGTCGAACATATTCAGCCCAACGACAAGCTTTACCTCTACAGCGCCATTTTCGCGCCTTTCCGGCTCACCACCGGCATCGTGCATCGCTGGGAATGGCGCGATCCCAAGAACAATAATTGGGTGCTGCAGCAGACCGTGCCTTTCACGATCCGGGGCGGCCGCGAGGACGGCTTTCGCACCTACTCCTTCAAGACAGCCCCGCGACCAGGGCAGTGGCGCGTAAACATCGCCACCTCTGACGGGCGCGCGATCGGACGCGTACGCTTCTCCGTCGAGACCCAGGCCGTACCCCCCGCCGTGACCGAACGAACCCTCAAATAGGCCTCATCGGAAGAACTTGCGCGCCTGGCCGGTTTGCGCCTAATTCACACATTGGAGTCGGGGTAGCTGGAATTGTCCATTGATGGAATCGTGATTTCTCACCTCCGACGCCTGGAGGCCGAGAGCATCCACATCATGAGGGAAGTGGCGGCAGAGTTCGCCAATCCCGTGATGCTCTATTCCATCGGCAAAGACTCTTCGGTGATGCTGCATCTGGCGATGAAGGCCTTCTATCCCGCCAAGCCGCCATTTCCTTTGATGCATGTCGATACGACCTGGAAATTCCGGGAGATGATCCAATTCCGCGATCAGACCGCGAAGCGGCTGGGCTTGGATCTCATCGTGCATGTCAACGAGGACGGTGTTCGCCGCGGCATCAATCCTTTCGATTCCGGTTCCGCATTGCATACCCAAGTCATGAAGACCGAGAGCTTGAAACAGGCGCTTGATCGTCACGGCTTCGACGCTGCGTTCGGGGGCGCGCGCCGCGACGAGGAGAAAAGCCGCGCCAAGGAACGGGTATTCTCCTTCCGTGACCGTCACCATGGCTGGGATCCCAAGAATCAGCGCCCGGAGCTTTGGCGCGTCTACAACACACGCATCAACAAGGGCGAAAGCATCCGGGTCTTTCCCCTGTCCAATTGGACTGAACTGGATATCTGGCAATATATCCTGGCCGAGAATATCCCCATCGTGCCGCTTTATTTTGCGGCGAAGCGGCCCGTGGTGGCGCGCGGCGGCACGCTGATCATGCGAGACGACGCGCGGATGACGCTGCGACCCGGCGAGACGGTGGAAGAGCGCCAGGTCCGTTTCCGCACCCTTGGCTGCTATCCGCTCACGGGCGCCATCGATAGCGACGCGGACACGCTCGAGGCCATCGTCACCGAAATGTTCACGGCCCGCACCAGCGAGCGGCAGGGCCGGCTGATCGATAGCGATGAAAAAGCCTCGATGGAGAAAAAGAAGAAGGAGGGTTACTTTTGAACGCACCCTCTGATCTTTCGAAATTTCTCGCCGCACAGGAGAAGAAATCCCTGCTGCGCTTTCTCACCTGCGGCAGCGTCGATGACGGCAAATCCACCCTGATCGGGCGGCTACTCTATGACACCAAGCTTCTGTTCGAGGACACGCTGTCGGCGCTGGAGAAGGATTCCCGCAAATTCGGCACCACGGGCGCGGATATCGATTTTGCTCTTCTGGTGGACGGCCTGGAGGCGGAGCGAGAGCAGGGTATTACAATTGATGTCGCTTATCGCTTCTTCGCCACCGACAAGCGCAAATTCATCGTCGCCGACACGCCGGGTCATGAACAATATACCCGCAACATGGCGACGGGCGCGTCCAACTCCGATCTCGCCGTTATCCTGATCGACGCGCGCAAGGGCGTTCTCACCCAGACCCGTCGACATGCTTATATCGCGTCGCTGCTGGGTATCCGCCAGATCGTGTTGGCGGTCAACAAGATCGATCTGGTGGATTATGCGCAAACCGTCTTTGACAACATCGTCGCGGATTTTCGCGACTTTGCGAAAGACCTGGGGTTTGCCGAATCCGTCGCGATCCCGTTGTCAGCCCGCTTTGGCGACAATGTGATTGCCAAAAGCGAACGCACGCCTTGGTATGGCGGGCGCCCGCTACTCGATCATCTGGAGCACGTCGATGTCGATGCCGACGCGGCGGCCGGGCTTTTCCGGCTGCCGGTGCAGTGGGTGAACCGGCCCAATCTGGATTTCCGCGGCTTTGCCGGCACCTTGGCCAGTGGCCGCCTCAAGCCTGGGGACACGGTCGCTGTGGCCAAATCCGGGCGGACGACCGCGGTCTCCCGCATCGTGACCATGGATGGCGATAAAGCCGAAGCTGTCGCCGGCGATGCCGTGACCCTGACGCTTGCTGATGAAGTGGACATCTCGCGCGGCGATGTCCTTTGCGCGCCGCAGCAACGGCCGGAAGTCTCCGATCAGTTCGCCGCGCATCTGATCTGGATGGCCGAGGAAGAATTGCTGCCCGGCCGCCAATATCTCCTCAAGCTGGCGACGGCGACGGTTCCCGCCACGGTTTCGGCGCTCAAGCACAAGGTCGACGTGAATACGCTTGGGCATCTGGCGGGAAAAACACTGGCTTTGAACGAGGTGGGTTATTGCAATTTTTCCCTGTCGCAGCCGCTGGCGTTCGATCCCTATCGGGACAATCGCGACATGGGCGGCTTCATCCTGATCGACCGCTTCACCAACGCCACGGTGGGCGCGGGCATGATCGATTTCGGGCTCCGGCGCGCTACCAATGTCCATTGGCAGGCGCTGGATGTGAACAAGGAGGCGCGCGCGCGCCTGAAAAGCCAGCGGCCGGCCATGCTGTGGTTCACGGGGCTGTCCGGTTCAGGGAAATCCACCATCGCCAACCTGGTGGAGAAGGCGCTCGCCGCCGAAGGCCGCCATACCTACCTTCTGGATGGCGACAATGTTCGCCATGGTCTCAACCGCGATTTGGGCTTCACGGACGCAGACCGGGTCGAGAATATCCGCCGCGTCGGCGAGACCGCCAAGCTTTTTCTGGACGCCGGTCTGATCGTGCTGGTGTCATTCATCTCGCCCTTCCGTTCCGAACGGCGCATGGCGCGAGAATTGGTAGGCGACGGCGAATTCATCGAGATCTTCGTCGATACGCCTTTGGAAGTCTGCATGGCGCGCGATCCCAAGGGTCTTTACGAGAAAGCCCGGGCAGGCGCGATCCGCAATTTCACGGGCATCGACTCGCCCTATGAAGCGCCGGAACGGGCGGAGCTGACGATCAAGACCGAAGAGGCGTCGCCGGAGGTGCAGGCGGAATGGATTCTTCGCCATCTCCGGGATGGAGGCTATATCTAGGCGTCAGACGCCGTAAAAGTCCTTGTACCAGTCCACGAATTTGGGAATGCCGTCCGCCAGGGAGGTGGATGGTGCAAAGCCCAGATCGCGCTGACTTGAGGAGATATCGGCATAGGTTGCCGGCACGTCGCCGGGCTGTATCGGCTCCAGTTGGATGACCGCTTTCCTCTGTAGGGCCCGTTCCAGCGTGGCGATGAAATCGGTGAGCTTCTCAGGCTTGTTGTTTCCCAGATTGTAAAGCCTGTGCGGCGGCGTGCCTTCCGCTGGTCGATCCAAGGCGCGGACCACGCCATCCACGACATCGTCGATATAGGTAAAGTCGCGCCACATCTCGCCGCGATTGAAGACGCAGATGGGGTCTCCCGCGGTGATGGCGCGCGTGAAGATCATGGGCGCCATGTCGGGCCGGCCCCAGGGGCCGTAGACCGTGAAGAAGCGCAAGCCCGTGGCGGGAATGCCGTAAAGATGGGCATAGGTGTGGCCAATCAGCTCATCGGCGCGCTTGGTGGCGGCGTAGAGGGAGTTCGGCTGCTCCACCGGGTCGCCCTCTGCGAATGGCATCTTGGTGTTGGCGCCATAGACCGAAGAGGAACTGGCATAGACGAAGTGCTTGAGTTTTGGCAGGGCCCGCGCCAGCTCCAGTATCACCACTTGGCCCATGACATTGGATTGTACATAGGCATAGGGATCGATCAGCGAATAGCGCACGCCAGCCTGGGCCGCCAGATGCACAATGCCGGTGATGGCGGGAAAGTCCTTGGCCAGAGCCAGCATGGCCTCACGGTCGGAAATATCGATCTGGCGGAATTCGAATCCACCGCTCGCCTTCAAAGGCGCCAGGCGCGCCTTTTTCAAGGAGACCTCGTAATAGGCGTTGAGATTGTCCACACCCAGCACCTGATCGCCGCGCGCCAGAAGCGCACGCGCGACCTGCGAGCCGATAAAGCCCGCGGCGCCGGTGACGAGGATCATGCGCCCGCGTCGGCGCGGCCGACGCTGACATAGCGAAAGCCCGCCTGCGCCAACTGGGCGGGCCGGTAGATGTTGCGCAAATCAACCATCAATGGCTTTTTCAGGAGGCTTTTGACTTTGGCGAAATCCAGGGCGCGGAATTCATTCCACTCCGTCAGGATCACCACGCCGTCGGCGCCGTCAAGCGCCGCATAAGCGTCGTCGCGGAAATCCAGATTGAAATGCTTGGCGGCTTCCTTTTGACCTTCCGGATCATAGGCCCGGATGGTGGCGCCCGCTTGCTGAAGATACGGCACGATCACCAGGCTGGGCGCATCGCGCATATCGTCTGTGTTGGGCTTGAAGGTGAGGCCGAGCACGGCCACCGTCTTGCCTTTGACGCCGCCAAAGGCCGCCTCGATCTTCTTCGCCATCTCCACTTTGCGGGCGTCGTTGACGGCAACCACCGCCTCCACAATCTGTGACGGCGCACCGGCGTCACGCGCCGTCTTGACCAAAGCGAGTGTGTCCTTGGGGAAGCAGGAGCCGCCAAAGCCCGGCCCGGCATGCAGGAACTTGCCGCCGATGCGGCCGTCGAGGCCGATGCCGCGCGCCACGTCCTGGACATCGCCACCGACCTTCTCGCACAGGCTCGCCATTTCGTTGATGAAGGTGATCTTGGTGGCGAGGAACGCATTGGCGGCGTATTTGATCAGCTCGCTGGTTTCGCGGCTGGTGAACAGCATGGGCGTCTCGTTGATATAGAGCGGCCGGTAGACTTCGCGCATCACGTCGCGCGCCCGCTCCGTGTCACATCCCACCACGACGCGATCGGGGCGGCGGAAATCCTCGATCGCTGAGCCCTCGCGCAGGAATTCCGGATTGGAAGCCATGTCGAATTCGATCTGCGCGCCGTGCGCTTTGCGGATGATCTCTTCGACTTTGCGGCTGGTTCCAACCGGCACGGTGGACTTGGTCACCACCACGGCATAATCGGTCAGCGCCATGGCGATCTCTTCTGCGGCAGCGAAAACATAAGAGAGATCTGCGTGACCGTCGCCGCGCCGGCTGGGCGTGCCCACCGCGATGAAGACGGCGCTGGCGGTCTTTACGGCGGCGGCGATGTCGGTCTCGAACGAAAGGCGCCCCGCTTTGACGTTGGCCGCCACGACTTCGTCCAGGCCGGGCTCGAAGATCGGGATGACGCCACTGCGCAAGCTCGAGACTTTGCCAGCGTCTTTGTCGACACAAATGACCTGATGGCCGAATTCGGACAGACAGGCGCCCGATACCAGGCCGACATAACCGGTGCCGATCATCGCAATACGCATGGAAATCCCTCGAAAATGAGGCTCCTTCTGACCGGAAAATCGTTAATTTTCAAGGACAACGCCGGATAGAAGGCCGATAAAAACTTTATAGGGTTAGCGTAAGCCAGTCCGTGACGGGCAGGGCCTCAAAAAGCGCCGATTTCTGCGAATGTCCTTTTCAAAGTGCCTTATCGGGCCTGAACGGAGACCACGGCTTCTAAGGCTCGCGCATCCCTTCATCCACGGTACGCAGAACCGGGGACAGGATGTAGGAGGCTATCGAACGCCGGCCAGCCCGGATTTCCGCTGACGCCACCAGGCCGGGCCTCAGGCTCACGCCCTGGGCGGCAAGCCGGCTGGGCAGGCCGTTAATACGCACCTGCGCGTGATAGACCATCTGAGAATTGTCGTCCTGCTTCACCGGAAGGGAGTTGGCGCTCACGATATCAAGCACACCATCAAGCGTGCCATAGCGCTGGAAAGGATAGGCTTCCAGCTTGATCCGAACTGCCTGACCTACCTTCACATAGCCGATGTCACGCGAGGGAATATTCGCCTCGACATAGAGAACGGAATTGTCCGGAACCAAGGTCACCAATGTTTCGGCTTCCCGCAAAACCGATCCGACGGAACGATCGGCGATTTCCAGTATGACCCCGTCTGTCGGTGCGCGAAGCTCGGTCAGTTCGCTCATTTTGCGGGCCTTGCCCAATGTCTGGGTAGCCTCCGCAAGGTCTTCGCGCGCCTGGACGAGCTGCTGATTTCTGTCGCTGCGCCATTTCTCCACGAAGGTCTGGCGCTCCGAGTCCGTTTCACGGCGCTGCTGCTCCAGCTTGGCCGCATCGCCGGCCGTATTCTTGAACCGGCTTTCCAGGTCAATCTGGCTGGTTTCGGCATTCATGACATCCAGCGGCGCGCCGGCACCCTCATCAAGAAGGCGCTGGCGGATCGCGACAATCTTCTTGGCAGTCTCCACCTGGCGTGTCAGGCCAACCAACACATCGTTGTCCGCCTTCAACTGCGCGTCGAATTCGCTGATGCGCCGGTCTCGCACGGCCATCTCCGCCGCAAGACCCGACATGTCTTGAACGAAGATCTGGGCCTGGGTGCGCTGGTCGGGATCTCCATTGCCGCCATCGAAATGTTTTGCACCGCTTAGCTCGGCTTCCAGTCTCTCAATCTGAATACGCAAAGAATGGGCCCTGTGGGCATTGCTGCTCTCGTCGGCCGCCGCGAATGCGGGATCGAAAGAGACGAGCAATTGCCCTTTTCGGACGTGATCGCCGGGGTGAACGGCGACCGATAGAATCCGCGATGTCGTGAATGGTTGCAGCACGATCGCGGGCGTGCGCGTCGTGACCCTTCCGGGCGCCACGACGATGCGATCGACGCGGCCCAGAGATGCCCAAAGGGCGCCGATCGCCAGCAATGCCAGGATACTGTAAAGCGCTGCATGGGTCGAGAGCGGCACCGGCGCTTCCTCGATCGCGTCCGCGTCCGATTTGAACTGCCGCGCCATCGCCGCATCTGCAAAGGCATCATCACCGCCAAGACGCGCGTCGATCCAACGGTCGATGGAACGCCAGCGGCGGCGCAGACTTTCCTGCGAGCTTGTGCGGCGCGCTGGGGCGGGATCTTGGCTCATACGGGCCTCGCCATCTGCTGCGACCAAAGTTGCCGATAGATGAGATTGCTTTCAAGCAACTGCGCATGCTTTCCCATACCGCTGACTGCGCCCTCTTCGATCACGATGATTGCGTCGGCCTCCCGCACGGTCTGCAGGCGATGTGAGATAATGATGGTTGTCCGCCCTTGCGAAATTCGCGCCAGGTTGCGAACCACGACTGCCTCGCTGTCGGGATCGAGAGCACTCGTAGCCTCGTCGAAAATCAGGATTCTGGGGCGCCGCAACAATGCCCGGGCGATGGAGATGCGCTGCTTCTGCCCGCCGGAAAGATTAACGGCGCCTTCCTCCAAATGCGTGTCATAGCGTTGTGGCAAGCTCTGTATGAACTCATCTGCGCCCGCCAGATTGGCTGCGGCGACAATCTCCTCGAAGGAAGCGGTCGGTTTGCCCATCCGGATATTGTCGCGTATCGAGCCCCGGAAAAGGAACGGTTCCTGCGGAACTACGCCACTCTGGCCGCGTAGATAGGCGAGGTCGATGTCGCGGATGTCATGGCCGTCGACGCGGATGGCGCCGTCATTCGCGTAATAAAGGCCTTGCAGAAGCGCCGAGAGCGTCGTTTTTCCCGACCCGCTGCGCCCCACGACCCCGATCATGCCGCCGGGGGGGATGTGCAGAGAGAAATCCTTGAGTGCCGGACGATCCATGCCCGGGTAACGGAACGTCACCCGGTCCACTTGGATCTCTCCGCGCAAGGCGGGGGTCAGACCGCGTTTACCGGTACCCTCGATTGGGCGATTCATGATCTCGCCCAGCATTTCGACCGACATCAGCACTTCCTGGTAGTTGTTGAGAAGTCCGATCAATTGCAGGACGGGCGATGTCACCCGTGACGCCAACATATTGAAGGCGACGAGCGCGCCGACGGTCAGGCTACCGCCAAACACCAGGAAGGTTCCGACCACGACGATCGTGACGGTGAGGCCTCGATCGATGAATTGGGACAGCGCATTGGCGGCGATGGAGATTTTTCGCACCTCGACATAAGTTTTCACCGCTTCTGCGGCGGCATTGTCCCAGCTTTCTTCCCTGCGCGGTTCCAGGTTGAGGGATTTTATAGTGCGCATACCGTGAACGCTCTCCACCAGGAGCGACTGGCGCTGCGCCTCGGCGCGATACAAATGACGTAGCCGGCGGCGATAGGGGCCCAGCATGACCGCGATGACGGCCGCCAGCAGCAGGGTCACAGCCAGGACGGCCAGAGTAAGGGGAATGCTGTACCAGGCCATAAGGGGCAAGAAGATCAGCAGCGCCGGCAGGTCCAGCAATGTGGTCAGAAGCTGCCCTGTGAGGAATTCCCGGATTTGCGTACCCTGCTGCATGTGCTTGGTGACGACGCCCGCCAGGGATGTTTCGAAAAAGTTGATCGGCAAGCCCATCAGGTGACGAAACGTGTTTCGCGCCAGCCGGATATCAATCCGCCCAGCCGTCCGCACGATGAAATAGCTGCGCAACCAGTTCAGAATGGCGTCGAAGGTGATCGCGATCAAAACGCCAATGGTCACCACAATCAATGTGGAAAGGCTCAGATATACGAGCACCCTATCGATCACGATCTGAAAGAAGATCGGCACTGCCAGCGCCAGAACGTGCATGGCCAGAGCTGCGATCAGCACATTGCGCAGCAATACTCTCTGCCGCCAGAATTCGGGGATGAACCAGCCAAGATTGAAACGCCGGTTCTCGTCATCGAGACGGAAACTGCGCTTCAGCAGAATGATTTCTCCGGACCAATGGGCGAGAAAGTCCGCCTTGGTGATAGGAAACAGTTGGGCTTCGGGCGCGCGGGGATTAAAGATCATGAGTTCGGGCGTGTCGGCGTCAAGATCCTTGGGAAGCTGTTGCACGATCACATAGGCGCCGCTCTCGAGGCGTGCCAGAAACGGCACGAGTTTCTGAAACCGGCCCAACCTGCGCCAATCCGTACGATGTAGGCCTGCGGTCATGCCTTCGGCGCGCGCAATCCGTACGAGCTGTTCGGCCGTCGGCTCTGTTTCACGGCCGTAGAGTTGCGTCAGCCGTGGCAGGCTCCAGTCAAGGCCCAGATTTCGGGCGATCACCAGCAAAGCCTTGAGGCCGGTCTGCGCGCACTCCTGGGGCGGGGCGCTTTCTGGCGGCGGTTCGATGGCCGCGCTTTCCGTTCGGTGGGGCCGTACTTGCTCCAGCATTGTCAGGGGAAGGGGTGTTTGGTGGCTGGTTCGATGACGGGCGCCGGCTGTACGGTCGCGGCGGGACGCGGCTCGGTCGTAGCTTGGGCAGCCTGCTGGCTGGCAAGTTTTGCCAAGGCTTGCGCTGCGCCGTGCATTTTCTCCGTGGAACGCAAAAAGGCTTCCACACCCATGACGATTTGCTGCTGAAAAACAGCCTTCGGCTGCCCGGACGCTTCCCTTTCCGTTGGCGAAAGAACGACGAGATCGATGCGCGCGACGCCTCCGACAATGGCAATCGAACCGATTCCGTCAGAGAATATCTGCCCGCTCATGTGCTTCCCCAAATCTGCCGTGTCGGCTTTCCCGAACTGCCTGGGAGTCTAATTTATAGCATTGTCCGGTCAGCCGGGTGCTACCAGGACCTTATAATTGGCGCTACCGCCAGGAACATTTGATGACGCAACAAGATAATAAAGTCCTGACGTCGTGGCATTGAAGTGAATAAGGGCGTCGGTTCCGGGCCCTGAGTCATTGTCCTGGGCAGCGAGGACGCCGTTGGCGTTGTGCAGTTCCAGATAGGGGTCCGTGAGGCCACCGGCGGTGTTGCCGGAAAGGGTCAGATTGTAGCTCTGGCCCGCGGTCAGGTTGATGCTGAACCAGTCCTCGTCGCCGCTGGTGGCGAGGTTATCGCTGGCCTGGACACCCAAGGTGAGGGCATGCTGGGTCTGCTCGGTGCCGAAGGCGCCGCTGCGGGAACGGCCCTGGTAGAAGCCGGTTTGGACAAACTGCAATTCGGCGGCCTGGGCGTCATATTGGCCGTTTTGAAGGTCAGGATTGGATAGCAGATAGGCCACGGCATCAAAGCTGGCGGTACGCCCTTCCTAAAACCCATGAAGGATGAAGTGCTCCACACCAACCGTCGCATTGTCACCAGCGCCTCTGATCAGATCATCGTAAGAAGCAATATATTGAATTGGGTCGAAGGTGACGGTACGGCCTTCGTAGAAGCCGTGCAAAATATAGTGCTCCAACGCCACGGTCTGGTTGTCGCCCGCGCCTTTGATCAGGTCCGCATAAGACGCCACATAATCCAATGCGTTGAAGGTAGCGGTTCTGCCTTCGTAATAGCCGTGCAGGATGTAATGCTCCAGACCCACAGTCTGGTTGTCACCTGCGCCTCTGATGAGATCCGGGTATGAAGCGATATATTGCAGGGCAT
>Ga0134128_10006472_pt1 | contig 14183 bp, 13 predicted proteins | sample KB31754_FD_96462 | JGI IMG/M metagenome (GOLD analysis project Ga0134128, IMG submission 96462) | Terrestrial soil microbial communities with excess Nitrogen fertilizer from Kellogg Biological Station, Michigan, USA - KB3-175-4 | ecosystem: Environmental > Terrestrial > Soil > Unclassified ... | reverse complement strand
GGTGGATGAATTGACGGAAAATATAGCGCCTATGACAGCACAGGACATGTTCGGGCGGTCGTTGAAAAGTTTGCGGCTGTCCGTCACCGATCGCTGTAATCTTCGTTGCCGGTATTGCATGCCGGAACCTGAATATGTCTGGCTCCCACGCAAGGATATCCTGAGCTTCAAAGAAATGGCGACGCTCGCGGGATACTTTGCTGATCTGGGTGTCGATAAGATCAGATTGACCGGTGGTGAGCCTTTGTTGCGTCGAGACCTTGCTAGGTTGGTGCGGTTGCTCCTACAGGATAGGCGGATCACGGAAGTGGCGTTGACGACGAACGGCGTGCTATTGGCTGAATACGCACAAGAGCTCTACGATGCGGGGCTCGACCGGGTAACGGTGAGCGTAGATACCCTGAGGCCGGAGCGATTTCGCCGACTGACCGGGCGGGATGAATTTGCACGAGTTCTGGAAGGCATTGAATCAGTCGGGAAAACAGGCTTCACCAATTTGAAGTTCGACACCGTCGCGATTCGCGGATTCAATGAGGACGAACTGAGCCCATTGATCGAGTTTGCTAAACACTATCAGGCCGAAGTCCGGTTCATCGAATATATGGATGTTGGTGGAGCGAATGAGTGGAGGATGGACAAAGTCCTTTCTCAGGACACGATCCTTGATGCCCTTGCTCGACGGTACGGTCCAATCACAGCGCTTCCGGAACGGGGGGCGGCTCCCGCCCAACGATTTTGCTTGCCGGACGGCACGATCTTTGGGATTATTCCGTCAACGACGACACCGTTTTGTGCGCAGTGCGATCGCAGTCGCGTTACGGCCGACGGGTTGTGGTATCTGTGCTTGTACGCAAGATCGGGAGTGGACCTCCGCAAGCCGCTTCGCATGAACGAGCACCCGGAGCACATGCGGGACATCATTCGATCGGGGTGGGCTGCTCGCCGCGACCGTGGAGCGGAGGACCGCAAGGCGTTGGAGCGAGTTGGGCTTCGAGCCGGGGGGCTGATCGACATTGATCGGTTGCGAGAAGATCCCCATCTGGAAATGCATGCCCGTGGTGGATGAGAGATTCTCTGAGACGGAGCTGCTACAATGAACGCCCCCTCAGTGGTTCTGTTTCCGCCGCCTATTCAAAAGAAGGTCGTCCATGGGTTGGATTTCCTAGAACGTGTTGCAGGATCCTCAATTTTTGTCGCTGCTAGGCGTCGGTTTCTTGCTGGGGCTTCGGCATGCTCTGGATAGCGATCATCTTGCCGCTGTCTCGACGGTGCTTGCGGAGCGGCCGTCACTTCTGGCATCCGGGGCGGTGGGACTTTGGTGGGGCATTGGGCACACACTCACGCTCTTGCTGGTCGGGTCGATTGTGCTTGCGTGGGGGATTCGCATTCCAGACGAATTTGAACTCTTGGCCGAATCCGGCGTGGCGGTCCTCCTGATCGTTCTCGGCGGGACCCTGGCTCTGAAATTGTACCGTGAACGATGGCATGTGCACAGTCACCGCCATGAGGGTGAACCGCATATCCATTTCCACAGCCACCGGCGGCAGGAGGACCACCGACATCGGCATTGGATGGTTCAGTCAATCCGCCCACTCTGCATCGGTATGGCTCACGGACTGGCCGGATCAGCGGCATTGATGTTGATGATTCTTTCAACGACGAAGGAGATGGGGACGGGGCTTCTGTCCATCCTCGTCTTCGGTCTCGGTTCAATCATCGGTATGATGGTCATCGGGCTGACGATCAGTGTGCCGGTCATCTATTCACGTTCGATCAGTCAGCGGATTTTTGGGACGGTCCAAGGTCTGGCCAGCATCGCTAGCCTCTCAGTGGGAATATGGATGTTGGTGAAGTTGGCGTTGTCGGCTGCGGGGGGATGAGACGATCTCGTTCTGTGGATATCGACATGCATATCCTCACCTCGGCACTGCTTCTAAGACTGGAGTGTAAGACCCGATAGGAGAACGAGATGGCATGGTTCAAGAAAGAGAAGCCGACAGAATCTGCTCCACCGCCTCGTTCGAAAGGGAGCGAGGGGATGTGGCTCAAGTGCAACCATTGCCGGGAGATCGTCTATCGGAAGGAAGTCGACCGGAACAGCAAAGTGTGTCCGAAGTGCGAGTATCACTTTCCAATCTCGGTCACAGAGCGAATCGGGTTATTGATCGACCTTGGTACCTTCAAAGAATGGGATGCTGCACTGGAAGCCCAAGATCCCTTGACCTTCCAAGACACCAAGTCCTATCGAGACCGCATGAAGATCCACCAAGAAAAGACCGGACGGAAGGATGCCCTCGTCATCGGCGAAGGCCTGCTCAACGGGCGCCGTGTGGTGCTCTGTGTCTTCGATTTCAGCTTTATGGGCGGTAGTATGGGATCTGTGGTCGGGGAAAAGCTCTGTCGTGCGATCGATCGGGCGTTGGAACTGAAACTGCCGGTCATCTTAGTCACCGCTTCCGGAGGCGCGCGGATGCAGGAAGGCATTCTCTCGTTGATGCAGATGGCAAAGACGTCGACCGCGGTCGCGAAGTTGGGCGAGGCTAAACTGCCGTTCATCTCGATCCTCTCCGATCCCACGTTCGGCGGCGTCACAGCCAGCGTGGCGATGTTGGGGGATGTCATCATTGCCGAGCCCAAAGCGCTGATCGGGTTTGCCGGACCTCGTGTCATCGAACAAACCATCAAGCAACAGTTGCCGGATCAGTTCCAACGGGCGGAATTTCTTCTCGAACACGGCATGATCGATATGATCGTCGAACGTAAGCGCCTCAAGGAGACGGTCGGCACCCTCGTGAATCACTTTTAGCCTTCTGCGTCCTCCCGGCTTGTTGATGAGCTACTCCTCCGTCATTGAGTATCTCTTCGCGCTTCAGAAGCACGGTATCAAGCTGGGCCTGGAGACGATGCGGATTCTGTTGGACCGGATCGGCAATCCCCATCGCTCGCTTCGCGTGCTGCATATCGGAGGGACCAACGGCAAGGGTTCGACGGCGGCACTGGTCGCGTCGGTCCTTCAGCGTTCAGGCCGGCGTGTCGGGCTGTATACGTCTCCCCACTTGGTCGAATTCCGAGAGCGGATTCGTGTCAACGGGTGCATGATTACGGAAAATCATGTCGAGGAGTTGATTGCGCGCTTACGGGCAGCTCTGAAAGATGACCTGGAACCGACCTTTTTTGAGATCACGACGGCGCTGGCGTTCCTCTACTTTGCCGATTCGGAAGTCGACATCGCCGTAATAGAAGTCGGGCTGGGTGGACGGTTCGACGCAACCAACGTTGTGGAGCAACCACTGGCCAGTGCAATCACGACAATCGGCTTGGATCATCAGGAATATCTGGGGCACACGGAGGAGGCGATCGCGTTTGAAAAAGGGGGGATCATCAAGCCCTTTGTACCGGTCGTGATTGGACGGATGGGGCAGGAAGCCGAACAGGTTCTACGCCGGATTGCGCGGGATCGGGCAGCCCCCCTGTGGCAGCTCGGCCGGGACTTTGCTATCGAAGGAACTTGTCCCGAGAAACTTACATATCATGGAGTGACTCGCGTGCTTGAGGATTTGACCTGTGGTCTGACAGGTCATCACCAGTGGGACAATGCTGCTTGTGCGCTGGCACTCCTTGAAGCAGCCGGTCGAGCAGGAATCGAGACAGATGAGGTAGCCGTTCGTGATGGCCTGCGTACGGTCTCATGGGAAGGTCGTTTGGAGTTGATCGACGAGTCTCCCAAGATCGTGCTCGACGGTGCCCATAACCCCGCCGCCGCACATGCGCTTGCGGAGTATCTCAAGGACTTTTGCATCAGTCACCCCATATCCCGGATTATCCTCGTCTGGGGCATGATGCGGGATAAAGATCGACAGGGATTTATCGCTCCGCTGTTACCCTTCGTGTCGGAAATCGTGCTGACGCAGGTGAGTCTCGCACGGTCTGCTACGGTTCAAGAGCTCCGTGCAACTCTGCCCGAATGGCATGGGCCGGTGCTCGAGGCCGTTCTTCCCATGGACGCGATGACAACCGCCAGAAGACGAGCCATGCCTCACGATCTCATCTGTATTGCCGGATCGTTGATGCTTCTAGGGGATATCAAATCGGCAGTGCGTGGCTGTGGGTTGTCACCGATTCGTGGCTAACATGGCGGGTCCTCTCGCGTGGGTCTGCTGGCGGCGCGTTCTCGTCGTCGCCGTCCTCTCTCTCGTTCCATTTCCTGGATCAGCGGCAGACAACCAAACGGGTGCCGGAACGTCGCCCACTGGATCCGCTCCCCTCGATATCACGGCAGAGCGTATCGACTATCGACAAGATCAAGACGTGTATGAAGCAAACGGATCGGTCGTCATTCAACAGGGAGCGATTAAGCTGACGTCGGACCACGCCACCATTCAAGCCTTGCCGGGGATTCTCACTGCCGTCGGCCATGTCCATTTAACGGACCCGCAAGCTGATGTGACGGCTGAGCGGATGGAACTCAATGTCAATACTGAAGCCGGCATTGTGACACACGGCCGGCTCTACGTTCCGACGACAAACTCATCAATATCCGGCGGCCTCATGCAGAGATTTTCCGAATACCATTACCGAGCTAAAGAAGGCAGCTTCACAAATTGCGATGCGCAAGATGGAGAAGTGCCGGCCTGGCGTTTTCGGTTTAAAGATCTGGATATGACTCTCGGGGACACGTTGACATTGAAGGGCACATGGCTCTGTGTATTAGATGTGCCTACGATTCCACTGCCCATCTTTTCCTATCCAATGAACAGACGACGAACCGGATTTCTGACTCCACTAGTCACATATGACAATCGCTTCGGAATGCACGCCAAGGGAAGTTTTTTCTGGGCCATCAATCCGAGCCAGGATCTCACGGTCTTGCCGTACTTCTATAGTAACCTGGGATACGGATCGGATGTTGAATATCGGTATTTCATAGACCGGCGATCTCGTGGGAAGTGGTATTTGAACTATCTGCAGCAGACACAGCTGCCTAATGTTGCCGGCGTGGCCGGCAGCGGGGAGAGTCCGAAAGAGGCGCGGGCGACACTCAAAGGAAGCCATGTGCAATACTTCACCGATACGCTCTCCCTCAGGGCCAACGCAAACTTGGTGACCGATCCGAACTTGTATCAGCAGTTAAGCAATTCAGGAACGCTCCGAGCGTTGCCGAGCACTCAATCAGACCTGGTAGTCACTCAGCGTTTGCCTTACGGCAACCTCTCTCTGGTAGGCCTCTATCTGCAACCGTTACAGGCAGGCGGAAACGACACGTTCCAACGTCTTCCGGAGGCCGCCTATAACCTTCCCTATGTCTCACTGCTCAATTCGCCTGTCTTGTTGGGCATGGAGGCCACCAATGTCTATTGGTATCGGGATCAAGGGTTTACACTCGACCGAGTCAATATGGTTCCTGGGATTGAAACCGAGATGATTCATCTCGGACATATGATCGGGATCCGCCCGCAAGCGAAGTTTCGAGAGGTCTATTACAGCAGAGGTGCGGTGTCAGAGGAAATGCAACATCGCGAGACCTTTTGGTTGGGGGTGGAGGCCACGACTAAGCTGACACGCCGAGTTACCCTCGCTGACGGAGGTAGTCTACTGCATACGGTCGAACCTTCGGTCATGTACGAGTATGTGCCGTCGACCAAGCAATCTCAATTGGTACAAATCGATGCAGTGGATGAACTGCCGAATAAAAATCTCTTGACCTATATGCTGCGCAGCCGTGTGTTGGAATCAGACAAGAAAAGTGCCTTCAACTGGCTCGATCTGACTGTGGCCCAGAGTTATCATGTCGGCGAGCCGCAGACGGTGGCGAGGGATTTTACTCCAGGTGTCCTTCCCTTCCTCGGGTCAATTACTCAGCCGATCCAGCCGGCCACGGTGCCCGTCCAAGGCAAAAAGTTTTCTGATATCTGGATGCGGGCCGTGATCGGCAACAACCTGCCGACGCTGATGACGGCGGCGGGGTTGGATACTCCGGTAGTCGGACGCGCGGCCCAGGCATGGGCTCTCCGGCCGCCGATCAACCGGTATCTGACGGTCGACGCGTTCTTCGATCCCTATCAACCTGGGGTGAGTCAATTCAACACGGACCTTCGATTTCAAGAGGGAACCAATTGGTATTTCGAAGTGGGACAACGGTACACGAGAGACGGCAATCGAGTCAGGCGAGGCGATATTTGGAATCCGATCTCATTTAACCAGGTGTTTGCTCCGACGAAGGAAATCGAGTTTCTCACGATGGGTGGTGCATTCCGTACCCCTTGGGGTTGGACATTCGGGGCGAAGGCCTATTACGACATCAAGAATGGAAGCAGCCCTCAGTTGGATGCGGTTGCGCTCTATCAGAATCCGTGCAAGTGTTGGTCGGTGGGGCTGTATTACCTGAAGTTTCCGGATCGCCAGCAATATAGCTTTATGTTCAGTCTCACTGGAGTAGGGTGGACCGAAAGCATCGGGACTGCTGTCATGCGAAGTCTATTGAGCCCTCTCCTGTGGGGTGAGCGTGGGCTTCCTTGGGCGACTCAAGGAGGACCGTATGGGCTTCCTCCAGAAGCCTCCGAAACAGGCAACGGATCCGCCGTGACTCAAATCGGCCGATGACCTGTATTTGACACTAAAAACAGTGGTGGGGTACGATGCTTTGGCAATCACGCATAATGATCTCAATCCTGAAGGAGGGCGCAGACGTGGCTGGTGACGCCTTGAAAGTTGAAGATTCCAGTTGGGATGCCGAAGTCATGAAGGCTTCCGAACTCGTCATGGTCGATTTTTGGGCCGTATGGTGCGGTCCTTGTCAAATGGTGGCTCCCATTGTCGACGAGCTGGCCAAAGAATATGCCGGGAAGCTGAAAGTTCGAAAACTGAACACCGACGAAAATCCCGAGGTCGCTGGCCGTTACCAGGTGATGAGTATTCCCACCATTCTTTTCTTCAAAAACGGACAGCCGGTCGAGAAACTGGTGGGTGCCAGACCAAAACGCCAGTTCAAAGAGATGATCGACTCACTGCTCGCTCAGCATGCAGGGACCGCCTAAGAAGCCGCGTCGCAGCCATGCTCACTGAGCTGCGTATCACAAATTTTGCTGTGATCGAACAGCTGAGTCTGACGATTGACTCAGGATTTACCGTGTTGACCGGAGAGACGGGGACCGGTAAGTCTTTATTGATCGATGCAGTGGCCCTTCTTATAGGTGGAAGAGCCTCAAGCGACCAGATTCGATTCGGCGAAGACGAAGCCCAGCTTGAAGCGTCGTTCGAGATTCCGCTCACGCATCCCCTCCTTCAACGGCTGCGGGCCAGAGAGATCCTTGGATCGCAGGATTCTCAGCTCATCATTCGACGCATCATTGCTCGTTCAGGAAGAAACCGGGTTTATCTGAATGGAGTCTTAAGTCCGGTTCACGTGCTGGAAGAGTTCGCAGGGACGCTCATCGATATCCATGGCCAGCATGACCAGCAATCGCTCTTGTCAAACTCCGCTCAGCTTGAGGTACTGGATGCCTTCGGCCGTCTGCTGGAATCGCGGTCTCAGTATCGATCCATCCATCGTGATTGGGTACGTTTCCGCGAAGAACGCGCTGGGCTTGCCGCTATGCTGCAACAGCGGACCCAGCAGGAAGACTTGTTGCGTTTTCAACAGCAGGAATTGGATGAGTCTGCCTGCCGTATCGGAGAGGAAGAGTTGTTGCAAGCCGAACGCCATCGGTTGGGGTCGTCGCGGCGTCTGACAGAGTTGGCATCCGAAGCTCAGGAACGAATCCAGGACGATACTCATGGTATCGTGACGAATCTAGTGTTGACGGAGCGAGTCTTAGGAGAACTATCTCAGATTGACCCTGAGATGCAAAGCACCGTTCGATTTGTATCCGAGGCTAAAGTGCTCCTGAAAGAAGTCGCTGATTCTCTTCGTGGTTATGCTGAGGGCTTGGACGCCGATCCTATGCGACTCAGCGCGATCGAAGATCGTTTGACTGTCATCCAGAAGATGAAAAAGAAATACGTGGGGACGATCGAAGCCGTCCTGGAGACGCATAATCGAGTGAAACATGAACTAGAGCAACTTCGAGGAGCGGACAGCGAGCTTGATCGGTATGATCGTCTTATTGAGGAGCGACAACGGAATGTGTCGGTGTTGGCCCGAGCGCTCTCAGAAAAGCGAGCGGATGCAGCGCAACGGTTGACGAAACTGGTAGACAAAGAGCTCAATGGACTGAAAATGGGATCCGTACGGTTTCTGGTCCAAGTCATGCCGAGCGGGTCCGACGAGCTCTACGGTCCTGATGGAGCCGACCGTGTCGAGTTTCTGCTGTCGACCAATGCTGGCGAACCGTTGAAACCGATGCCTCGCGTGGCATCCGGCGGCGAACTATCGCGGGTTATGTTGGCATTGAAATCCGTTCTTGCTGATGTCGATCATGTGCCGGTCTTAATTTTCGACGAAGTTGATACCGGAGTTGGAGGGGCGGTCGCGGCCACGATCGGGAAACGGCTAAGGGAGTTGAGCCGGTACCATCAGGTGTTGTGCATCACGCATCTCCCACAGGTCGCCTCTCAAGCCCAACATCATTTCTCTGTCGAAAAGTCGGAAGTGAAGGGGCGGACGGTGGCGACGGTGCGTTTGCTGACCGGCATGAGTCGCGAGGGTGAAATTGCGCGCATGCTCGGAGGGGAGCGAATCACTCAAAAGACACGATCTGCGGCGGCAGAGTTGATCGCCGGAGCGCCTGAATAGATCAAGCGGCGGGAGCGATGTCCATGGCGAGCGGAGAAATGGGCGAGTCCTTCACGACTTGAATAAAGAATTCCAGCAACCGTGGGTCGAAATGCGTATGAGATTGAAGCGAGATGTGGCGGATTGCGATATCCATCGGAAGGGCGACGCGCCCAGGTGCGTCGGCGGTCAAATGATCAAACGTTTGGACGATGCCGACGATGCGAGCCGGTAACGGAATCTCTGTGCCTCGGAGTCTATGAGGGTAACCCTGCCCATCCCAGCGCTCGTGATGGGATGCGACGATTTGCCCCACCTCAATCGGTAAACCCAACGGCGCAATCATCCGTGCGCCTCTGTCGGAGTGTTCCCTACAGAGGGATGCTTCGCCGGATGGAAGGATCTGGTCTTCTGAAAATCTATACGATGGGAGGCTGGTTTTCCCTATGACATGCAAAAAGGCTCCCAGGGCCAATGATTTTTGCTCGGAGGTAGTTAGATTGAGTCGGCTGGCCATCAACGTGGCATGAAAACTTACCCGGCTCGAATGATTGAGTAATTGACAGTCTGTGGCCTCTAGAATATCGGACAAGAGTGGAAGCAGATTCATATCGTTTTGCTGCAAAGAGGCATCGTCATGTGCGGTGGAGAGCGAAGCGTATCCTGTCTTGACCTTGTCCCATGCTCGTGTGCTCTCTTCCTTCGGACCCCAAAGGTCCGGTTGCGTCCGAAGACAGTGGCGAAGAAAGTCGAGTCGGCGTTTCTTGTCCATTGTCTGCTGAATGAGGGTAGTCAGTTCGTTCACGTTGAAAGGTTTAAGCAAATAGCCTGCGACTCCGTGACGAATACCCTCCATGGCAGACTTCAGGCTTCCGTATCCCGTGACGATAATGACCTCTATGTCTGGGCGATGGTGCTTTATGTCTTTGAGAAGTTCGAGACCGTGGCGATCCGGAAGCTTTTGATCGAGAGTGATCACATCAATGGGTTCCTGACCCAGGACCTCGAGAGCTGCCTTGGCGTTTTCTGCAGAACGAACGTTGCAGAAGGTGCGAAGTATCACTTTAAGGGCATCGCGGGGCCCTGCTTCATCATCGATTACGAGGACTGTCGGTTGTGTTCTCGTCTGACAAGAAGCCGTAACCATGCTCGTTGCTTGCTCCAAACCGCGCTTTAATTAAGCAATTTCTATTCCTTTTCATGAGTTTACAGAGCATTTCAATATAAAGTGGTAGCGATAAGATTGGCAACTATACGTAGCTTACAATAATAGTAGGGTACCTACTCTTATTGACGGATGAAGAGGATGGTCTGTGAATAAATGTGACATTCTTGTGCATACGTGTGTCATTCTTGCATGGATGGATCAGACTCTTGGATGGTGGAATTGTCAGGACGACCGATGCCGAGGGTGTCCATTCGGTATTTCAGCATCCGGCGGCTGATCCTCAGTAGGTTCGCAGCGTGAGTTTGTACGTAATTGGTTCGTTTCAACGCATCAAGGATAATTTCCCGTTCAAACTCCATCACGGCTTTTTCAAGCGACATGCGACCGGCGAGAGTATCGTCTCGAAGCGACGTTGAACGAGAGTCATTCTTGATCAGCGTCGGTAAATGCTCCGGAGTGATTTGTGCGGCATGTTGGGACCAGATGAACGCTTGCTCGACGAAGTTTTCCAGCTCGCGGACATTGCCCGGCCAAGAATAACGAGTCAGAAGCTCCAGTGCGTCTTTCCCGAACTCGATCTGGGGGCGTCGTTCCTCTTCCAGCCGTTTCTCGAGGAAATGTTTGGCTAGGAGAGGAATATCCTCACCGCGTTCACGGAGTGGAGGGAGAAAAAGCGCAATGACGTTGATGCGATAGTAGAGGTCTTCCCGAAACTGCCCTTTTCGAACGAGATCGTCAAGATTCTTATTGGTTGCCGCTACGATGCGGACATCAACCTTAATCGACTGAACCCCACCGATTCTCGTAAATTCGCGTTCTTGGATGACGCGCAGGAGCTTAGCCTGCGTGACCTGACTTAAGTCGCCGATTTCGTCCAGGAACAACGTTCCGGTGTTCGCCAACTCGAACTGTCCAACGCGCCGAGCTGTGGCATCCGTAAACGACCCTTTTTCGTGGCCGAAGAGTTCGCTTTCGATGAGCGTTTCTGGCAAAGCTGCGCAGTTCAGCGCAATGAAGGGACGTTCGTGCCGGGCACTGTTGTAGTGCAAGGCTCTCGCGACCAATTCCTTTCCCGTGCCACTTTCTCCCGTAATGAGCACCGTGGTGCGACTGTCGGCAACCTGCTCGATTTTTGAGTAGATTTCCTGCATGCCCTGGCTTTTTCCGATGAGATTATGGAAGGCATAGCGCTGGACCACTTGAGCCCGCAGTTGCTTGACCTCTCGTTCCAATTCAGAGGAGTTCAGGACGCGATCAATGACGATACGGAGCTCATCGACGTCGAACGGTTTCGAGAGATAATCAGCAGCCCCGAGTTTCATGGCGTCGACGGCTGTTTTGACGGATTTGGTGCCTGTGAGCATGATGACAGGGGTCATCTTGCTCTCCATGCGAAGCGTTTGAAGCACTGCAAGGCCGTCGGTTCCCGGGAGAATGACGTCGAGGAGGATGAGATCGGGCTCCTCATTCCGAAACACATCAAGCCCCTCATGTGCATTACTAGCTTGGAGAATGTCGTAGAGTGGTTCGAGAACCATCTTGAGAGAGGCGCGGACTCGAGGGTCGTCATCGATCAACAGAACTCGTTTCCTAACAACCGAGCTTTCCACAGGCGCTCCTTGCGTTCTAATCCCGATGGGAGGGAAGATTGATGCGGAAGGTCGTTCCGATCTCCACCGTGCTCTGAACTTGAATCTCTCCACGATGCTCCTGAATGATCTGATGAGCAATGGTCAGCCCCAACCCCGTTCCTTCGTTTACGGCGCTCGCATGTTTGGTAGTAAAAAACGGGTCAAAGATGTGGTCGAGATTTTCTGGTGAAATGCCGTGTCCCGTATCTTCGATCTCTATCTGAGTCCACACCTCACCGTCCGCTTTTGGGAGCCTAGTGGTCCGTACTCGGAGGGTTCCGGTTTTTTCACTCATGGCATCCATCGCATTCAAGAGCAGGTTTAAAAGGACCTGTTTGATTTGTTGCCGATCTAACATGCCACGAGGAAGCTCATGCGCCAAATCTTTTTCAATCTTGATCCCACGGCTGTCGGCTTTCGCTTGAATGAAGTACAGGCACGACGAGACGATTTCATTCAGATCTTCATCGGTCAATCGAGGTTCCATGTACCGAGCGTAGTCGAGAATCTCCTGGATCAACCGTTCAATCCGATTGACGTCATCGAGCACAATTCGACTGAATTCACCGATAAATTGAGCGTCATCCTTACGTTCAGGAGCCAGTTGAATAAAGGTCTTGATCGACGTCAAAGGATTTCGGATTTCATGAGCGAACCCTCCGGCGATGGTTTCCAAAGAACGCAATCGATCAGTTCGTCGCATGAGGGCTTGGGACTGCCGGAGATCCTCATACAACAGGAAGGAGTCGAGCGCGTTGGCGGCATTCTGGGCCATCGCAGCCAGGAGTTCGATAGTATGGGAAGGGATGACAGTTGTTTCTATCTTAGGTCGGAGCAATACGAAGGCGATCAACTGTCCTCGATTGAGCAGCGGAATGACCAGATCGATGGGAAGAGCGGCGAGCTGGACACTCATTGAATTGTTCGATGATGCCCTGCATAGGGAATCGGTCAACGCGGATGAGTCGAGGATGTCTTGGTGGTGAGCCAGGTGTTGAACAAGGGGATGGCTGAGGGGAACCGCGGAAGATGCTGCTATCGAGGGGAGCTGCGCTTGTGAAACCACCTGACAGAAACATTCGCGTTCGCGATTAAGCAGATATAGAACCCCTTGCGAGTGCCGCGATACTTCAGAGAGGCCGGAGAGAATGCGCTCTGCGATGATGGGAAGACTTGTCGGATGCCCCATGTCTCGCGCGAATTGCGTGAGTCGTTGCAGAGATGTCGTGCCCGATTCACAAGGGTCTGATTGCGGAGCCGTGCGATCCGTCATGAGCGTAGTGTGCGAGGTCTTATGCGTCTGTGTCGTTCGTCGTGGTGGAAACAGAGATACGTATCATCACTAGGTAAAAAGTATACACCCGAGGGTCTGTTTCATCCAGCGGATTTGGTCTTCCGTACAAGGGTGAGTAGAAGTTAGTCGTCGAGGACGGAAAAGCACTGGATTGAATCCGCACCTGCAAGAGCCAGCAGACGGGCCAACTCATCCTGTTCATAGTGGTGCAACAAGCCATGGCGAACGGCTTCGCGAAGGCGGCCAAGATAGTGAAGGACGATCTTGGCCGGAGAACCGAATTCATCGTGGCCTGCCGCGCGCAGGTGGCGGCGAAACAGCATCGAGAGATCGGTGCGCGGCAGAAAGCAGGTCACGACAGCCGTCCCATCCGGATGCAAGACGCGAAGCATCTGCCTGAAGCAATGAAGGGGAGAGGGGGTAAAGGAGAGCGAAAGATGGCAGAAAATGCGCTCTATCGATCCGTCGGTGAAAGGAAAAGGTACGTTAGTCCGTGTGCATCCAGCTTGTCGCTAACAATTGGGCGATTGGGACGGCGGTCATGAATGTGTCGGATAGTTCTTCAGTGAATGTATGGATCTGCCGTTCTGCAAGTTTCAGCGATTCGTGCGACTGGCCCAACCCGATATAGCGGAGAGGGATGGCCGTCCGTCCGCTTTGGTGCGCCGACCGATAGGTTTGATTGGTCAGCATGAGACGGACGAAGTTCCTTTGGCTGCAGCCGATATCGAGGACGGTCATGCCTGGTTCAAGGGGAAGGAGCCAGCAATACCGTTCATTCGTCAAGGACGAATAGTCCGGCAAGTTTTCAAGATGGAGTAGATGGGCCAAGTGAGCACCCCACAAGGCGGTGCGTGGTCTGCGAGATGTGGTAGCGAATACGGATACGTTTGTGTTCCAACTGTCGCGGTACGGCGCTCGTTGTTGGTGCCGGATTCTCCTGACACGTCGTCCGGCAAGGATACAAAGGATACACTGGTTTGGGCGGTTGCGAGGGCGGTGAGGGATTGATATTGAGGGCCGAACGTGTGTTCAATGGGACGGTCATTTCTGGGAGAGACCAAGATAACAGGCGGAGCGGCCAGGTGAGCGAAGTCAGCTCTTGACGAGGTCAGGTCGACATATTCTCCCGTGATCGCATCGCCGATAAACTTGTCGAAGTTGACATTGAGACCCCAGGAGATTGACAACGCTCCGCCGATAGCCTTGCCGGTAGGTTTCAATGACATTGGAGCGATCGATAAGGGAAAGAGCGGTTGCTAGGGCGTGTCGTCAATTAGCGGCCTGAGCGTTTTCCGGATTCACACAGGAAGCGTATTGTGCTTCACTGTTCACAAGCCGATGGAGGGGCTTCTGAATGGTGCGACGCTATGGGCTGCG
>Ga0134128_10006471_pt1 | contig 14184 bp, 10 predicted proteins | sample KB31754_FD_96462 | JGI IMG/M metagenome (GOLD analysis project Ga0134128, IMG submission 96462) | Terrestrial soil microbial communities with excess Nitrogen fertilizer from Kellogg Biological Station, Michigan, USA - KB3-175-4 | ecosystem: Environmental > Terrestrial > Soil > Unclassified ... | reverse complement strand
GTCCTCGCGCAAGGCAACGATGCCGGCGCCCGGTTCCCAGAACGCCGCAGCATGGACGGCGCGGGTCTGCCGGTTCAGGTGCTGCACCGCAGGTAGCGCGGCCACCGCGGCGGCGATTGCTTCGGCCGAGACATGGAACTCGGAAGCCACCTTTGGCGGCGGGCGCAACGCCTCTGCCAGGTTCTCGACGCCGCACAACCCGCAGCCGGTCGGCCCGGCGAGATAGCGCCGGCGCTCGGCGAAAGCGGCGATCCGGCGCTCCGCAATCCAGAGGCGGAGTTCGATCCCCTTATCGCCCGCCGCGGTCTCGATCTCGAGGATCTCTTCCGGCGCGGCGACGACGCCCTCCGACAAACTGAACCCCACGGCGAAATCCTCGAGATCCGCCGGCGTCGCCATCATGACGGCATAGGAGAAGCGGTTATAGGTCACGGCCACCGCTGTTTCCTCCGGGATCGCCCGCTCGCTCATAGAGAGCTTGCTGCCGCGCCAGCTCGCACGCGCGACCCGCAATACCGGCTCGAAGCTGCCGCTCATTCAGCCGCCGGCTGCGCCGCGATGCGCCGACTCTTGCGCGCATGATCCTGATAGCGCGACTGCCAATCGCTGGGCCCGTTCGAGGGTGTCACCTGCACCGCCGTGACCTTGTATTCGGGGCAGTTCGTCGCCCAGTCCGAATAGTCGGTGGTGATCACGTTCGCCTGAGTGTCCGGATGATGGAAGGTGGTGTAGACCACGCCGGGAGCCACGCGATCGGTAACCAGGGCCCGCAAACTCGTTTCCCCGGCGCGGCTTGCAACGCGGACCCAATCGCCTTCACGGATGCCGCGCTGCTCGGCGTCGTGAGGGTGAATTTCGAGCCGGTCCTCTGCGTGCCAGACAACGTTCTCGGTACGTCGGGTCTGCGCGCCGACATTGTACTGGCTCAGGATACGGCCGGTGGTGAGCAGCAAGGGGAAGCGCGGTCCGGTCCTCTCGTCGGTCGGTACATATTCCGTGATCAGGAAATTGCCCTTGCCACGCACGAAGCTGCCAACATGCATGATCGGCGTTCCCTCCGGCGTCCGATCGTTGCAAGGCCATTGCAGGGAGCCAACCTCGTCCAGCTTCTCGAAGGACACTCCGGCGAAGGTGGGCGTCAACCGCGCGATCTCGTCCATGACCTCGGAAGGATGAGCATATCGCATGTCGACTCCCATGGCCTTTGCGAGGGCCAGCGTGATCTCCCAGTCCGCCATGCCCGCGCGAGGCTCCGTGACCTTGCGCACCCGGCCGATGCGCCGTTCGGCATTGATGAAGGTGCCATCCTTTTCGAGGAAGCTCGACCCGGGCAGGAAGACGTGGGCGTAGTTGGCCGTCTCGTTCAGGAAGAGATCCTGCAGAACGACGCATTCCATCGCCGCCAATCCCGCCGCGACATGCTGCGTGTCGGGATCGGACTGCATGATGTCCTCGCCCTGCACGTAAAGCCCCTTGAAGGAACCGTCGACCGACGCGTCGAGCATGTTGTTGATGCGCAGGCCGGGCTCAGGATCGAGCGCCACGCCCCAATCCTGTTCGAACAACGCGCGGACCTTGGCGTCCGCGACGTGGCGATAGCCTGAGAATTCGTGGGGGAAAGAGCCCATATCGCAGGAGCCCTGGACATTATTCTGGCCACGCAGCGGATTGACGCCGACGCCGTTGCGCCCGATGTTGCCGGTTGCCATCGCCAGATTGGCCATGGCCATCACAGCGGTCGTGCCCTGGCTGTGCTCGGTGACGCCAAGCCCGTAATAAATTGCGGCGTTGCCCCCGGTGGCGTAAAGGCGTGCCGCCGCTCGGACGTCCGCCGCCGGAACGCCGATGAAGCGAGCCACTTCTTCCGGGCTGTTCTCGGGCCGCCTGATGAACTCGGCCCAATCGGCGAACGCATCGGCTTCGCAGCGTTGGCGCACGAAGGCGTCGTTCACCAACCCCTCGGTGACGATGACATGGGCAAGCGCGTTGAGCATCGCGACGTTCGTGCCCGGCTTGATCGGCAGATGGTGCAAAGCCGCGACATGGGGAGAACGCACCAAATCGATGCGGCGCGGATCTATCACAATGAGCTTCGCACCCTGACGTATACGCTGCTTCATGCGCGAGCCGAAGACCGGATGGGCATCGGTCGGATTGGCGCCGATCACCAGGATAACATCGGCCTCGTCAACCGAGTCGAAGTCCTGAGTCCCGGCGGAGGTGCCGAAGGTCTTGCTCAATCCATAGCCGGTTGGCGAGTGGCAGACGCGCGCGCAGGTATCGACATTATTGTTGCCGAAGACGGCGCGAACGAACTTCTGCACAAGGAAGGTTTCTTCGTCGGTGCAGCGCGACGAGGTGAGGGCGCCGACGGCTCCGCGGCCGTATTTCGCCTGGATCCGCCTGAACTCGGACGCAGCATGGCCGATCGCCTCCTCCCACGACACTTCGCGCCAGGGATCGGTGATCTTCGCACGCACCATCGGCTTCAGAATGCGGTCCGGGTGATTGGCGTAACCCCACGCGAAGCGGCCCTTGACGCAGGAATGCCCGTGATTGGCCTTGCCATCCTTGTAGGGCACCATGCGGACGACTTGGTCGCCGCGCATCTCCGCCTTGAAGCTGCAGCCGACCCCGCAATAGGCGCATGTGGTGACGACCGAATGCTCGGGCTGGCCCATCTCGACCACGGATTTTTCGATCAAGCTGCCGGTCGGGCAGGCTTGCACGCAGGCGCCGCAGGAGACGCATTCCGACTCGAGGAAGGGCTCGTCCATGCCTGCGACGACCCTCGACGCGAAGCCCCGTCCCTCGATGGTCAGCGCGAATGTGCCTTGCACATCGTCGCACGCGCGCACGCAGCGCGAACACACGATGCATTTGGCGGGATCGAACACGAAATAAGGATTTGAAGCGTCCTTTGCGGCACGCAGATGGTTGATGCCGTCTGGGCTATAGCGCATCTCGCGCAGCCCAACCGCCTCAGCCATCTCTCGCATTTCGGACTTGGCATCGCCGGTCAGGTTCTCGGCCGGATGGTCCGAGAGGTAAAGCTCCATCACGTTGCGACGTAACTTGGCGAGCCGCTCGCTCTGCGTCGTCACCACCATGCCCTCGGCCACCGGCGTCGTGCACGAGGCGGGAGTGCCGGTGCGCCCCTCGATCTCGACGAGACACAGCCGGCAGGAGCCGAACGCGTCGACCATGTCATAGGCGCAGAGCTTCGGCACCTCGATGCCCGCCTCCATTGCGGCGCGCATGACCGAGGTCCCTTCCGCGGCCTTCACGGTGCGACCGTCGATGGTAAGGGAAACGGCTCGGTCCGATCGGGAGGCCGGCGTACCGTAATTCACTTCGCTGATGACGGTCATCAGGAATCTCCTAGGCTACCGTGGCCTTCTCCGAGACGGGAAGGCCGAAATCTTCGGGAAAGTGGGTGAGCGCGCTTATGACCGGATAGGGGACGAAGCCACCGAGTGCGCAGAGCGAGCCGAATTTCATCGTCTCGCAGAGTTCGCGCAGCAGCGCCAGATTCTCCTCGCGCCGCTCATTGCGAATGATCCGGTCGATCACTTCGACGCCGCGCACCGAGCCGATGCGACAGGGAGTGCACTTGCCGCAAGATTCGACCGCGCAGAACTCCATGGCGAAGCGCGCCTGGCGGGCCATGTCGACGGTGTCATCGAACGCAACCACGCCGCCATGCCCGATGAGTCCATCGCGTGCGGCGAAAGCCTCGTAGTCGAAGGGCGTGTCGAAGAGAGCCTGCGGGAAATAGGCGCCGAGCGGGCCGCCGACTTGGACCGCCCGCACCGGCCGGCCGCTTGCCGTTCCACCGGCCACCTCGTCGACCAGCTCGCCCAAGCTCAGGCCGAAAGCCGCCTCGAAGAGCCCGCGATAGCGCAGATTGCCGGCCAGCTGAATTGGCATCGTGCCGCGGGAGCGACCGAAGCCGAGATCGCGATAGGAATCCGCCCCCTCCGCGAGGATGGAGGGAACGGAAGCGAGCGAGATCACATTGTTGATCACCGTGGGTTCGCCGAAGAGGCCCTTGAGCGCGGGCAACGGCGGCTTCGCCCGCACCATGCCCCGCTTGCCCTCGAGGCTGTCGAGCAGCGCCGTCTCCTCGCCGCAGACATAGGCACCCGCGCCCACGCGAACCTCGATATCAAAAGAATAGGGCGAGCCCAAGATGCGCTCGCCCAGACAGCCGGCCCGCCGCGCAAGCTCGCACGCCCGGCTCAGCGTCTCGATCGCGTGCGGGTATTCGGAGCGAACATAGACGTAGCCCTTGCCGGCGCCGACGGCGATTCCTGCGATCGTCATGCCCTCGATGAGCACGAATGGATCGCCCTCCATGATCATGCGATCCGCGAAGGTGCCCGAATCTCCCTCGTCCGCGTTGCAGACGACGTATTTCCGCGCCGCCTTCGCCTGGGCGGCAGTGCGCCACTTGATTCCGGTCGGAAATCCGGCGCCGCCGCGGCCGCGCAACCCGGATCGGACGACCTCTTCCGTCGTTGCGTCGGGCCCGAGCGCGATGGCGCGCTCCAGGCCGCGCCAGCCGCCATGAGCGCGATAATCGTCGAGCGACAGACGATCGATCACGCCGCATCGTGCGAAGACGAGCCTCTGTTGCCGGCGCAGGAAGGGAATCTCTTCGGCTTGTCCCAGCCGCAAGGGGTGTATGCCGCCGTCGAGCCAACCGGCCTCGAACAACGAATCGACATCTTGGGCGCGTAGAGGGCCATAGGCGACGCGACCCTGCGGGGTCGCCACTTCGATCATCGGCTCGAGCCAATAAAGCCCGCGCGATCCGGTCCGCACGATCTCAAGCTCGACGCCAACGCGGCGCGCGCTCGCAACGATCGCGCGCTCCACTTCCTCCGCGCCGAGCGCCAGCGCGCCGGCATCGCGCGGCACGAAAATTCGGCCGCGCGTCACGAGCGCCTCGCCCGGTCGAGCAGCCCGCCGAGGCGCTCGCGATCGAGCGCGCCGATGACTTTTCCATCAAGCATGGCGGCCGGAGCGCAGGCGCATAGGCCGAGGCAAAACACCGGTTCCAGGGTGACGCGGCCATCGGCCGTGGTCTCGCCCCATCCGATGCCGAGCCGAGAGCGCGCGTCGGCCGCGAGAGCATCGGCGCCCATCGATTGACAGGCTTCGGCGCGGCAAAGCTTCAGCACATGCGCGCCCGGCGGCGCATCGCGGAAGTCGTGATAGAAGCTCACCACCCCATGCACTTCGGCGCGCGACAGGTTGAGCGCGCGCGCAATCAGCGGCACGGCGGCCTCATCGATATAGCCAAACTCCTCGTTGAGCGCATGCAGGATAGGAAGCAGGGCGCCGGGCTCATGGCGCAGCGCCTCGATCCGCTCGGCGGCGCGGTCGGCGTCCCAAACGGGCCGCCCGCTCATCGGCCCTCCCGCAGGCCGACGCCACCCTTGAGCGCCAAACCTATATATGCTAATTTTCCCATATCTTTCGTGCCCGTAAAACTCGCTGTCTTTTTGAACATACGCGTTCGCAACGCGTCCACAATATGTGACGTTCATCATATGTCCGACAGTCATGCAGCCCTCCATCTCGACCTCATCTGGAGCGCCGGGCAGGAGCCTCGGAGGCCGATCGAGCCGGAGCTATTCGCCTTGCTCGAGGCGATCCGGGAGACGGGAAAGCTGACAAGCGCGACGGCGCGGGTCGGCCTGCCCTACAGGCAAGCCTGGGGCTTGATCACCAAATGGTCGGGCCTCATCGGGCAACCTCTGGTAACGAAGGAGCAAGGCCGGGGCACACGGCTGACGCAGCTCGGCGAGCGCCTGCTTTGGCTGCGTGAGCGGATCGAGGCCCGGCTGTCGCCACATCTCGAGAGCGCCGCTTCGGAAGTCGAACAGCAACTCGGCGGGATGCTCGATGCGGCGCAGCCGACGATTTGCCTTTACGCCAGCCACGATCTGGTGCTGGCGGAACTGCGCGACCTGTTGAGGATGCGGCCGGGGCCGAAACTCGATCTGCGCTTTACCGGCAGCCTCGATAGCGTCGTGGCTCTATGCAAGGCCCGCTGCGACATGGCGGGATTCCACATTCCGGAGGGCGATTTCGGCGGCGAAATAAGTGCCGCCTATCAGCCTTGGCTCAAACCGCGGCTGCAGCGGCTTGTGCATTTCGTCAAGCGCCGGCAAGGGTTGATGGTGGCGTCGGACAATCCGATGGGCATCCGAACGATCGAAGACATCGTGCGGACGCGAGCGCGCCTCATCAATCGGCAGCGCGGCTCGGGCACGCGGCTCGCCTTCGAGCGAATGCTCAGGGATCGCGGAATCGAGCGCGGCGAGATCACAGGGTTCTATTCCGAGGAGTTCACTCATCTGGCCGTTGCGGCAGCCGTCGCGAGCGGGATGGCCGATGTCGGCGTGGGCATCGAGGCGGCAGCGAAGAAGCTTCGGCTGGAGTTCATCCCGCTTTTCACCGAGGACTATTATTTGCTTGTGAAGAAGGAAACGCTCGAACAGAAGCACATCGCCGAGTTGGTCGAGGTGCTGAAAAGCGCTGAGTTTCGCGCACTGGCCACCAGCATTCCCGGCTACGACGCCGCGGCCGCCGGCGTGGTGAAAATGATCGGCGAGGCATGAAGTGGGGCGCGCCGCCCGTACGAAGCGATTAGACGCCGAGGTAGCGGTGCATCAGCTCGGGCTCGCCGCGCAAGCTCGCGGGCGTGCCTTCATAGACGACATGGCCGTTGTTGAGCACGTAGCAGCGCCGCGCGAGCGCGAGCGCCGCGTCGACATTCTGCTCAACGATGACGATGGTGCGGCCTTCCTCGGCGAGGTCGCGACAGACCCGCAGCAGATCCTGAACGATCAGCGGTGCGAGCCCTTCGAAGGGTTCGTCGAGCAGGATGAGCTGCGGCTCGCGCACCAGTGCACGGGCGATCGCCAGCATCTGCTGCTCACCACCCGAGAGATCGCGGCCGCGGTTGCGTCGCCGCTCTCCGAGCCGCGGGAACATCGCGTAGACACGGTCGGGGCTCCACGGTTCCTCAGCCGTGAGCCCGGCAAGGACGAGATTTTCCTCGACGGTGAGGCTGCCGATGATGCGCCGCTCGTCGGGCACGAGCTGGACGCCGCGGCGCGCGACCTTGTAGGGCGGGAGACCCTGGATCGCCTCGCCAGCAAAGCGAATAGCGCCGCGACGCGGCGCTATGACGCCCATGATCGTCTTCAGTGTCGTCGTCTTGCCGGCACCGTTGCGTCCGAGCAGAGCTACCACCTCGTGCTGCTCGACACGGAGCGACACGTCAAAAAGCGTGTGCGCGTCGCCGTAATAGGTGTTGATCGCTTCAACCTCGAGCAGGCTCATGGCTCACCGGGCTTCCGAGATAGGCGGCGCGCACCTGCGGATCGGCCTGAATGGCCTCGGGCGTGCCTTCGGCGATCTTGCGGCCGTTGTAAAGGACAGTGATGCGGTCGGAAAGATCGAAGATCACATCCATGTCATGCTCGACGATGACGATGCTGATGCCTTCCGCAATCCGCTTCAACAGGCGGACCGTGTCGGCGCGCTCCGCCGGGCTCATGCCGGCCATCGGCTCGTCGAGCAAAAGCACCTGCGGCCGCGTCGCCAGGGCAAGCCCGATCTCCAGGCGCCGTTTCTCGCCGTAAGCGAGCGCCGAGACCTTGGTATCGGCGCGCTCGGAGAGCTGCACCGCGGCGAGCGTCTCCTCGACCCGTTCGCGGAGATCGGCAATGCCTCGAACGTCCCGCAGCAGCGAGAGGGTGAAACGACCGCTACGGCGGGCGAGCGCGGCGATCATCAGGTTCTCGCGCACCGTCAGAGGGGTAAAAAGCTGGTTGATCTGAAAGCTCTTCGCGAGCCCGCGCTGGCAGACCCGGGCAACGTCGAGGCCGGTGACCGGTGTGCCGCGGAAGTGCACCGTTCCAGAGCTCGCCGGGATCACGCTGGCAAGCATATTGAAGAAGGTGGATTTTCCCGCCCCGTTCGGGCCGATGACCGCACGGATCTCGCCTTCGATGAGATCGAAGGAGACGCCGTCGACCGCCAGAAGCCCACTGTAGCGCTTCGTCAGATCGTGGGCGCTCAACACGATCGGTCCCTCGCGCAGCGCGCGCGTCCGGGTCGCCACCGGCTCGACCGCAGCCGTCTCCGCTGTCACCACCGGTTCGCTGGGTTCGGCCGCGGCTCGGACGCCGCGCAGCTTTTGCCACAGCAGAAGGATGCCGCCGCAGATACCGCCGCGCAGCACCGTTACCAGCACGACGAAGATCACGCCGAGCAGGAGCTTCCACAGGCTTCCGAGATTCACCACCTGCTGCAGCGCCGTATAGAGATAGAGCCAGACGGTCGCACCGACGAGCGGCCCGATCAGCGTGCCGGCGCCGCCAATCACCGTCTGCACGACCAGCTGACCGGAGGTATCGAGATAGAACGCGTCGGGCGGCATGTAGCCCTGCAGCAGTCCGAGCAGCCCGCCGGCAAGTCCGGCATAGGCGGCTGCGATGATGAAGGCCGCGAGTTTGTAGCTCAGCACATCATGGCCGACCGCACTGGCGCGCGGCTCATTGTCCCGGATCGCGCGCAGCACCAGGCCGAAGGGCGACCTGATGATGCGGTGCGCAAGCGCAAATCCCAGAAAGTACAGGACGGCCAGCAGCCAATAGACCGCCGCGGGCGAAGCGAGGTCGAGCGCCCATGGACCGATCGCCAGATGCGGAGTCGGTACGCCGGCGATGCCATTCTCGCCACCCGTCCAGGCGGCGAGCGGCGAAATGTCGAGGAAGAAGGCCATCTCGCCGAACGCGAGCGTCAGCATCGCGAAATAGATGCCCGCCCGCCGGAGCGACAGCATGCCGATGATCACCCCCAGCACCGCCGCCGCGAGCGTCCCCGCGATCAGCGCCGCGACTGCGTTGTCAGTAAGGGGTACGGTCAGCAGATAGGCGGCGACGAAGCCACCTGCGCCGAAGAACGCCGCCTGCCCGAAAGCGAGCAGTCCGGTAAAGCCGAAGAGAATGTCGAAGCCGAGACCGAACAGCCCCCAATCGAGGATGCGTTGCGCCAGGTCGAGCGTTCCGCCAATCCGCGGCATCACATAGGGCAGCAGCAGCAAGCCAATGCCGACGGCCAGCTCGGCCGCGAAGGCACGCGACCAGGAGCGCGCCGAACTCGCGGCCGCGTTCATTTCCGGCCCTGGACGCCGAAGAGACCCTGAGGCCGCAGAATCAGCACCAACGCCATGGCTGCGAACAGCATCACCTGCGAGTAGGCAGGGGCGACCATGGCGGTGAGGCTCAGAATCTCCCCGGCGATGAGCCCACCGACGAGCGCACCCCAGAACGAGCCGACGCCGCCGATGACGACGACGACAAAGGACTGGACGAGCACATCGGCGCCCATGTCGGGAGTGACGGTGACGATCGGGCCGTTGATGACGCCGGCAAACCCCGCGGACATTGCGCCCAGGCCAAAGACGGTGAGAAAGGTGCGCGTCACATTGATGCCGAGGATGTTGACCATCAGCTGGTCCTCGATCCCGGCGCGCACGATGAGCCCAAGGCGCGTGCGGTAAAGGACGAAATAGAACACGACAAGCGCACAGGCGACGATGCCGAGCACCGCGATGCGATAGGTCGGGTAATAGGTGGCGCCGAGATTGACCGCGCCTTCGCCCCAGCTCGGCACCGGCAAACGCTGTGCGAGACCGCCGAAGACGCCGCGCAGCGCCTCGACCAGCACGATCGCCGCGCCGAAGGTAACCAGGATCTGATCTTCCGGTGGTCGCTGGTAATAGAGTCGAATGAGGCCGCGCTCGACGACGATCCCGAGAACGAGCAGGAAAATAGCGCCCGCGGCCATCGCGGCGAGAAAGGAGTCGGTGCGCTGATAGGCGACGAAGCCGGCATAGGCGCCAACCGCATAGAAGGCGCCATGCGCAAAGTTCACCACACCGAGCGCGCCGAAGATGATCGTGAGCCCCATGGCCACGAGCACAAACAGCGCGCCCAGCGTCAGCCCGTTGAACAGCTGGGCGATGAGTAGCGACCCGCTAATCGGCAGCGCTCCCCGCCGATGCCATCCGCCCTGCCCTCCGGCCGATCAGAGCGACGGCAGCTTGCAGCCGAGAAAATCGGGCGGCATGATCTCGGGGCCAGGCGTCAGTCCAACGACCTTGAAGTAGTCGTCCGGATTGCGCATCTCGCTCGGCTTCTTACCGACCACGACGGGGACCGCGCGCACCTCCTGATGATCTTGGGCGCGGTACCAGACGTCGCCCAGCGGCAACGGCAGCTTGTGGCCTTCCTCCAGCGCCTTGATCACCAGATGCGGGTTGAAGCTCTTGGCCCGTTCCACCGCATCGGCCCAGACGATCATCTGCGTATAGGCAATGTGCGCGGGCCAGCTCGGCTTATACTTGAATTTCGCATCGAAGCTGTCGACGAAGAGCTTCGCCATCGGATTTGTCTCGGCAAGCGTCCACCAGAAATCGAGCGTGCCATAGACGCCCTGCATGATCTCGGCACCGAGCTCCTTGGCCTGAAAGGCCGAGATGTTGGGTACCACCATCTTCATCTTCTCGAGGATGCCGAACTGCTTGGCTTGCTTGCAGGAAGCGACCGCATCGGCACCGAAGGCGACATTGATGAAGACGTCGGCGCCGCTATTGGCGATGTTGAGGAGATAGGAGCTGTAATCGGTCGTGCCGAGCGGACAAACCTGGGACCCCAGTGACTTCCAGCCCAGCTCCTTCGCCGTGAACTCGCCGGTCGAGTGCTCGACCGAGTGGCCGTAGGCGTAGTCGGGAACCAGGAAGACCGACTTCAGGTTCTTGCCCAGCTGCTTGCCGAGCACCGGCGCCAGCGCCCGCGCCGCCATATAGGCGGAAGGCTGCGAGCGGAAGGCATAGCGCTGACAGTCGACGCCGGTCGTCTCGTTGGCACCGCTGCAGCCCACCATGTTCAGCACCTTGTAGCGCTGCGCCAGCTTCTCGAGGGCAATTGCCTCCGCGCTGCTGACGCAGCCGGTGATCATGATGGCCTTGTTCTGGGTGATGAACTGGGTTTGCGCCTGGACGGCCGGATTGGGCTGGGTCTGCGTATCGGCATATTTATAGACGATCTTCTTGCCGAGCACGCCCTTGCCGTTGAGCGTCGGGATCTTGCCGACGAGCCCGCCGCCCCCATTCAGATGCTCGATCGCGAGCTGATAGCCCTTGAGATGGTCCTCGCCATCGGCGGAATAGGGGCCGGTGAGCGGCGTCGTGACGCCGACGAAGACTGAGTCGCCTTGCACGCCTGCCGGGTAGTTGCCGATCGCCTCTTCCGCCGAGGCACGGCGTACAGGATAGGCCAATGGCAAGGCCCCGAGCGCGGCGGCTCCCTTGAGTACGCGCCTGCGGGTGACGTCATTCTGCTTGCGAATGGGCATGCTGATATCTCCTCCCAGTGCCGGCGGTGACCGGCATCATCGTTTGGCCTACCGCCGAGCGTTTAGCCTTCTGCGGTGCAGGAATCAATCAGCTTCGCTTTAATTCACCGCAGTCGACCGGCGGGCGCTACTCCCCTCGCGCCGCCTTGCGCCGGAACCCCTCGACGCCCACCTCATCGAGCGCTTGCTGCTGTCGGCGCGCATCGCGCTGCTCGGCCTGCTTCTGGCGATTGGCCGCGGCGATCTCGTAACGCTTCACTTCCTGAAAGGCCTCGCCCAGCGCATCGCGAGCCCGCACGATCTGCCCGGCAACTTCCGCCTGCGACTGCTCCAGCTTCCGGCGTCGATCGATCAGGCTGCGGGCATAACCGGCATAGCCGAAGGCTGCCTCGGGCGAGGCCGAAGCGACCGCGCGCTCGCGTTCATCCTCCTCGTCGAGCTTGCGGCGCTCGCCTTGAAGCCGCGCAGCCAGATCCTCGAGCGTAGCCAGGTCGCGGCGGCGCTCGTCGAGCTGCCAGCGGTGGAGGCGGATAAGGCTCTCGAGCGCGCTCATTGCGTCGGCGCCTCCAACAGCGCGGCCAGCTGGGCATAGCCGCTGGTGAGGTCGGCGCGCTCGTCCTTGCGCTGGGCCAGGAAGGCCTCGATCAGCGGATAACGCCGGATCGCCTCGTCTATCTTGGGGTCGCTGCCGCGCTTGTAGGCGCCAAGGCGAATGAGCTCGGCCATGTCCTCGTAAGTGGACACGAGCTGGCGCGCCGCCCGCACGACCCTGTTCTCGTCTTCATTGTTGCATTGCGGCATGGTACGCGAGATCGAGCGCAGGATATTGACCGCCGGATAGCGACCGCGCTCGGCGATTGCGCGCTCGAGCACGATGTGACCGTCGAGTATCCCGCGCACGGCGTCGGCAATCGGCTCATTATGGTCGTCGCCCTCGACGAGCACGCTGAAGAGCCCGGTGATGCTGCCCTTGCCTGTCCCCGGACCGGCGCGCTCCAGCAATTTCGGCAGTTCGGCGAAGACGGTTGGCGTATAGCCTTTGGTCGTCGGCGGCTCACCTGCCGAGAGGCCAATTTCGCGCTGCGCCATGGCAAAGCGGGTGACGCTATCAATGAGGCAGAGCACGTCGCGGTCCCGGTCGCGCAGATATTCGGCAAGGGCGAGGGTCAAGTAGGCGGCCTGGCGGCGCATCAGCGGCGACTCATCCGATGTCGCGACGACGACGACGCTGCGTTTCAGTCCTTCCGCACCAAGGTCGTCTTCGATGAACTCCTGCACCTCGCGGCCGCGCTCGCCGACCAGGCCGATCACGGTGGCGTCGGCGCTCGTGTAACGGGCGATCATCGACAGCAGGACAGACTTGCCGACGCCCGAGCCGGAGAAGATGCCCATGCGCTGCCCGCGGCAGCAGGTGAGGAAGGTGTTCAGCGCCCGGACGCCAAGATCGATCTTGCCCTGGACGCGCTTGCGGGCATGGGCAGGAGGCGGCGGATTGCGCAGCGGATAGGCGACGCGCCCCTGCGGCAAAGGGCCCTTGCCGTCGATCGGCTCGCCCATGGCGTTCACCACCCGGCCGAGCCAGCCAATGTCGGGATAGATCGCCGCCGGACGCTCAACGGTGTCAACGCGCGCACCGAGCCCCACCCCGTCCAGCGGGCCAAACGGCATGAGCAGCGCCCGGCCACCGCGAAAGCCCACAACCTCGCAGGCAAGCCGCCGCGCGCCCTGCCCCCGAACAATGCAGTGGCCGCCAATGGCGAGACCCTGCGGCAGTCCGCCCACCTCCAGCAGCATGCCCATCACCCCGGTCACCCGCCCGAACCGGCGAGTCTCCGGAATAAATGAAAGTTCATTAATTAACGTGGACAGGCCCAAACGAGCGGCTCTTTCCGCGATGTCGGAGAGGCCAATCATCACCAAACGCGCTTAATGCGCGGTTAAGCGGCCCCGCCTGACCTCGCGCGACGCGCGGACCGCGCAACCACCCGGCAAGATACTTCTGCGTCTATTTGCATTTTTTCGTTCTTAATTAACCCCGTATTAACCTCGGTTGGTAAGAATGATTAAGACGGGGTATGGTTGATCGCAGGCAAGCAGCCTACGGGGATCAAGCGGAGGCGGACGATGCGCGTACTTCTCGTCGAGGATGATTCGGCCACCGCGGCCAGCATCGAGATGATGCTCCGCGCGGAGGGCTTCATCTGCGACACGACTGATCTGGGCGAGGACGGGCTCGAGATCGGCAAGCTCTATGACTACGATATCATCATTCTCGACCTCATGCTGCCGGACATTGACGGCTATGAAGTGCTGCGCCGCCTGCGGGCCGCGCGGGTACGCACGCCGATCCTGATCCTGTCCGGCCTCGCGGAGCTCGATCACAAGATCAAAGGGCTGGGCTTCGGCGCCGATGATTTCTTGACCAAGCCTTTCGACCGGCGCGAGCTCATAGCCCGCATCCAGGCGATTGTGCGCCGCGCCAAGGGTCATTCGGAATCGGTCATCCGCACCGGCAAGCTGACGGTCAACCTCGACAGCCGAACCGTCGAGGTGGATGGCCAGCCGCTGCATCTGACCGGCAAGGAATACGGCATCCTTGAGTTGCTGTCGCTGCGCAAGGGTACGACGCTCACCAAGGAGATGTTCTTGAACCATCTCTATGGCGGCATGGACGAGCCGGAGCTCAAGATCATCGACGTCTTCGTCTGCAAGCTGCGCAAGAAGCTCGCCACCGCGACGAAG
>Ga0134128_10006469_pt1 | contig 14188 bp, 12 predicted proteins | sample KB31754_FD_96462 | JGI IMG/M metagenome (GOLD analysis project Ga0134128, IMG submission 96462) | Terrestrial soil microbial communities with excess Nitrogen fertilizer from Kellogg Biological Station, Michigan, USA - KB3-175-4 | ecosystem: Environmental > Terrestrial > Soil > Unclassified ... | reverse complement strand
GACTTCCACCTCCAAGCTGTCGTTCATACTCGGCACACAGCCAACGGGTCGCGCGAATGCGCGCCCGATGACAGGCTCCGCGAAGCAATCCATGCTTCCTCGCGGCGAGATGGATTGCTTCGGAGCTCACGCTCCTCGCAATGACGAAGGCATGAGCGTGCCGGATCACCGGTCCGGGCTCGCGCGCTCGAACTGGCGCAACAGCCGGTTGCCGCGTTCGACCGCGGAATCCATCGCGGCCTGCGCGGATTTCTTGCCGGAAAACGCCTGCTCCAGCTCGTCGTCGATCACGTCGCGGATCAATACGAAGGAGCCGAGCCGAAGCCCGCGCGAATTCTCGGTCGGCGGCTTCAGCGTGATCTGCTCGATCGAGATCGAGGCGCCGGGGTTGCGCTCGTAAAAGCCCTGCGAGCGGGTCAGATCGAAGGCGGCCCGGGTGATCGGCAGATAGCCCGTGTTCTGGTGCCAGGCGGCCTGCACTTCCGGCTTGGACAGGAACGAAAAGAATTTCGCCACACCTTTATATTCGGCCTTCGGCCGGTCGCGCAGCACCCAGAGCGTCGCACCGCCGATGGTGGTGTTTTGCGGCGCGCCCGCGACGTCGGGCCAGTATGGCAACATGCCGTAGCCGACGTCGAATTTCGAATTGGCCTTGATATCGGCACGGGTCGCCGACGAACCAATGAAGATGCCACACTCGCCGTTCTGGAAGCGCGGCTCGGCGGCCTGCGCCCGGCCGCTATAGTCGAAGATCTTCGTGGCCTGCCATTCAGCCAACTGCGCGACATGACGCACCACCGTCGCATTGTTGAAGGTCAGCGCCGCATCGAGGCCCGCAAAACCGTTCTCCCTGGTCGCCAGCGGCAGATTGTGGAACGCGGAAAAATTCTCGACATGGATCCAGGACGGCCAGGAGGTGGTGAAACCGCAAACCGCGCCGCGGTCACGCAGCTTCCTGGCCGCGACAGCGATGTCCGGCCAGGTCTTCGGCGCAACGTCGGGATCGAGGCCGGCATCGCGGAACATGCTCTTGTTGTAATAGAGGATCGGCGTCGAGGAATTGAACGGGAACGACAGCAGATTGCCGCCGAGATCGGCATAGTAGCCGGTCACGGCCGGCAAATAGGCGCTCGGCGCGAACGGCTCCTGCTCGTCCCGCATCAATTCGAACACGGGATAGATCGCGCCCCTCGCAGCCATCATGGTCGCGGTACCGATCTCGTTGACCTGCACGATCGCAGGCTGGCTGCGTGAACGAAACGCGAAGATCGCAGCCGTGACGGTCTCGGTGTAATTGCCCTTGTAGGCCGGAACGACCCGATATTCCGATTGCGAGGCGTTGAAATCCGCCGCGAGCTTCTCCACCTGGCGGCCAAGCTGGCCGGACATGGCGTGCCACCAGTTGATGTCTGTGACCGCAAGGGCAGGCGTGGCAAAGGCGGCGGTCGCCACAGCCGTGAGTTGCAAGAACTTGATGACCGATTTCACGATAAAACCACTTTCAAATCTGCGGCGGCCCGATACGGCCGTCTCATATCAGATTGGTCGCCGGCCCGCCGTTTTGGTCCGGAACGAACGGTAATGCGCGCCATTGACGATCATCCCGGCGTCGGCACAATAGCCAGTTCCCGCCTGCACTGCAAAAAAGGCATTGAACCTTTTCCCTCCTCCCGAGACTCCATCATCAAGGGGAAGAAGTTGTCTGTGTACCGCGCCGACTTTTCGCGGACCTTTGCCCTCGTTGTCGCGCTGCTGACGATGGCGGCCGCAACGAGCGCATTTGCGCGAGAATTTCGCGCCGCCGACACCCAAAGCGAAGACTATCCGACGGTCCAGGCGCTGCGCTACATGGGCCGCCTGGTCGAAGAGCGCAGCGGCGGCCGGCTCCAGATTCGGGTGTTCCACTCGCGACAGCTCGGCGAGGAAAAGGAAACCATCGAGCAGACCCGCGCCGGCGCGATCGACCTCAATCGCTCCAATGTGGCGCTGATCGGAACTTTCGTACCGTCGATGAATGTGCTGGCAATGCCGTTTTTGTTCCGATCCATCGAACATCAGCAGAAGGTGCTGGACGGCCCGATCGGCAATGAAATCCTGGGCAGCTTCGAACCCTACGGGTTCATCGGGCTCGCCTTCTACGATTCCGGTGCGCGCTCGATCTATAACAATGTGCGCCCGGTCCGCACGCTTTCAGACCTCAAGGGCCTGCGCATCCGCGTGCAGCAATCGGAATTGATGTCCAGCATGATCCGCTCGCTCGGCGCGGAACCGGTCGAACTGCCCTACGGCCAGGTCCTCACCGGGCTCGCCACCCGGCTGATCGACGGCGCCGAAAACAACTGGCCGTCCTTCGTCACCACCGATCACTACAAGCATGCCGGCTTCTATACGCTGACCGAACATACGATGAGCCCGGAAGTGCTGGTGATGTCGCTGAAGGCCTGGCAGAGCCTGTCGGCCGACGACCAGAAGATCTTCCGCGAGGCGGCGCTGAAGTCGAGCCGCTTCATGCGCGAGAAATGGCACGATCTGGAAGACCGCTCGCGCCAGCAGGCGGAAGGAGCCGGCGTCGAGATCATCAAGGATCTTGACCGCGAGCCGTTCGAGGCGGCGATGGCCGCGGTTTACGACAAGGTGCGGCGCGATCCCGCGTCCGCGCAACTGATCGAACGTATTCGCAAGGTGGAGTGACTTTCGTCTTGTCATTGCGTACCAACAGCGAAGCGACGGACCGGCCGGCCAGCCTGGCAACCCGGGTTCGCGCCCGCATCGTCGGCGTGCTGCGCGCGGTGCCGATCCGCTGGCGCATCCTCTCGATCGCGCTCCTGAACTCCGCGGTGGTGCTGGTTCTCGCCGCGCTGATCTGGAACGGCTCCAAGGTGCTGGGCTCGGCCTGGGACGACGTGCGGCAGGTGCGCGAGTCCGACAAGATCCTGGCGCTGCTCGAAAGCGAGACCGGCCGCCTGCAGAACCTGATCCACCGTTACATCAACCAGCCGAGCCCGGAGCTGTTCGCGGAAATCCTGCTGCTGCGCGAGGCCGTGCTGGGCACGCTGACGACGCGCGCCTCCACCGATCCCATGCTGTCGGGGTCGGTCGAGGAGCTCGAACACGTCACCGAACGCTTCCTCAACGGCTTCGGCGAGTTGCGCGCCGTGCAGGCGACCATCACCAAGACCTATGAGGACCAGGTGCAGGCGCCCGCCAAGGACATGGCCGGGCTCTATTCCATCATCGAGGGCGCAACCGGCCACCGCGACGCGCTGATCTGGCCGTCGCTCGGAAAATCCCGCGAGGCCTTCACCGCGATGCTGGTTGCCGCCAATTCCTATTATCTCACGCTCGCCAGCGCCTCGGCCGAGGAGGCGCGCCGCAATACCGAGACCATCGAGAAGACCATCCCGGTCATGATCGACCTCGCCGACAACGACCTGCAGCGCATGGCGCTCGCGCGGCTGAAGGAGCGAACGGCGGCGTTGCGGGCGGGGCTCGAGAAGCTGTCGGAGCAACTGACCAACCGCACCGAATTGTTGCGCAACACCATCGACGCGACGCAAGCCGAAGCGATCGGCGCGATCGACGACCTCTCTGCCAAGATGCGCGAGCGCGAGCAGAAGGCGCAGGAAACCTTCGACCGGACGTTGGCGGACATTTCCCGGCGGGTTCTTTCGATTGCGGTGATCTTCCTCGGCATGATCCTGTCCGCGGGCGTGCTGATCGCGCTGTCGATCCGCCTGCCGCTGCAGCAGATCATGACGGCGATGCGCGCCATCACGCTCGGCGATTACGACCGCGAGGTGCAGGGCACCGCGGCGCGCGACGAGGTCGGCGCCATGGCGCGCGCCGTCGAGGTGTTCCGCGAAAACGCCATCGCCAAGCGCCAGACCGAGGACGAGCTGCGCTCCTCGAAGGAGAAGGCGGAGAGCGCGCTGCTCGAGCTCAACGCCGCCCAGCAGAACCTGATCGACGCCGAACGGCTGGCCGCGCTCGGCGGCCTCGTCGCCGGCGTCGCCCATGAGGTCAACAACCCGATCGGCATCAGCCTCACGGTCGCCTCCAGTTTCGCCCGCCGCAGCGAGATGTTCGAGAACGAGCTCAAATCCGGCAGCGGATTGCGTCGCTCCCAGCTCGAGGAGTTCGTGCGCTCCTCGCGCGATGCAGCGCAGCAACTGGTCGCCAACCTGCACCGCGCGGGCGAGCTGATCCAGTCCTTCAAGCAGGTCGCGGTCGACCGTTCGCATGCCGAACGCCGGCAGTTCTCGCTGGGCGAAGCCACCGACCAGATCATCGCGAGTCTGAGGCCCGTCCTGAAGCGGGCGCCGATCGAGCTCACCGTCGACGTGCCGGAAGGCCTGATTATCGACGGCTATCCGGGCTCCTATGGCCAGATCCTGACCAACCTCTTCCTCAACGCGGTTAACCACGCCTTCGGCGGCGGCCGCGCGGGCTCGATCTCGATCTCGGCGCGGGCACGCGGCCATGACGACGTCGAGATCATCTTCGCCGACGACGGCGCCGGCATGACCCCGGACGTGCAGCGGCAGGCCTTCGACCCCTTCTTTACGACGCGCCGCAACGAAGGCGGCACCGGGCTGGGTCTACACATCGTCTATAATCTGGTAACCCAGCAGCTCGGCGGCCGGATGATGCTGGAGTCAAGGGTAGGACAAGGCACCACTTTTCGCATTATTATGCCCCGAACCGCCAAGGGCGGACCCAAGACCTCTGAGACCCTAGCGGACGGAACCACTGCATGGCCGAACAGGACGATGTCCTCCACCTGATCGACGATACCGGAGCGGTTCCGGATGACGAGCCTGTCCGCAAGTGGAAGATCGCCGTCATCGACGACGACCAGGCCGTGCATGAGGGCACCCGTTTCGCGCTGTCCGACTACAGCCTGAACAACCAGGGCCTCGAAATCCTCTCGGCCTATTCCGCGGCCGAGGGCCGCGAGCTGATGCGCGCCCACAAGGATATCGCCGCGGTCCTGCTCGACGTCATCATGGAAACCGACGTCGCGGGCCTCGAGCTCGTCGAATACATCCGCAACGAAATCCAGAACGAGACCGTCCGCATCATCCTGCGCACCGGCCAGCCGGGTCAGGCGCCCGAGCGGCGCGTCATCGTCCAGTACGACATCAACGACTACAAGGCCAAGACCGAGCTTACCGCCGACAAGCTGTTCACCTCGCTGACCGCCGCGCTTCGCAGCTACCAGCAGCTCGAGCGCATGGTGCAGACAAGGCGCGGGCTCGAAATCATCATCGATGCGGCGTCCACGCTGTACGACTTCAAATCGATGCAGCGGCTGGCCGAAGGCGTGCTGACCCAGCTCGCCTCGCTGCTCAATGTCGATTGCGCCGGCATCCTCGTGCTGCGCGACGACGGCAGCAAGCGCAACGACGAGCTGTCGGTGCTGGCGGGCTCCGGCTGCTACAGCCGCTTCATCGGCGCCGCCAGCTCCAAATCGCTTGACCCCGATCTGCGCTCGATGGTGGAAGCCGCCTTCAGGCGGCGCAAGCACGAATTCGCCGATCACCGCACCGTGCTCTATGTCCGCACCGGGTCGGGCCGCGAGGTCGTGGTGCTGCTGCAGGCCGAGCGTCAATTGTCGGAAACCGACCGCTCGCTGGTGGAGATTTTCGGCAGCCGGCTGTCGATCGCGTTCGACAACGTGATCCTCTATCAGCAGCTCCATGAGGCCAATACCCAGCTCGAAGACCGCGTCGCCCAGCGTACCCGCGCGCTGATGCAGGCCAACCGCCGCCTGTCGGCGCAATGGCTGCGGCTGCAGCGCGCCAACGGCTTCAAGAACGAAATCCTGGGCACGGTGGCCCACGACCTCAAGAATCCGCTTGGCGTCATCCTTGGCCGCACCGAAATGCTGACCGAACTGATCTCGACCGCCGCATCGAAGGAAAGCGTCACCGCCCAGATCGACCATATCCGCGACGCCACCAAGCGGCTGACTTCGATGGTCGACCACCTGATCTCGGACGCGATGGCCGATGCTTTCGACATCACCATCCGCCGCGAGCCGGTCGACGTCGCAGCCCTCGTCAGCGAGGTTGCCGAGGCCAACCAGCCGCTCGCCGTCAACAAGCAGCAGACCATCGCGGTGTCTGCGCCGCCGAACATCGTGACCATGTGCGACACCGACCGCATCCGCGAGGCGATCGACAATCTCGTCTCCAACGCCATCAAGTACAGTCCGATCGGCGGCAAGATCGCCGTCAGCGTCGGCCATGACGACGACAACACGCTCATCCGCGTCACCGACGAGGGCGCGGGCCTCTCGCCCGAGGATCTCGGCCGCCTGTTCGGCCGCTTCCAGCGCCTCTCCGCCAAGCCGACCGCGGGCGAAAGCTCGACGGGCCTTGGGCTCTCGATCGTCAAGCGTATCATCGACATGCATGGCGGCGAAGTCACCGCCGAAAGCGGCGGCCCCAACAAGGGATCGACCTTCACCATCGTCCTGCCCGCGACCGGAATATCATGAGCCAGAGCCAACACATCATCATCGTCGATGACGAGGCGCCGGCCCGCGACATGGTCGGCGATTATCTCAAGATGCACGGTTTTGCCGTGACACTGTGCGACGGCGGCAAGAGCCTGCGCGCGGCGATCGAGGCCGGCGCCGCGCCGGATCTCGTCGTGCTAGACCTCAACATGCCCGAGGAAGACGGGCTTTCCATCATCCGCGACCTCAAGGGCCGCACCAACGTCCCCGTCATCATGCTGACGGCCACCGCAAGCCCGATCGACCGCGTGGTCGGGCTCGAGCTCGGCGCCGACGACTACATCGCGAAGCCCTGCGAGCTCCGCGAACTGATGGCCCGCATCCGCTCGGTCCTGCGGCGGAGCGGCCCCGCCAAGGCGGCGTCAGTGGCGGAAGCCGCCGGCGCCAAGGCCGCCAAGGACAATCTGGTGCGGTTCGGCACCAAATGGCTCGATCTCGAGGCCCAGGCGCTCCGCGACGACGAGGGCAACGAGCACCCCCTGACCGCGTCCGAATTCGGCCTGTTGAAGGTGTTCGCCGCCAATCCGAAGCGGGTGCTGTCGCGCGAGCGGCTGCTGGAGCTCGCCAATGCCCGCGACAGCGAGGCCTTCGACCGCGCCGTGGACCTGCGCATCATGCGGATTCGCCGCAAGATCGAGCCGGACCCGACCAAGCCGGCCGTGATCCGGACCATCCGGGGCGGCGGCTATCTGTTCTCGCCCGCCGGCGAGAAGGCCTGAGGAGGGATCCTCGCCCGGGGGCGGCGATTTTGCTGCCGTGCAGCCAAGAGACCTCCATAATTGGGACGGCAAGGCCCAAAAGTCTGTCCGGGATGCAGGAACTTTTCCCCATCTGAAATCCGGGCATTTTCCGCACATTGAAAATATTCACAATTTTGCCCCGAATGTTTCGTCGCGCGGGTCCCGACGAAACAATTCTTCCGTCCAAGAAACCATTTTCTGCTTTTCGAGCAGACATCCAGAAACGCAGCGTCATTAACACTCTCAGGTAACGAAGCGCCGCCCAAGCGGCGTCACTGGGAGCCTGTCATGCAGAACGTCATCGCCATCAACTCCGCAGCCCGCCAGAGCATCATCGCTGCTCAGGCGACCTCGGACGAAATGCTTCTGCAAAGCATTGCCGAGGGCAACCGGACCGCGATGCATACGCTTTATGCCCGTCATAATGTGCGGGTGTACCGTTTCATCCTTCGCATCGTCCGCGACACCACGATGGCCGAAGACCTCGTCAGCCAGGTCTTCCTGGACGTGTGGCGCACCGCAGGACAGTTCGAGGGCCGTTCGCAGGTTTCGACCTGGCTGCTGTCGATCGCCCGCTTCAAGGCTCTGACCTCGCTGCGCCAGCGCAAGTTCGAGGACATCGACCAGGACGACGTCCGTGAGATCGCCGACGAGGCCGATACGCCGGAAGCTTCGCTCGACCGTTCCAACACCAAGGCGATCCTGCGCGCCTGCGTTGCAAAACTGTCGCCGGCGCACCGGGAGATCATCAATCTGGTCTACTACCACGAGAAGTCGGTGGAAGAAGTCGGCCAGATCATCGGCATCCCGCAGAGCACGGTGAAGACCCGTATGTTCTATGCCCGCAAGCAGCTTGCCGACCTGCTCCGAAACGCCGGTGTCGACAGCCTCGCGGCGTAATCGCCCTCACAAGCCGGCGGGTTCCGCCGGCCCAAAAAGGCCCCCGTGAAACAAATGAAACAGTCGACGAAATAACCCTGAAAAGATCGGCTGTTAGATAGATACCCATCGAATTTCTCTTTGCTGTCCCTTCTTCAACCTCCCAAGTACCTCCACGACCCGGAAAGGATGCCCCCTTTCCGGGTCGGCTCTATTTTGGGCGCATCCGTGATTACCGCCGCCACGCCGCGCGTGCTAAACCCGATCCTGGATGAGCGGCGTAGGGTGACGGGATGTCGTGGGCGAATTCTTGGGGCCTCAATGCGGTGGATTTGGCCCGGGCACAGTTTGCCTTCACGATGTCGTTCCACATCGTTTTTCCCGCCTTTTCCATCGGGCTTGCCAGCTATCTGGCCGTTCTCGAGGCGCGCTGGCTCCTGACCGGGCGCGAGGTGTACCTCAATCTCTTCAATTACTGGCTCAAGATATTCTCCGTGGCCTTCGGCATGGGCGTGGTCTCGGGCATCGTGATGTCCTACCAGTTCGGCACCAACTGGTCGGTCTTTGCCGACAAGACCGGGCCGGTGATCGGTCCCTTGATGGCCTATGAGGTGCTGACCGCGTTCTTCCTCGAGGCCGGCTTCCTCGGCGTAATGCTGTTCGGACTCGAGCGTGTCGGTCCCAGACTGCATTTCTTCGCAACGGCAATGGTTGCGGTCGGCACGCTGATCTCGGCGTTCTGGATTCTCTCCGCCAATTCCTGGATGCAGACGCCGGCCGGCCATGCCGTGAATGCCGACGGCCAGTTCGTCGCCGCCGACTGGCTGAAGGTGATCTTCAACCCGTCCTTTCCCTATCGCCTCGTGCATATGGTGCTCGCGGCCTATCTCACCACCGCGCTGGTGGTGGGCGCGGTGGGCGCCTTCCATCTGTTGCGCGACCAGCATCTCGCCGGCCCCCGCGTGATGTTCTCGATGGCGATGTGGATGGCGACCCTGGTCGCACCGATCCAGATCCTTGCCGGCGACCAGCACGGGCTGAACACGCTGGAGTACCAGCCCGTGAAGATCATGGCCATGGAAGGCCATTACCAGAGCCATCCCGATGGTGCGCCGCTGATCCTGTTCGGTCTGCCCGACCAAAGCGAGGGCAAGGTGAAATACGCGCTGGAAATTCCGCGCATGGGCTCGCTGATCCTGAAACACTCGCCGGACGCGCCGATGGCCGGCCTCGACACCGTACCGCGCGAAAACTGGCCGCCGGTGCCGGTCGCTTTCTGGTCGTTCCGGATCATGGTCGGCATGGGTCTCCTGATGTTCGGCCTCGGGCTGTTCAGCCTGTGGTGCCGGTGGCGCGGCACGCTGTTCCAGTCGCGGCTGCTGCATCTGTTTGCGATGGCCATGGGGCCTGCCGGCTTCATCGCGGTGCTCGCGGGCTGGATCACCACCGAGACCGGGCGGCAGCCGTTCACGGTGTATGGCCTGCTGCGCACCGCCGAATCCGCTTCGCCCCTCGCCACACCGGCCGTTGGCTCCTCGCTTATTGCCTTTGTCATCGTGTATTTCGCCGTGTTCGCCGCCGGCGTGATCTATCTGCTGCGGCTGATGGCGCAGCCGCCGCATCCCGGCGAAGCCGGCCCGCCGAGCAACATTCCGGCGCGCGCCGCCGGCATCACGCCCGCCGTCGAAAGGATTGCGCCATGAGTGCGGCGGTCGACCTCGCGACTCTCTGGGCGTTCATCATCGCCTTTGCCGTGTTCGTCTATGTGGTGATGGACGGCTTTGATCTCGGCCTCGGCATTCTCTTCCCGCTGTTCCCCGCGAAGGCCGACCGCGACGTCATCATGAACAGCGTCGCGCCGGTCTGGGACGGCAACGAAACCTGGCTCGTGCTCGGTGGCGGCGGCATGATGGCGGCGTTTCCGCTCGCTTATGCCGTGCTGATGCCGGCCCTCTATACACCGATGATCGCCATGCTGATCGGGCTGATCTTCCGCGGCGTCGCCTTCGAATTCCGCTGGCGCACGCAGCGCGAACGCAACCGCTGGGACCTCGCCTTTGCCGGCGGCTCGTGGCTTGCGGCGCTGGCGCAGGGGATCGCGCTTGGCGCCATCCTGCAGGGCGTGCATGTCGAGGGACGGCACTATGCCGGGGGCTGGTGGGACTGGCTGACACCATTCTCCATTCTCACCGGCGTCTCGCTCGCGATCGGCTACGCGCTGCTCGGCGCGACCTGGCTGGTGCTGAAGACCGAGGGCGCACTACGCGACAAGGCCTATCATCTCTGCTGGTATCTGCTGTTTGCGATGCTGGCCGCGATCGCGATCGTCAGCATCGCAACGCCGTTCCTGCATATTCAATATGCGCAGCGCTGGTTCACCTGGCCGAACGTGATCCTGACCGCGCCGGTGCCGATCGCGGTCGCGATCATTACCGTGCTGCTGCTCCGCGCGCTCGCCAACAAGCAGGACTCGCAACCCTTCCCGCTCGTACTTTCCCTGTTCGCGCTGTCCTATGCCGGGCTCGGGATCAGCATGTACCCCTATATCGTGCCGCAAAGCATCACGATCTGGCAGGCGGCCTCGCCCGAAAACAGCCAGTTCTTCATGCTGGTCGGCGTCGCCATCCTGATCCCGCTCATCCTCGGCTATACCGGCTGGGCCTATTGGGTGTTCCGCGGCAAGGTCCGCGGCGGCTACCATTGATGCCTCACGCCCCGACGCCCCGGCCGCTCGCGCAGCGCCTGCTCTGGTTCGCCGGCCTGTGGTTGGCCGGCGTCGGCAGCGTCGCTTTGCTCTCGTTCGGCCTGCACCTTTGGCTGGCGCCGAAATGACAGTGCGCCAAGGTGCTTTCACATGACCGCTAAGTAACGGGAATCGTGGAGATTCTGGTCACACCGCCATGAACTTGCCATCAACTTGCCGCTCCAATTTGGCGGTTCCGGTGATTTGCCAAACAGTGATACAAACAGCCCCGCGGCTCCCATTAGGAGAATTATGAAAATGATGAAGCTTCGCCACCTGGCCTGGATGTCGATGGCTGCGATCGGCGTATTGCTCTTGACCTCGCCGAGCCATGCGCAGTCAAACGACCCTGGCGACCAGCCTGGCCTCGTGGCCGACGATGCCTACCAGCTCGATCCGGAATGGCAGAAGCAGATGGTGCTTTACCGCACCAGCGAGCCACCGGGCACGATCATCATCTCGACCTCGGAGCGTCACCTCTATCTGGTCCAGGCGGGCGGGCGCGCGCTGCGCTACGGCATCGGCGTCGGCCGCGACGGCTTCCAGTGGCAGGGGCTGGTGAACATCACCAACAAGAAGGAGTGGCCGGACTGGACGCCGCCGCCGGAGATGATCGCCCGCCAGCCCTATCTGCCGCGCTTCATGGCCGGCGGCCCCGGCAATCCGCTTGGCGCCCGCGCCATGTATCTCGGCACCACGGTCTATCGCATTCACGGCACCAACCGGCCGGATACGATCGGCACCAAGGTCTCGTCCGGCTGCTTCCGCCTCGTCAATGCCGACGTCTCCGACCTCTACAATCGCGTTCCCGTCGGCACCAAGGTGATCATACGGCAGAAGCCCGAGCTGTAATCCTCAAGCCCCCCGCCCCTGTTTTATCGCTTATTGAGAGTCACACATGTTTCGTACATTCCGAGGCGGCCTGTTGATCGGGCTCGCGGTTGCGGTCTTGGTTGCCGTTTGCGCCATTGTCTATGAGTTCTACGACACCCGCACGCTGAAACGCACGGTTCGCCGCGGTGAAGTGTTGTGCGGCGTCAACAAGGGCCTGCCCGGCTTCTCGATCCCCGACGACAAGGGCGACTGGACCGGCTTCGACGTCGATTTCTGCCGCGCGGTGGCGGCTGCGATCTTCGACGATCCCAAAAAGGCGAAGTTCGTGCCGCTCGATGCCAATGAGCGCTTCAAGGAGCTGCAGAGCCGCAAGGTCGACATCCTCTCGCGCAACACGACCTGGGACATGTCCCGCGAGCAGAATTACGACCTCTATTTCCCCGCGGTCGCCTATTACGACGGCCAGGGCTTCATGCTGCCGCGCTCGCGCAACATCGAATCCGCGCTGGACCTGAACGGCAGCAAGGTTTGCGTGCAGGAGGGCACGACGACCCTGCTCAACCTCGCCGACTATTTCCGTGCCAACAACATGAAATATACGGAGATGAAGTTTGCGAAGCTTGAAGAGGTGCTCAAGGCCTATGAGTCCGGCAAGTGTGACACTTTCACCGCCGACGTCTCCCAGCTCTATGCACTGCGCTTGAATCTCATCCAGCCGAGCGACCACGTCATCCTGCCCGACGTCATCTCCAAGGAACCGCTGGCACCCGTGGTACGCCAGCGCGACGACGACTGGATGATGATCATCAAATGGACGCTGTACGCGATGATCAATGCCGAAGAGCTCGGCGTGAACTCGAAGAATATCGACGAAGCCCTGAAGTCGAAGAAGCCTGATGTGATGCGCCTGATGGGCAATGAAGGGCACTATGGCGAGGACCTCGGGCTGACCAAGGACTGGGCCGTGCGCATCATCAAGCATGTCGGCAATTACGGCGAGGTCTATGATCGCAACGTCGGCTCGGAATCCAGGCTGAAAATCCCGCGCGGGTTGAACCAGCTCTGGAACGCCGGCGGCATTCAATACGCACCGCCGATCCGATAAGGCTGCTCAAGCGTCCTTACGAGCGGGATAATCCACTGGATTGCTTCATCGCTTTGCTCCTCGCATGACGAGGCGATATACCGGTAATCCGCATGAGCCGGGAGGTGGCGCGAATGCGCGCCCGGTGCGGTTGCGCGAAACCCATCCTGCTTGCCTGCGTTCTTGATGGGTTTCGGTACGCTCAACTGATCCTGCAGCCCGCAATGTCGCGTTGCGTCTGACTGGGCAGCTCTTTCGTTGGCTGCTGCTTTCAAGTACCCATCGTCGGGATACGACGTGGACGCGGGCAACACGCCAAGATGACGCAACAGACGGAACCCGGCCGGTCCAACCATTTTCTGCTCGCCCTGTGCATGTCGCTGTTGATCGGCCTCGTGACGCTCGCCGCGCTTGAAATCTTTCTGCGCCTGGCCGATTTCCGGGAGCTGCGCGACGGCCTGAGCGAACAGTCGCTCAACTACGATTATGATCCCGAGCTTGGATGGGCGCCGGCGCCGGAATCCTCCGGCACCATCACGACGTTTCGTACCACCCACTTCAAGCACAACAACATCGGACTGCGTGACGAGGAGTTCATCCCCGATGCCAGCCCGACGATCCTGGTGCTGGGCGACTCCTTTGTCTGGGGCGCCGATTCCGAAGCCGATGAGCGCTTCACCGAACTGCTGAAGCCTGTCATCCCCGACCACAGGATCCTCGCGGCGGGAGTTGCGGGCTACGGCACCGATCAGGAATATCTGCTGCTGCAGCGATTGTGGCCGAGGGTCAAGCCGGCAGTCGTGGTGCTGATCTTCTGCTCGGATAACGACCGCCTCGATAACCGCACCAATATCCGGTACGCGAGCTATCACAAGCCTTACTTCGCGACCCAGCCGGACGGTTCGCTGGTGCTGTTGGGACAGCCGGTGCCGAAATCGCAACTCCTCTACATCAGGGATCACTGGTTGGTGCGCCATCTCTGGCTGGCACGGCTTGCGACAAACGCCTATGTGCGGCTCAGATATCCGCCGCTTGTCGTACCGGACCCCAGTGAAAAACTGGTCGGGACGATCCGCGAATTCGTCGAGGCCCACGGCGCCAGATTCACGGTCGGAATCCAGAATCACGACGAGGCGCTGGCGGCCTATCTGGAGGCCAGCCGGATTCCGTTCGCAAAACTCGATGGAGCCCCCTTCTACACGCAAGGTGGTCTCGGCCCTCATTGGACGCCCGAGGGCCACAAGGTGGTAGCAGAGCGGCTTCTGAAGATGCTGACCGCGAATAACGTCGTTCGTGCGGAAGCGGCGAAACATCGTTAGTCCACGAGATCAGACTGCGCGCGGCATGAAATCGCAGGTTTCAAGATTTTTTACGTCCCGCTTTCG
>Ga0134128_10006467_pt1 | contig 14189 bp, 5 predicted proteins | sample KB31754_FD_96462 | JGI IMG/M metagenome (GOLD analysis project Ga0134128, IMG submission 96462) | Terrestrial soil microbial communities with excess Nitrogen fertilizer from Kellogg Biological Station, Michigan, USA - KB3-175-4 | ecosystem: Environmental > Terrestrial > Soil > Unclassified ... | reverse complement strand
GACGAGACTCGCCACGGTTTCCACACCTTTAGTAAACGGCGAGGACTTCGTTAGCTTCTCCTCGAAAACAACGTGAAGCAATGCGAGTAGCAGAAGAACATCGGTACCGGGACGGATGAAGATATGGCGATCGGCGAAACGTGCTGTTTCGTTGTGACGCGGATCGATGAGTACAACTTTTCCGCCGCGTTTACGAATCTCTTCTAACCTGCGATTCATGCCGGGAGCAGTCATCATGCTTCCATTCGACACCGCCGGATTCGCGCCCAGGATTAGAAAAAACTTCGTGCGGTCTACATCGGGAATCGGAACGAGGAGTTGGTGACCAAACATCAGAAACGATGCCAGGTGATGAGCGAGTTGGTCCACCGAAGTCGCAGAAAATTTGTTTCGCGTGCGCAGGCTTCGCAAAAACGACGGCACGAATAGAAGCGCGCCAGAGTTGTGAACAGTCGGATTACCGAGATACGTCGCGATGGAATTTCTGCCATGCTGGGCCCGAATGCGTTTAAGGTTCTGCGTTACTTCCTTGAAGGCTTCGTTCCAACTGATGCGTTCCCACCCGCCGGCGGTCCGGCGAACGGGATGCTTGAGGCGATCTTTGTCGTAATGAAAATCCTGAAGGGCGACTGCCTTCGGGCAGATGTAGCCGCGGCTGAATGGATCGTCTTTGTCGCCGCGGATGTTTAGCTGTTGGTCGCCTGCGCTCGTGATCTCGATTCCACAGATCGCCTCACAGAGATTGCAGCTACGATAATGGACCGAATTATTCATGGCGCCTCACCGTCGCGAGCGTTGACCGTTTGTTGAGGAGCAAAAGCTTAACACAATTCAACCGACTTGTAGCGCGATGCGAGGAGGCCGGTGGCTAAACTGATGTCGATGTCGGCAACCAGCAAACCTTCTTTCCCGTAAGGCTGGTGAGCGAGTAACGTTCCGTCGGGTTGGACCACCGCTGAAGTCGTCGGCGAGCCAACGCCGGCGTAGTTCACGGTTGCGAAGTAACACGTATTCTCCGCCGCCCGACCCAGCGCCGCCTTCTCATGAAACGAATTAGCCGGATCCGCAAAACTCGCCGGCAGATAACTGCCCGGCTCAGCTTCATGAAAGTGTGGATGAAAGACGACGTGTGCACCACCTCGCACGGCAACACGAACCGTCTCCGGATAGCGCCAGCCTTCATGACAGATCGCTATACCAAATTTCAGTCCATCCACCTGAAAGACATGTCGTCCGGATCCAGGCGAATAGATCATGTCTTCAGAAGGATCGACCTGGACCTTGTCCTGAAACCCAACCACCGTTCCATCTCGATTTATCACGAGCGCACTGGCCAACACCGCATCACCAACCACACGTTCAGTCCCGAGGATCACGGCCACATTCGCCCTTGCAGCAGCAGTCCGTACGCTGGACCACGCGCGTTCGAGAAACAAAGGATCGGGCGGCAACACTCCCTTGTTCATCCCTCGATAACCGGGAACAAAACATTCAGGAAAACAAATTACATCCGCCCGCTCGTTTGACGCTTCAGCGATCGCTTCTTCAGCCAGCGTGACTGACTCTTCACGCGACCTCGGAAAACGGATGTTGGCCAGTGCAATTCGATAGTTGTTCACGTTAGACCAATTTAGCAGTCATAGTGATCGGCGTGCTTGCGAGCGCCTTCGACAACGGACAGTTTTCTTTCGCGCCCTGCGCATATTGTTGAAACACCGCATCATCGATATCAGGAATCTCAGCCTCAGTCTCAAGCTCGATCTGTGTGATAGCGAATGCTTCGCCGACCTTTTCGAGTTTGACTCGCGCCTCCGTGTGGATTCGTTTCGGCTTGATACTCGCGCGCGAAAGCGCCGCCGTGAGCGCCATCGTGAAACAACCAGCGTGCGCCGCGCCCAGCAATTCTTCCGGGTTTGTTGCGGCCTCACCTTCTTCAAACCGTGATTTGAACGAATACGGACCTTCGAAGGCGCCGCTTCCCACCTTCAATCTTCCACTACCCTCGGCGAGATTTCCTTCCCATTCAGCTTCAGCTTTTCGTGTTGGCATACTGTCCTTTCATTTGTCTGTTGGATTGCGAATTTTTATTGTTCAGGATTTGTACCGATCATGCAAACTGATTGACACTACGTTGCAAACGTCTCATACTGCATCGACCCAGCTCCCATTTTGTCTCACATAATTTGATAGTAAAAGCCCAGGATACGCGAGCTCAGACAAAGGACTCCCATACGTGTGCTAAGGAGTCGATTGTTGCAGCCACTGAATCAGCTTGCTATACGAAATCGGATTCTGGGTGCTCTTCCTGACGAAGAGTTTGGTCGTATTGCGCCGCATTTAAGTCCCGTCACGTTCGCGAAAGACGAAATCATCTATAGAAACGAAGACCCGATCGAGTTCGTATACTTACCCGAGAACGGTTTAATCTCCTTACTCTCAACTACCGAGACAGGTTCCACGATCGAAGTTGCGATGCTGGGCAAAGAAGGCGTCGTGGGACTCCCAATCATCTTGAAGAATCGTATCATCCCTTACGACGTTAAGGTCCGTATCAGCAGCGAAGCTCTAAAGATCAGAGCCGAAATCTTTCAGGAAGAGTTTGACAAAGGGCAGGCTCTGCATGAATTCGTACTGCGGTATCTCAACGTGATGATCACGCAAATCTCGCAGTCGTCCATATGCAATCGCTTTCACACCATTGAAGCAACACTCAGCCGCTGGTTACTCACAGTGCAAGATCAAACGAACTCAAACACTCTTCATCTCACACAGCAAGAAATTTCTCAGGCGCTCGGAGTTCCTCGAACGGGCGTGACTGTCGCGGCGGGAGCACTGCAAACGGATGGAGCCATTCGTTATAGTCGCGGAAAAATCGTGATTCTTGATCGCATGCGACTCGAGTCTCACTCATGTGAGTGCTACCGGCTCATTCGCGCTGAGTTGGACCAATTCTTGAATAATTAATTATCGATTACCAAACACTATCACGAGAATCACGACGAGGATCAATATGGTCACTACTAACAGCGCGATCTTCCAGAAGCTGTAGGGCCGTTCGCCTTGTATCTCGCCAGTGCGGCCGTTGACCAGAATCTGAAACAGCTTTGAGTTATATCGATAAGCGCCGGCGTACACCGGCAGCAGCAAGTGCTTGAACGTGATGTCGGAATATTCAGTCGAAAGACTCTCGATCCGCTGCTCGTCGCCGCCGATGTCATTGCTTACAGCGTTTTCGATCGCAGGTGCGATGACTTGCTTCACGAGTTCAAAGCCCTGCTTGAGATCGACCTGATAACGCTGCGCCTTGAACCCCGCGAGGAACGCTGGATCGTATGGCCTCAACTGCGGGAAGTCCCACGGCTCCAACGCTGCAAGACGATTGGCAGGCAGAGACGTCGTTGCCGGAATCAAAACATCATCGAATGATCCGGTAACCGTGCCTGACGCCGGATACCAGCGCGTGTGTCTGACCTGTCTCGTGCGCTGCACCTGCCTACCCTGCGCGTCGCGTTCGTAATAAGTCTCAGTTACGTAGTAGTACTCGCCACGTTGGCCGGTGTAATCGGTAGTGGTGTTGGTGTCGTAGGTCCAGAAGGGAAGATAGATACCGTGAATGGCTTCGGGTTCGGCAAAACGTTTGAGATCGTTGGGCGCAAACCAAATCGACGAAAGCCATTGCCTGAGACTCGAGCTTGCTTGTTGTTGTGTGATGGAAAACGGCAGCACTCCGCCGGGCGTGAGAATCGGATCTGCAGACTTTGGCTGGGCCACGATCTGCACGCCACAGAACTCGCATCGCCCCGCGACCTGCGGTGGCATGAAGATCGACTTTGCGCCACAGCTCTGACATTGCACTTCGAGTGCATTGTCTGCGAGCTTCTCCATCTGCTCCGGACGAATCCAAAAGTGCTGCTGGTAAGATTGCTCCTCAACCAGCTCTGAACTTTCCGGAATCGCTTCCTTGTGCCCGCAGTAAGGACACGTCAGAAACCCATCGCGCGGCTCAAAAACCAGATCCGCTCCACACGACGCGCACGGATAGTGATGTATCTCATTCGCCCCGACGCTCATTCAACGGATTCTAACATTTTGTGTGTTTTGTGCTTTTTTGCGGCTGAACTCGTCTCGCCTATCACATTCACTGAATTTCACGTATGATTCAGCGCATCTCTTCCTCTGGAGTACAAACATGAGCGATCGAAAATATCGTCATCGCGGTTACATGGATAACGATCGTGAGCCGCAGCGACCGCAGGGACAGCGTCCGAAGCAACAATCGAAACCTGTCGATCGTGAAGGACCACGCTCGCCGAAGATGATGGCATTTGGCGAAACCGTGAAGTGTTCATCGTGCGCCGCAAAAGCGCCGCCCAGCATCACTCTCGAGAGTACGTGTCCCAACTGCCGAGCCGATCTTCATACGTGCCGCCAGTGCACATATTTCGATCCGAGCGCTCGCTTCCAGTGCAGCAAGTCGATCCCCGCACGCATCGTCAACAAAAACGCGCGCAACACCTGCGAGCTGTTCGTGCCACGAACCGTGGTCGAGCGACAAACCTCATCAGGCGCTCCGACTGACGCGCGCCAGGCGTTTGCGAACCTGTTCAAGAAGTGAAGCCGCGAAAAGGCACAAAAGTCACATAAAGAGAATTCCCGCTGGCTCAACTCAATTACCCGTTTTCACTTTTGTGCTTTTTGTGCCTTTTTGTGGCTAAAGATGGTATTCTTGGCCCGCTACCTCCGAATCCCAACATTCAAGTGGGGTAAGCTCTTGCCCAGCATCTCGTAAGTTCGAAAGTAATTTCGAAAGTAATTTAGACGTCCCTCATGAAAATTACACCGCGCACTCAGTGTCTCAGGAGACGACTAGCTCTCCTATTACTCATCAGCACCGTCAACTTTATTGCCACTCCTTTCCTGCTCGCGACAAGGAGTACAGCCGCTCCGCTAAGCCCTCCCGACGGACCAACGGACTTCATCAGACGTATAAGTCTGACGACGAACGATCTGGTCTACAGCGCCTCGGCAGGAAGAATTTTTGCGAGTGTGCCGAGCAGTGTCGGAAGCAGCGGCAACAGCCTCAAGGCCATTGATCCAATGACCGGTCTCGTCACGAGTACCACATTCGTGGGCAGCGAGCCAAACAAGCTCACGATTGCAGATGACGGCCAAAGCCTCTACGTCTCGCTCGACGGCTCTTTCTCGATTCGTCGCTTTGATACGCTGACAAACACGCCCGGACTTCAGTTCGTCGTGGGCCAGGACTCGGGCTTCTTTAATCGTTTCGGCGTCAACGACTTTGCCGTCGCTCCTGGTAATCCGAACGTGTTAGCAGTTGCACGAACGCCACAAGCAGGAGTTGCGATTTTTGAAAACGGCGTGCGCCGAACGAACACCGGGCCAACCGGCACTGATTTTCTTGCCTTTTCCGCTACTGCTTCAAAACTGTATTCCACCTCATTCAACGGTCTTTCGACAATGACGGTTGATGCTGCAGGTGTGACCGTAAGCTCAACGGCGCCGATTGCCCAGAACACTCGTATCAAATTTGCCGGCGGCAAGCTTTTCACTTCGGCGGGCCAGGTAATCGACCCCGACTCCAACACGCTGCTGGGCACATTCTTCGGCGTTAATACGCAAGCGTTTGTTCCTGACGTTGCTGCCGGCCGTGCGTATTATTTGACCGCTGGTCCAGGCGCCAGCTTCACTATCAAAGCTTTCGACATTAATACATTTATTCAACTCGGCTCACTCGTCATCGACGGCGTCAGTGGAACTCCCACTTCAATGCTTCGCTGGGGACCGAATGGACTGGCTTTTCGCACCAACAACAACCAGCTATTCATCATTCAGACCTCTCTGATTCCATCAGCGGAGCCGATACCAACTCCAACTCCGACACCTTCGCCAACACCATCTCCATCGCCTTCGCCGTCAGCCCCCGCGTTTACGAGGGTGATGACGTTGACCGCGAACGATCTTGTCTACAACCAGACGACCCAACGACTGTACGCGAGTGTGCCAAGCAGCGAAGGCAGCACCGGCAATAGTGTCGCCGAGATTGATCCGGTAACGGCGTCGATTACCAACCAGGTGTTTGTAGGAAGTGAGCCGACACACCTTGCGCTCGCTGATGACAACCAGACGCTTTACGTCAGCCTCGAAGGCGCAGCGTCACTCCGCCGTTACGACATCATCTCGCATACTGCCGGTGCACAGTTCCCTGTTGGGAGGGATAGCTTCAGCGGTCCATATTCGTTGAGTGACATCGCGGTTTCTCCGGGTAATCCGCTCGTGGTTGCTGCTGCGCGACGACAGGGAGGTGTCGCGATTTTCGATAACGGTGTGCAGCGACCAAACACAGGGCCCGGTTTCTCATCGGGAAGCGATGTTCTCGCTTTCGGCTCTCCGACTACGCTCTACGGTAGCAGCTTCGACGGCGTGACAACGATGACCGTTGATAGCAGTGGCGTCACCGTAACTGGCTCGACACGTTTCTCAGCCGCCAACTCGTTAATTTTTGATAACGGCCGTCTCTATGGCGCGGGTGGTCAGGTAATGAATCCGAGTACAGGTGACATAATCGGAACCTTTAGCAATGTTGGTTCTGCAGTAACTCTTGTAATTGATTCGGCAAACAGTCGCGCCTTTTTTGTTACACCTCAGGGCAACAGCATTCAGATCAGGGCTTACGATCTGAACACATTTCTGCCGGTCGGTTTCGCCACTATCTCGGGATTTTTTGGATTGCCGGCCAGTGCGGTTCGCTGGGGCACCAACGGCCTCGCATTTCGCACCAATAATCGACAGATCATGTTCGTCGAGACTACTTTGGTGAATGACAGCGTGCCGGTGCAATCGCCGACGCCGACTCCATCTCCAACACCATCACCATCGCCGCCGTACATTCCCACGTTCATCAGACGAGTAGATCTGCGTGCCAACAGTCTCGTCTACAGCGAAGCGGCTCAGGCCCTTTACGCGAGTGTGCCGAGTAGTGCAGGCGCTAACGGTAACAGCATAACTAAGATCACTCCTGACACTGGTGCAGTTGGACCATCCATCTTTGTAGGCAGTGAGCCAAATAAGATGGCGATCTCCGACGATGGCCAAACAATCTGGGTCCACCTTGACGGCGCGAATGCTGCTCGCAGGTTTGACGTAGCGAGCCAAACACCTGGTGTGCAATTCAACACCGGCACTTCATCACCGGCGGACATGGAAGTTGTTCCGGGCAGTCCTCAGTCATTGGCGATAACTAAAGGATTTGGGGCCTCCAGTCCTGCTATCTATGACAATGGTGTCCAACGGCCCAACGCCGGTAATTCCTTCCCGTCTGTCGGCCCGATCGAATTTGGCGCAAGTTCATCAGTCTTATACGGCTACAACAGTTTTTCGAGCGGGTTCGATCTGGTGAAGTACCTGGTCGATGCGAATGGTGTTACACAAACAGAGTCCACCGCTAGTCTTCTGAGCGGCTTTGTAGCGGGCCTGGAGTTTTCGAATGGCCTGTTGTATTCCGGCCTGGGAAGAGTTGCAGATCCTGAAGCCAAAACCCTTGTGGGAACATTCCAGCCCGTCGGTTTTGGTTCAGCAATGGCAGTGGACGCTGCAAATCACCGCGTCTTTTTTGTGAACTCCAACGGTGGCGGGAACATCACACTTCAGGCTTTCGATTCGAACACATTCCTGCCTGTCGGATCGATATTGATTCCCGGGAATTTCAACAGCCCTTCCACTCTGGTGCGGTGGGGTGCTAATGGACTTGCTTTTACCAACACGCTGAGCCAATTCAGTACCGAACCGAGCCAGGTCTTTATCTTACAGACCGAGTTGGTATCAAACGCTGCGCCGATTCCGACCGGAGTGCAGTTTGAATTTGACAAGTTCTCTGTCTTTGAGGGCGGGCAACTGTCGATAAAAGTGGCTCGAACCGGCGACGTGTCAGGCACTGCATCGGTTGATTTTGCGACCAGCGATGGCACCGCAATCGCCGGAACGGATTACACGGCGGCGAGCGGCACACTCACCTTCGCACCCGGCGAGTTGAGTAAGAACATCACCATACGGTCCACCAGCGATACACTGTTTGAAAATGCGAATGAGACGTTCACACTCACACTCAGCAATTCTACCGGTGCAACCATCACGACGGGCGCGTCGACGATTACGATCCAGGACGACGATTTCAAACCCTTGATGTTCGTGGATTCAAGTATCCGCGTTCCGGAAGGTGACTCGGGAAACAGCAATGCCGTTATTACCATCAGGCTGACTAATCCGACAGTGCAGGTTGTGACTGTCGACTATGCAACTTCCAACCGCACGGCAGCGGCGGGCAGCGATTATGTTGCCGCGTCCGGCAATGTGACTATTCCCGCCGGAAGCACAAGCGTCACAGTTAACGTTCCAATCACCGGAGACACGACGATTGAGCCGGATGAGACGTTTGTGTTGATGTTGAGCAACGCGACGAACATTAACTTCATCACCAATCCCGAAGCGCTCGTGACGATCGCAAACGACGACGCCACAGTGCAGTTCAATAACGCGTCTTTCACGATCAATGAAGGGTTAGGATTAGGACTCGTGACCGTCACTCGCGTCGGTGATACATCGAAAGCAGCCACAGTCCTGTTTTCTACCACCGACACGGCGGGCCTGCAGAGCTGCACGATCGTGAACGGAAAAGCGTCTGAACGCTGTGACTACGCTACGGTAGTCGGGCGCCTGCAATTCGGAATTGGTGAAACAGCCAAGACGTTTACGATTCCGATCGTGGACGATGCGCTCGTCGAAGGCGATGAAACTCTCACCGTGAATTTAAACACGCCAACAGGAGCGCTGCTTGGCGCGACCACCACGGCAACGCTCACCATCACTGATAACGAGCTGACACCAGCGACGCAGAATCCGATCGATGGCGTGACTTTCTTCATCACGCAGCAGTACATCGACTTTCTGGGCCGCTTGCCTGACCCGATTGGTCTCGAAAACTGGAAATTGACGCTCGCTCCCTGTCCCAACAATGGGTTTGGCGAGTTTGATCATCCCGAATGCGATCGCGTGCACGTGTCGGCCGGCTTCTTCCTCTCGGAAGAGTTCCGCGGCCGCGGCTACTTTGCCTACAAGTTCTACGAAGTTGGATTCGACCGGCGACCGGCGTATGCGGAGTTTGTGCCTGACATGGCGTTAGTTGGTGGACCGCAGTCGCCGCAGTCGGAGTTGATCAGCAAGGCGGCCTACACGGATGCGTTCGTGCAGCGGCAGGAGTTCAAGAATCGTTACGATGCGTTGTCGAATAGCGCGTATGTCGATGCGCTGGAGCTGAACGCGGAAGTGACGCTGACGAACAAGGCGGCTTTGGTTGCGGCGCTGGATGGAAATCAGAAGACACGGGCACAGGTGCTGCGCGAGATCGTGGAGCTGCAGTCAGTGACGGACAAGTTCTTCATCCGTGCGTTCGTGGCGATGCAGTACTTCGGTTACCTGCGGCGCGACCCGGACACGATCGGTTACGACAACTGGGTGACGACGCTCACCGCAGATCCGAGCAACTTCCGGCACATGATCTTCGGATTCATCTACTCCGACGAATACCGCCGACGGTTCGGCCCATAATCCGGATCTAATCCGTGTTTAAAAACAGCATGACAAACATACAACGAAGACTGACTCTCCTGTTGCTCGTCAGTCTCGTGAACCTGATTGCATCTCCTTTTTTACCGGCTGCGCCACTCACCGCGCCCGATGGTCCAACAGAGTTCATCAGACGAATCAACCTCACAACGAACGATCTGGTCTACAGCAGTACTACAGGAAAGATTTACGCCAGTCTGCCAAGCGCGGCCGGCAGCGGCGGTAACAGCATTGCCGCCATCGATCCAACCACCGGACTAATTACCAGCACTACATTCATCGGCAGCGAGCCAAACAAGCTCGCACTTTCAGACGACGGTCACAGCCTTTATGTCTCACTTGAAGGTGCCTTTGCCATTCGTCGTTTCGACGCATTAACAAACACTCCCGGTCTTCAGTTCTCCGTCGGGCAGGACTCATTCTTTGGCCGTTATGCAATTAGTGACTTAGAAGTTGCTCCCGCGAATCCCGGTACAGTGGCCATTGCCAGGCAAATCGGACTCTCTCCGCCGGAAGCGGGTGTGGCAGTCTTCGACAATGGCGTGCGCCGGACCAACGCTGGACCAGGTCACTCCGCCGGCGCAGACTTTATTGCCTTCTCCGCGTCTGCATCGAAACTGTATGGCAGCGCCACATCAGGCGGCATACACACACTTAACGTTGATGCGGCAGGTGTGACACTCGGCTCGACAGTGCTAGCGAGCGTCTTTGCAGACATCAAGTTCAGCAATGGCCTGATTTTTACTTCGGGCGGTCACGTCATCAACCCTGATACCAATTCGTTATCAGGTACATTCAGCAATGCCAGCTCACCCGCCTTCCAGTCTGCCTTCGTGCCTGATACCGCGGCAGGACGCGCATACTATTTGACGAATGGTCCAACACTCGGAACGTTCACTCTCAAAGCCTTCGATATAAATACTTTTCTATTACTGGGCTCACTGGAGATTAATGGCGTTGAAGGTGCTCCAACTTCGCTGCTGCGCTGGGGACCAAACGGACTCGCCTTTCGCACCACCAACAACCAGCTATTCATTATTCAGACGTCGCTGATTCCGTCAGCAGAACCGATACCGACGCCTACTCCAACGTCTACGCCGTCTCCGACTCCAACACCTACGCCGGCCGCCGCGGCGTTCATCAGACAGATGCCGTTGACTGCGAACGATCTCGTCTACAACGAGGGAACACAAAAGATTTATGCGAGTGTGCCGAGTAGTGAGCGCAGCAACGGAAACAGTATTGCGGAGATCGATCCGTCACTGGGCACTGTCACGAGCCAAACATTCGTGGGAAGCGAACCAACTGTCCTGGCCCAGGGTGATGACGGGGCCACGCTTTATGTCGGACTCCAGGGCGCCGCATCGGTACGCCGTTACAACATTCTCACTCACACCGCGGGACAACAGTTTTTCATAGGGCGAGACAGCTTCTTTGGTACCCATGACTTCAGTGATATTGCTGTGTCTCCCGGTAATCCATCCGTGGTTGCCATAGCCAGGATACATCGTGGTACGTCGCCTCCAGAGGCCGGTGTCGCGATCTTTGATAATGGTGTGCAGCGTCCACAAACTGGCCCGGGCCATTCGGTGGGCAGTCAGGTTCTGACTTTCGCCTCACCATCCGTTCTCTACGGGGATGGTGACCGAGGCTTCGCCTCAATGTTGGTCGATAGCTCGGGAGTCACGGTAACCGGCTCCGGTAATTTTCAAGCCGGCAACTCAATAATTCTCGCGAACAATCTCCTGTATGGTTCTACCGGTCAGGTGCTCGATCCCGGCACCGGAGATCTGGTAGGGACTTTTTCGGGTGTTGGGTTCAGCACGTCACATGTGATTGATGTGCCTAACAACCGCGCCTTCTTTCTGGTCAGTCAGTTCCTCAATGGAGGAGGCTTGAACGTCCAGATCAAAGCATTCGATCTCAATACATTTCTGCCGGTGGGTTTTCTCGACATTAAAGACCTTGCTGGAAGTCCTGGCAACCTGGTCCGGTGGGGAACTAACGGGCTGGCATTTAGTACGTTCGATGGAAAAGTTTATTTAATAGAGACTGCACTCGTTAATCCGGGTGTGCCGGTAGCGAGTCCGACTCCCACCCCCTCGCCAACGCCATCACCAACTCCGCCATACATTCCAACGTTTCTGAGGCGAGTGGATTTACCGGCAAGCAGTTTGGTGTACAGCGAAGCCACGCAGGCTCTTTATGCGACCGTACCAAGCACTGCCGGACCAAACGGTAACAGCATAACGAAGATCACTCCCGCCAGCGGAGAAATCGGGCCATCTGTTTTTATTGGCAGCGAGCCAGGCAAAATGGCCATTTCCCCCGACGGTCAAACAATCTGGACACATTTGAACGGCGCTAATGCAGCACGGCGGTTTGACGTGCTGACCGGAACTCCCGGGGTGCAATTCGGTACCAACTTGTCCCAAACTCCCGCTGACATGGAAGTTGTGCCGGGAAGTCCGCAGGCACTCGTGTTAAGCAGAGGTTTCAACGGCGGGCTTGCAGTTTTTGATGATGGCGTGCAACGCCTCAATACGGCAAACGGGTTTGGTGGTCTCATAGAGTTTGGCGCCAACGCCTCGACCCTCTACGGTACCGCAAACGGTTCTTTAACAAAGTTCCTCATTGATTCAAACGGAGTTACGCAAGCAACTGTCACCGGTGGTGTTGGGGGTAGCGGGAACTCGATCAAGTTTTCAGACGGCCTCTTGTTTTGGAGTTCAGGTCTCGTCGCTGATCCGGAAAGTGGAGACTGGAAAGGGACTTTTCAGGGCGCGGGCTTTTCCTCAGTGATGGCGGTTGATGGTCCAAATAAACGAACGTTTCTTGCATCCCGGAGTGGAACGAATGTCGTGATACTGGCATTCGATTCGAATACTTTCACACCCGTAGGGGCAATAACGCTGCCCGAAATTGCAGGCGAGCCCGTGAGTCTGACGCGCTGGGGAACAAACGGGCTTGCGTTCACCACAGTGCCTACAACCTTTCCCGGAGCGAGCCGGGTTTTCCTGGTGCAGACGGAGTTGGTATCGAACGCTGCGCCAATTCCAACCGGCATTCAGTTCGAGACAGACAGGTTCTTTGTCTTTGAAAACAGTCCCACGATTTCCATAAGGGTAGCTCGAACCGGAGACGTTTCAGGCACAGCCTCGATCAATTTTGCGACGAGCGATGGAACGGCAAAGGCAGATTCCGATTACACTGCCACCAGCGGGACGCTTACCTTTGGACCAGGTGAGTTGAGTAAGAACATCTCGATTCCGATCATCAACGATAATCTCTTTGAAACTGGAGATGAGACCTTCAATCTAACGTTGAGCGATCCAACTGGCGCCATCCTGACAGCACCGAATGTCGGCACTATCAACATCGTTGACAATGAATTCAAACCCTTCGTTTCGGTGGCGTCGTCTGCGATTAGCATCACGGAGGGTGATTCAGGAACCAGAAACGTTGCCGTCAACGTGACTCTGTCGACTCCGTCAGTGCAGGTTGTAACTGTCGACTACGCGACCTCGAATGGCACAGCAGCGGCTGGGTCTGACTACGTTGCGGCATCCGGCACAGTTACCATACCTGCAGGCAGTTCATCGGCGACTATTAACATTTCGATAAACGGAGACACTACTGTCGAGGCCAACGAAACTTTCACCGTAACGTTGAGCAACGCCACCAACGTAGCCTTCCTCTCGAATAGCATTGCCACCGTGACAATCGTCAACGACGACGCCACCGTGCAGTTCAATAACGCGGCTATCAGCGTGAATGAAGACGCCGGATTCGTGAACGTGACCGTCACTCGCGTTGGTGATACTTCAAGACCAGCTTTGGTCCTGTCTTCCACGAGTGACACGGCAGGGCTGCAGAGCTGCACGATCGCGAACAGCAAAGCGTCAGAGCGCTGTGACTACGCTACAGTCGCCGGACGCTTACAATTCGGGATCGGTGAAACAAGCAAGACGTTTACGATTCCGATCGTTGACGATGCGCTCGTCGAAGGCGATGAGACTCTGACAGTGAATTTGAGCGCCGTGGTTGGAGCGCTACTTGGCGGGACCAGCACGGCAACGCTCACCATTACTGATAACGACACGACACCAGCAACGCAGAACCCGATCGATGGCGTGACACCATTCATCACGCAGCAGTACATCGACTTCCTGGGCCGCTTGCCGGACCCGATTGGTCTCGAAAACTGGAAATTGACGCTCGCTCCCTGTCCCAACAATGGGTTTGGCGAGTTCGATCATCCAGAATGCGATCGCGTGCACGTTTCAGCGGGCTTCTTCCTTTCGGAAGAGTTTCGCGGGCGCGGTTACTTTGCCTACAAGTTCTACGAAGTCGGGTTCGATCGGCGACCGGCGTATGCGGAGTTTGTGCCTGACATGGCGCTGGTCGGTGGAGCGCAGTCACCCCAGTTGGAGATAATCAGCAAGCAGGTTTACATGAATTCGTTCGTACAGCGGCAGGAGTTCAAGAATCGTTACGATGCATTATCGAATAGCGCATTTGTCGATGCGCTGGAGTTGAACGCGGAAGTG
>Ga0134128_10006466_pt1 | contig 14190 bp, 7 predicted proteins | sample KB31754_FD_96462 | JGI IMG/M metagenome (GOLD analysis project Ga0134128, IMG submission 96462) | Terrestrial soil microbial communities with excess Nitrogen fertilizer from Kellogg Biological Station, Michigan, USA - KB3-175-4 | ecosystem: Environmental > Terrestrial > Soil > Unclassified ... | reverse complement strand
GTTGTCGGGGCGAGAGGATTTGAACCTCCGACCTTTCGGTCCCGAACCGAACGCGCTACCAGACTGCGCCACGCCCCGAAGCGTGCTGGGGGTTCATGCCAAAATTACCGTCGGGAGTCAATGGCTTGCCTCGGCTCGGGGAGGCGGATGCGGCGGAGCGCCACGTCCGCGACGAAGAGAGCCAGCGTTACCAGCAGGATCGGCGTGCGGAGCGGGTGGCGGGTCTCGCGGCGGTCAGGCCCCGGGTCGAGGACCTCGCGGGCGTCGTGGACCACCCGGCCTCCGCTGGCGGCGGCCGCGGCGCCGAGCTCGGCCGCGCCCTCGGTCGAGGAGGGCGGCCGCGGCAGGAGCTCGGGGGCAAAGGGGAGCGCCAGGCGGCCGGTGGCGTCGGCGGCCGGCGCGCCCGCGAGCGTGAACGTCGCGCTGAACAGCAGCGTTCCGGCTTCGATGTCCGGGCGAAAGCTGGTCTCGTAACGGCCGGGGGCGGTCTCCGGCAGCGGCAGCGTGCGGATCTGGGCCGCCCGCCCGTCGGCGGCGACGGCGGTCACCTCCACGTGCCCGTCGAGGCCGCTCAGGAAGGTGTCGTCGGCCGCGATGGCGTCGACGGCCAGCGCCACCCGATCGCCCTGGCGCGCGCTGGCGAGGGGGAAGTGCGCGGCGGCGGTCTTGCGCATGGTGGCGCGCGCGATCTGCGCCCACAGCTTGTCGAACGGCGCCCAGCGGGCCCAGCCGGCGCCCCAGCGCGCGCCGAGGTCGCTGGTCCAGGCGGTCACCTGGCCGAGCCCCTGTTGCCAGCGGGCGAGGAGCGGCGCGCCGTCGGCGGTGGTCAGGAGCACCTCGCCCTGCGGGCGCGGGCGGGTGACGACGTAGCCGCCCAGCGGGGGCGCGTGCGTCAGATCGGCGCCCTCCAGCGCGGCGGCCCGCTTGGCGACGCGGACGGCGGTCGGGCGCTCGACGATCAGCTGGTCGTCGAGCGCGGAGGTCTCGCGCGAGAAAATGCGCGGGATGCTGGCCGGATCGCGCGTCTGGTAGAAGCGCCCGCCGCCGCGCTCGGCGATACTCTTCAGCATCGTCTGGTCGGCGCCGTCACCCACGCCGATGGCGGAGATGGTGATGCGGGCGGCGCCGGCGGCGTCGACCAGCTCGGGGATCTCGTCGTAGGGCGATTGCCCGTCAGAGAGGAGGATGACGTGCTTCTTGCGCGCCCGCGCCGGCAGGAGCTCGTCGACCGCCTCGCGCAGCCCGGCCAGGATGTTGGTGCCGCCGCTGGCCACGATGCGGCCGATGCCGCTGGCGATCCGCTGCCGGTTCGCCGCCTGTTGCAGCTCGACGACCGGTTTCGACTGGCTGTCGAACACCACCACCGCGATCTGGTCCGAGGGCGGCAGCGCCTCGGCGGTGGCGCGCGCGGCCTGCTTGGTCAGCTCCAGCTTCTCGCCGGCCATCGAGCCCGACTTGTCGATCACCAGCGCCAGCGCGAGCGAGGCCTCTTGCTGGCGATCGGGGACGTCGAGGCGCAGCGGCAGCAGCGTCGCGAGCGGCGTTCCCAGGTAGCCGCCGGGGCCGAAGCTCTGCGTCCCGCCCGCCACCAGCAGCCCGCCCCCGGCGCGCACGAAGGCCTCCAGCGCCGCGAGCCCGTCGCTCGAGAACGCGGCGCGCGGCACGTCGGCCAGCACGACCAGATCGATACGGTCGAGATCGGCGGGCGCGGGGGTCGCGGCCGGCCGGACCTCGACGGCGAACCCCTGCGTCTCGAGCGCGCGCGCGAACGACGTGGCGGCGCCGGGCGTCCCCTCGAGGCAGAGGACGCGGCGCGGATCGCGCGCGCTCGCCACCGCCAGCACTCCTTCGTCGTTCTCCGGGTGGCGATCGGCGGGCGCCTCGACGCGCGCCCGGAAGACGGTGGTCCCCGGCTCGGCGATGCGCACGCGGTAGCTCACCGCCGTCACCCCGGGATTGAGCGCGACCGTGCGCTGGGGATCGTCGACGCTGGCGCCGTGATCGCCGGTGAGCCGGACGCGGGCCTCCGTGGCGCGGTCGGCGGCGAGGCGCACCTCGACCAGGAACGGGACGCGCGGGCGGACCTCGTCGGGCGCCGACAGCGCGGTCACCGCGGCGTCGCCGTGGGACGGTGCCGGCAGCGGCAGGGCGAAGAGCGGGACCCCGCGCGCGCCGAGGCGCGCCGCCGCGCCCGCCAGGTCGCCGCGGGTGGCGAGCCCGTCGGAGAGCAGAAGAAGGCGCGGGATCGCGGTGGGGTCGAGCAGCCCGGCGCCGAGCCCGACCGCCAGCGCCGGATCCGTCGCCGCGCCGCCGGGGGCGGCGAAGCGCGAGAGCGGGCCTGCCGCGATCTCCTCCGGGCGCGCCGCGAAGCGGACGATCCGGGGTGGCGCGTCCCCGCGGGCCTCGGCCGCCTGCGCGAGCGCGGTGAGGGCGTCGCGCTCGACGGCCAGCGCCTCCTCGGGGACGCTGTCGGAGACGTCGGCCAGCGCGACGACCGAGACGGCGCGCGCGGGCCGCCGGAGCTCCGGTCCGGCGAGCGCGGCGGCCACGCCGGCGATGACCAATGTGCGCAGGAGCGCCTGCAGCGCGCGCTGGCCGGGCGAGAAGTCGGCGAGCGAGCGGCGCGCCAGCGCGAACAGCAGCGGCGCCACCAGCACCAGCAACAGCCAGGCGGGTCGCTGGAACCCGAGCCGGGCGCCCTCGCCGAGCGCGCTCACGTCGTCCACCGCCGGTGATAGCTGAGCCAGTCGAAGAGGAGCAGGACGGCCGCCAGCGCGAGCGCCCAGATCCCGAGGCGCGCGTGCGGGTGGTGGACCGGCGGATCGGGCGCCGCCAGCGCGTGCCCGCCGAGCGCCAGCGCGGGGACGGGCGCGGTCTCCGACTCGCGGGCGTCGCGCGCCGTGCCGCCGGGGGCGCCGATCGCCGTCCGCGCCTCGTCGCCCGCGCGGGCCGACCAGGCGAGCGCGTTGGCCAGCAGCAGCGGGAAGGCGGGGCGCATCGGCAGATCGGACCGGCGGGGATCGAAAGCCAGCGCGGCGATCTGCAGCCGAGCGCGCTCACGGGCGACGATCAGCGGGACCCCGAACGAAGCGGCCAGCGCGACGTCGCCGGAGCCGAGCGCCAGCCGGCTCGCCTCGGCGACGTTGAGCTCCGTCAAATCGAGCTGACGCAGGAGCGGGTGCTCGCGCCGCACCGAGGCCGGATCGAGCACCGGATCGCGGACGGTCCCCCGAACGGCGAACGGGCTCCCCGGACCGCGCGGGTCGAGGTAGAGGTAGTGACCGCTCGAGGGGACGGCCGACGGGGTGACGCCGTCGAAGACGATGAGATCGTAGTCGGCCGCGCGGGCGGCGGCGCCGTCGACCGCCGCGGCGGGGAGGCGATCGACGTGCACCGTGCGCCCGAGGCTGAGGAGGGCGCCGTCGAGGTAGAGGTCGGGACCGCCGACCCGGAGGACCCGGCGGCGGGGCAGGGGCGGGATCACCGCGACCGCGCGATCGTCGAGCGGCAGGTCGTCCGCCGAGGTCAGGCGCGCTTCGATCCGGGCCTCGGGGGCGAACAGGTTGGCGAGCAGGAGGCGGCGCCGTTCGCCGGGGGCGAGGGTGAGCGAGAGGCGCTCGGCGACGGCGCCGTCGCTCCCCAGCTCGAGGCCCACCGTGGCGGCGGTCGGGCGGAAGCTCTGCACGATGAGCGCGGTCTCGACGGCGCCCGGATCGGCCGGCAGGCGGCGCGCCGCCAGCGAGAGGAGGCCGACGTTGTCGCCCCGCCGTCCGACCGGGACGTAGCGGACGTCGAGCGGGCGGCCCTCGGGGTCGCGCGGCGCCGCCCGGCGCGCGTCGGCCGAGAAACCGCCGTCGCTGACGAGGATCACCGTCGGCCGGGGCCGGGCGCGCAAGATCGCCGCGGCGAAGGCGAGCGCGCGCGGCAGATCGCCGGGCTCGTCGCTGGGGGCCACGGCCGCGATCCCGCGCGCCAGCCGCCGCGGGTCGGCCTCGAAGCCGGTCTCGGCCGTCGCGTCGGCGGCGAAGGAGGCCACCAGCGCCCGATCGGTGGTCGGCAGGCCGGCGACGATCTCGTCGGCGCGCCGCTTGGCCGCCGCGAGGCGCGTCCCCGGCTCGTCGGTCGCCGACATCGAGGCCGACCGATCGATCAAGAGGACGACGCTTCGCCCGGCGCGATCGACCGCCATCGCGCGGGGGTCGGCCGCGCCGACGAGGAGCGCGCCGAAGAGCGCCAGCGCGAGCGCCAGCGAAAGCCAGTGGCGCAGGCGCCGCGTCCGGCGGGCGGCGCGCTCCTCCCCGGCGACGCCCAGCCACAGGGGCGTGAAGGGGACCACCACCCGCCGCCGGCGCAGGCGCAGGAGGTAGAGCGCGACGATGGCGGCGCCCCCGGCGGCGGCCAGCGAGGCGAGCGCGGGGCCCGACAGCGCGCCCGAGCCGAACCGCGCGAGTCCTCCCAGCTCCATGCGACCTCTCAGCCGAGCAAGCCGCCGGCCCGGAACATGCGCAGCACGACCGTGTCGAACGGCTGGTCGGAGGTGAGCGTGAAGCAGGGGATGGCCCGCTCGCGGCAGTAGCCGACCAGGCTGCGCAGCAGGGCGGCGTGCCGTCGCGCGTACTCGGCCAGCGCGCGCGGCGAGACGGTGAGATCGCGCGCCTCGCCCGTCTCGACGTCGTAGAGCTGCACGTCGCCGCGCAACGCGGGCGCCACCTCGTCAGGGGCCGAGATCTGGACGGCGATCGCTTCCAGCCGGTGACGCCGGACCAGCTCCAGCGCGGCGCGCGCCCCCGCCGGGTCGTAGAAGTCGGAGACGAGCGCGACCAGGCCGCGGCGGCGCCCGCTCCGCCGCGCCAGGAACTCGCGCACCGCCGCCGCGACCGGCAGGCGCCCCCCGGCCCGCAGGCCGTCCAAAAAGCGGAGGATGGGGAGGATCCGCGCCTTGCCGCGCGCCGGCGGCGTTCCGGCCGCCGTCGCGCCCAGCGCCGTCACGGCGACGCGATCGAGGTTCGACAGGCCCACGTAGGCGAGCGCCGCCGCGATCTGCAGCGCGAGATCGAGCTTGGGCGGGCGCCCCATCCCCATCGAGGCGCTGACGTCGACCAGCAGATCGATCGACAGGTCCTCGTCCTCCTCGAACAGGCGCACCGCGCGGCGCTCGAGCCGGCCGAAGAGATTCCAGTCCAGGTAGCGCAGGTCGTCGCCGGGCGCGTAGTCGCGATGGTCGGCGAACTCGAGCCCGGCCCCGACGCGCCGGCTGCGCCGCACGCCGTGCGAGCGCCCGGCGGTCGTGCGGCGGATGGTGAGCGCCAGCGATTCGAGCTGGCGCAGGAATCGCGCGTCGAATCGGCTCTCGGACGTCGTCGCCTCCGGCGCGCGGAGCGGACCCGCCGCCGTCACGGCATCTCCGGCAGCAGGGTCAGCAACTTGCCGACCAGCGCGTCGGCGGTGATCCCCTCGGCTTCACCGTCGAAGTTGAGCAGCACCCGGTGGCGCAAGGCCGGGATCGCCACCCGCCGGACGTCAGAAAAGGAGGGGGCGAACCGTCCGGCACGCAGCGCCTCGAACTTGGCGCCCAGGATGACCGCCTGCGCCCCGCGCGGCGAGCTGCCGTAACGGACGAAGCGCGCGACCTCGGCGAGCGGCGAGCGCCCGGGGTGCGTCGCCTCGACCAGCCGCACCACGAAGTCCTGGATGGGGCGCGCCACCGGGACCTGCCGGACCAGCGCCCGCATCTCCAGCAGCCGCTCGCGGCCGAGCACCACGCGCGTCCCCTCGTCGCCGGCGCCGGTGGTGCGGTCGAGGATCTCGTGCAGCTCGGCGCCGGTGGGCGGCTCCACCCGCAGCTTGTAGAGAAAACGATAGAGCTGCGCCTCGGGCAGCGGATAGGTCCCCTCCATCTCGATTGGGTTCTGGGTGGCGAGCACGAAGAACGGCGGCGGAAGCGCGTAGGTCTGCTTGCCGACGGTGACCGACTGCTCCTGCATCGCCTCCAGCAGGGCGGATTGCGTCTTGGGCGTCGCCCGGTTGATCTCGTCGGCCAGCACGACGTGGGCGAAGAGGGGGCCCTTCTGGAACTCGAACCGCCGGCCGCCGGCGTCGTCGACGATCAGGTTGGTGCCGAGCACGTCGGCCGGCATCAGGTCGGGCGTGAACTGCACGCGCGAAAACGAGAGCTCCATCGCCGCCGCCGTGGTCCGCACCAGCAGCGTCTTGCCGAGGCCGGGGACCCCTTCGAGCAGCACGTGCCCGCCGGCGAGCAGCGCCGAGACGACCGCGCCCGCGACCTCCGCCTGGCCGACCAGGCGCCGGCCGATCTCGCCGAGCAGGCGATCGACGTCGCTCCGGAACGCGGCGACCGCGGCGACCACCGCGTCGGCGTCGGCGTCGAGCTCGGTCGGCCGGGGCGCGCTCACGGGGCGTGCCTCGCGGCGCGCGCGGGGGCGCGGGGCCGGATCAGATCGAAGTAGCGACGCACGAGGTACCGCTTCCCCTCGGGCACGGCGGTCTTCGCCAGCGCGTCCTCGACGGCGGCGGCGTAGTCGGTATAGGCGCGGGCGTAGCTCCGGCTGGCGAATCCCTGGCCCGCGGCGGTGCCGATCACCTCGGCGCGGCTGGGGCCGGCGCCGTCCGCGATCGGGACCTCCGCTTCGCTCCCGCCCGCGGGCGCCGTCTCCGTCGCGCGAGGCCCGAGCGGCGGTCCGCCGGGCTGGCGGCCGATGCCGTTGCCGGTGCCCGCCTCCTGGCCCGGCGCGTCCTCCGCCTCGGCGCCGAGCGCCGCCGACGCAGCGCCGTTGCCGGCCCCTTTGCCCCGCCCCGTCCCCTGGTCACGACCGGCCTCGCCGGCGCCTGCCGGTTCGCCGGCGGCTGTCCCGGTCTCTCCCGCGCCTTCGCGCCCGGCGCTCGCGCCACTTTGCTCTTCGCCGCCGCCAGATTGATCGCCGCCGCGCGCGGCCCGCCCGAAGCTGCGCATGGCCTGCGCGTCTTGCTCGCCGAGGCCGAGCTCGCGGCGGCCGATGCGCGTCCGGAGCTGCTGAGCCGAGCGCGCGATCCGCTGCAACCCGTCGCGGGCGGCGCCCTGGCGTTCGAGCCGCTCGAGATCGCGCCCGCGCTCGCCGGCGCGGGAGGCGCAGCTCGGGTCGCCGTCCCGGCAGGCGGACGCCGCGTCGTCGAGATCGCGACGCAGCCGCTCGAGCTGGCGCTGGGAGTCGTCGGCCTGCTGCCCCGCCGGAGCTTGCGCGCTTTCGTTCTCGGCTTTTTGATCGCGCGCGAGGCGCCGCGCGCCCGATTTGTCCTCGGCGTTGGCTCCGGCGCCATCGCCGGCTTCGGAGAATGTCCCGGCCATGTTGCGCGCGGCCGCCGCCAGTCCCTTCGCCGTCTCGGCGGGGTGGGCGGCGGCGCTGGCGGCGAGCGCGTCGCGTGCCCGGCCTTCGTCGGCTGGGCCTTCGTCGGCCGCGCCGGCGGCGGCCTCGCCGAGCGCCTGTCCCGCCGGGCGCGTCTCCGCCGTCTCGGCCAGCCCGCGGGCGGCCGCCGCGGCCGCGGCCGCCTCCCGTCGCGCGGCCTCGGCGGCCTCGGCGGCGCGCGCCTCCAGCGCGGCCAGGGTTTCGAGAGCCGCGCCGTCGCTCAGCGTCCCCTCGGCGAGGCGCCGCAACGTCCGATCGAGCTCCCCCGCCAGCGCGGCCAGCCGCGCGTCCGCCAGGCGGGTCGCTTCGTCCCGCGCCGCGCGGGCCGCCTCGCGCTCGGCGTCGAGCGTGCCGGGCGGCAGCGGCGCCCGCCGCGCGGCGACCGGGCTCGGCGGCGCGATCCGCGCGGCGCGGGACGACGCGGGGACCAGCGCCGCGGCGGCCAGCATCGAGGCCGCGAGCGCGAGCGCCGGCAGGCCCCTCGGTCGGCGGGCGGGGACCGCGGCGCCGGGCACCAGCGCCTCCGCCCGTCGGACCGCGTCGGCGGCGAGCGCGCGCGAGAACGGCGTGGCGGGCGCCGCTTCGAGCGCGAGTGCCGACAGCAAACGGTCTTCACCGTCGAGCGCGGCGTCGGCCAGGCGGGCACAGCGGGCGAGCGGGATCCGGCGCGCGGCGCGGGCGACCGCCCCCGCCCCGAGCCCGAGGACGAGCAGCGCGACGACCTCACCCGCGGGCACCGCCCCGCCGCGCGCGCGCGCGATCGCCACCCCGGCCGCCAGCGCCACCGCCGCGAGCGTCCCCCCGACGATCGCCCCTTCGAGCGTCGCTCGGAGCCGCAGCCGCCGCCGGATCTGTCCGAGGCGCATCGACAGAGCACCGCCCGTGGCCACCGCGAAATCTTAGCAGAGCCGCGATTTCAGCGGCGGGCCGTCATCGGCGGCATCGCCACCTCGACGGTCGCGCCCGGCGGCACGACGGTGACGGGCGCGTCGAGGACGGCCCCCGGCGCGAGCGGCCGCGCGGCATCGGTCGCGCTCTCGGCCAAGAGGCGCAACCGCGCTTCGGTGGCGGTCGGGTTCTTGAGCGTCACCACCAGCCGCCCGGCCAGGCGCTCCTTCACGCGCGCGTCGACGTGGTCGAAGGCGAACACGAAACCGGCGTCCGTCTGGGCGTAGACGCTGGGGATCTCGGTGTAGGACAAGAGCGCGATGGCGTCGTAGAGGCCCGCGGCGGGGACGATGACCCGATCGTTCGGCTCCAGCCAGGCGGACGTCTGCGCGCGCGCGCAGTCCTCGCTCGGCCGCGCGCGCGCGCGCGCCGCCGCCGGCGGCTCCGCGAGCGGGAGGTACTGTGCCAGGTTGTGCACGGTGTCGCGCAAGAGCTCGAGCAGCGCGACGTCGCCGGTCGCGCGGTAGAGGCGAAACAGCGCTGCGCCCGAGGAAAGCACGTAACCTGGCGCCCCCGTCCGGTTCTGGGCGTCGGTGAACACCGCGCCGGTCGCCCGGATCGTCCCGGGCGCCGGGCACCCCCGCTCCGTCGGCGGCGTGTCGTAGGCGATGACCCAGCTGGCGAGCAGGTGGGCGGCCACCCGGGCGCGGTCGATCCAGGCCCGCTCGCGCGTCGCCTCGTAGAGCGTGACGAACGACTCCAGCAGCGCCGCCGCCGACTCGCTGTCGGGGCACTGGAGCGCGTCTCCCGGACCGCCACAGGTCAGCCCGACCGCCACGAAGCGCTCGAAGAAGTAGAGCGCCGATTCCTCGGCGATTTTCAGGTAACGCGGCTCCTTGAGGGTGGCGGCGGCGAGCGCCAGCGCCGCCGGGGCCATGCCGGCCGACGACGAGCCGCCGACCACCAGCTCACCGGTCTCGACGTCGACGAATTGCCCGAGCTGCCGGTGCCGCTCCCAGAGGCGCCCGAGCGCGTCGGCCGCCAGGCGCGCCGATTTGGCCCAGACGGGATCGACCGGCGCCGGGGGGGCGTCGCGCACCGGCGCGCCGGTGCGCCCCTCGACGAGGGCGATCTGGCGGGCGAGCAGGGCCAGCGCGTCGGCCGTCCGGCGGACGAGATGCCAGCGCGGGTGCCGGTAGGGGGGCGCGGCGGGCGGCCAGGCGCCGGGGGGCGCCGGGGGCAGCGGCGCGGTGAAGCCGTCGTCGTACCAGGTCTTTCCGTCGGAGACGCCGTGAAAGAATCCGGACGGCGCCTGTCCCTCGAGGGCGAAGGCGATCGTCTGCAGCGCGCGCGCGCGGGAGCGCTTGTCCCCGGCGGCGAGCAGCGGCAGCGTGGCCGCGAGGCCGCCGCACCAGCCCGTCTGCCAGATCGAATACGCGCTCTGCCGCGCGCCGACCGCCAGGAAGCCCTGCTTGGCGACGTAACGGGCGTTGACCCGCGCCTCGTGGGCGGCGAACGCCGTCGAGAAGGGGAGGGTGTGCGGCCGCGCCGTGGGCCCGGTGAGCGTCTTGCGGAGCGCGAACAGGCGCTCGACCAGCTCGCCGATGCTCGCGCAGTCGAAGACGGCGACGCGCGCGCGCAGCGTGACGGTGGCGCCGGCCGGCGGCGCGGCGGGGAGCGTGCGGGCGACGGGCTCGGCCCCGGGCGCGCGGCGGCTCGTTCCCACGAACGGCGTGGTCGCGGCGACGGTCGCCTGCGCCCGATCGTCGCTCTCCGAGACGCTGAGCCCGCTGCGGCCGACCGCGGTGGCCGGATCGACGAGCAGGATGATGCCCAGCCCCGCCGCCGGCGAGAAGACCGCCGCCGCCGGCGTGGCCAGATCGGCCGCCGCGATCTCGAGGCGCGACGGTCCGGCGTGCAGGTTGAGGCGCGGGATGTCGGTCACGATGGGCGGGACGTGCGGGCCGATGTCCGCCGGCTCGGTCAGAAGCGGGGGATAGCCGACGAAGCGCGACGCGAACCGGTTCCCCGCGTAGCAGGCGCCGGGCAGAAGGACGTAATTGTCGACGGACCAGGCGCCGAAATCGAGCGCCAGATTGATCGTCCCGGCCGGCGCGCCCGCCTTGGCGCGGAAGCTGACGAAGAGATCGACGCTGTCGTGTCCGCCCGCGACCGGCGCCGCGCGCAGCGCGAGGGTCCCGGCGCGTAGATCGCGGCGGGCGGAGAGCCCGGCGGCGAGCGAAACCTCGGCGGCAGCGCCGGCGGCCGGGGAGGCGGCGCGCGCGACCACCGCGATGCGCGCCTGCTTGAGCTTGTCGAGCGCCGCCGGGCGCGCCGCCGCGCGCGCCAACCGGGACGCGAGCGCCGCGCCTCCCGTCGCGCCGACCGCACGCAAGAACGTCCGTCGCTTCATCCTCTCCGACAGAGTACAACCGCGCGGCGCAACCGGGGAGACCGCGCGTCCGCGGGCCTCGATAATGGTGGTAACCTCCCCCCCGCTCGTGAGATCCGTGTCGTTCGCTCACGCGGCGCTCCCTCTTGCGTCGTTGGTTTTCGTGATTCCAGTCGGGGGCTGTCGCTCGCTTGGCGGCACCGGGACGCCCGGCCGGCCGTCGGAGGCGGCGCTCGCGTCCGGTGCGATGGGCGGACCGCGCACCCGCGCCGAATCCCGGCTCGACAACGGCGTCCGCGTCGTCGTCGAGGAGAACCACGCGGCGCCGGTGGTGGCGGTGCAGGTCTGGGTGGCGGCCGGGGCGGCCCAGGATCCCCCCGCGCTGGCCGGCGCCGCCCACCTCTATGAGCATCTGGTGTTCCGCGGGACCCGGCGGCGGGCGCCGGGCGCGGCCGAGCGCGAGATCGCCTCGGTTGGCGGGACCATCGGCGCCTGGACCGGCCTCGAGGAGACGGTCTATCAGGCGACGCTGGCCGCCCCTTTCCTGGATGTCGGGCTCGACGTCCTGGGCGATGCGCTCGCCGCGCCGCTGTTCGACCCGGCCGAGCTCGAACGGGAGAAGAAGTCGGTCGCGGCCGAGATGGCGCGCGCGGCGCTCGATCCGGGGCGGGCCGCGAGCGACCTGCTGCGCGCGGGGGCCTTCGCCGGCGGGCCGGCGGGCCGGCCGCTGCTCGGCACGCCGGAGTCCGTCGCGGCGGCCACGCGCGAGGCGCTCGCCGCCCATTTCGCCGAGACGTACGTGGGCGCGAACATGACGGTCGTCGTGGTGGGGGACGTCGACGCGCGCCGCGCTCGGGACGGCGTGGCGCGCGCCTTCGCCGGGGTCCCGCGCGGGCGCGCCACGGTCGCCCCGGCGGCGGCCCCCCTGCCGGCCGGTCCGCGCGCCATCGTCTCGACCGTGCGGGGGATCGAGCCGCGCGTCGCGGTCGGGTTTCGGGCTGCCGAGCTGGGCCCCGACGAGGCGGCCGCTTTCGATCTGCTGGCCGCGCTGCTCGGCCGCGGCGACGACGCCCGCTTGGTCCGCGAGCTGCGGGACAATCGGCAGGTGGCCACCGAGGCGCACGGGCTCACCTTTCGCACCCACGGCGCCGCGCTGCTCGAGCTGGTCGTGACGCCCGCGCCGCAACGGAGCGAGGTCGCGGCCGAGGCGGCGATCGAGGAGGCGCTCCGCTTGGCGCGGGAAGAGGTCCCGGCCGGCGAGCTCGACCGCGTTCGCGGGGCGCTGACGGGCGATCTCGGACGCGGCGACGAGGGCGTCGAGGGGCGGGCCCGGCGGCTGGGCTTCGCGACGGCGATCGCGGGTGACGATCGCTACGACGCCCGCTACCGGCGCGCGCTCGCGGCGCTCGATCCGCGCTCCCTTCGCGCGGCGGCGGCCAAGCTGCTGCGGCCGGAGGCGTTGTGGTTGTCGGCGCTGGAGCCGGGCGGCCTGCGCGCAGGCGCGTCGCCCGATCCGGCGGCGCGCTTCCAGGCCCTTGCGGAGGGCGCCACGCGGCAAGGGAGCGCCCCCGCCGTGGCCCGACCAAGCGAAGGGACCGGCGACCTGGTCCGCGTCGTGACGCCCGGCGGGCTGCGCGTCCTGGTCCTCCGGGAGCGCGGCGCGCCGATGGTCTCGGTCGAGGCGGCCTGGGCGGGCGGATCGCGCGCCGAGGACGCCGGATCGAACGGCGCCGGCGCGCTGATCGCCGCGCTCTTGGGCCGCGGGACGCGCACGCGCTCCCCGCAGCAGATCGACGAGGAGGCGCGCGCGCTCGGCGGTCGCCTGGTCGGCTTCTCCGATCGCGACCACCTCGGTTTGCGCGCGGAGTGGGTCCCGGGCGGCTGGTCCCGAGGCCTGGCGCTGCTGGCCGACTGCCTCCTGCGCCCGAGCTTCCGGGCGGAGGAGGTGGACGACAGCCGGCGGGTGGTGGTCGACCGCGGGCGGCGCGAGGCGCGGGACGCGGTGAAGGTCGAGCGTCTCTTCGACGAGGCGCTCTGGCCGGGGCACCCGTTCCGGCTCGATCCGTGGGGGACCTCCGCCTCGCTGGCGGCGCTCGGGCGCGTCCGACTGCTCGACCACTACCGCCGGCACTATCCGGTCTCTCGGCTGGTCATCTCGGTGGTCGGCGACGTCGAGCCCAAGGAAGTCGTGGCGGCGCTGACGGCGCTCTTCGCCGAGGCCGGGGCGGCAACGCCGCCGGGCGATCTGGCGCCTTTGCCGCCGCCGCCCGTCCACACCGAGCCGGTGGCGCTGTTCGGGACGACCGAGCTCGACGCCGCCGCGCTGGTGCTCGGGTACCCCGGTCCCGATCCGCGCGATCCGGATCGCGCGGCTTTGGAGGTGCTGGCCGAGGTCCTCGAGGCCGGCGGGCGGCTCGACCGGCTCTATGCCGGGAAGCCGCCGCTCGTGGTTCGGGTGGGCGCCAGCGCCGCCTCCGGCGTCTCGCCGGGATTCTTTGCGGTCGACCTCGGCTGCGCCCCCGACCACGTCGACGCCGCGGTGGCCGCCGTGCGGGCGATCCTGGCCGAGGTGGTCGCGGGCGGCGTCACCGCGGCCGAGACCGAGCGGGCCGCCCGCCGGCTGGCCGGGCGCCGGGCGCTCGAATTACGCGGGCAGCCGGCGATCGCCGATGCGCTGGCGCTCGACGAGGCGTACGGTTTGGGGCTCATGAGCTATCGCCAGGTCCCGGCCGCGCTCGCGCGGGTCACCGCCGCCGACGTGACCCGCGCCGCCCGCCGCTTCTTCGATCCGCAGCGGGAGACGATCGCCGTGGTCCGCCCCGCGACGGCGCTGGCGCGATCGTCCAGGGGCGAGGCGGCGCGCTGATGTCCGCCTGCGCTGGCTGCGCCGCCGAGGTGCAACTGGAGGACACCTTCTGCGCCCGCTGCGGTGCGCCCGTGACCGATCCGTTCATCGGCACCGTCGTCGGCGAGCGCTACCGGATCGTGAGCCGGATCGGGGTCGGCGGCATGGGGGCCGTCTACCGCGCCGAGCACACCATGATGCGGCGCGATCTGGCGATCAAGGTGCTGCTCCCCGAGCTCTCCGGCAAGGAGGAGTTCGCGCGCCGCTTCGAGCGCGAGGCCGAGTCGGCCAGCCGGCTCGCTCACCCCAACATCATCACCGTCACCGACTTTGGGCGGACGGTCGAGGGGTCGCTGTTCCTGGCCATGGAGTTCCTGGCGGGGACGTCGCTCTCCGCGGCGATCAGCGCTGGGCCGATGACGATCGATCGCGCGCTCAACATCGAGCGGCAGATCCTGCGCGGGCTCGACCACGCGCACGCGGCCGGCGTCGTGCACCGCGATCTCAAGCCCGAGAACATCATGCTGGTCGAGCGCGACGGCCAGCGCGACGTGGTGAAGATCCTCGACTTCGGCATCGCCAAGGTGACCGAGCCGCAGAGCGGGGGGCAGGCGCTGACCCAGGCCGGCGTCATCTTCGGCACCCCCGAGTACCTCTCGCCCGAG